>ERZ857775.94-NODE-94-length-123909-cov-17.137597_pt1 | contig 123909 bp, 103 predicted proteins | sample MGYA00519698_ERZ857775 | MGnify/ENA primary metagenome ERZ857775 (study PRJEB31778, sample SAMEA3449363) | human gut metagenome | biome: human gut; feature: human-associated habitat; material: faeces | place: United Kingdom | collected 2010/2012 ...
CCCTCCCGTCTCCTGCGCCCCTCCCGGAACTGTCCACATCAGTGTAGCCAATCCAGCGGTCGGCCTCATGGCCGAGGAGGCGTAGGGGGGCGGTCCCCCGCACATAAGCCAGTCACCCCGGAAGCGGTTCGATCCGAAGCCGTTGAGGCGAACCTCAGGTCCCTTTTCTGCGAGCGCCCAGGGCGCCACACGCGTGCACAGACTGTCGGTTCGACGTAGAAGCCTCAGCCGTAGCAACGGATTGCCCAGCGAGAGATCGCCGCGGGCGGATATTAAACTGCAAAGACGAGCGTCGGTAAGACACGCCGAGGTCGCCGCGGACGGGCTGATATAGGGAGAGGGCCTGACCCCATATCGTTGGGGCCAGGCCCGATTTTGCCTCTTGACAATGTCCTGCTCATATTAAAAGGAACGTCCTCAAGTGCCGGATGTGGGACAATACCGAGCGAATGTGATTGGGCATCTGAGAAAAGGGGTCGCGATGAAAAAGCTCAGGACGCTTGCCGACGTGTTACGCCAGGCTGGCTTTGCGCGCATCACGGGCCTGTTTCTTATCTTCTATCTGCTGTGCTCAACGGCTGTCTGGCTGTCCGAGCCCACGACCCTCACGTTTGGCGATGGTCTCTGGTTTAGCTTTGAGACGGTCTCGACCATCGGCTTTGGTGACATTCCTGCCGAGACACCGGTTGCCCGCGCCATTACCGTCATTCTGAGCGTCATCAGCATCTTCTACATCGCCATGCTCACGGGCGTGGCGGTGAACTACTGCAATACGCTTATCAAGCTGCGTCAAAAGGACACCATGGCGCGCTTTATGGATGATCTGGAGCATTTGGAAGAGCTCGATCGCGACGAGCTTGCCGATCTTTCGCGTCGCGTGCGCGAGTATCGTCGACGCCAGCGCTAAGACGAACGTCGTGCGCCACAACAAGGGGGACCAAATATGAATATCACCGTGTATCTGGGTGCCAGTGCCGGCAATGATCCGGCGTTTCTGCCCGCGGTGCAGGAGCTGGGCAACTGGATTGGCGCCAACGGGCACGCGCTGGTATACGGCGGGTCCAAATCGGGGCTGATGGGTGCGCTCGCCGATAGCGTGATCGAGGCGGGTGGACACGTGACGGGTGTTGAGCCGAGCTTTTTTATCGAGGCCGAGTTTCAACATGACGGTATCAACGACCTTATCGTGACGAGCGATATGGCGGAGCGCAAGGCCAAGATGATTGAGCTCGGCGATGCGTTCATCGCATTTCCGGGCGGTACGGGCACGCTCGAGGAGATTGCCGAGGTCATGTCCGCGGTGTCGTTGGGACACCTGAGTGCTCCGTGCATCCTGTATAACCTGGACGGTTACTACAACGACCTCAAGGCGCTGCTCGGGCACATGATTGATAAAGGGCTTTCGAGCCCGAGGCGCCAGCACGGCATCTACTTTGCCGACGATTTGCGCGAGATTGCCTCGATTATCAACGGATAAGTCTTGAGCCTGCCCCACCATGACTCCCAATGGTGCCGTTTGCGGCGCAGATGGTTGGCTCGTTCGAGCAACGCTCGCTCTACAATAAAACGTATCTATGTCGACTTTAACCGCGGGAGGACCCGATGGATAACCTTGCCAAACCCACAAACCGCGCGCTGTTTTTGGTCAGCGTTGCCGTGACCGGTGCACTCGCAGGTGCTGCGGTCTGGCTGTTCTTTTTTGCGATGGAGCACGGTATCGACTATCTATGGACCGAGATTCCGCACGCGCTGGGCGTCGCTTCGCCCGAGCTTGCCAGCGGCCCGTTTGGCTTTCTGCCGTACCCGTTTTTTATCTGCCTGCTGGGCGGCCTGTTAATCGGTCTGTACGAAAAGATGACAGGCACCAAGACCGATGACCTCAACCAGGTGATGGCGAAGGTTAAGCAAGACGGGCGCTATCCGTACGACAACCTGGGCAAGCTTTCGCTCGCGGCATTGCTGCCGCTGCTGTTTGGCGGAAGCATTGGACCGGAGGCCGGCCTGACCGGCGTTATCGCTGGTCTGTGCAGCTGGGTCGGCGACCGCATGCGTCGCTTTGGCGCCGAGTTTAGGGAGCTTACGCTGCTGGGCACCCAGGCTGCCCTGACGGCGCTCTTTACCGCGCCCGTCTTTGGTTTTGTGGCACCGCTCGCTGGTAGCGCCGACGGCCAAGGCGAAGACGCCGACGATGAGTCCGTGTCCGACGAGGTCACCATCAAGCTGCCCAAGGCGCAAAAGACCGTGGTCTACGGCATTGCGATTGCCGGCGGTCTGGGCACCTACCTGCTGCTTGGCCAGCTTGTGGGCGGCGGCATGGGTATGCCGAGGTTCGAGTCCGCCGAGGTGGGCAACCTGGAGCTTACCTGGCTCATTCCTCTGTCGCTGATCGGAACAATCTGCGGCTGGCTGTACTTTGTCTCTGAGCACGCGAGCGAAGTGCTTGCCCACGCAATAGGGGAGCACCCCATCGCTAAGGCCATGCTGGCCGGTCTGGTACTTGCCGCCTGCGGTACGGCTCTGCCCTTCACCATGTTTGCCGGCGAGACGCAGGCCGACGTGCTCATGGAAACCTATCTGACCATTCCCGCCGGCGTGCTTATTGTGACCGGTCTCGTTAAGGCCATGCTGACGCCCGCCCTCATCAACCTTGGTTGGCGCGGCGGCCACTTCTTCCCGGTTATCTTCTCGGGCGTAAGCCTGGGCTATGGCCTTGCTATCCTCACCGGCGCCGATCCGGTCTTTTGCGTCGCCGTTTGCACGGCCTCGACGATGGGCGCCGTTATGCGTCAGCCCGTCATGGTCGTGGGCTTGTTGCTCATGTGCTTCCCGCTCAAAGGCATCGTTTGTATGATCATCGCCGCCGTCATCGCTGCCGGTATTCCGCTGCCCAAGCCGCTGCGCAAGTAGTACGGTGGCTCACGCTGGGGATATGCCATTTGTCACGGATTTACGGGGAGGGGCGGCGATCGCGTCCTTCGTGGATTGAGACACGCGTGGCTACAGATCGCGTACTCGATAAACCTTGGTGCTGACGGTGCAGCTGATTGCGCATAGTGCGAGCGCCAGTACGGCAATTCCTGCACACAGACAGCCAAGGACGGCAGGATCGGGATTCGCTCCGGCAATCGACATGAGCCAGTTGCTGATGGGGTTGGAGGAGCTCAACGTGGCAATGGCAAGGCACCAGAGCAGGGCAAACAGGCCAACGGATAGGCGCAGTGCCTCCATGTGTCCAAATCGGAAGAACAGCGGCTGTGCCAAGAACACCATCATGAGGGAGATGAGCATCGATGCTGCCGAGGCAATTGCGATCTCAAAGATGGTTTGTCCTGTCGAGGCCACGCCCACGCTGTTGAAGAACGGAAGGGCGATGATGTTCAAAAGCACGGCGGCGCAGGCCATGATGGCCGAGAAGACAACGATGCACAGGTAGCGTGCGCAAATAATGTCTTTGCGCGTGAGAGGCAGCGTTGCCCGATAACGCTCCCATCCGTTTTGATTGTCGAAGCCGGCCAGCGAGCTCATGACCATGATGGGCGACATGGCGCTGACCGCGCAGGCGCCGGCGCTCATGCCGGAATCGCCATCCGACGCGTTGGCAAGGGTTAGCACGACGAAGATGAACAGGCCGACGCCCGCGATGCTCGGGGTGAGCGTGCGAACGATGGCGAGCTCGGACATAAAGGCGCGTTTCATTTCGAAGCCCCTTTCAGCATGAGGCGCAGATAGTCATCAATGGTTGCCCGATCGCAGGGAATCTCGGGAAAGGCCTCGAGCGTTTCGCGGCGGTTGGGCACGAGCACGTCCACACTGTAGGCGTGGTGGGCGGCGCGGGCGCCTTCGACGCAAGCCATAAGCTCGGCGGCCTGTGCTTGGGTGCAGTGGGCGATGCCGGCGCGGTCGGTAATGTCCTCGCGCGGCAGGTCAAACACAATCGAGCCGTTATCGATGCAGATGACGCGGTCGGCGGCGCGATCGAGGTCGGACGTAATGTGGCTCGAGAGCAGCACGCTGCGCTGGCCGTCGGCGACAAAGGCAAGCAGCTCATCAAGTAGTTCCTCGCGTGCCATGGGATCGAGGCCCGCGGTGGCTTCGTCCAAAACGAGCAGTTTGGCCTGGTGGCTGAGCGCACAGGCAAGCTGCAGCTTCATGCCCATGCCACGGGAGAGGTCCTTGACCTTTGCCTTGGGATCGAGACCAAATCGATCGATGAATCCGGCGAACGTTTCGCGATTCCACATGGGGTACGCCGGGCCTACGAGCGTCTCGATCTGGCCCACCTTGAGCGTGGAGGGGAGGGGCACGTGTCCAGGACAAGACCGACGCGGGAGCGTAGATGGCGTTGCGACTCATCGGGCGCGTCGGCGTCACAGCGCTGCCCAAACAAGTGCACCTCGCCGGCATCGAGCTTTATAAGCCCGAGAGCAGCTCGAATCGTCGTTGTTTTGCCAGCACCGTTGGCACCAACAAAGCCGACGATCTGGCCAGGCTCCACAGCGAACGTGACATCACGCAGCGAAAAACGGTCGCTCACACGGCGTGAGATGCCTTTGAGTTCTAAAAGGTTTTGCATGGTATAGCCTTTCTTGCAGATGGCTACTGCATGGTTTCGGGGGCTACCAGGTCGAGCATCTCGTGCAGTTTGTCGCGCGTGACGCCCAAGGCTTCGGCTTGGCTTGCCGCTTTCGCAAGCAGCTCTTCGATATGGCAGAGCTGGTTTTCACGCAAGAGCTCCTGGTTGCCCTCGGCGACAAAACAGCCCTTGCCCTGCACGGTGCAGATAAACCCGAGCTGCTCCAGGTCGGCGTAGGCGCGCTTGGTGGTGATGACGCTCACGCCTAGGTCGCTCGCAAGTGCACGGATACTGGGGAGTTTGGCTCCCGCAGCGAGTGCGCCCGATAAGATCTGAGCTTTGACTTGCGAGCTTATCTGCTCGTAGATGGGTTTGTCGCTCGAATTGGATAGGATGATGTCCACAGCGGCTCCTTAGCTGTTGGGCTACACGTGTATATAACCGGTAAGCACAGTATATATACACTATGCACAGTTGCGCAAGAGGTAAATACGGATTGTCCGCTCGTTCATTCATCTCAATCTGTAACATCTGGAACCGATTTGGACGGCTACCTGTTACAGATTGAGATTTTGCTGGCGGGCCCCACCTGGTTGTCTCAATCTGTAACATCTGGAGAAGATTTTGGCTGCTAGATGTTATAGATCGAGACATTGGCCACCCGTCTATCCTTATATCTCAATCTGTAACAGATGGACCCGTTTTGAGTGGCTAGATGTTACAGATCGAGATCTTTCTGGGACGTCCACCTGTTTGTCTAAATCTGTAACAGGTAGAGGTTCAAAAACCGTCTAGATGTTACAGATTGAGACGAACTGCTGCGGAGTGCCGCCATCGACTGCTACCCTAGGCCCCAACTGATGAATTTGTCCTGATAGGCGCCCTAGAGCGGGATTTCGCGGCTACAATAGTGCGGTTACAACGACGTAATGCACTCAATGCAAGAAAGGATCCGCATGGCAAGCCTGTCGGATGAAATCTCGTCGCGCCGCACATTCGCGATCATCAGCCACCCGGACGCCGGTAAGACCACACTTACCGAGAAGCTGCTGCTCTATACCGGCAGCATCCAGACTGCCGGCTCGGTCAAGGGCAAGAGCTCGGCCAAGCATGCCGTCTCGGACTGGATGGACATCGAGAAGGAGCGCGGTATTTCCGTTACCTCCTCGGTGCTGCAGTTCACCTACAACGGCGCCTGCGTCAACATCCTCGATACCCCCGGCCACCAGGACTTCTCGGAGGATACCTACCGTACCCTTATGGCCGCCGACGCTGCTGTTATGGTCATCGACGGCGCCAAGGGCGTCGAGGCCCAGACCAAAAAGCTCTTTAAGGTCTGTACGCTGCGCCACATTCCCATCTTCACCTTTGTGAACAAGCTCGACCACGAGGCTCGCGATCCGTTTGAGCTCATGGAAGAGATCGAGAACGTCCTGGGCATCAATACGTATCCCATGAACTGGCCGATCGGCAGCGGCCGCAACTTCCGCGGCGTGTTCGACCGTCAGACTCGTCGCGTCATTGCCTTTGAGGGCGACGGTCACGCCAACGCCACCAAGAAGGTCGCCGAGGTCGAGGCCGAGTTGGGCGATCCTTCCATGGACGAGCTCATCGGCGAGGAGAACCATAAGAACCTGATGGACGACATCGAGTTGCTCGATGGCGCTGGCGATGAGCTCGACCTGGATGCCGTGGCCTGCGGCAAGCTGAGCCCGGCGTTCTTTGGCTCGGCGCTTACCAACTTTGGCGTGGAGCCCTTCCTCAAGGAGTTCCTGCGCCTGGCTCCGACGCCGCGCGCCTATACCGATACGCTCACCAGCGAGCCGGTCGATCCCTGCCGCGACGACTTTAGCGGCTTTGTGTTTAAGATCCAGGCCAACATGGACAAGAACCACCGTGACCGCATCGCCTTTGTGCGCATTTGCTCGGGCAAGTTCGAGCGCGGCATGGATGCCTTCCATATGCAGGGCAACCGCAAGCTCAAGCTTGCCACGGGCACGTCGATGATGGCCGATGACCGCGCCATCGTGGACGAGGCGTACGCGGGCGATATCGTGGGCCTGTTCGACCCCGGTATCTTTAGCATCGGCGACACCGTGTGCTCCGGCAAACGCCACGTGCAGTATCCGCAGATCCCGACGTTTGCCCCCGAGATGTTCGCTCGCATTACGCAGGTCGATACGCTCAAGCGCAAGCAGTTCGTCAAGGGTATGGAGGAGCTTGCCCAGGAGGGTGCCATCCAGATCTTCCGCGAGCTGGGTGCCGGCATGGAGAGCGTCATCGTGGGCGTGGTCGGCGTGCTGCAGTTTGAGGTGCTCGAGCGCCGCCTTAAGGCTGAGTACCGTGTTGAGGTTCGTCGCCAGCCGCTGCCCTATACGGACATCCGCTGGATCCAGAACGACCCCGATACCATCGATATCCCGGGCCTTTCGCTCACACGCGACACGCTGCGTGTCGAGGACATGCGCGGCGGCAAGCTGCTGCTGTTCACGAGCCCGTGGAACGTGGATTGGGCAACCGACCATAACCCCGACCTTATCCTGTCGGAGTTTGGCAACGTGGCCTTTTAACGCATCGGCGCGGTGGCCCTGCGGGACTGCCGCGCCGTTTGCTTGCCTGATGCCGTGTGAGCGGCTATCATACCCACCGGCGTCTCAAGACCGGGGCGTCCGAGCAGTTCGGGTCCGATATCCTGCTCGTTAAACCTAAAACCAAAGGAGTACATAATGATCAAGAAGGTCATGGAGGACTATAAGGTCCTGTTGCGGAGCATTCCCGCGGCAACGGTTTCGCTGTTTTTCGTGAGCGTCATCATGATGAACCTGCTGGCCAACAAAGAGCTCATCAGCCTGCCGTATCTGGCACTCGATTGCGGCTTTGTAGTGAGCTGGGTTTCGTTTTTGTGCCAGGACATGATCTGCAAGCGCTTTGGCGCCAAGGCATCCATCAAAATCTCTATCCTCGCGCTGCTGGTCAACCTGGCCGTGAGCCTGTGCTTTTGGGCATGCTCGCTCACGCCCGGCATGTGGGGCGCCTACTACGACACGGGCATGATCGAGGTCAACACCGCCCTTAACGCCACCATCGGCGGCACCTGGTACGTGGTGCTGGGCTCTTCGCTGGCAATGCTCGTCTCTGCCGTGGTTAACTCCACGCTCAACCAGTCGCTTGGCCGTATGCTCAAAAAGAATAACTTTGCGAGCTTTGCCTTCCGCTCCTATGTGTCCACGGGTGTTGGCCAGTTTATCGACAACCTGGTCTTTGCCATTGTGGTGAGCCACACGTTCTTTGGTTGGACCTGGGTGCAGGTCCTTATGTGCTCGCTGACCGGTGCTGTTGCCGAGCTGCTGTGCGAGGTCTTCCTGAGCCCCGTTGGCTACAAGGTCGTGCGTGGCTGGGAGCGTGAGAACGTGGGCGCCGAGTATCTCGAGCGCCACGCAACCGCCTAAGGAGCAAGTATGCGGGTTTTGATCACGGGCGCTTCGGGCGGTATCGGAGTCGCATGCGTGCAGCGCTTTTTGGACGAGGGCCACGAGGTCGTGGGCTTTGATCTACTGCCGGCGGCGATCGAACACGAGCGCTACCGCCATCTGATCGTTGATGTCTGCGAACCGGACTCGTTTCCAGACGACCTTGAACCACAGGTAATCGTAAACGTTGCCGGTACGCAGGATTCGGCCGACGATATCGCCGCCAACCTGTGTGGCACCATCAACGTGACCGAGCGCTATGCCTTTGTGGGGGAGGGGCTTGCCGCCAAGCCGGCGCCGACAATTCGCTCCGTGGTCAATGTGGGCTCGGCGAGCGGCCATACGGGTTCGGAGTTTCCCGCCTATGCCGCCAGCAAGGGCGGCGTTATCGCCTACACCAAGAACCTTGCAAACCGCCTGGCACCGCAGGCCATCGCCAACAGTGTGGACCCAGGCGGCGTTATCACGCCGCTCAACCGTTGCGTGATGGAAGACGAACACCTGTGGAACCAGATTATGGAGCTCACGCCGCTTAAGCGCTGGGCCACCGCCCAAGAGATCGCCGAGTGGATCTACTTTGTGGGCGTGACCAACCGGTTTATGACCGGGCAGAGTCTGCTGATCGATGGCGGCGAGGCCGGCCGCACACAATTTATTTGGCCCGAATAGGAAACGCGCCCGATGGGAAGCCGTCGGGCGCGTTTTTGATGTACCGATTTTTAGCCGAGGCAAGTCCAGTTGACGGGGGTCGAGCCGTGCTGTTCGAGTAGTCGATTGGCAGCGGAGAAGGGGCGCGACCCCATAAAAGCGGGGAGTTCTGCCGTGGCACGGTTGGCCGAAAGCGGCGAGGGGTGCGTGGAGGCCAGGCAGAACTTGTCGGTTGTCTTGCCCGCGCCGGTCGCGGCGAGCTTGCCCTCGACCATCTGCTGGGCAAAGCGACCCCAGGCCAAAAAGACCACCGGCTGGGGCAGCTGGCAGCAGCGTTCGATAACGTAGTCGGTCAGGGTGCTCCAGCCCAGTTTGGCGTGCGAATTGGCGGCATGCTCGCGCACGGTGAGCGCAGTGTTGAGGAGCAGGACGCCCTGTTGTGCCCATGGGGTTAGGTCTCCCGTGGCGGGAATGGGACAACCCAGATCGGCATTGAGTTCCTTGTAGATGTTGCGCAGGCTCGGAGGCAGCTTGGTTTGCGTCGCGGGGACCGAGAACGACAGCCCCATGGCCTGGTTGGGTCCGTGATAGGGGTCTTGACCCAAGATGACAACTTTGACATGGTCGGCCGGCGTGTAGGCGAGGGCATTGAGGATGTCGTCTTGTGCCGGGTAGATAGTCTGCTCGGCACGCAAAAGGGCGATGCGTTCGAGCAGCTGGTCCGTAGCGTTACGTACCGGCTGCGGCGCATCGCCCAGCCAAGTTGCTATGTTGCGGTCGCGGGTCGCGGCGTCCATGGGGCTCCTTTACGTCAGATGCTCTGTTGGCATCTATTGTAAAGGCGTCCGGAGACCATTATGCCACGGCTATAAAAGGTGAGGCGCTTACGAGGCTCGCTCGGGCGTTCCTGCCATGCGGGTATGGTCGTGAGCATGCGCATGAAGTCGCGGGAGCTGCACGGTTGCCACCATGACGCCGATTAGGATGAGGGCGGCGCCAAAGAAGGCGATGGGGCTCAGGACCTCGCCAACCAGGAAGAACGAAAAGACGGCGGAGCAGACCGGCTCGAGCGAAAAGGCGAAGCCGGTGGTCTCGGCAGGCACGTGGGGCTGCACGAGCGTCTGGGTGATAAAACCGTAGGCAGAGCAGATGAGCGCGAGGGCAACGACGACCACGATCTCGCTGGGCGTACTGGGAAGTGTGAAACCGCCAAAGACGCATGCGGCAATGCCCGAGAACAGGCCGCCAAAGCCCAGCTGCCAAACGCCCAGGGACAGCGGATCGACTTCTTCGACAAACCGCTTGGCGACAATGATGTGTCCGGCGTAGATAAAGGCGGAGAGCAGCATGATGAGCGCGCCCGGGTTCAGGCTGGTGAAGTCGGCACCCGAGAGCAGCAACATACCGCAGGTGACGATGGCGGTACCGACGAGCACTTTGCGCTCGGGGGCACGACGCAGCAGGGCGGCGTTGGCAAACGGCACGATCACGACCGTCAGGCTCTGCAAAAAGCCGGCGGTGGAGGCGGAGGTGAGGCTGGAGCCCAGGCACATGCAGGTGAGCTCGGTTGCCATAATGGCGCCGATGATGGCGGCGCGGACCATAAGGTCGCGGTTGATGCGCAACGCGTGCTTGTGGAAGAGCAGTAGGCAGGCCGCGAAGGCGATGATGCAGCGCAGTGCAACGATGCTCGTGGCGTTCATGCTGTCCATGCCGATCTTCATGAGGGGGTACGAAAAGCCCCATGCGACGGGAACGGAAAATGAGAGCGCGATTGCTTTTTTGCGATCCATGGGACTCCTTTTGTTACAGAACGGTTTCGCAAAAAGGATTCTGCTCCCAGATATGGATGTAGTAAAGCGAATGTATCTTCAGTATGATTAAGTAACGCTAATGTTGTCACGAAAAGCGCTGGTAAAACGTTTTACGGCTGCACCGATATGGGGGCAAGATGGCATCGCGGTATCAGATTGTTTGTATGGTGGTCGATCGCGGCAGCCTTAAGAGCGCTGCCGACGAGCTGGGCTATACGCAAAGTGCGGTGAGCCAGGCCGTCAAGGCGCTCGAGCGCGAGCTGGGTACCACGCTTATCGAGCGCGGAAAGCAGGGCGTTTCGCTTACGCGCGACGGTAAGCAATATCTGCCGTACCTGCGCCAGATCGTGACTGCCGAGGCCGAGCTCGAGGGCAAGCGCCAGGAGCTGCTGGGCCTTTCGTCGACCGATATTCGCATCGCGACGTTTACCAACGTGAGCCGAACCGTGTTGCCGCGTGTGATCCGCGACTTTGGGGCGCTGCACCCGGGCGTACGCTTTACCCTCAAGCAGGGCGACTACACGCGCAACGCCCAGTGGGTGCACGACGGCGTAGTGGATTTTTGCTTTACGGCACGTGGGTTTACCGCGGGGCTCGAGAAGCGCGTGGTCTATCACGACGAGTTGGTGGCGCTGTTGCCGGCCGCGCATCCGCTGACGGCAAAGGAAAAGGTGACGCTCGCCGATCTGGCGTCCGAGCCGTTTGTGTTGCTGGATGAGGGTGAACAGAGCCTGGTGCTCGATGCATTCGCAACGCACGGGCTGTCGCCGCACGTGATGAGTGAGGTGACCGACGACTACACAATCATGGCGATGGTGGAGGAGGGCCTAGGCGTGAGCATGCTGTATCGCCGTACCGTTGAGGGCATGCGAGCCGATATTTGTGTGCGGCCCATCGTGCATGCCCCCTCGCGCGACGTGGTGGCCGCCTGGCGCAGCTGGGACACCATGCCTATCGCCACGAGGCACTTTATCGACTATATGAGCTCACATATTGTCAATTAATGACTGGCGTGGCGTTGAGTGCGGTGTTTAGCGGGCTGTCGCTTTGGCTTGGGTGGCGCGATAGGTGCGTGCCGGGTGACAGAGCAATACCGCTACGACCATAAAAAACGCCGTGGTGCCCAGGCTGATGGGGTAGACCATCATGATGTTCGCAAAGGTGCGGAAGTGCGGGAACACGCAGAACACCCAATAGAAGCGGATGCCGCAGACGCAGATCATGGTGATGAGGGCGGGCGTGAGCGAGATACCAAAGCCGCGCAGATAACCGGACATGTTTTCGTAGAACATGCTAAAGGCGTACGCCGGGAAGATCGAACACACGCGGATATAGCCGATCGAGACGATGTTGGGATCGCTGTTGAACAGCGACAGGATCTCGCGCCCCAGGCCGACAATGACGACAATCGTGGTGAGCGCAACGATGCCGCCTTCGACCAGGCAGACCTTGAGCGTCTTGGTGCAGCGGTCAATCTGGCGGGCACCGTGGTTTTGTCCCACAAAGGTGGTGCACGCCTGGCTAAAGCTGTTGAGCAGGTTGTAGCACACGTACTCCAGGCTCATGGCGGCGCTCGATGCGGCCATGACCTCGGTGCCCAGACTGTTGATGGCAGACTGGATGATGATGTTGGCGATGGCAAAGACGGCGCTTTGGATGCCGGCGGGCAGGCCGATCTTGACGATGCGCTTGAGGGCGACAGGGTCGATAGCCAGGTCGCGCGGGGTGACGCGGACGACGGAGTCGGTCTTGAGCAGGCGGATAAAGAGTGTGGCGGCGCTGACGGTGTAGGCGATGGCGGTGGCGATGGCGACGCCCGCGACGCCCCAGTGGAGTACGGGGACAAAGATGAGATCCAGGCCAATGTTGAGGACGGTGGACACGGTGAGCGCCTGCAGCGGCATGCGGGTGATGCCGACGGAGCGGAAGATCGCGGCCTCAAAGTTGTAGAGCAAGATCGAGGGCATGCTGAGCAAAAAGACGCGCAGGTAGAGCGAAGCGAGCGGCATGGTTTCGGCGGGAACGTTGAGCGCGGCGAGCATGGGCTCGGCAAAGACCTCGCCCAGTGCGATGACGACAAAGCCCACGAGCGCCATCAAAATCGAGGTATGGACGGCGCGTTTGACCATGTTCTGATCGTTGCGGCCGATAGCGTTGGCGATGACCACGTTGGAGCCAAGCGACATGCCAATAAACAGGTTGAGCATAAGACTGGTAAGCGGAACATTGGAGCCGACCGCCGCCATGGCGAGGGTTCCCTGGTCGCCCGAGAAGTTACCGATAATGACCGTGGCGATGAGGTTCGACAGCTGCTCCAAGATGCTCGTGGCGGCCACGGGGAAGGCGAACAGGGGAATGTTACGCCACAGCGATCCGGTGGTCATGTCAATGTGCTTAGATACGGTGTCAGCCATACGCTCTCAATCTCTAACATGCTATTTCGTGCTTATTTGCGCAGACGATGATACTCCTAATCGCCTAGTCATTGGGGACGTTCTAGTCATTGGGGACGTTCTTAAACGACTAGTCATTTAAGAACGTCCCCAATGACTAGGTGGGGAAGGCGTGCGACAATGGTGAGCGTTGTGTTGTTCGCGCTAAGGAGTTGCCATGTTGTTGTGTCCCGTTTGCCATGAGCCATTGGTGGACAATGAGCGCGGTGCTGCATGCGCGGGTGGGCACCGGTTTGACCGTGCGCGCGAGGGCTATCTATATCTGCTGCGCTCGTCCAAGAGCGGCGACTCTATGGGCGATCCCAAGTCACAGGCGCGCAGCCGTCGTGACTTTCTGAACCGCGGATACTATGCGCCGTTACGCGATGCGATGGTTGAGCTGGTGCGCAAGCAGGTGTCTGGGCGTGCTGCGTCTACGAGCGGCCCCATGACGCTGCTCGATATTTGCTGCGGCGAGGGCTATTACACGAGTGCCATGGGCGCGGTGCCGGGCGTGGACGCTTACGGGTTCGACTTGGGTAAAGAGATGGTGCGCCTGGCCGCCAAGCGCGGCGATGCTACCTATTTTGTGGCCAACATGAAGGATATCCCCGTGGCCGATGGCGCCTTCGATATGGTGACCGAGCTCTTTGCTCCCTTTAACGAGCGCGAGTTTGCCCGCGTGCTGGCGCTCGAGGGCTCGCTCTACACCGTCGTGCCAGGTGCACGTCATCTGTTTGGGCTTAAGGAAGTGCTCTACGATACGCCGTACCTTAACGACGAGAAGCTGCCGCAGACCACCGAGCTCGAGTTGGTCGGAACGCAGCGGGTGTCTGCGACTATTACGCTTCAGACCCAGGCCGACATCGAGGCGGTGTTTCAGATGACGCCGTACTACTACCGCACACGCCCCGCCGACAAAGAGCGCCTGGCAAATTTGGATACCCTTCAGACCGACATCGACTTCATCATCGCCGAGTACCGCCACAGCTAACAACCCGCCAAAAAGGGTCAGGTTTATTTTGTCAGGTTTTAACTGGGCAAACGCAAAGGGCCGACCGCGGAGATGCGCGATCGGCCCTTTTTAGCTGCTTGATAGCAGGGGCTATGGGAGACAGGTGCCTACAGGCGGTCCTTGTTCTCGGCCTTAACGGCGTGTGCCTGCTGAACAAAGAACAGGTCGTACACCACGATGACAAAGGCGCCAAAGTTGATGGCGTCGCCGCCAAACGCGGGAAGCGTGAGCACCGCTTGGGCAAGCGTGGCGACCGCGGCAACAATACCGAGCTTAAACGCGCCATCCACCTGCGAAGGCTTGTTGGCGCCCTTGATGCCCGCAACACCCGCGGCAAGATCGACAACGCCCTTGGCGACCAGCACGACCGCGGCGAGCATGGCGTTCGATCCGTAGGTGGACTCGAGCTTGCCGGTCGCGATGCCGGCGATTCCAATGACGAGACTGGCGATGCCCAGAACAAAATAAATCAGGGCAAGGATTTTGAGTGTCTTGCGAGCGGCGCTCATAGCTGGTCCTTTCGATGCGGGCGCGGAGAATCTGTCGCACCCAGGTTGTGGCACATATCGTGAAGCACATTGTAGTTCAACGGGGCGATGCATGCGTTTGAAAGCGTCTCTTGCCTGTACGGTCCAACCTTTCAAAAAGGAAAGCTGGACGTAAGCCAAATCGATGGCAGCTCATGTGCGGCGCTGCGATGATGAGGTCGTAACAAGGAGCTGGTCTCAAGGAGGAGCCATGATGTACGGAGCAGGGCAAGTGCGTGAGCCGCGGTCGTTGGGAAGGCGCATGGGTGATTCCGTGATTGCTGCCGTGTGTACGGGATTGATGGCGGTGCTTTGCATTGGGATGCTGTGGGCCATGTCGCATGTGGGACAATAGCGGACGGTTGGGTGCTGGCATAAACGGCGCTCACGTATTCGTTTTGCTTGCTAAGGAGTACCCATGGGCGTCGTCGATCCCTTTTCTGTTGCTCGGGCCGCGGGGCTTGAGCTGACCGGGAAGTCCGAGGGCCTCACGCTCACCGACGGCACGATGGAGCTGCGTGCCGATTTTGGCCGCATGCTTTCACGACTCAAGCAGGGTCGCTTGCAGCAAGAGCTGCTGGTGAAGGCCGCACGCATAAAAGGTGCCGAGCAACCGTGGGCGATTGACGCCACGGCAGGCTTTGGCGAAGATTCGCTACTGCTGGCTGCTGCGGGCTTTACCGTCGATCTGTACGAGCAGGATTGCGTGATCGCGGCGCTGCTCCAGGATGCCCTGGATCGCGCGGCAGATGATCCGGCACTTGCGACAGCCGTGACGCGCATGCGCTTACATGCGGGCGAGGACAGTATTGCCGGCCTTTGTCATGCAGCTGAGCTGATCGGGCAGGGCGAACTCACCGCTCCCGACGTGGTGTATCTGGACCCCATGTTTCCCGAACGCACCAAGAGCGCGGCGGTCAAAAAGAAGTTCCAGCTCCTACATCATCTGGAACAGCCATGCGCCGATGAGGAGACGCTGGTCGAAGCTGCGCTTGCGGTGCATCCGCGCAAGGTCGTTATCAAGCGGCCGGTGAAGGGGCCGCTGCTTGCCGGCGTTAAGCCGAGCTATCAACTTGCGGGCAAGGCCGTTCGATACGATGTTTTGGTGCCGCCGCGCCCGTAGCTTGCGTGCGATGGCTGGCGCTCCGTCAGTGCCGTGCCGATGTGGGGTCTATTTCCAAGGGTGCGACGTCAGGTGCCAGCCGCCGCAGTATTTGCATTTGTAGCAGGCTAAGCCGTGCCGCCCGCGGTTTTCGCAGTCGGCCATAACGGCCTCGGCCTCGGCGCGCGTGTCGTAACGGTTTTTGCGTTCGCACGACTTGTAGCGCCAGGCTTCATTGCGCTCGGCGTTCAGGGCGTCGCGGCGCTCGTCTTCGCGCGCAAACAGGTCGCCCATATCGCCGCCGGTGGCAGCGCCCAAAAACTCGCTTTTGGCCTTTGACCAGGCGGCTCGCTTTTTGCTTCCCATCTGCTTCGCGCCCCTCTTCAAACGCTGGTATCATTGCTCAATCAAAGTGATACCAATAAACGTGAGGCCGCCGCGTGATGATCAGAAAAACCCTCGATACCGACATTCCCGCTGTCATGGCTATCTACGACGCTGCCCGCGCCTTTATGCGCGCGCATGGCAACGCCACGCAATGGCCCGAGGGCACGCCTTCTGCCGAGCAACTGGCTGCCGATATCGCCGCCGGTGGCAGCTATGTGTGCGAAGTCGACGGTCGCGTGGTAGCGACGTTTGCCTTTTTACCGGGCCCGGACGAGTGCTATGACGTAATTGAGGACGGTCAATGGCGCAGCGACACTCCGTACGCCGTGCTGCACCGTGTGGCATCCGATGGCGCCGTACACGGTATCGCGGCCGCGATGTTTGCCTTTGCCAAAGAGCGTGCCGATCACCTGCGTATCGACACGCATCAGGACAACCTGCCCATGCAGGGTGCGAGCCTCAAGGCCGGGTTTAAGCGCGCCGGCATCGTGTATGTGTCAGACGGCACGCCGCGTGTTGCGTTTGACTGGCTGCGCGAGGCATAAGAGCGGAGACGCGTATCAACAATTCGCGCGAACGAAAATGGCTCCGGGTGGGGCCATTTTCGTTCGCTGCGCCGCTTTGAAAGCCGGCTTTCGCAAGGCGCGAACCTACGAAAATCGCCGCGCGGCAACGCGGGGCGATGAGCTCGGTCGGGGGATAGGGCCCGCTTCGCCCGCCGGCCCGTAAATTGTATCATCCAGTGTGGAACGAGGGTGCCCGTTGCCGCGTGCGATGGGCTTGCAATAAGAGGAGAGCCATGTCGAAGCAAGCGGTCGTTGGAATCTTGGCGCATGTCGATGCCGGCAAGACCACGCTGGCCGAGGCCATGCTGTTTAACGCGGGCCGCATTCGCAAGCGCGGCCGCGTTGACGATGGCGACTCGCATCTGGATACGAACGAGATTGAGCGTGAGCGCGGCATTACGATCTTCTCGTCGCAGGCTGTGCTCGACCATGGTGGCACCCACGTTATGCTCGTGGACGCTCCCGGCCATGTCGATTTTTCTGCCGAGGCGGAGCGCACGCTGCGTGCCCTGGACTACGCGATTCTGGTGGTAGGCGCCAACGATGGCGTACAGGGGCACACCGAAACCCTGTGGCGCCTGCTTGCGCGCTATGACATCCCGACGTTCATCTTTATCAACAAGATCGATTTGGAGAATCCCGGCCGCGATGTTTTGCTGGCACAGCTTGGGCAGCATCTTTCTGAAGGCTGCCTGGATGCCAACGAACTGTTGGCGGGCGGTGCCGTTCAGGAGGACGCTGCTGCGTTGGACGAGGCGGCGCTCGAGGAGTTTCTTGAAGCGGGTGAGCTTTCCGTCGCAACGCTGTCGCGCATGGTTGCCGAGCGCAAGCTCTTTCCTTGCTTTGCCGGATCGGCGCTCAAGGACCAAGGCGTGGACGAACTGCTGGATGGCATATGCGCGCTGATGCGCGAACAGGCATGGCACCCGGAGTTTGCCGCGCGCGTCTATCGTGTCAGCCGCGGGGATCGCGGTGAGCGCTTGGCATGGGTTAAAGTGACCGGCGGCACGCTGCATGCCAAGCAGATGATTGGCGGACGTTCCGGTGCCGAGGCATGGGAGCAGAAGGTCGATCAGGTACGCATCTATAACGGCGAGAAGTATGAGCTTGCCCAAGAAGTTGCTGCTGGCGGTATTTGTGCCGTGACGGGCCTTGCGCACGTTCGCCCGGGGGACGCCCTGGGCGCGGAGCCCGCGGGCGATGCACCTGTCATTGCGCCGGTTCTCACCTATACGGTGCTGCCGAACGAGCACGATGTCCATACGGTGTTCCAAGCGCTGGCCGAGCTTGCCGACGAGGATCCCATGCTCGGCGTAAGCTGGAATACGCATCTTGAACAAATACATCTGCAGCTCATGGGAGCGGTGCAGCTCGAGGTCGTGCAGCGCGTTCTTGCCGATCGTTTTGGCCTTGCGGTCGAGTTTGAGCCCGGCGGCATTCTCTATAAGGAGACTATTTCGCAGCCGGTCGAGGGCGTGGGCCACTTTGAGCCGCTGCGCCACTATGCCGAGGTACATCTGCGCCTGGAGCCGTTGCCAGCGGGTTCGGGCGTGCAGTTTGGCACCGTGACCTCGACCGACGAGCTCGATCTTAACTGGCAGCGTTTGGCACTCACCAACGCCATGGAGCGCGATCACCTGGGCGTGCTGACCGGCTCGCCCATCGCCGATGTGCGCATTACACTCACGGGCGGCCGTGCGCATGCCAAACACACCGAGGGCGGCGACTTTCGCCAGGCCACGTACCGCGCGATTCGCCAGGGTTTGATGCAGGCGCGTGACGCCGGCGCGGCGGTGCTGTTGGAGCCGTGGTATCGCTTTGAGCTCGAGGTGCCGGGGGAGTGCGTGGGCCGGGCACTCTCGGATGCCACGCGCATGGGTGCCGAGTACGAGCCGCCGACGATGGCGGGAGACCGGGCGAAGCTTGTGGGTCGCGTGCCGGCATCCGAAGTGCAGGATTATGCGCTGGAGGTGGCTGCCTACACGAGCGGTCGCGGTCATCTGTACCTGGAGTTCGTCGGCTATTCGGCTTGCCATGATGCCGAGCGCGTAATCGAGACGGCCGCCTATGAGCCCGAGGCCGATCTGCCCAACACGCCCGACTCGGTCTTTTGCTCTAACGGCGCCGGTTACACGGTCAAATGGTACGACGTGCCCGCCGCGGCGCACGTAAAGATCGATCCCGCCACCTTCCGCCCCTGGCGAGCAGCAGACGCCGAGTTTTTCGGCCACATGTGACAAAGGGACAGTTCCTTTGTCACATGCTATTGGTATAACTCGGTAGAAGTTGGTATAACTATTACCAGGGTTTGCCAATCCGAGGAGGCCGACATGAATCCAAATCCCTTTAAGCCCACGGCCGGCAAGCGGCCTCCGATACTCATCGGCCGCGAGTCGGTCATCGAAGATTTCGAGGAAGGGCTCGATAACGGCGCCGGAGCGCCGGGTAGGCTCATGCTCATTACGGGAAACCGCGGCTGTGGCAAGACGGTTCTCCTGCGGGAGCTGCAACGTCTAGCCAATGAGCGCGGATGGGCGGTTGTCTCCGATTCCGCTTCGCTTGGCTTATGCGACCGATTGGCCGACGCGCTTCGCTCGAATAAACCCGTTGTGACGTCAATGGAGTTCGGTCCGTCGTTTGGCCGGATGTCAGTCGAGGCGGCGCGAGCAAAGGGCGAAACGTTGCGAGGGCTGGTCAACGAGCGCCTCAAGAAGCTCGGTCCAGGCAAGGGCATACTGTTTGCGATTGACGAGGCGCAATCTGCGTCTATCGAGGAACTGGCGGCTCTTGCCGTTCTCTATCAGCAGGTGCTCGGAGACCAGGATGCCACGGGCTTGTCCGATAGCGACCAGCGCGGTCTTGCGCTGGTCTTCGCCGGCTTACCCAGTATGGTTGACGATCTGCTCGAAGAGCCGAGCGTAACGTTTCTGCGCCGCGCCCAGCAGCGTACGCTGGGGGCGATTTCTTTGCCCAAAGTGCGCGATTCATATATCCAGACGGTCAAAGACGCTGGTCTTTACGTTGACGCGGAGACGGCGGACCTTGCGGCACACAAGAGCATGGGGCATCCCTATATGGTTCAGCTGGTGGGCTATTACATGTGGCGCTCTGCCGTCCGGCGCAACTCGCAGGTCATTGAAAGGTGCGATGTCGAGGCTGGCCATGTGGATGCCATCTCTGAGTTCTACGAAGCGGTCGACGCGCCCCTGTATTATGGATTGCGCAGTCCGCAACGCCTCTTTATCGAGGCCATGGCTGCTGACGAGGGTAAGCCGACGCGCATGGCGGACATCATTGAGCGTTGCGATCGCACCCAGAGCTGGGCGAGTAAATATCGTGCAAACCTGATTCGCGAGCGCGTCATCGAGGCTGCCGGATACGGCCTCGTCCGGTTTACCGTGCCCATGCTGGGCGCGTACATTCGCGATCGCATTTTATGGCACGAGTAGGGTGATAAAGGGACAGCCCTTTTGTCACATCGATAGATGTGAGGTCAAAACATGGTGATTCAAACTGAGCGATTGACGCTTCGTCCGTGGCGCGAGACGGATGCGGCGAGCCTGTTTGCATATGCGAGCGACCCGGACGTGGGGCCGGCTGCGGGCTGGCCGCCCCACCGAAGCATTGGGGAAAGCGGAGAGATCATTCGGACGGTCTTTACGGCGCCCCATACCTTTGCCATTTGCCTGCCTGAGACAGACGAGCCCATTGGCAGCATCGGGCTTATGCTCCCTCGCTGCGGGTCGAACAGCCAAAGAGTTGGACTCGAGCTTGAGGTGGGGTATTGGGTCGCCAAGCCGTTCTGGGGTCGAGGCTTTGCTCCCGAGGCGGTGCGAGCCATGCAGCGCTATGCGTTCGAAACGCTTGGTTGCAAGGCGCTTTGGTGCGGATACTACGAGGGCAATAACAAGTCGTTACGCGTCCAGCAAAAATGCGGGTTCGCGCCACATCACGTTGAGCGCGACGTGCCCTGCGAGCTTATGGGCGATGTGCGTACCGAGTACTTTACGCATTTGACCCGCGAAGACTGGCGCGGGCGAGCAGAAGGGGAGCGATGACGGTGTCGCAACAACCAAGTGCTATCGAGGTACGTGGCGCGCGCGTCCATAACCTTAAAGACATCGATATCGATATTCCGCTGGGAAAGCTCGTGGGTATTGCCGGCGTGTCGGGCTCGGGCAAGAGTTCGCTGGCACTGGGAGTTCTTTATGCCGAGGGCTCGCGCCGCTATCTGGAGGCGCTCAGCACTTATACCCGCCGTCGTCTGACGCAGGCCGAGCACGCTCAGGTGGACGAGGTACTGCACGTGCCGGCGGCGCTCGCGCTGCACCAGCGCCCCAGCGTGCCGGGCGTGCGTTCCACCTTTGGCACCATGACCGAGCTCAACAACAGCCTGCGTCTGCTCTTTAGCCGTTGCGCCCATCACGTGTGCCCGCACTGCGGGGCGCGCGTGGAGCCGAGCCTTAACGTGGCCGCGGGCCTGTCGCTCACGTGTCCGACATGCGGCCGCGAGTTCTACGCGCCGAGCGCCGAGGATTTGGCTTTCAATAGCGGCGGTGCATGCCCCACCTGTGGCGGCACCGGTGTCATGCGCGAGGTAGACGAGGCGAGCCTGGTGCCCGACGAGTCGAAGACTATCAACGAGGGTGCGGTGCTTCCCTGGGGCACGCTCATGTGGGATCTGATGAAGCAGGTGGCAGGCGAGATGGGCGTGCGCACCGACGTGCCGTTTAACCAGCTCACGCCTCAAGAGCGCGACATCGTGTTTCACGGCCCGGCGGTCAAGAAGCATATTCTCTACGTTCCCAAAAACGGCGAGGGCGCCACGCCGCTCGACTTTACCTATTACAACGCTGTCTATACCGTCGAGAATGCGCTCGCCAAGGTTAAGGACGACAAGGGCCTCAAACGCGTTGCACGCTTTTTGCGCGAGGGGCCATGCCGTGATTGCGGCGGCACGCGTCTCTCCGAGGTTGCGCGCCAGCCCCAGGTGCGCGGTATCAATCTGGCACAGGCGGCGGCCATGACGCTGGGCGAGGCGATTGAGTGGGTGTGCGGGGTGCCCGCATCCTTGCCGGCCGAGATGCAGCCCATGGCAGTGGATATCTGCGATTCATTTTTGAGCACGGCCCGTCGCCTGGTCGACCTGGGTCTTGATTACCTTTCACTCGATCGTGCCGGTGCCACGCTCTCCACGGGTGAGCGCCAGCGCGTGCAACTTGCTCGCGTGGTGCGCAACCGATCGACGGGCGTGCTTTATGTGCTGGACGAGCCCTCGATTGGCTTGCATCCGGCAAATGTCGACGGCCTGGTTGGTGTGATGCGCGACCTGGTAGGCGACGGCAACACCGTGGTCGTTGTCGACCACGATACGCGCGTACTGGCGGAAGCCGACTACCTGGTCGAGATGGGCCCCGTTGCCGGAGCAGGCGGCGGTAACGTGATCGCTGCGGGTACGGTAGACGAGGTCGAGCAATCGCGGGGCAGCCGCATCGCGCCGTTTTTGCGTGCAGAGCCCAAGCGCTTGCGTCCGCAGGTGGCTGACGACGAAATGTTCGACCAGGGCCACATCCGCATGGCAACTGATGCCATCCATACCGTCAAGCCGCTCGAAGTCGATATTCCGCGCGGCCGCTTGGTCGCGGTAACGGGCGTTTCGGGTTCGGGCAAGACGACGCTGGTGCTCGAGACGCTCATCCCGGCGCTCAAGGCTCAGGCAACTGGCGAGCGCCTGCCAAGCCATGTGCACTGGGTCGATGCCGAAGGCATTGCCCGCGCCAACCTGATTGACGCCACGCCCATCGGTGCCAACGTGCGCTCGACGGTGGCAACCTATGCCGACATCCATGATGAGCTGCGCCGCGCCTTTGCCCGTACGTCCGAGGCTAAGGCAGCCGGCTACAAGGCGGGCGCCTTTAGCTACAACACCGGCGCCTTGCGCTGCCCTACGTGCGATGGCACGGGCTCGATATCGCTCGACGTGCAGTTTTTGCCCGATGTCGAGATCGTCTGCCCGGCATGTCGCGGTTCGCGCTACGCCGAGGCCGCCTCGCATATCCATCGCGAGGGCAAGGACGGGAGCCTGCTTACGTTGCCGCAGCTCATGGATATGAGTGTGGATGAGGCCATCGACGCCACGCTGGGACTCAAGAAGGTTCAGGCGCGCTTGCAGACCTTGCACGACCTGGGCCTGGGCTATCTCACGCTCGGTGAGCCCACGCCGGCGCTCTCGGGCGGCGAGGCACAGCGTCTAAAGCTTGCGAGCGAGATGGGCCGCGTGCAGGATGATGCCGTATTCGTGTTCGACGAGCCCACGATCGGACTACATCCGCTCGATGTTCAGGTGTTGCTGAGTGTATTTGACGGCCTCGTCGCCAAGGGCGCTACGGTTATCGTGATCGAACACGATCTCGACCTTATCCGTAACGCCGATTACGTGATCGATATGGGCCCGGGCGGTGGCGATGCGGGCGGGCAAATCGTCTGCGCCGGCACGCCGGCGGATATCGCTGCTTGCTCCAAGAGTATTACCGGACACTACCTATAGATAATGACGCAAAGGGACAGCCCCTTTGCGTCATTGATGCCTATTTCACGCATTGAGCCGCGAGATAGTCGCGGAAGAACGGCAATTCAAAAGCGACGAGCCCTCGTCCTCGCTCCCCGATGATGCCGGCATCTATCATGCGGCGTCGGTAGCGGGAGACCTGCTGCGGCGAACGCTTAAGGCGCTCGACAAGGTCAGCGGTGGTGGATTCTTCCTCGTCATCGAGCATGGCGATGAGGAATCGCTTGTCCTCTGCAGTGAGTTCCCGATAGGTTGCCGCGAGGATTCGGTCGTCCATCTCGTCGCGCGCGATTTTGATTCCCAGGTCAAAGTCGCGTGACGAGATTTCCTTCGAATCGCTTGTGAGATCCCAGGCACGGTAGCCTACGAGCTGCAATAGGAAGGGAAAACCAGAGATCGAGCGAACGGCTCTATCGATTCCCTCAGCATCTGCCAGGCGATCGTTTTCCTGGATCGTGCGAATCAAGGCCTCGCGTACGTCATAGTCGGCAATGCGACCCAGATGATATTGTTGGGCGCGGCGAAGGAACGAGACCGTCTTGTGGTTCAGCAGCGTCGATACGTTGTTGGGAAGTCCCGCCATGAGTAGGGCGACGCGTTTCCCATCGGTCACAAAGTGCTGATACGTCGCTGCGAGCTGAATCATCTCGTCGAGTGTCGGGTCCACCTCGTCAACCGTGACGAGCAGACCGGTGCCCGCCTCGTTGAGCTGGTCAATGATGTCGCTCATGCGATAACGCCAGGTTGAGGCATCGTGAACGCGATCGACCTCGATGCTGCCGAGCGGTGCAATTCCGAGACCGGTGACTTCGAAGCGGTTGGACGAGTCGATGAGATGGGCTGCGGCGCGTTTCGCCCCGAACTCGATTTCCTCAAGCATTCCCGGGAGCGCGGTCGTCTTTACGGCTATCCAGCCGTGGGATTCCGCCCTAGTCGCGAGCGACGACATGAGAGCGGTTTTACCGGTTCCACGCGCGCCTGAGAAGATCGAGGTCAATTCTGGGCGCCTGCGCTGGCTCAAGAAGGCACGGTCCAAATCCCGAATAATCTGTTGTCTGCCAGCGAGATGGGCAGGAACCTCGCCAAAGCTAGGGGTAAACGGGTTTTCGAGGTATTCCACGTAGCTCTCCTTTCACAGCGCCGTTTAACTTCATTTTACTTTAGTTAATTCTGATTAAAAATGATGGTTCGTTATTTCGAGCATCAATCAGGCGCGTGCGCCATCGGCGTGGCGCTTGAATGTGACAAAGGGACTGTCCCTTTGTCACATTCCCGGAAAGCCTGTTTGGCGCAGGGCTTCGTAGAGGACGATGGCGGCGCTGTTGGAAAGGTTGAGTGCGCTGATGCGGTAGTCGTCCGGGTTGACGAAGTTGCCGCAGATATCCTGTTGAAGGATGGCCTCGTGGCTGTCCTCGGTATGCCCGAGCGACTCCTCGTGGGCTTCCCAAGCCTCGGCGTTATCGAGTGAGTCGCAATCGCGCAGCATCGGGATGCGCTCGCAGCGCTCGGGCGCCGCGGCGAGCAGCTCCTCGGGAATGCCCGAGCTCTCGCTGCCAAAGACCAAGTAGTCGCCATCGCGGTAGGTGCTTTGCGCATAGGTGCGGCGTGCCTTTTTGGTTAGCAGATGCAGGCGCTCGTCGGCAGGGGAGAGGTCGTTGCGCGCAAGGAAATCCTCCCAGCCGGCATAGGACGTCACGTCCAAGTTCTGCCAGTAGCCCAGGCCGGCGCGACGTACCGTCTTGTCGTCGAGCGAAAACCCCAGCGGCTCCACCAGATGCAAATGGGCGCCGGTGACCACGCAGGTACGGCCGATATTGCCCGTATTGGCCGGAATCTCGGGCGCATACAGCACAATGTTGAACATGAATCTCCTTGGCTCAGAACGAAAAACCACCACGAAGGGCACCTTCGTGGTGGTTTGGCGGCTACGTAGGCGGAAAAATGCCCGCTTGGATAAACCTAGGCGCGGTGCCAGTCGGTCAGGCAAGCATCGAGGGAGGCGATGAGCGCATCCTTGTCCATGTGACGGCCGATGATGCACAGGCTCGTCATGCGGTCGCCCGTCTCGTCGTCCCAAATCTGCATGATCTCGGGGTTCTCGTCGATGATCTTCTGCTTCTCGCCCTCGGGCGCCGAGTCAACGAACAGGCCGTTCTCCATCAGGCGCATCTGGTGGCCGGCCTGCTCAAACATGTAGCACATGTCCGGATCGCCGGTCTGCCACAGCGGACCCTTGACGCGGATGACCTCGTCGGGCCACTCCTGCTCAACAAAATTGGTGAACTTCTGCAGGTCAAACGGCTTACGGCGCGAGTACACAAAGGTCTCGATGTCGTACTCGAGCACCTCGGGGTCGTCGTGCTCCTCGGGATGCTCCATGGCCTCGATCCAGGCAGCGGAGTTGTAGGCGCGCATAAAGTCAAAGCGGTCGGTGTCGAGCAGCTCCTCCATGGGAACCTCGCCGTTTTGGGCCTCGACGATCACGGCGTCCTTCTGCAGGCTGCGCACGATGGCCTTGAGCTCGGCGATCTGTTCGGGCGTCACGGTATCGGTCTTGTTGAGGATCAGCGTGGAGCAGAACTCGATCTGCTGGATGAGCAGGCTTTCGATGTCGTCCTCGTCGATATCCTCGGCCAGCAGGTCGCGACCGCCGTTGAACTCGTCGTACATGCGGGCGCAGTCGACCACGGCCACGATGTTGTCGAGCGCGAGCTTGGGCTCGCCGCCCACCTTGGCCTCGTCGCAGAAGCTCGAGATGGTGTAGGCAATGGGGATGGGCTCGCAAATGCCCGAGGCCTCGATGATGATGTAATCGAAGTCGCCCGAATCGGCGATGCCCTGCAGCTGGTTGGCAAGGTCGTCCGAAAGCGTGCAGCAGATGCAGCCGTTGGTGAGCGGGATGAGGTCGTCGGTCTCGGAAAGGCCGCCGTCGGCGATGAGGCTGGCGTCCACATTGATCTTGCCGATATCGTTGACGATCACGGCGGCGCGGATGCCGCCGTCGTTGGCGAGGATGTGGTTGAGCAGTGTGGTCTTGCCGGCACCGAGGTAGCCGGTAAGCATGATGATCTTCACGGGTTTGTTGGGCATGTGCCCTCCTTTGTTAGACATGGCTTACAGTTGAATCTTATGCCAAACGCCTGCTCTTATACCCACGCGCCGGCAAATAACACAAGCTACTCCCAGGCTCCCCATACATCGGGGCAATAGCCGACGGTGGCCTTTTTGCCGTTGCGAACGATGGGCTCGGCTAGAACCTGCTGGTTTTCGAGCAACTTGTCGAAGCGCTGGCTAGGGGTGAGGTGCTGGATGAGCGCGAGTGTCTCCTCGTCCTTGGCCTTGGGATTGAGTAGCTTGTCGATGCCGCCGACCGCCTGCATCACGCTCGTGAGCTCGCCCTTGCTCATCTCCTTTTCCTTAAGGTCGATAAACTGCACCTTAATGCGGCGCTCCTTAAAATAGCGCTGGGCCTTCTTGGTATCGAAGGACTTCTTAGTCCCGAAGATTTGAATATTCATATAATGTTCCGCCGTTCTAACGAACGGCGGTCACCTCGACGCTGCAAAGCCATCTGATGGGCAATCTGCCTTTCAATCGTCGGGCGCGGGCAAAAGCCCAGCGCCCTCCTCTTTCAAGGCACCTTGCCTCATCAGCTGGCTTTTCGCTGACATTGACAGTACATCGAGGTGACCACCGCCGGACTTATCGAATAAAGTTGGTGCGTTCGCGATCGGCCTCGGGTGCGTCGATGCCGGCGGCCTGTCCTGCCTCGATACAATGCAGGAGCCAGGCCATGTTCTTGCCGATGTTGCGCATGGTGGCCAGGCCCTCAGCGTCCTGGGTAGCTTCACCCGGCATGGCGCCAAACACGTTGTTCCAGTACGTGGAGGCGACCACGGGCATCTGGTTGATGGTGAAGTACTTGTTGAGCACGTCGAAAGTCGTCGACGTACCGCCGCGACGGGCGACGGCGATGGCAGCGCCCGGCTTGTGTGCAAAGGCTTTGCCTCCGGCATAGAAGGCGCGATCGAGGGCCGAAAGGATGCGTCCGCTGGGGTGCGCATAGTAGACGGGTGAGCCAAAGACAAAGCCATCTGCCTGCTCGGCGGCAGCGATGAGCTCGTTCACCACGTCGTCGTCAAAGGTACAGCGATCGCCAAGCTTGCCGCACTGGCCGCAACCGATGCAATCGCGAATGGGCTTGGCGCCCAGCTGAAACACCTCGGTATCAATGCCTTCTGCATTAAGTTGCTCGGCGACCTCGGCGAGTGCGCGGGCGGTGTTGCCGTTTGCCTTGGGGCTGCCATTGACTAAAAGAACCTTCATCACAAACTCCCTCTGCTTTTGGTGACTCCTGCAGAGGATTATCGCACGATGAGGGGGGCGGTGCGGGTGCGGTGCTAGTCCAGTTTGGTACCTGGCACCTGCACGGCTTTCCCGAGCAACGCTTTGAGCTCGTTCAAAATGGAAACGGGCTGACGGTCGACGCCGTCCAGATGGAGCGTGGCCACGCGAATGGGTGGCTGATATTCAAGCGAGCCGATGAGCACGGGAGAACCCAGGAACCGTTCGATTTCGTCTGCGATCGCGTCGGTCTCTTCGGGATCAAAGTCGTCGAAAAGTGCCACGAATGTCGGCCCCGTTGAGCGGAACAGGCGGCCCTTGCCGCGTGAGCATTCCATAAGGCAGGCGGCGCTTTCGGCGAGCACGCGGTCGCCTGCATCGAATCCAAAGCGGGCATTGACCTCGGCGATATCGTCGACCTTAATGGCAATAAAGCCTGCCTCGCGCGCCACGCGACGCATTTCGCCAATGGCGTTGACCAGGGCATGGACATCGCCCAGGCCCGTTACCGAGTCGGTCGTATCAGCTAGGCTTCGGTTGACGATAATGCCCACATACATGCTGGGCTCGGTATCGGTGCCGTCCAAGCGGTAGCCCGTGCAGTCGCAAAGCACGTATTTTCCGGTGGCATCCATCACGCGGTACTGCATGTAGTGGAAGTGCCATGTGCCGTTTATCACCATATCGAGCTCGGCGCGTACGTTGTCGCGGTCCTCGGGATGAACGCGGGCAAGCCACATATCGACCGAGTTAAAAGGGTGCTGGGAAGGCAGGTCAAAATCGCGCACGGCGTTGACCGACCATTGCGATTCGCCCGTATCGAGATTGAGGATAAACGGATAGCGCGTCTCGGAGCTCATAGAGATTGCTTGGAACACCCGGTCGTTGCAGGGAAGCTGATCGACGATTGGGCGTTGCGGCGCGTCATTGTCTTTCGGTTGCTGCACGCGATGCATAAGCTTATAGCGATACATCTTGCGATCGGCATCCATCGTCATCTGGCGACGCGTGTCGCCGGCAAGTGGATCGACGCGCGAGCAGCCAAAGCTAAAGCTGGCGATCATGGGCGCCTTGCCACCTGAGCTCGCCTCGATCAGCCCGGCACGTACCTGCTCCAAGTGCTGCTCGAGTTCAGTCTCGTTTGCGGAGAGCGAGATAAGCACAAACTCGTCTCCACCGATACGGAACAGCATCTCATCGTGCTCCATGGTTTCGGAGAGCGTGCGGCAGATGCTCAGAATATAGCGATTGCCTTCGGCATGGCCAAACCTATCATTGCAATGCTTGAGATGGTCGATGTCAATATAGGCGCAGGTGAAGGGGTCGCCTTTGCGCCAGAGCTGCTCGACGTGACGGTCGAGTCCGCTGCGGTTGCCCAAGTTGGTGAGCGGGTCGATATAGGCGTTGCGCTCAAGCAGCTGGCGCTCTTGTTGCAGGATGGCATGCGTCTTTTGCAGTTGCTCACCAACGGCGCGTAGCTCAGCAGGCAGCGCGGCAACATCGAGTTCGGCGGTCGAGATGCCATTCGCAAGTCGCTGAAGATAGGCAATAATCGATTGCTCGCCCAGGCGGTACGACTCGTTCATGATGGATAACCTCCTTGGGCAGAACAACGGTTTGTATCATATCCCCAATTCGGCTTGGATTGGGGATATAAGTTAGCTAATGGAGACAAATGCTCCCTTCGGCGGTGGCGTTTTGCGCGTGAGCGTATCAGTTGTCATTGTCACCATCGAGCAATGCCTCAAAATCCTTCGCCGGCATGGGGCGGTAGTAGAGGAAGCCCTGAGCGTAGCGGGCGCCCATTTGTCGTAGCATGTTCGCCTGCTCATTTGTCTCGACGCCTTCGACCACGACGGGCAGATGAAGCGACTGCGTCATTTCGAGCATCGATGAAATGATTTGCGTGCTGCGGCCTTGATCGCGGTCGGTGGGTACAAAGGTGCGGTCGAGCTTGATGACGTCGACGTTGACGTTCTTGAGCATCGCGAGCGTGGACTGGCCGGTGCCAAAATCGTCCATATAGGTCGAGAAGCCTCGGGTGTGCAGGTCGGCTGTCAGTTTGTCCACGGCTTCGGATTCTCCCGTATAAGCCGTCTCGGTGATCTCGATACGCATGAGCTCGGGCGGTAGGTTGTATCGGGCGGCGAGCGCCCCCATATGTTCGGCAACGTCGCAGGCAAGGATATCCACGCGCGACACATTAAGCGAGACCGGAACAACGCGAAGTCCTCGATCGATGCGCTCGCGCAGCCGCGAGGCGATACTCTGCCAAATGTACTTGTCGAGCGTCACCACAAAGCCGCTTTCCTCGAGTGCGGGGATAAACGTTGCGGGCGAAATGAGAGAGCCGTCCTTGTCAATCCAGCGGGTGAGTGCTTCGGCACCAATAATCTCGCCGGTTTCCATATCGACCTGGGGCTGCAAGTGGTAGGTGATGCGACCGTCTGAGAGCGCGTACTGGAATTCGGTCAGCGTGCGGTGGAACACGACTTCGCGCTCGTACTCCGCGGGGCAGAAAATGGCAATGCGCTCCTTAAAGTCGCTTTTTGCGCGCCGATTGGTAAACATGGCCTTTGCCTGCGCATCGATGGTGATTTCCTCATTGGAGTCGATGGGGTAAACGCCCATGGACGGCCAGAAACCTACGCCGTCATCATGCCTGGCTACTGCCTCGCGAACGCGGTTGTAGATTTGATGGACGGTGATGTGTTTAAAGGGGATGAGTATGCAAAAGTCATCTTGGCCCCAGTACCCTGCGACGCCCATATCGGCATTCTCGATGTCCTTGAGGGCCGTGCCCACATCGGCGAGTACGCGGTCGCCCTCGGCCTGGCCGTGCCATTCGTTAAACAGGCGCATGTGGCCCATGTCGACCGTGGCGATGCACCAGGCGCCGTCGCGCCTTGCCTCGAGAAATGCGTTGGCGCGCCGCATAAACTCGCTGGGTCGATAGAGGCCCGTGAGCGAGTCGATACGTTCGGCGATGGCGCTTTTGCGCTCCACCTCGGGTATGGGGAGGCTGTCGTTGGGAACAAGCCCGCCGGCCGTGCGAAGGCGACGCTCGAGTTCGCCTAAAACGGCGGTCGCTTGATGAGTTAAGTGTTCGTAAAAGGCCGGGACGAAAAGGCAGACGGGAGTAATGGTGTCGCCCGCGATTTGAACAGGAGCGAAAACGGCATCTTTGAGGTGGCGGGTCAATTGCTCGAATGCCTCGTGGTCCAAATCGTTGCTGAGTACGACGAACTGGACGCTTCGTGAACGGAAGACCCGGCTTCTGCCGCGGGTGATCGACAGCATGCGGCCTGCGTATTCGGCAAGCATGTTGTCGACAGCTTCGGCCCCGTAGAGCTCGTTGAGATTCGCTGTGCCACGAATGCGCACCGCTATAAGCCCCGTCTCGCAACGGTCGCGACGGCAGGCATCGATGGCGTTGACCAGCATGCACTGCGTTCCGAGGCCTGTGGCGGCGTCGACGGTTTCGGAAAGCGAGTGGTTGACGAGCTCGCCGACATAGAGCGAGGGGACATTTCCGTCGCCGTCGACGCGAAACCCGCGAGCACGGCAGAGGACGTAGTCGCCGGCGGCATTGCACACACGGTACTGCATGACGCGACGGTGCTTGGTGCCGTTGAAAATCAGGTCAATATCATCGGTAAACGCTTCAAGGTCGTCGGGATGGACGCGCGTTTTCCAGTAATCGCGACAGTTGTCTATGTGCTCCGAGGGAAGGCCAAGATCGCGCAAGGCACCTTGTGACCAAAGGGTGCGATGTTTGTCCAAGTTTTCGATAAAGAAATAACGGCCCTCGTTGAGCATCGAAAAGGCGTCGAAAATGCGATCGCTTATTTCGAAGTCGTCGGCGTGGGCTTGCGTGATATTGCGTCGATCGAGGTGCATGGCATGACGTAGCTTGTAGTCGTACATGCGATGGTCAGCATCGAGCGTCATGCGATTGGGGGCTTCGCCCAGGGCGGGGTCGGCATGTGACACTCCATAGCTAAACGAGTGGGGCATCTCGGAATCGTTGTTTTTGAGCAGGAGCGTTCGGCAGTGTTCCAGACGTTCGACGAGGTCGTCCTCGGTTGCAATCGTAGACAGGATGGCAAACTCGTCGCCTCCCAGACGAAATGCCGCTTCGTCCACCTTCATATACAGCTTGAGATAGAGGCTTACCTGCAAAATATAGCGGTTGCCCTCGTCATGGCCAAAGACGTCATTACAGTGCTTGAGGTTGTCGATATCGATGAACGCCATGGTAACGGGGACGTCCTGCCCCCAGAGCTCCTCGAGGCAGCGAGTAAAGGCACCGCGATTGCCTAACCCTGTGAGGGGGTCGGTAAAGGAGGTCTTAATCAGATCGTCCTGACGCTCGAGAAGGTCACGGACGGTCTTTTCGAGCGTCTCGGTGTAATTGCTGACAGTTTCCATGTTCTAAGCGGCTTTCTGAGGTCGGGGCGGATTGCGTTGGTCGAGCCCGTTGTGTACACGCGTCGTTGCTCGGCGCTTTGCGTGTATCCAGGCCCCGCCCTGCTGCGTTGTCGGGTGAATTTGCCGGCTAATGTTCGCTGTTGATAACTGCTGAGTAGTATAAACAACAGTACACAATTGTATATGGGCGTACATGCTGTAGGCGGCTATTATTCGCCAAACGGCAGCGCCTGGGTGCGCATGAAAAATGCGACTGGGACGGTATATGTTGACGGGTATACTTGTTCCGTTTAAATTTGCGGGGACGGAGATGATCGCGTGGCACAGTCAAATATGACGCGTACGGTGGGGCTTGCGCTCGAGGGAGGCGGCTATCGCGGTATGTATACGGCGGGCGTGCTCGACGTCTGGATGGAGCATGGCCTGACCTGCGACCATATGGTGGGTGTCTCGGCGGGCGCGGCGTTTGGCTATAACTTTAAATCGCGCCAGATCGGCCGCGCCATTCGCTATAACAAGGCCTATTGTGCCGATAAACGCTATGCGAGCGTGACCAGCTGGTTGCGAACCGGCGACATGTTCAATGCCGATTTTGCCTATCACGAGGTGCCTATCGAGCGCGATCCCATCGACCTGGAGACGTATCGCGCCTGCCCCATGCGGTTTACGTGCGTATGTACCGATATCGAGACGGGCAAGGCCGTCTACCACGACCTGCCCTATGGCGACGAGAGGGATATCGAGTGGATCCGGGCGTCGTCGGCGATTCCCGTGGCGACGCGTCCTGTCGCCATTGAGGGCCGTAAGTACCTGGATGGCGGCGTGGCTGATTCTATTCCCAGCGCTTGGCTGTTTGCACAGGGCTACGACCGCAATATCGTGGTACTCACGCAGCCGGCAGGCTTTGTGAAGCAGCCCAACAGCGTGATGCCCATGCTGCGGCGCGTGTTCCGTCACTACCCGGAGTTTGTCGCAGCGCTTGAGCATCGGCATGAGGTCTACAATGCCACGCTCGATGATTTGGCGCGTCGCGAGGCTGCCGGCAAAATCTTTGTGGTGCGTCCGAGCGAATCGGTGAAGGTGCCGTCGCTGTGCCGCGAGCCCGATGAGCTCGAGCGCATCTACCAGATTGGTCGCCGCGATGCGGAGGCGACTTTGCCGGCACTGGAGGCATATCTGGCAGGGTAGAGGCTGCTGCCGCCATCTCGGCGGAAAGCGCATCCCGGAATGGAGATCCAAACTGGGATGCGCTTTCCATTGCTGAAGATATGAGGCTGCGAATCAGTTGCTCGGCCTATGCCTATGCCTGCTGCCAGGTGTCTACGAGCTCCTTGGCCGCGGCGTAGGGGTCGTCGGCGCTGCAGACGGCACTCACCACAAAGAAGCCGTCGACGCCGGTGGCCTTAAGCTGCGGCAGGTCGGCCGTCTTGACGCCGCCGCCCACCACGATGGGCACGGGGCTTGCCGCGTGAAGTGCGGCCAGGTCCTCAAAGCTCTTGGTGATGATAGAGCCGTCGGCCGCGCGTCCGCAGTCGCGCTTGGTCTCGGTCTCGTGGAGTGGGCCGATGCCCAGGTAGTCGACTAGGCTCATGTCGGCGGTCTTGACGTACTCGAGCATCTCCTCGCAACGGGCCGAAAGGCCCACGATGGCGTCGGGACCCAGCAACTTGCGACAGACCTCGACGGGAATATCGCTTTGGCCCACGTGCACGCCGTCGACGGCAATACCCTGCTCGCGTGCGGCAAGCACACAGTCCAGACGGTCGTCGATCAGCAAGGCGACCTGACCGGTCTTGCCGGCCTGAGCGATTGCCTGCGCGGCGTCGCCGGTCAGCGCAATGATCTCGCGGGCGCTTGCCACCTTGGAGCGCACCTGGATGCAGGTAAAGCCGGCGTCGAGCGCCTGGGCCACCACATCGCCCACGGGGCGCCCGAGCGTGTTTTCGGGGCCGAGTACCAGATAGGCCGAGATATCAAGGTTGTCGCGGATGCTCATCGTGCTTCCTCCTGCTTCTTGATCTGTGCTTCCATGCGCTCGAGCTTGCCGGTCATGGTGTCGGTAAATCCGGGCCGGATATCGGCTTTGAGCACGACTTCGGTGCGGATGCCCTTGCTCGCCAACACAAAGGTTGCGTCGCGCACGACCTGCATGACCTCGTCCCAGTCGCCCTCGATCTCGGTGAACATCGAGGTGGTGCGGTTGGGAAGGCCGCTCTCGCGAATGACGCGCACGACCTCGGCGACCTCGGCGGATAGCTCATCGCCGGTGCCGCATGGGGCGATGGCCACAGCGACGAGCGTGTTCATGCCGGCATTGGTTGCGGGCTCGGACATGGCTTATGCCTCCTCGAGCTCGAGTCGGTTATCGGCGATGTCCTGGGCGCTCGCGCGGTAGAGCTCATCGATAAAGGCGACCTTAAAGCTCGCCGGGGCGTCGGCGACAGCGGCGGCACGCGAGCCGGCAACGTTGTAGACGGCGGCACCGCAGACGGCTGCCGTAAACGGATCGGCGGCGCAGGCGTACACGGCCAGCACGCCGCCCTGCGAGCAGCCGCAGCCGGTGATCTTGGACATGAGCGGGCTGCCGCCGTGGGACTTGGCCACGGTCGTGCCGTCGGTGATCAGGTCGACTTCGCCCGAGACCACAACGGCGCCACCGGTGTAGCGGGCGAGCGCCACCGCGGCATTGCGGGCAGCGTCTACCGTGTCGGTGGTATCGACACCGCGTACGCGGCTCAGATCGGCCGCCTCGCCCTCAAGACCCCACAGGCCGGCGAGCGCGATGATCTCGGAGGCGTTGCCGCGCACGATGGCGGGCTTATACTGCTTGAGCTCGTTTACCAACTGGGTGCGCAGGCTACCGATGCCCAGGCCCACCGGATCGAGCACCCAGGGCTTGCCGGCGTCGTGTGCCGCCTTCGCCGCGCGGGGAATCGTCTGCTCGTAGATGGGGAAGAGCGTGCCCATGTTGAGATAGATGGCGCCGCCGCCGGCAACGAGCGCCTCGCCCTCGTCGGGCAGATAGACCATGGCGGCCGATCCGCCCACGGCGAGCTGCGCGTTGGCGACAAAGTCGATCGTCACCGTGTTGGTGATGGAGCCTGCCATCGGATTGGTGGCGCGAATCTCATCCACGGCCTTGATCACATGTTGCTTAAGCTGTTCCGAATCAATCACTGCACATGCCTCCTTGGCATAGAAAAGGGGCGCTGTGCATAGACAGCGCCCCTGTAAAGGCGGCATGCTCCCTACGCCAGCATTAACTGACAGGTTCAAAGGATTGGGCCCCATGCCCTCTCAGCCTTGTGGTTTGCACCGCCGGCACTCCCGCATCGAATCTGTTGTTCCCTATACTAGCGCACCGTTACAATGGTTGCGGTGAAAATGACTGGGGGACTCTATGATCAAACTTGTGCTGACCGATATGGACGATACGCTGATTCCAGCCGGGCATGACGGCGCCAGCGACTACGCCATTGAGGGTATTCATGCCATGCAGGCGGCGGGTCTGCACTTTGGGCCGGTTTCGGGTCGTCAGCCGTCCGCGATGGGCTGGATGTTCAAAAACCGTTCCGAGTGTTTTTCGACCGGTGCGTTCTGTAACGGCCAGGTGATGTTTGTCGACGGCGAAGTAGTCGCTTCGCGCGCAATCGACAACGATGCTCTGATACGTTTGGCTGACTATCTGGAGCAAGAAACCGACGATACATTTCTAAAAGTCTACAGCCTGGGCGATGACTTTTGGGGTAACGATGCCTATTGCGTGACGAGCAATCCCGAGCGTGTACGTCGCGCTATGGAGTCGGGCGGCAATGCGTGGCTCAAAGGCGAAGAGGCCCCGTGCCGTCCCGTCGTCGATGACGCGCCGGTGTTTAAGGCGAATATCTGGAGTGCCCGTTCGCGTGAGGAGCTCGCGGAGCTACGCGAGCGCGTTGCCGTTGAGATGCCGGAACTCTCGCTTGTGTTTCCCAACAACCGAGTGCGCCTGTTCGACATCCTTCCGGATGGTTGGGACAAGGGCTGCGCTGCGCTGGAGCTGGCGCGCGCCTTGGGCCTGACGCCCGACGAGGTGGCCGTATTTGGCGATTCCGATAACGATCTGCCCATGATCGATGCCGTTCCCAACTCCGTTGCAGTCGCCAATGCCAACGAGGCCGTCACGGCTGCCGCGCGCTGGCATATCGGCGCCGCGGCAGATGATGCGGTCGCCGGGGCTCTGCATCAGATTGCCGCCTGCGCCGCGACGGGGGAGATGCCGCCGTTTATGCGTCAGGAGGGTGCAGCCGACGCGAATCTCGCGAACAGCTAAGGAGACAGCCATGAAGCTCCAGCAGCTCAGATATGTCGTCAAAGTTGCCGAATGCGGCAGCATTACCGAGGCCTCGCGCCGTCTCTTTGTGTCGCAGCCTTCGATTACCGCGTCGATTCGCGATCTCGAAAACGAGATGGGTGTGCACATCTTTGAGCGCACCAACAAGGGCGTCATTGTGTCCGAGGAAGGCGAGACCTTCTTGGGCTATGCGCGCCAGGTACTCGACCAGGCCGACCTGCTCGAGGGCAAGTACAAGGGCGCATCCGAGCGGGTGCCGCACTTTAGTGTGAGCTGCCAGCATTATTCCTTTGCCGTCAACGCGTTTGTCGACGTGATCCGCGAGTTCGATGCCGCGCGTTACGACTTCACCCTGCGCGAGGAGCAGACTCACGAGATTATCGAGGATGTCGCGCATATGAAAAGCGAACTGGGCATCCTGTACTTATCCGAGCATAACCGCGAGGTCATCGAGCGCATGCTGGTGGCCAACGAGCTCGTGTTCGAAGGACTCTTCTGCGCCACGCCGCATGTCTTCGTCTGCGCCGACCATCCGCTGGCGGACCGCTCCAGCGTGACGCTCGAGGATCTGGAAGACTACCCGTTCCTGTCCTACGAGCAGGGCAGCTACAACTCGTTTTACTATTCCGAGGAGCTGACCTCGACGTTCGAGCGTCGCAAAAATATCCGCGTGCGCGACCGTGCGACGTTGTTCAATTTGGCCATGGGCCTCAACGGCTACACGGTATGCTCGGGCGTGATCAGCCACGAGCTCAACGGCCCCGGCATTATCTCGATTCCGCTCGACGTGGACGAGTACATGGAGATTGGCATCATCACGCGCAAGAACACGACGCTTACGCGCTACGGTCGGGCCTATATCGACGCGATTCGTCAGCATATCTAGGCTGCTGTGCTCCGCACGGTTCAAGTCTCTTTATGACAGTCCAGACTGATATAGGAAACATCTATATCAAACTGTTATAAACGTATATTTTACGATGGTCATATGAGCGCTCATACTCTGTCCCAGTAAAGCAACCAATGCAAAGGGAGATATCTATGAGCACTTCGATTCAACCGAACGCGCCGTTTCGCGCCGATATCGTCGGCAGCTTTCTTCGTCCGCAGGCTGTAAAGGACGCCCGTGCCGCCTATGTCGCGGGTAAACTCGACGCTTCCGGCCTTAAGGCCGTCGAGGACGATGCCATTCGCGATTTGGTGGCCAAGCAGAAGGCCGCCGGCCTGCAGGTGATCACCGATGGCGAGTTCCGCCGCAGCTACTGGCACCTCGATTTTATGTGGGGCCTTAACGGCATTGAGCGCCGCACCTCACGCACGGGTTATATGTTCCATGACGAGGAGACGACGGCCGACACCGCCGTGGTTACCGGTCCCATTAGCGGCGAGAACCACCCGTTCGTCGAGCATTTTAAGTTCGTCAAGGCGCTTGAGGAGGAGGGCCAGGTCGCACGCCAGACCATTCCGGCGCCGATCCAGACGTTCTCTGAGGTCACGCTCGATCGCTGCGATGGCCAGCAGGAGAGCCTGCGCGCTGTCTATAAGACCGAGGAGGAACTTGCCGACGCCATTGCAGCCGCTTATCGCACGGTGATCGCCGACCTGTACGCAGCAGGCTGCCGCAACATCCAGTTTGATGACTGCACCTGGGGCATCTACTGCGATACCGATTTTGTCGCCAAAACCGGCATGAGCCCGGTCGACCTGCAAAAGGTAAGCGAGCTGGGCGTGGCGCTCAACAACGCCGCCATCGAGGGCAAGCCCGACGATTTGGTCATCAACACGCACGTGTGCCGCGGCAACTACCACTCCACCTACGCTTTTGAAGGCGGCTACGACCCTATCGCTCCGTATCTGTTCGCACATGAGAATGTCGATGCGTTCTATCTGGAGTTCGACACGCCGCGCGCCGGCGGCTTTGAGCCGCTCAAGTACGTCGCTCCCGGCAAGAAGGTCGTGCTGGGCTTGGTAACCACCAAGGCGGCAGAGCTCGAGAACGAGGATGTTATCGTCGAACGTATCCACGAGGCCGCAAAGTATGTGCCGCTCGAGAGCCTGTATCTGTCGCCCCAGTGCGGCTTTGCCAGCTGCGAGATTGGCAACAAGCTGACCGAGGACGAGCAGTGGGCAAAGATCGCGCTGGTCAAGCGCATTGCCGAGCGCGTTTGGAAGTAGCGGTAACGTTCGCAGGTGACGGCGCGTGCGAGACATGGCGTATCGCGTACAATGGTTCGGATCGTACCGTTCGGGCAGGTTATCCGATATGCCTGATCGCCCTTCCATCATGAAAGGACATCCATATCCCAGTCCTCGACGCCCGCCGTCACCGATGCCATCTACGATGCATCGTCGCTCGGCCGCCCGCGCATGTTTGTGTTGGGTTTGCAACACATGTTTGCGATGTTCGGAGCCACGGTGCTCGTGCCCGTGCTCACCGGCCTTTCCGTTTCGACGACGCTTCTGTTCGCCGGCATCGGCACGCTGCTGTTTCATTTTCTATCGCGCGGTAAGGTGCCCGCGTTCCTGGGCTCGTCGTTTGCCTTTATCGCGGGTTATGCCGCCGTTGCGCCCAACGGCGAGGCCGAGCTTTTGCCCTACGCTTGCCTGGGCGTTGTCTGCGCCGGCCTGCTCTATCCGGTGCTGGCAGCGCTGTTCCGCGCATTTGGCGCCAAGCGTGTCATGCACTTCTTCCCGCCGGTGGTGACCGGCCCCATCGTCATTTCCATCGGCCTGATCTTGGCAAGCTCTGCTATCGCCAACTGCCAGACCAACTGGCTTGTTGCCGTTGTCGCTGTGGCCGTGATCGTCATCTGCAATATTTGGGGCCGCGGCATGGTTAAGATCGTGCCGATTCTGCTGGGCGTCGTGGTGAGCTATGCCGTTGCGGCCGCGTTGGGTGAGGTCGACTTCTCTGGCGTCGCAGCCGCCCCCTGGGTTGGCTTGCCCGTCGTGTGGGACAACACCGTGTTTGCGCTCTTTGGACCGCAGCTCGATAGCGGTCTTGCCACGACGGCCATCATCACCATCATGCCGCTGGCCTTTGCGACCATGATTGAGCACATTGGCGATATCTCCGCCATTGGCTCTACCTGCGAACGCAATTACATTGCCGATCCCGGTCTGCACCGTACCCTGCTCGGCGATGGCCTGGCGACCATCTTGGCATCGCTCTTTGGCGCCCCCGCCAATACGACGTATGGCGAGAACACTGGCGTGCTTGCCCTGACGCGCGTGTTCGACCCGCGCGTGATTCGCATTGCCGCCTGCTGCGCCATCGTGCTTTCGTTCTGCCCCAAGTTTGCTGCCGTGATCGCCGCCATGCCGGCGTGTGTAATCGGCGGCGTGTCGCTCGTGCTCTACGGCATGATCAGTGCCGTGGGCGTTCGCAACCTTATCGAAAACCAGGTTGATTTCCAGAACAACCGCAATGTGCTGGTTGCGGCTTTGGTGCTCGTGCTTTCGCTCGGCATTGCCTACAGTACCGCCGGTGCCATCGTGCTGGAGCTGGGCGGCGTGACGATTTCGCTTTCGGGCCTTGCCGTGGGCTCGCTGGTGGGCATTGTGCTCAACGCCATCCTGCCCGGTAATGACTTTGAGTTCGATACTTCCGAGCTTGAGGAGACTACTGAATAGTAGCTGCGTTCAGCCAAATTAAAAATGGCGTCCATGCGTATGTGCGCGTGGACGCCATTTTTAATGCGTCAGTATCCAGTGGATGCCGCGCGCCATGCGCAGGTCAGTTTGGGCAAAATGATTGCCGGGGTTGAGCTCCAGCGTTGTTGGGATGTCGCGCTCGATAAACAGCTTTTCCATCGCGCGCGTATCGTCGAGTACGTGCCGCATCATGCGGTTGGGCGTCTTGGTTTCCTTTTTACCGAGCGACAGATAGGCGGCGTCGGGCGTAGCCGTCATCGTGCGCTCGCGCGCGTAGTCGATAAAGCCGGGGAACCACAGCGACCCCGATGCACTCGCCACGCGCTCAAAGACATCTGTTTGCCAAAGTGCCCACAGTGCAAAAAGACCCGCCAACGAGTAGCCGGCAACGCCGCGCCAGGCGGGCGGTTGCGGGAGCGATGATTCGGCCTGGGGGATTATCTGCTTCAACAACTCGTCAAGAAAACCAGCAGCCTGTCCGCCAAAGGGCCCGGCATCTCGTATAGTTCCGTCGCATTCCCAGGGGCTCAGCTCGCGATTCCAATCGAGCCCTCCAATGGCGACAAGGGTGAACGGCGGGCAGTCGAGCTCTCGGCAGCGCTCGTAGACTTCACTACCGTTGCCCATAACCACGGGGAGATAGATGACGGGCGCGCCTTCCGCACACTCTGAATAAACGGTTATCTGCTTATGATGCGCTTCCAAGGCAGGCTTCTCTCAGTGTTGTGATAATTGACAGCCTCAATTGTCGCACGCTGACACGGGGGCAGACGCTAAAAGAAAGGCGCGGAGCCGCTCGATGCGATTCCGCGCCTTGTTGTTTTGCTTTAGCAGACTATGCCGTTACGCCACGAAGAAGTAGACGAGGAAGGCGAGGGCTGCGATCCACATGAGCGGCTTGATCTTGGAGGCCTCGCCCTTAAAGAGCGCGACGACCACGTAGGCGATAAAGCCCAGGCCAATGCCGGCAGAGATGGAGTAGGTGAAGGGCACGCCGGCGACAATCATGAACGCCGGGAAACCCTGCGACACGTCGGACCAGTCGATCTCGGAGGCCTCGCTCATCATGAGGTAGCCGACGTAGACCAGAGCACCGCAGGTGGCGGCGCTGGAAACGATGGTGACGATGGGGGAGAAGAACGCGGCGAGAATGAACAGCACGCCGGTGGTGACGGAGGTGAGGCCCGTGCGGCCACCGTCAGCGGCGCCGGAAGTGGACTCGACGAAGGTGGTGATGGAGGAGACACCCATGAAACCGCCCACAGCAGCGGCGGCGGAGTCGACGATCAGGATCTCCTTGATATCCTCGACGTTGCCGTCGTCGGTGAGGAACTCGCCCTGCTTGGCCACGGCCATCGCGGTGCCCATGGTGTCGAAGAAGTCACTCATGAGCAGCGAGAACGAGATGACGAGGAGCGCGGGGTCGGTAAGGACCTTGACGATGGCGGGCATGCCGCCGGCGTCGGCGATGGGGCCACCGATGCTCGAGAAGTCGAGCGGGGCGATGATACCGGTCGGAGCCTGGGTCACACCTAGGGGGATACCGGCGATGACGGCGACGACGATGCCGATGAGCAGCGAGCCCGGCACGTTGCGGGAAGCCAGGGCAACCGTCACGACGATGGAGATGATGCCGACGATAAAGGTGGGGGAGGCGATGTCGCCCAGGCCGACGAGCGTACCGGCGCCAGCGGTGATGATGCCAGCGTCGCACAGGCCGATCATGGCGATAAACAGGCCCAGACCCACCGAGATGGCGTGACGCAGGACAACCGGGATGGCGTCCATGATGGCCTCGCGCAGGCCACAAAGCACGAGCAGCAAGATGACGACGCCCTCGAGGAAGATGACGCTCATGGCCACGTGCCAGTCACCGCCGCAGACGGTGGTGGTGATTCCGGCGATCATCGCGTTGACGCCTAAGCCCGACGCGCAGGCGAGCGGGCGGTTGGCGAAGATGCCCATGCAGATGGTCATGATGCCGGCGCCCAGGCAGGTGGCGCAGGCGAGCGCTCCCGCATCGATGCCGGCGCCCGAGAGCACCGCAGGGTTGACGGCGATGATGTAGGCCATCGCCAGGAATGTTGTCAGTCCAGCGCGAAGTTCGGTCCCGATTGTGGACTTGCGCTCACTGACGTGAAAAAGTTCGTCCATGCATACCCTTTCCTTGTTCGGCCCCGAGTTTAGGCCGATTGACACGAACTCAACTACTATATCGCCTTTGAAAGGCTGATGTTCCTCGCATGTTGATGTTCGGCGCTTTGTAGCAGACAGACGGTATTTTTCGCATGAAAATGTGTGGGTACCGTATACTTAAGCAGTTACAACGACCCCTATGGAGGAACGTATGATTAAAGAGCTCTGCCACGACGAGGCTATTCTGTCCCAGCGTTGCGAGGTTGCGACCGTCGAGGACGAGTCGGTGGCACAGGACCTGATCGATACCATCAAGTCGCTCGACGATGCCGGCTGCCTTGCCGCCAACCAGATCGGCGTCACCAAGAAGGTCTGCGTCTATCTGGACGACGCCGGCGAGCCCCATGTGCTCTACAACCCCCGTCTGGTGTTTGGCCTGGGTGCCAGCAAGATGGAGGAGAGCTGCCTGACGCACGAGGAGGTCACCAAGTCCACGCGCTATATCAAGTGCAAGGTTGCCTTTGACCAGATCGTCGACGGCAAGATGAAGGAGTGCCGCCGCGACTACGCGGGCTTTGAGGCGCAGATGATCCAGCATATGATCGACCACTGCCAAGGTAAACTTGTCTAGGGTGACTACAGCACCGCACTTCGTCTCTTTTGGCCCGGGCATGACATTGTTGTCATGTCCGGGCTTTTGTGTTTAGCGCCTTTTTGTTTGGAGACAATGAAATTAGCAAGAACGTAAAGCTAGGAGGCGCTATGTGCACGAGTATTCGATTTACCGATAATTCTGGCCACATGTATCTAGGCCGCAACCTCGACTGGAGCTTTGACTACGGCCAACAGGTTCGCGTGATGCCGCGCGGGTTCCACATTCCGTATTCGTTTATCGACGACGCGACAGCGGCACACGCGGTGATCGGTATGTGCATCGATTACAAGAACTACCCTATGTTCTTCGATTGCGGCAACGATGCGGGCCTCGCCGTAGCGGGCCTCAATTTCCCGGGTTATGCCGAGTATGCCGAGGGGCCGGTTGATGGAAAGACCAATATCGCGGCCTATGAGTTTCCCCTGTGGGTGGCAGCGACGTTCTCGACGGTCGATGAGGTCGAGGCCGCGCTGCGCGACACGGTGATTGTTGCCAAATCTGCAGGAGAGGGACTGGGCGTGTCGCTGCTCCATTGGATTATCGGCGACAGCCAGCGCAGCATCGTGGTCGAGATGATGGCTGACGGCCTGTATGTGTACGACGATCCGGTCGACACCCTTGCCAACCAGCCGACCTTCCCGTGGCACATGGAAAACCTCCGCACCTATATCACCGCCACAAGCGATTTTCCGCAGACGGCGACATGGCGTGGCGCCGAGCTCAAGCCCTATGGCGCGGGTGCCGGCATGCGCGGTATTCCGGGTGACTGCTATTCGCCGAGCCGTTTTGTAAAGGCGGCGTACCTCAATGCCAATTATCCGCAAAAGGAGAGCGAGACCGAAAACGTCGTTCGCATGTTCCGCTCGCTCGAGGGCGTGGTGATGATCGAGGGAGCGTCCAGGATGGGCGATGGCAAGTTCGAGAAGACTATCTACACCGGATGCTTTAGCGCGCGCACGGGCAATTATTACTACGCGATGTATGGGGATCCGTCGATTCGCTACGTGAGCCTGATGGATGCCGAGGGCGCAAGCCCCGATAGGCTCGTGGTTCCCGAGCCGCGTCGTTCGTAGCCGTTAGCTTTACTGCAATGCAAAGCGGCCCTGCGTCTCTCGTGAGGTGCAGGGCCGCTGTCGTTGATTTATGACGTCGCTAGAAGTTGGCGTCGTTGAGCTGGGTGCTCTCGAGTCCGTCGAGTTGCTGTTGCTCGGGCGTATCGGCGACGCTCTCGAGCAGCTCGGTGGGATCGACGTTCATGCTCTTGCCGGCCTCGTTGCCGTTGACCAGGTCGTCCGAGAAGATGTCGACTTCCATTTCCTCGGCCTCTTCAATCTGAACCTCGAGCGGCACCTGGGTGCGCACGAGCTTAACGGCCGGGCGCATGCGGGCAAACAACGGCACGTACTCGATGATGATGGCAGAGTTCTCGAGACCGTACCAGCGCGCCGGGCTTCCGCAGGCGCGGCGGACGGCGTACTTGATGGCCATCACACGGTGGTCGTTGCGGTTGATGTCCGTTTCGGGGGCAAGCATCTTGCGCAGCATGCAAAAACGGAAGTCGCCCACGTTGCCGCGTGTCTCGTAGATAGAGTAGGTGTGATGCTGCGGCGGCAACTCACCCGATGCCATCAGGTCGCCGACGATCTGGCGCAGGTAGGCGTTGATGCGCTGGTTGACCTTAAAGCCCAGGTCCAAGCGCACGCGGAACAGGAAGTCTGTGCCAAAGGTCTCAAAGGAATACTCATGCGTATAGGGCTCGTCGGTAACGTGCACGTTGATGAACCAATATGCCTTGGCGCGCTTGGGGTGCTTGTCCAGGATGGAATAAAGCACGTCGCGGTCGAGCGTGAGCGGGTCGGGGCTGTTGGTGAGAAATACCAGATTGTCGGCGAGCACGGGATAGGTCTCGTCGTTGCGCAGGCGGTTGAGCTGATCGATGTACTTGGAGACGGGCAGCAGGATCGTTTGCGTGCGCTCGATGGCGGTGCCGCGGCGCCACACATACATAAGGCCGAACAGCAGCGCGGCCAGGAAGATCATGACGTAGCCGCCGTCAAAGAACATAGTGAGGCACGAGGCGAAGAAGCACAGCTCAATGGCACCAAAGAGCAGGGCGAAGACGCAGGCACCCAGCTTGTGCTTGAGGATGCCGGCGATATAGCTCGTCAGCAGTGTGGTGGTCATGAGCATGGTCACGGTGATGGCGAGGCCATAGGCGCTTTCCATGCGCTCAGAGTTTTGGAATAGCAGCACGATGAAGATGCAGCCGACCCACATGATGTTGTTGACGAGCGGAATATAGAGCTGGCCCTTGGTGTCGCTGGGGTAGTGGATGCGCAGGTGCGGCATAAGGTTGAGGCGCGTTGCCTCGGATACCAGCGAGAACGAGCCGGTGATGAGCGCCTGCGAGGCGATGATGGCCGCCACGGCCGAAAGCACGATGGCAAAGGGGCGCAGGGGCTCGGGGAGCATCATATAGAACGGGTTGACGATATCCATTGCGAGCATCTGGGGGTTGGAGTTATTGGCGAGCAGCCAAGCGCCTTGACCCAGATAGTTGAGGATGAGGGCCGCTTTAACAAACGGCCAGGATGCATAGATGTTTGCCTTGCCCACGTGGCCCATGTCCGAGTAGAGCGCCTCGGCACCGGTTGTCGACAGAAAGACAAAGCCGAGCACCATGATGCCCGAGTGGTTGATGGGCGAGAACAGGAACATGATGCCGCGGATGGGGTTGAGCGCGCGCAGGATGGACGGGTTGCCGAGCATGTTGAACAGACCGGCGCCAGCCAAGAACAGGAACCACAGCGTCATGAGCGGGCCGAACAGCTTGCCGATCGACGAGGTACCGGCGCGTTGCATGGCAAACAGGCCGCAGATAATGATGATGGTGATGATGATTACATTGGTCTGGCCGTCACCCAAAAGCGCATGGCCCCACTCGATAGTGCGCAAGCCCTCGATGGCCGTGGTAACCGTGACGGCGGGGGTGAGGATGCCGTCGGCGAGCAGCGCCGCGCCGCCGATCATGGCAGGTAGGATCAGCCATGGTGCTACTTTTCGCACCAGGCTAAACAGGGCGAAGATGCCGCCTTCGTTGTGGTTATCGGCCTTCATGGCGATTACCACGTACTTGACCGTGGTCACGAGCGTCATGGTCCAGATGACGAGCGAAAGCGCGCCCAGAATCATGTCCTCGCTGACGGTGCCGATGCCGCCGTTGTTGGCGACGATTGATTTCATGGTGTACATGGGGCTCGTGCCGATGTCACCATAGACGACGCCGAGCGTTACGAGCAGCATGCCAGCGGAGAGGGGAATGGCTCCGTGCCCGCCTTGACCATGCTGGTCTTGGGGGCTTGCCTCCAGTTTGTTGTGTGCCACGTGGACTCCCTTGGACATCTGGTTATCTGTCTAGGACAGATAATCTTTATGCCGTCTTTATATATACAAGAGCAGTTTGGCACATCGGGTTATTTTAGACAATAATCCTCAGCTGGGGATTATTTATCTACGCAGGTAGCATTCAAAGCAGGGGCTTTTAAGCACGCACTGTCTGGGCGATGCCAGCCTTGGCGTTTGCGCGTTTGCCGGCGAGTTCGCAAAAAATCGCGCCGCCGATGATAAGTGCGGCGCCCGTCAGGCGGATCGGTGTTATGGCTTCGCCTAAAAGGACGGCCGAGAACACGACCGCCGAAAGCGGCTCGAGGTAGCCGACGACCGCGACGGTCTGAACGGGCAGCCTGGCGACAGCACTAAAATAGAGCAGGCAACCGATGCCGGTGTTGACGACGCCGAGCATGATGACGGCGCGCCAATCAATACTGGCGGCGACACCGGCGGACAGGAATGAGGGAGCGCCCTGCGTGATGAGCGTGAGGACCAGCGCGGTCGCAAAGGCGGCGCTCACCTGGAGCGTGGAGTTCTCGAGGCCTTCGATGTGTGGCGCACCCTTGCTAGCGATGACCATCAGCGCATAGCAAAATGCCGAGGCGATACCGCAGACGATACCCGCAATGGGCATATTGCCGCCTAGACCTTGCGCTGCAATGAGAAAAGCACCACAAGCAACGGCGACAAAGCCGGCGATTTTGCCGCCGGTCAGCTTTTCGCCAAAGATGAGCGGGGAGAGCGCCATGACAATGATGGGGCCGCAGTAGTACAGCAGCGAGGATACGCCGACGCCGATCGTCTGGTAGGCGCGGAACAGAAAAATCCAGCTGGCGCCTAGCGCGGCTCCCGAGAGGAGGAGGGCTGCGGCTTCGCGGGGGCGAGATGGCGCCTGCAACTTATGGCGTTGGGTGACGGCGAGAATGGTGACAAGCGAGAGTGCGCCCAAAAACGTGCGTAGTAGCACGATATCCGAGCTCGGCAGCGCGATGGCAGCGGCGATGATGCCGTTGGAGCCAAACAATAGCAATGCTGCTAAGTACGTAAACAACCCGTTGTTCATGCGCTGACATCCCCTCTATATCTGAGCATCTTCACTATGGGTGAACTGGTTTTAGAAGAAAAGCGAATATAATGCATAGATAACATTACAAAAACTCATGCAAAGGTGGAGGGGCGCCGTGGAAACGAATATTCAAAAGATGCAGGCGCTGCTGGAGACGGTGCGCGCCGGAAGCTTTACGCGTGCTGCCGAGCGCCTGAGCTATTCGCAGTCGGGCGTGAGCCGCATGGTGGCCGATCTTGAGGCCGATTGGGGCTTTAAGGTGCTCGACCGCAGTCGCGAGGGCGTAGTGCTTTCTGCCGACGGGCGGCAGGTCATGCCGGCTATCGAGGCGCTCTGCGAGGAATTCACTCGCTTGCAGCGACGGGTGGATGAGATGCGCGGGCTCATGCGCGGCAAAATCTGCATCGGTACGTTTTCGAGCGTGGCGACCCACGTGCTGCCGCCGGTGATTGCGCGCTTTCGTGCCGATCATCCGGACGTCGATTATGAGTTGCTGATGGGTGATTACTCAGAGATTGAACAATGGGTGGCAGAGGGCCGCTGCGATCTGGGCTTTATCCCGTATGAGCCTCGAGAAAATGGCATGACATCGCGGTCTTTGGTGCGCGACGAGTTGATGGCGGTAGTGCCGGCAGACTCTTTGCTTGCCACGGCGGAGGTCGTCTCTCTTGCCGATTTAGCCAACGAGCAGTTTATTCTGCTAGAACGCGGCACCGATGATGAGATTACGCCGCTGTTCCGTCGGGCGGGGCTGACGGTGTGCTCCAAGCTGTCGACTTGGGATGACTATGCGATTATGGCTATGGTCGAGGACGGCCTGGGCGTGAGCATTCTTCCCGCGCTCATCTTGCGCCGTTGTCAGTTCGATGTTGCTGTGCGCCCACTCGAGGGGCATCCCCATCGCCAAATCAACGCCATATATCGAACGGCCGATGTTTCGCTTGCCGCCGCCCGTTTCCTCGAATACCTCTAAACGTGTACACGTCATTGTCCGTTTTGGGCAAATCTCGGAGTTCGGTACGTTTTCTTATGAAATTGAACTTTCGAATGAGGCGCGGCGCTATACTGCTTGCTAAATTGAACCCCGGTTCAATTCGTGTTCTATAAATTGAACTTTGCCAGCAAGGAGGTTCCTGTGGCCCAAGAGACGTTTAGCGATCGCCTGCGACAGGCTATGTCCGATCGCGACGTTCGCCAGTCGGACGTGATCCGCGCATCGGAGATGCTCGGCAAAAAACTCGGCAAGAGTCAGATGAGCCAATATGTGAGCGGCAAGACGATTCCGCGGCGCGATGTGGCAGAGCTGCTCGCCCGCATTTTGGAGGTCGATGTTACCTGGCTGCTTGCCGGTGACGCCGATCAAGGTGAGACCCCTCCGTCCCGTAAAGTTGCCAAGCCAGAACCCAGTCCCACGGCTCAAATCACAAGGAGCACCACCATGCGTACTTTTTCTAAATCCACCAAGCTCGAGAACGTTCTATATGACGTGCGTGGCCCCGTCGTCGACGAGGCCGCCCGCATGGAGGACGAGGGCGAGCGCATCCTCAAGCTCAACATCGGTAATCCGGCACCCTTTGGTTTCCGCACGCCCGATGAGGTCATTAAGGACATGCGCCAGCAGCTGCCCGACTGCGAAGGCTATTCCAACTCGCGCGGCCTGTTCTCCGCGCGCAAGGCGATTATGCAGTACTCGCAGATCAAGGGCCTGCCCAACGTTCAGATGGAGCATATCTACACGGGCAACGGCGTGTCCGAGCTCATTCAGCTTTCGATGAACGCGCTGCTCGACAACGGCGACGAGATTCTGATCCCCAGCCCCGACTACCCGCTGTGGACGGCGTGCGCGACCCTTGCCGGCGGCCATCCCGTGCACTATCTGTGCGACGAGCAGGCCGATTGGTATCCCGACCTGCAGGATATGGAGTCTAAGATCACGAGCGCGACCAAGGCCCTCGTCATCATCAACCCCAACAATCCCACGGGCTCTGTCTATCCGCGCGAGGTGCTCAAGGGCATTGTCGAGATTGCGCGCAGGCACCAGCTCATGATTTTTGCCGACGAGATTTACGACCGCCTGTGCATGGACGGCTACGAGCACGTCTCCATTGCATCGCTCGCCCCCGACCTGCCCTGCATTACGTTTAGCGGCCTGTCCAAGTCGCATATGATTGCGGGCTATCGTATTGGCTGGATGGTGCTTTCGGGCAACCAGCGCTGCATGAGCGACTTTATCATGGGCGTCAACATGCTTTCCAACATGCGCCTGTGCTCCAACGTGCCGGCTCAGTCGATCGTTCAGACGGCACTCGGTGGCCATCAGTCGGTCAACGACTACATCCGTCCCGGCGGCCGTGTCTACGAGCAGCGAAACTTTGTGTATGAGGCACTCAACAAGATTGACGGCATCTCGGTGGTTAAGCCGCGTGCGGCGTTCTACATCTTCCCCAAGATGGATGTTAAAAAGTTCAACATCACCGATGACGAACAGTTCGCCCTTGACCTGCTGCACGAGAAGAAGATCCTGATTACGCGCGGCGGCGGCTTTAACTGGGCTGAGCCCGACCACTTCCGTATCGTGTACCTGCCGCGCATGGAAGTGCTCAAAGAGTCGCTCGAAGACCTCGCCGATTTCTTCGATCATTACCGTCAAAGCTAGTGGGATAGAAGCTCCGCACTATGAAAAGCTCCCTGCAGTTGTTTTGCTGCAGGGAGCTTTCTTGAATCGGCGGAACTAGATCACTATTCCAGTGCAGTGGTCGATTTCGTGCTGGATGATCTCGGCGGTGTAGCCCGAGAAGTTTTTGATGCGGTGGACGAAGTTCTCGTCCAAATACTCCACCTTAATGCGGCGATAGCGGGTACAGGGACGCTCGCCGGTCAGCGAGAGGCATCCTTCGCTCGTCTGATAGGCATTGACCTGCTCAAGAATTTGAGGGTTGTACATCAGGAGTGTCCTGTTGCCGTCCTTTACGCAGATGATGCGTTTGCGCACGCCGATCATGTTGGCGGCGAGGCCCACGCACTCGCGCTCATGCTCGTGGAGCGTATCCAGGAGATCCTGCCCGGTTGCGGCATCGTCGGGTCCCGCGTCTTCGGAAGGCAGACGCAAAAAGAACTCGGATTTCATGATGGGCTTAATCATGGCGGGCTCCTCATGTCTTATGCTTTCGTGGACTTTTAATAATAGCGCGGAAGGAAAGCTGTGCGTCCGCGTTACAATCTTTCAACGTTGGACCATGTTGTCAGATTCGTCGTGTACGGCGTCTGGCGTAAGTCTAGGGCTCATTATTCGCCCTGGGCTGTTCCTCTGGGGCGATGCGACTGTCGTTCCAAGAGGAAGGAAATGCATGGGGAGCAAATCTCAGCAACAAGTTCAAGTAGTGCCATCGGCCACTGCGGCGATTCTCGTCGTAATGTATATTGCAGCCTTTGTTGCCGCGTTTAACGAGAACATCATTAACGTGGCGTTGCACGATATTATGGCAGCCTTTTCGGTGAGTGCCACCACGGCGCAGTGGCTCGTCTCGGGCTACATGATTGTGACGTCGATCTTTACGGCCATCATGGCCTTCCTGTCAGGCCGTTTCTCGACGCGCAAGCTGTTGTTTTTCGCATGCGGATGCATGGTCGCCGGTGAAGTCCTGTGCCTGGTCGCTCCGTCGTTTAGCGTTTTGCTGCCAAGTCGTATTTTGCAGGCTGCGGGATCGGGCATCTTGTTCCCGCTCATGATGAACGTGGTGCTGTCTTGCGCGCCGCGCGAGAAACTCGGTCTGTATCTGAGCCTGGGCGGTGCCTGCATTACGCTGGGGCCGGCGTTTGGACCCGTGATCAGCGGCCTTATGTGCACGTTATTTGGCTGGAGGGCGGTGTTCGTAGTGCCGCTGGTGGGCGGCATTGTGGTCGCTGCGGCGGGCGTTAAGCTTGTTCAGAATGTCGGAGAGCGCTCGAACACCACGCTTGATATTCTGTCGGTTGTTTTGCTCGCCGCCGGCATTACGGCATTTGTATATTCCGTAGGCGAGTTCTCGACCAATCTGATTGCCGGCATTGTGGCGCTTTTCGCCGCCATTGTGCTGCTCGGCCTGTTTGCGGCCCGCCAGCTCAAACTCGAGCATCCGGTGCTTAACGTGCGTCCCATGGCGAGCGTTCGTTTTTGGCCTGCGTGCCTGCTTGTGGTGGTGTCGATGATGACAACGTTCTCGATGAGTGTTTTGTTGCCGCTCTATTTTGAGGGCACATACGGCATGACCGCACTTGTTGCGGGCCTGCTCATTTTGCCGGCAATTGCCTGCAACGCCGTGACCTCGATTGTGGGCGGACGCGTGATGGACGCCCGTGGCGCATGGCCGCTGCTGCCGGTCGGCTTTGCCCTGATTGCCGTGGGGCAGACTGCAATCTCGATGACGGCGGCAAGCATGAACATCGGCGTTGTCGTGGCACTGACCGTTGTAGTGTATGCCGGAGTCGGTTTGGTGCTGAGCCCCTCGCAGACGGCCGGCTTGGAGACGCTGCCTGCCGCTGAACATCCTCACGGAACGGCATTGCTCAACACGTGGAACATGATTGCCGCATCGTTTGGCCCGTCGCTGTTTATCGGCCTGCTCTCGAGTTCTGCGGCGACTGCCGGCGCCGCTGGCATTGCGACCGACGTTACCCAAGCGATTGGATTTGCAGCTGCCGTGCGCGTGGCGGCTGTAATTGCCGTGGTCGGGTTCGCGGTGTCGCTGGTGTACGCTCGTCGCGAGTCACACATGTCGCATTAATGTGTGCACATAGATTCTGCAGCTAGATTGGATGGCGACACCATAAACTAATGGACGTTTTGCCGAGAGGCATGAATGTTTAAAGCGCAAAGAGTGCGCGACGGGCCCCGCGAATGGGGCGATGATGCCCGAGAGGGCCAAGAAGGAGTCTCATGTCCGAGAACGAAGAGATCATGAACGAGACCGAGAACGAGACCATGGCTGCCGAGGTTGAGGCAGTCGAGACCGTGGAGACCGAAGCTTCCGAGGTTGAGGCTGCTAACGAGGTTTCCGCCGAGGAGGAGGCCGAGGTTGTCGAGGCCGCCGTTGATTACGATGACGAAGAGCTGATGGACAAGATGCAGAAGGCCGCCCGCCTGCTGCGTAGCCGTCGCTTTGCTATTTCTAAGGAGGAGGAGGCCAAGGCCGAGCGCATGGCGAACATCGAGCGCGCCATCAAGCTTCTTGACCTCAAGCCCAAGATGGAGCAGAAGGAAATGTCCGACCTGCTGGGCATGCGCCTCCGTGAGCTCGATGGCCTGATGGCCGAGGCCGAGGCTGCCGATCTGGTCGGCCGCATCGACGACGCCGAGGGCGATATGCGCAAGATCGTCGTCTTCGCTGCCGAGGATGCCGCTGAGGGCCTGGTCGAGCTTGCCAACAAGAAGGAGAAGCTCCTGCCCGAGCTTTCTTACGAGGAGGCCACCGAGCTGATGGCCGCTCTCGATAAGGTTATCGCTCCGCTCGTCGCCATGGGCCTGGACGAGGATCGCGGTCCTCGCGGCGGCCGTGACGACCGTGGTGGCCGTGGCGGCGACCGTGGCGGCCGCAACGGCGGCGGCTTCCGCGGTAACCGCTTCTAGTTGGGTTACGCGGTTTTACCAAACCGCGTAACTAGTTGACGCTGCGCGCCCACCAGAGCGACAACTTGTCATTCAAAGAGGACGGCATGACCAGAAGGTCTATGCCGTCCTCTTTTCATGCCAATTTGTTCGCTCTGGTGGGCGCTCGCTGTCGGTACCAAAACATCGGCATCCCCAAGGAATCATTTGTACCAAAAAATGAGAGTGATAATCTCCCGGTATGAGCCCATATTCATGCTCAAGGTGGGAGATTATCCACTCTCGTTTCGCTTGTTGATTTCGATGCCTACATTTGTAGGAACAGTTCGTGGAGGCGGGTGTCTTCGTCGAGTTCGGGGTGGAAGGTTACGCCGAGCTGGTTGCCCTGGCGGGCGGCGACGATGCGCCCGTCGACTTTCGCTAAGGCCTTGGCGTCGCCGTGAACCTCGACGATTCGGGGCGCGCGGATAAATGTCAGCGGCACTTCACCGTCGATGCCGGCTACCTGCCCCTTGGTTCGAAAACTGCCGAGCTGCCTGCTGTAGGCATTGCGCTCAACGAGCACATCCATGGTTGCCAGGCGCGGCGTGCCCTTATCGTCATGGGCGGCAAGGTCGTGAGCCAGCAGAATCAGGCCGGCGCAGGTGCCCAGGACGGGCATGCCTTCAACAATGCGGGTGCGAAGCTCCTCGAGCATGCCCAACTCATCAAGCAGCTTCCCTTGAACGGTAGACTCGCCGCCGGGAAGTACCAGACGGTCAAAGTCCTGCTTCAAATCAGCCGCCTGCCTCAGCTCAATACAGCGCGCGCCCAGCTCGGATAGTCTTGCCTCGTGCTCGGCAAATGCGCCTTGGACCGCCAGCACGGCGACCGTTTGGTCTGCATAATCGCTCATGTGCGATCCTTTCTGCCGGACTAGCGTCCGCGCTCCTCCATGATGATTTCGATCTCGTCGGCGTTGATGCCCACCATGGCCTCGCCCAGGTCCTCCGAAAGCTCGGCGATGAGCTTGGCATCGGTGAAGTTTGCCACGGCCTTGACGATGGCGGCGGCGCGCTTGGCGGGGTCGCCGCTCTTAAAGATGCCCGAGCCGACAAAGACGCCCTCGGCGCCCAGTTGCATCATCAGCGCGGCGTCGGCAGGGGTCGCTACGCCGCCGGCGGCAAAGTTCACAACGGGAAGCTTGCCCGTGGCATGGACCTCACGCACCAGCTCGACCGGAACCTGCAGCTGCTTGGCTGCCTCAAAGAGCTCGTCGTCACGCAGGGCAACAACGTCGCGGATCTGCTTTTGGATCTTGCGCATGTGGCGCACGGCCTGGACCACGTCGCCCGTGCCCGGCTCGCCCTTGGTGCGGATCATCGTGGCGCCTTCGGCAACACGGCGCAGCGCCTCGCCCAGATCACGGGCGCCGCAGACAAACGGCACGTCAAACTGGGTCTTGTCGATGTGATAGACGTCATCGGCAGGGGAGAGAACCTCGGACTCATCGATGTAGTCGATCTCGATGGCCTGCAGGACCTGCGCCTCGACAATGTGGCCGATGCGGCACTTGGCCATAACAGGGATGGAGACGGCCTCCTGGATGCCCTTGATCATCTTGGGGTCGCTCATGCGCGAGACGCCGCCCGCGGCACGGATATCGGCCGGAATGCGCTCGAGTGCCATGACGGCGCAGGCGCCTGCCTCCTCGGCGATGCGCGCCTGCTCGGGTGTGGTGACGTCCATGATGACGCCGCCCTTGAGCATCTGCGCGAGCTCGCGATTGAGTTTGACGCGATCGGCCTTGCTGGTCTGTTCTGCCATGGTTGCTCCCTTGGTTGGCATGTGCATTGCTTGACGGAACATCCTATCGAGGAGCTGGGTATGGCGAAATACTCAGTTTTCAAGATAATAACAAGGTCAGACTAATACCAGATTGAATGGCTTAATAAGGTCAGGTGATAGGCTCATGCTTGACTACAATTTGGAAAAACGCGGCGAAGCATCGCTTTATGAGTATGTTTACCAGAAAATTCGAGATGATATTGTTGCTGGACGTATTGCGGCGGGGGAGCATCTTCCGTCTAAGCGCGCCTTTGCCAGTCATCTGGGAATCAGTGTCATTACCATCGAGAATGCATATAGCCAGTTACTTGCCGAGGGCTATATTTGCTCAATGCCGCGTCGTGGCTACTACGCTTGCGAGCTTCCGGATGCACCGGTTTTGGCTTCGGCTGCGGAGGGCATCGACCGAGATGCCGCCTCTGCGGGTCCCAGCGCGCATGATGTCAACGGACAGGTCGAGCGATTCGATGCACTTTCTCCTTCCGCTTTGGAGGCGGCGCGGCTTTGGCAAAGCGCACTACGGGCGACGCTGGCATCCGAAGATGAGCGCGAAATCTTTTCGCCCGCACCGGCGCAGGGCACCGCTCGGCTGCGACGCGCAATTGCTCACCACCTGCGTGGGACAAGGGGCATGAATGTCGATCCCAATAACATTGTTATCGGCGCGGGCGCCCAGCTGCTCGATACCATGTTGGTTCAGTTGCTTGGCGCTGACAAGGTGTATGCCGTTGAGGACCCGGGCTATTTACGTCTGACGTGCATCTATCAGGCTATGGGCTGCAAAGTTCGACATATCCCGTTGGATGATGAGGGCGTGGACTTGAGCGCTCTGCAGAAAACCGGGACCGATGTACTTCATCTGATGCCGTCCCATCAGTATCCGACCGGCCTTGTGACGAGCATTGCGCGGCGCTATGCGCTTCTGAGCTGGGCCGCCGAGCGACCAGGTCGGTATCTCATCGAAGATGACTTTGATTGTGAGTTTCGCCTTGCCGGGAAGCCGATTCCCGCGCTCGCGTCAATCGATGCCGCCCAGTCGGTTATCTACACCAACACGTTTTCGAAGAGCCTTTCATCGGCGTTGCGTTTGGCGTACATGGTGTTGCCCGATGAGTTAATGGAGCGGTTTAGGCGCAACCTTGGTTTCTACGCCTCGTCGGTGAGCTCTGTTGATCAGGTCGCTTTGGCGCGTTTGCTGGAATCGGGTGATTACGAGCGACATGTGAACCGCGTGCGCGTTCGTGCTCGCGAGGCGCGTGATGGCCTGATGGCGCTTGTGCGGAAGGTATTTCCGGCAGGAGAGGTCTCGATCGAGCATGCAGACGCGGGCCTTTACTGTATCGTGGTTGCGGAGCGTGGAGCGGGCGGAAGCTCTTTTGTGCGGGCCCTCACGCGCTCGAGTATCCCTTTTGTCGATATCAGTGACTGTTATTGGTGTGCCGATGGCGCATCTGTCCCTGAAAACTCAAGTCAAATTCTTGTTCAGTATGACGATTTGAGTCCAAAAGCGCTAAATACCTTGGAATCGCAGCTAATGGGAGCACTCTGCAACCTAAGTGAGTAGGCTTTTGGAACTTTGGCGACCAGGCAGTTTTGTAACAAGCTATCTACCTGCGGTTTTGAAAAGCAGGATGACCGGGCTGCTCGGGATGTTCAAAAAAGTCTACTCACTTGTCGCGCAAAGCTTCTGCATGAGAAAAAATGGGGTTTTCAACAGAACTTCGTCCAGCTCTCGGCAAGCTTTTGGCCAGTTGGGGAGGGCTGTTGAAAACTTGGCAGTCCGTTCGGCACCATTTTTGGCGCGTTCGCGCCAATGCGTGACTGACTGGGTTGAAATTCGTGTTTTCCTGTGCCTATGAAAGATCTACTTTGTGACATATCGGCTTTTAGGTACTGGCGTTTGCCCCCTCAGGTCCGCGCTCTGTGTCCGCCGCTTCCACGACCGGAAGAAGACCGGCAGCGATATGATCTCGCCCGCAACCCGACGGCTGCGGTCGCGCTCGGTTTTCCGTTGTATACATTGGTTCAGACGAGAAACAAACGGACTTGTCCTACCAGCATTAGGCAGCGGCTGTTCCTTGGTGAGCCCCCCAGGGAATCCGTGCTGGAAACGGAGCATGGATTTTTGATTACGTCTCCTCTACTGACGGCATTCATCATGTCGCGGCATCTGACGGATCTTCAGCTTCTTTTTGTGTTGGCGGAGATGTGCGGCCTGTTTGCGGTGTGTGCTCTGCCGGCGGCACTTGAGGCGGAGCTTACGCGTGCAATTGATTCGGGCGCGATTTCGACGACGTTGGGTTGGGTGCGCTGCCCGTCCGAGGACGGCACCGCTTCAAATTTATGGCGTCGAGACGCTTTGGTTTTGGGCAGAGACCTTGACCGTTTTTGTTCAGATGTTTGCGGGATGCGTTACGGCAATAGATTTATGGCGGTATCGCAATTCGTTCCATTGGGTGCCGCGTCGCCTTTTGAGGTCGAGGCGTATTTGCTACTTGCACTGCCGCGATCCCTGGGAGGCGAAGGTTTTTGCGACATAGAGCTTAATGTTGAAGTGATGCTAGGCACAAGTGCTCGAGCGATTGTGGGAAAGTCCCGTGTATATATCGACCTACTTCTTTCTTCACCGGACGGTAGGCGACAGGTGGCCATTGAATGTCAGGGAAAGGCCTCGCACGGACGCGCAGGGGATGGCTTGCGTGACGCTGACCGCATGACGGCCCTTCAGGCCATGGGCTACGATGTGCTTCTCCTGACACACAGACAGATATCGGATGAGGATAGATTCCGCGCGATCGTTAAGGCCGTATGCAGGATGCTCGATGCTGAATATCGTGATAAAAGCTCAGATGAGCAAAGGGCTGAGGCATTACTCCGGTCTGAACTATTCGTTGACTGGACAAAATTGGGAGTAATCGACGGAAAGATGCCCGCTAGACACAAAATGGCTCGATCGTGGACGGCTGCGGTTCTAAGTGAGTAGGCTTTTAGCACTTTGGCGACCAGGCCGTTTTGAAACAAGTCATTTACCTGCGGCTTTATAAAGCAATATGGATGGCGTGCTCGGCAAGTTCCAAAAAGTCTACTCACTTAGTTTTTGACGAGAAACCTATGCCGAAGGCGGTCCTATTTCAGGTAGTTAACAAGTTTGTGAGGCACGAAAAAGGCCCGAACCAATACGGTCCGGGCCTCATTGAGCTAGAGGTTATGTCTCAGGCGTTTGGCTTAGCCAAAGTAGCGCTTGAGCAGGCCGGCGAAAGCCTTGCCGTGGCGGGCCTCGTCGCGAGCCATCTCGTGCACGGTGTCGTGGATGGCATCAAGGCCAGCGGCCTTGGCACGCTTGGCAAGATCGGTCTTGCCGGCGGTGGCACCGTTCTCGGCCTCAACGCGCATCTCGAGGTTCTTCTTGGTGGAGTCGGTCACGACCTCGCCCAGGAGCTCAGCGAACTTGGCAGCGTGCTCGGCCTCCTCGTGGGCAGCCTTCTCCCAGTACAGGCCGATCTCGGGATAGCCCTCGCGATGAGCGACGCGCGCCATGGCCAGGTACATACCGACCTCGGAGCACTCGCCCTCAAAGTTGGCGCGCAGGTCGGCAACGATGTCCTCGGAGACGCCCTCCATCTTGGCGACGCCCACGACGTGCTCGGCAGCCCACTCGAGCTGACCCTCCTCCTGCTTCAGGAAGCGAGAACCGGGAACGCCGCACTGGGGGCACTTGAAGTCCTCGGGCAGCTGGTCGCCGTCGAACTCTTCCACATAACCGCAAACGGGGCAAACAAACTTCATGATTCGATCCTTTCGATCGATGGCGATTGTGCGCTCGTCCGGTCCCGTAAGGGCCCTCTCCGGACGTGCGTCTTGACGAGTTCTATTATCCATAAATGCAACCAAATGTGAAGCCTATTAGGAATGATTTTTAATAAAACAATTTTGAGATATGAAGATGTTGATTGATTAACGATTGGCAGGCCGTCTTTGACCGTCGCTGAGTACAATCGGTCGAGCAAATGTTGACCAATCAACAAATGAGGGAGTTTCCTTTATGCATCTAGCCCGTCGTGCCTGGTGCCGAACATATCAGACGGTTTTTCGCATTGCATTGCCGATCCTGCCCTATACCGAGCCGCACATTTTAGAGCATGCCGAGGATGTGCCCGCGGTGCTTCAAAAGCGCTCGATCCAGAAGGTCCTTATCGTGACGGATCCCGGCATTGCACGTTTGGGACTCACGGCATCACTCGAGCGTGCGCTTACGGCTCAGGGGATTGGCGTTACGGTCTATGCCGAAACGCGTGCGAATCCCACGGTCTCGAATGTGGAGGAGGCGGCGTCCCTGTATCGAGAGAGCGCCTGCCAGGCCATTATCGGCTTTGGCGGAGGATCAGCCATGGACTGCGCCAAGGGCGTAGGCGCACGCATTGCGCAGCCAAACAAGCCCATCAACAAGATGCGCGGCCTGCTGCGGATTCATCGTCGCCTGCCGCTGCTCATCGCCGTCCCCACCACGGCAGGCACGGGAAGCGAGGTCACACTTGCGGCGGTAATTACCGATGACGAGACGCACTACAAGTACCCCATTAACGACTTTGTGCTTATTCCGCGCTTTGCGGTGCACGACCCCGAGTTTACGCGCGGTCTGCCCGCCTCCATTACGGGGCAGACGGGTATGGATGCCCTGACGCATGCCGTCGAGGCCTTTATCGGGCGAAGCACCACGCCCTATACGCGCAAGATGGCACGACAGGCGGTGCAGCTCATCCACGACAATTTGCTCGAGGCCTATGAGCATGGTGACGACATGCGCGCTCGTCGCAATATGCTTTCGGCGGCGTATAAGGCGGGCGTTGCGTTTACCCGCTCCTATGTCGGATATGTGCATGCCATCGCGCACAGTCTGGGCGGCCGATACGGAATTCCGCACGGTTTGGCCAACGCGATCATCCTGCCGCACATGCTTCGCGCTTATGGTGACGCTGCCGCCCCCAAGCTTGCCGATCTTGCTCGCATGGCGGGCATTGCGCCGGCTACCGCGCAGGACAGTCTTGCGGCCGAGGCCTTTATCGATTGGGTCGACCGCATGAACGCCGCCTTGGGCATACCCAAATATGTGACGGGCATTCGCCGCTCCGACATTTCCGAGATGGCGGCGCATGCCGATGCCGAGGCCAATCCCCTGTACCCCGTTCCGCTTCTAATGGACCGCTTGGAGCTCGAGCATATGTACGAAGTCGTTGCAGGTGGTATGTTTGAGAGCGAGAATTAGGAGGGCCCATGAACACCGAGGAAATTGCGCGCATCGTCGGCGATCAGCGCGCCTACTTTAAGACGCACGCTACGTTTGATGTTGATGCTCGACGTCGCGCGCTCGCGAGTTTACGCGATGCGGTGCGGGCCCACGAGGCCGATATCGCTCATGCGCTCAAGACCGATTTGGGAAAGTCGCATGACGAGGCCTATATGTGCGAGATTGGCACATCGCTTTCCGAGATTCGACATCAGATCGCTCACGTGGTTCGATGGAGTCGTCCGCGCCTGCGTCCGTGCGACCTCGCTAACGCCGTGAGCGTGTGCAAAACGCAAACCGTGCCCTATGGCGTCACGCTCATCATGGCGCCCTGGAACTATCCGTTTTTGCTGACGCTCGAGCCGCTCGCTGGCGCCCTTGCCGCGGGCAATACCGTGGTCATCAAGCCGAGCGCCTATGCTCCGGCATCGAGCGCGGTGCTCAGGCAAATCTGTGAAGAGGCATTTGATCCGCGCCTGGTGACGGTTGTCGAGGGCGGGCGCGCCGAGAACGAAGCGCTGCTCGATGAGTGCTGGGACAAGATCTTCTTTACCGGTAGCGTTCCGGTCGGCAAACTCGTCATGGAGCGCGCAAGTAAAAACCTTACGCCCGTGACGCTTGAGCTGGGCGGAAAGAGCCCCTGCATCGTGGATGCGACGGCAAACTTGAAGGTTGCGGCGCGGCGTATCGCCTTTGGTAAATGGCTCAACGTGGGGCAGACCTGCGTGGCGCCCGACTACCTGCTGGTCGATGCGCGCGTGCACGACGAGCTGCTGGACCTCATCAGGGAAGAGGCCCGCCGTATGTTTGGCGAGCATCCGCTCGATAACGAGGACTACGGGCATATCGTCAACGCCAAGCATTTTGCGCGCGTGCGCGGGCTGATCGATCCCGATAAGGTCGTGCTGGGAGGCACGGCGCGCGAGTCGTCGCTCAAGATTGAGCCGACGATCCTAGACGGCGTGACCCCCGATGACGCCGTGATGCAGGAGGAGATCTTCGGTCCCATCTTGCCGGTGCTGACGTTTGAGAGCCTAGACGAGGCCGAGACGCTTATTACGGATCGTCCGACGCCGCTGGCCCTGTATATCTTTAGCCAGGACCGTTCGGTTCAGCAACGCTTTGTGCGCTACGTGCCCTTTGGCGGCGGCTGTGTCAACGACACGATCATGCACTTGGCTACGAGCCATATGGGCTTTGGCGGCATGGGCGCGAGCGGTATGGGGCAGTACCATGGACGCGAGAGCTTCGATACGTTTAGCCACAAGAAGAGCATCGTGAACAAGGCAACTTGGCTGGACGTGCCGTTTCGGTATGCGCCCTACGCAAGCTGGAAGCACAAGTTCGTGCGCATGTTTGTGCATTAGAAAAGGGCGCAGGTAATACGAACAAGTGTTCCTATTACCTGCATTTTGCGTTAGACTACTGTTATGGAGCACGGATGGGCCAACTCCCTTTAGAAGGGATTTGGTATGAACGTAAGCGATGTTATTTCGTTATTGGCGTTGTTGATTGCGGCTATCGAACTCGGTCTGTTTATCGGCCGAATGAAATAGCCGCCCCCGCGTAAGCGAAGACGGCCACTTCTCACGATGAAAACGTGTATCGGAGTTGGCAAGACCCGCGGCAACGGGTGCCATCCGTGTTCCTATCTTATCTGCAAGCGTTCTGTCGCGCAAGCGTTGAGGCAAACGATTGAAGGACGCAGACAGGATGTATTTGTGTCCGCACGGGACCGTAGACTTCTCAATAAGGTTACACACCGGTTTATCCGGCCGTTAGAGGAGCTGCTATGTACGAGCCTTCACGTGTTCTTCTGTCATTTCACATTGCAGGATTTCAGTATGCCGATGGCGCCTTGGTCCTGGGCGATCTTAAAGCGGGCGATAAGCTGACGCTGTGTGCCGAGCGCGATAATCCCCATGACCCCGAGGCAGTTGCGATCTACTATGGCAAGACCAAACTTGGCTACGTTCCGGGAAACGAGGTCGGCCCGCTGTCCTTGATGATGTATTACGGCCACGAGGACGTATTTGAGGCCCGCGTGCAACAGGTTGCCCCCGAGCGCAGCCCGTGGCACCAGGTGCGCGTTGGCCTCTATGTGGTGGATGCCCGCTAGTCGGCAATGGAGGCGGCCATGTTTGATGACGACGACCAGTTCGATCTGACAGACGATTCGTTTGAGTGGGATCTGCTACTCGACGACGATGAGTTGGAGCAGGATCGTAAGAAACGGCAGGACAAGAAAACTCAGAGTGACGCTTCGAAAAAGCAAGACAAACGCCGCCGCGGACTGTTCGGCGGGCTCTTTGGATAACCGCCGCATCGCTGCGTCTGTATACTTAGCACGAGTTGAACACGTTGCGAAATGAGGACACAGACGATGATGTGGTTTACCGCCGACTTGCACCTGGGCGATACGAATATCTTGCACGACATGGACCGGCCGTTTGGCTCGGTCGAGGAGATGAACCGCAAGGTCATCGATGCCATCAATGAGTGCGTGGCTGCGGACGACCGCCTCTATATTCTGGGTGACTTTACCTATCGTTTGCCCCTGGCGGAGGCGGTGCGCCTGCGCGAGCGTATCGAATGCCAGAACGTGACGCTCATCCGCGGTAACCATGACGGCGACTGGGAAGATTCCGACGTACCGCAGATTTGGGAAGACGTGCGCGATTACCTGGAGATTGCTCCCGGCTATGCCAAGGGCCATCGTCTGGTTATGAGCCACTACCCCATGCTCAGCTGGAACGGCAAGGCACGTGGCGCCATTATGCTGCATGGGCATATCCACAGCAGGGGTGACCGCGCCAACGCACGCAACCGCGATCGCGAGCGCCCTATCTTTCGCTACGATGTCGGTCTCGATGCCAACGAGTACAAGCCCGTAAGCCGCGATCAGATTCTTAGCTTCTTTGGGTTATAGGGCGCCAGAGCCACCACAAAGGGGACAGGCACCTTTGTGGTGGTTCTGGCGCCGTTGCCATTATGGCGGCGGCGCCTTTTTTGTCCGCGCGGCGCGGTAGAGTGTAGCCGGTTGATATTTGCGTCCATCGAGGAGCTGCTATGAACGAGATCAAGTGCCCGCATTGCGGCGAAGTTTTTAAGGTCGATGCATCCGGCTATGCGGATATCGTCAAGCAGGTGCGCGATGCGGAGTTCTCGCGCGACCTGAATGACCGCGTAGCGGCTGCTCGACGCGAGGGCGAGCAGGCGCTGGAGCTTGAGCGTTCGCGTTCGGCGTCTGCCCTGCAGGAGGCAGAGGCTCAGCGCAACGCTCAACTTGTCGAGCAGAAGAACGCTGCGGCTCAGCAACTGGCACAAGAGGTTGCCAAGCGCGATGCCGAGCTTGCCGAGCTGCGCGCCAAGCTCGAGGGTGCTGCCGCAGAGCGCGAGAGTGCAAGCCGGCGTGCGGCGGTTGAGGCTCGTGCCGATGTCCAAAAGGAGAATGTGGAGCTCCAGCGCGAGATCGACAATTTGCGTGCGCAGCTGGGACGCAAAGATGACGAAGCAAAGCTTGCCGAAGCCGCGGTACGCAATGCGACTCAAAATGACCTCGCCGCGCGCGATGCTCAGATTGCGGAGTTGCAGGCAAAGCTTGCCGCCGCAGATAAGGCTCAAGAAATGGCACTCGCAACTGCTGCGGCCGAGGCGCAGCGTAAGCTCGAGGCTGCGCAAAACGAAGCGAATCGTAAGCTTTCCGATTACCAGACAGAAGTGCGTGAGAAGTTCTCGAATGCTAAGACTCAGTCCGAGCGCGAGGCCGAGGGCCTTCGTGCACAGCTTCGTGAGCAAGAACTTTCTGCAAAAATGGAGCTGTCGAAGGCGGTCGCCGCGGCGGAGCGAGAGCGCGATGAGGCGCGTGCCAAACTGACGAGCGAGCTGGCGGTGCGCGATTCTCGCGAGGAACAGGTCAAAGCGGCACACGAGCTCGAGCTTGCGCAGGCCAAGCGTGCGAGCGATGACCTGATTCGCTATAAGGATGAAGAGATCGAGCGCCTTAAGGACATGAAGGTCCGCCTGTCCACCAAGATGGTGGGCGAGTCGCTCGAGCAGCACTGCGAGACCGAGTTTAACCGTCTGCGCATGACGGCGTTTCCTAACGCGTACTTCGAGAAGGATAACGATGCGTCCGAGGGCACCAAGGGCGACTTTATCTTCCGCGAGTGCGACGCAAGCGGTAACGAGGTCATTTCGATTATGTTCGAGATGAAAAACGAGAACGATGAGACCGCGACCAAGCACAAGAACGAGGACTTCTTTAAGAAACTCGACCACGATCGCCGCCAAAAGGGCTGCGAGTACGCGGTGCTCTGCACGTTGCTCGAACCCGAGAGCGAGCTTTACAACGCCGGCATCGTGGACGTGAGCTATCGCTACGAGAAGATGTACGTGATTCGCCCACAGTTCTTTATTCCCATGATCACGCTTCTTCGCAACGCCGCCATGGGTTCGCTGCGCTATAAGCAGGAGCTGGCGGAGTACAAGCAGCAGAACATCGACGTCACGAACTTCGAGGCCAAGATGGAGAAGTTCAAGAACGACTTCGGCCGCAACTATGAGCTTGCGAGCCGTAAGTTCCAGACGGCGATCGAGGAGATTGACAAGACGATTAGCCATCTGCAGAAAACCAAGGAGGCATTGCTGTCCTCCGAGAACAATTTACGTCTAGCCAACAAGAAGGCCGACGATCTTACCATTCGCAAGCTCACCTGGGGCAACAAGACCATGAAGGCGGCGTTTGACGAGGCGCGCGGGGCTGCGACAGGGGCAAACGATGAGCCCGCCGAGGCGGATTCGTATGAGGTCGAGGATGCCGAGTAGAGGATAGCGTATAGTGCAAAAGCGGGGCCGCTGGCGATATTGCCAACGGCCCCGCTTCGTTCCAGTATGTACGGCTAGTCCTCGAGCAGGTCCTCGATAAAGCCGACGCGGTAGTTTTTGAAGATGACCTCGCCGCCGTCTTGCGTGGCATCCAGGTCGACATCGCCCATGATGCCAAAGTCGTGGTCGCCATCCTCGTCGGCAAAAATCTGGTGCACGTGCCACACGTGATCGGTCTTCTCGTCGCTCCCGTCGATGGTAAACATCGCGGCGCTGCGGGCATCTCCGTCGGTGAGGATTTCCTCGTGCTGCTCATGGTAGGCATCGAGCGCCTTTTGCCAGCGGACCTCGCTCATGCCCCAGTCCTCGTCGAGTTCGCCCAGGTCGCGAACGTGCTCGCGGGCGGCAAGGGTCACGCGGCGGAAGAGTGCGTTGCGCACCAGCAGCGTGCAGCCGCGACGGTCCGCAACGACCTCGTCGATGCCCTGCGGCGGCGCGGCGTCGAGGGCCGCCGGGTTGCCGGCGTTCTCCCACTCGTCCACCAGGCTCGAGTCGACCGAGCGCACCACAAAGCCGAGCCACGAAATGATGTCGCGCAAGCGCTCATCGCGCTTCTCAATGGGCACGGTGCGATCGAGGGAGCGGTAGGCCTCGGCTAGGTAGCGCAGCAGAATGCCCTCGGAGCGGGCGATGCCGAGCTTTTGGATATAGCCCTTAAAGTCGCTCGCGCTCTCCAACATGTCGCGCAGGACGCTCTTGGGCGAGAGCTGGTAGTCGTTGGCCCAAGGTACTTCCTGGCAGTACTTGTCGAAGGCGGCATCGAGCAAATCCTCGAGCGGCTTTTCGTAGGTGACATCCTGGATGCGCTCCAAGCGTTCCTCATATTCGACGCCGTCGGCTTTCATCTCGGCCATAGCGCGGTCGCGCGCGGCGCGCTCCTGCGCGCGCAGCACCTGCTTGGGATCCTCGAGCGTAGCCTCGACCATTGAGATCAGATCCATGGTATAGGTCTCACTCTCGGGGTCGAGCAGCTCCAGCGCGGCAAGAAAAAACGGCGAGAGCGGCTGGTCGAGCGCAAAATCCTCGGGCAGGTCGACCGTTAGCGCATAGTCGATGTCCGGCGCGGCGTCAGCTGGAGCGTCGGGTGCGGGCGGCACCTCGGTGCGCACGACGACGCCGGAGTCGATGAGCGTGGCGAAGATCTCGTCGGCACGAACCTCGAGCTTTGCCTTTTCCTCAGGGGTCTGCAGGCTTGTTTCGATGAGGTCGTGCACGCGGGCGCGGGCGTCGCCGCCCTGCTCGACCACGCTAATCACCATGGAGTGTGTGATGCGCAGGCGCGGCTTGAGCGTTTCGGGCTGCGTCTCGATCAGGCGCTCAAAGGTCTGCTTGTTCCAGGTGACAAAGCCCTCGGGGGCCTTCTTCTTTTTAATCTTGCGGAGCTTTTTGGGGTCGTCGCCCGCCTTGGCCATGAGCTTGGCGTTCTCGATCTCGTGCTCCGGGGCCTCGGCGATGACCATGCCCTCGGTATCGAAGCCCGAACGGCCGGCGCGGCCGGCTATCTGATGGAACTCGCGGGCGCGCAGGCGACGCATCTTGTAGCCGTCGAACTTGGTGAGCGCAGTGAGAACCACGGTGTGGATGGGCACGTTGATACCGACGCCGAGTGTGTCGGTGCCGCAAATGACGGGCAGTAGGCCCTGCTGCGCCAGGCGTTCGACCAGTAGGCGATAGCGCGGTAGCATACCGGCGTGGTGCACGCCGACGCCGCAGCCAAGCAAACGCTTGAGGATCTTGCCGAAGGCCGTCGAGAAGCTCGTGCCCTTGGCCGCCTCCTTGATGGCCTCGCGCTGCTCCTTGCTGGCAATGCCAAAGTTGGCGAGCGACTGTGCCGTCGCAAGGGCGGCATCCTGGCTAAAGTGCACGATATAGAGCGGGGCCTCTCCGCCGCGCATCGCGAGCTCGACGGTGCCCTCGAGGGAGGTCGTCACGTAGTCGTAGCTCAGCGGCACGGGGCGTGGGGCATCGACGACCAGGTCGCAGGTAGCGCCGGTGTGTTCCTCGAGTGAGGCGGCGATGGCAGTGACATCGCCGAGCGTGGCGCTCATGAGCATGAATTGCGTGTGAGGCAGGGTGAGCAGTGGCACCTGCCAGGCCCAGCCGCGGTCGGGGTCGGCAAAATAGTGGAACTCGTCCATGGCGACGCAGCCCACGTCGGCGCCCTCGCCCTCGCGCAGTGCATCGTTGGCAAGGATTTCTGCCGTGCAGCAGATGACGGGCGCCTTGGTGTTGATATGCGTATCGCCGGTGATCATGCCGACGTTATCGCGGCCGAGTACCTGTACCAGGTCGAAGAACTTTTCGCTGACCAGGGCCTTGATGGGGGCCGTGTAATAGCAGCGCTTGCCCTGCGCCATGCCCATAAAGAGCATGCCCAGCGCGACGAGCGATTTACCCGATCCAGTCGGTGTGCCTAAGATGACGTGATCGCCGGCAGCCAGGTCCATGAGGGCCTCTTCTTGGTGATCCCAAAGTTCAATGCCGCGGTCGCTCGTCCATTCAAAGAAGCGTTCGAAGGCCTGATCGGGCGTGAGCCATGGTTCGGGCTCGCTACCATCCTCGGGCTCCCACCAGGTGGGGGAGAGCGCGCCGAGCGAGCCGAATTCGGCTTCGGTTCCCGTGCCGCCCGAGAACGAGCTGGCGGCGCCGGCGCCAGAAACGGTGCTGGCGGAAGTATCTGTCGTGGTCTGTGCCATGTGGTTGCTTTCTCTCGCCGTTTGTCCGCCAACTATTATGGCGTAGCAGCGGCGCGGGGTGCCAGCGCGCGAGAAAATGCAGGAAATGGGCGTTCTGCCCAGCCGTTTGGTGCAGTTGCCAGCTAAGTGAGTAGACTTTTTGCAATATCGCGAGCACATGGCTTTTGCGCAAGAGCTCTACCTGCGGTTTTAGTTTTCGTTATGCGGGTTGTGCTTGGCTATTGCAAAAAAGTCTACTCACTTAGGTTTGAGGGTCGTTCGCTGACGCCTATTTTCACTTGTTTGCCGACGCCGCGACCATCAGAAGCCCCTAGGACTCCTGCGGCAGGCGCTTCTTGCCTTTGCGGGCGCGGTTTCTAAAGTTCTCGACGGCCTCTTCCATGCCCAGAGGTACATAGGTGAGCGCATCGAGGTTTTCGGGCAGGTAGCAGGCAAGGCTTTGCTCCTGCGCGCGGCCCGCCGCGAGCTGTTCATCGCTGGGCTGCGCGCCGGGTGTGGCGCAAATGCCATAGACGGCGGCACCCATCTCGCGCGTGCGGCATTCATATTCGGTCTCGGGGTGCTCGGGATGGTCGCGGCGGACGTCGTCGCTTACCCAAAGCGTATCGTAGCCGGCCGCGGCAAACTGTCCCAGGGCGTAATCGCGCAACGGCTTGCTATCGGTGCGCAGCGTGACGGTAGCGCCGGCTGAAAAGAGCGGGCGGTAGAGCATCAGATGGTCGACATGGACGAGTCGTTTTTTGGCGTACTTGGCCTTGGGCTGCGGCGTGGGAAAGTTGATGGTGATGGCATCGAGCTCGCCTGCGGCAAACAGCTGCGGCAGCGATGCGGCGCCTCGGGGCAGGACGAGTGCGTTGGATAGCTCCTGCTCGCAGATTTTCTGTGCGGCATAGGCGATGCAGATGGGCTCCTGGTCCATGCCGATAAAGAGCGTGTTTGGCTCGTGGGCCGCGCGCTCTACAAGGTACGTTCCCTTGCCGCAGCCCAGATCCAGGTGAAGGTGCTCGAAGGGCTTGCCGCCTGCGGGCGCACAGGCCTTGCGCCAATCTCCGGCATAAGCCTCGGGGTTCGTCTCAATCGCATCGGCGTAGCGCTCCAGGCGCTCCTCGAGCACAAAGTTCTTAGGCGTGCGAACGTGGACGGCTCCCATGAGGCTCCTTGGTCATAAATATGGAACGCGTAGCTGCGCGTTCCGTCAATGGGTTGAAAAAGGGTGGGCATAGTTTGCCCGAAAGATGCGGTGCGGTTCGGCGGCGAGTCGCCGATACCTACAGACGCTTGAGAATCACATAACGGTTGAGCTCGCCGCTGCGGCCGTCGGCATGGAAACGTTCAAGCTCGCGCACGGGGACCTCGCCGCTCTTGTAGAACGTGCGGACGCCACGCACCAGGTCGGTGATCTGCTGATCGTCAAAGTGATGACAATAGCGGTAGGCGTGGCGGTCGTTTTGCCAGCCAATGAGGTGGTCGCCGGCTTCAAACTGCGCTGAATCGTAACCCTCAAACGGCGGGGTGAGCTCGGCGCGGGCCTCGGCACGAACGGCCTTGCGCGCCATGCGCTCGTCGTTCATAAACTCCCAAAAGCTGATGGCGATGATGCCACCTGGGCGCGTCTGACGCACCAGGGCGTCGAGCACGCGTACGCGATACTCGCACGACGGCACGTGGTGCATAAAGCCAAAGCAGACCGAGATGTCGGCGAGCGGGGCGTCGAAAAGCACGTCGGGCGTCTCGGCGGGGTTGAGCTTCATGAGGGCGTCGAGCACATCGAGTTCCTGGAAGTGCAGGTTGGGAATGCGCAGCGCGTGGCCATGTGCATCGATGGCCAAGTCTTGGCACGAGTCGACGCCATAGAACTCGAAGGGGCGGCTGGCGTCTGCCGAGGGGTTTGCGCCGTCAACGCCCTTGGCGGCAAGTGCGCCGCCGGCGGCAAAGTTCTCGAATCGCATATTGCCGCAGGCAAGATCGAAGACGCGGACGGGATGCTCAATCGTGGCGACGTCGAGCTGCCCGAGTGCGATATCCATGGTGCGCACCCAGCCGGGCCAAGGGGCCTGGCGCGTATCGGAAAAGGAGGCGGAGTGCTCGCGATAGAACGTATTGTTGAGCTGGATGAGCGATGAGGCGAAATCGCGGTTCACGGCGCGGGACTCCCTCCGTTGGCGGTGCGGAATAAACAGTACGACCATACTACCGTTAACGCCGCAACGGGGACAACCAAGCTACGGGTCATTGCTTTGTTTGGACACATTTCCGCAGCTCACATGTGCCCGCAACCGCCGGTTGTCAAAAATCTCACTAGAATAGGTGGCATGCTTTTGGCAGTGGCGGATAGATTTTTAACTGTGCAAGGCGCCTTAAGAACAAAAACGGTCCGGCGGCACGGCTGGCATCACATAGGAGGAACCATGAATGTAGAAACTGCGCAGCGGCTCGCCGACCTTCGTCGCAGCAAGGGCTTTAGCCAAGAAGGGTTGGCGCGAAAGTTAGGGCTGTCGCGCCAGGCGGTCAGCAAATGGGAGCGCGCGGAGAGCTCGCCCGATACCGAGAACCTGATCTCGCTCGCCAAGCTCTATGGCGTGAGTCTGGACGAGCTGCTCAATCCGAGCGATGAGATCGAGGACGATATCGAGTTTGAGAACGAGGACCGCGCCCGTCAGCGCGAGGCCGAGGCAGCAGAGCGCGCTCGCACCCATGAGGCGGCGGCGCGTGCTACCGAGGCGGCAACGCAGGCGAGTGATGCCGCCGCCAAGGCGGCGCAAGCGGCAAGCTGGAGTGCGCAGGCCGCCAATGCCGCTACGGCGCAGGCGACGAGTGGCGGCGCAGTTGGCTCGACTCCGGTGAAGGGCCCGTTCCAGTCGTTCCCGTATTGGGCCGTGTGCTGGCTGCTGTTCTTTTTGCTGATGTTCCTGTTTGGTGCCGGCCCCTTTGCCGCGCTGATCTTCTTCACGATTCCCATCTATCACTGGGTGGCGCGTGCGCTCGATGGTGATTGGGCGCGTGGAGATATTCAGGTTGGTCCGGCGCCGGTGGCGGCTAGGGCTCAGAATACTTCCGCTTCAGTTGATACTGACGTGGCTACCGCGACCACCGCTGAGCCGATCGCCAAAGAGGGTGATGAATGATGAAGCTTTCGCATGAATCCAAGGTACGCTTGGGCGTTGGCATCGGAGCGTTTGTGCTCATCATCGGGCTCGTCTTTGGCACTTCGCGGACTTTGATTCATTTTGATGGCCCGTGGGATCTCGACGATGTTGTATCCGGCTTGTCCGGTATGGACGATGTGGTTGACGACGACGATTTTATGAACGATGGCGGTAAATATTCCGCTCGGCCTCAGCAACTTTCGAGCACGACTTTTGACGAAGACGCGTTCCAATCGCTCGACTTGGATGTGACGTCGGGGACGGTCGAGATTAAACGTGTCTCTGGCGGACCGGTACGTGTCATCGAAAGCGGGCGCGTTGCAAAGGGGGCGTCTGCTTCCGATGCCGCCACTCAGAATCTGGTTAAGATCGAGGGCTCTACACTCAAGATTAGCCAGTTCGACTGCGATGACGAGCGCGCCCATGACCGTAAGGTCACCATTGAACTGCCGCGTGAGCTTGCCGATAACATGATGGGCATTACGGCAAACGTGGGGTTGGGAGACCTGACGGTCGCGGACATTGCGTGCCACGACTTTGATTTGACGTTGGACTCGGGAGACGTCGCGTTCGCGGGCACCGTGACCGACACTCTGAATGCCGAGGTCGGTTCGGGCGATGTGACGTTCGAGCTTTACCAGGCCCCCGCGAAATCGATGGACGTGAGTGTGGGCTCGGGCGATGTGGAGATGACGGTTCCGAACTCGACGGGCTTTAAGGCGAGCCTCACCTTGGGCAGCGGCGACTTTGAGAGCGATTTCCTTCCGCTTGACTACGACGGCGAGACCATTTTGAATCTTGAATTCGATAACGGCGATAAGTCTGCTACGTATCGTTTTGAGGTCGGTTCGGGCGATATGTCGTTTGATTCGGAGTAGTGAGGCAGACGAAAGCCTAGGCGAAGATATAGACGCGCTGTTTGATGAAGGCGCCGAAGCCGGGATCGGCTCCGGCGCCTTTACCTTTACAATGGGGACATGGAACAGATTATCTTGAACATACTCGAGGCCCTGCGTCGCGGCGAGACCGTGGACGACAAGGCGCTCGTCAAACTGATACATGCCGAGGCGCGCCGTGAGGGCGCCGACAAACGTGATTTGGCCAAGCGCCGTCTGCTGCCGTTTTACCAGCGGGTAAAACGTGAGGAGCCGGCTCGTTGGGCTGGGTGGAATGTCGATGCCGATCTGGAACGCCAGCTGCTGCGGGTGCTGAGGATGAAGCCGCGTCGTACGGCTTCGGGCGTGGCGACCATTACCGTTATCACCAAGCCCTGGCCATGCTCGGGCGATTGCCTGTTTTGCCCCAACGATCTGCGCATGCCCAAAAGCTACCTGCACGCCGAGCCGGCGTGCGCCCGTGCGGAGCAAAATTGCTTTGACCCGTATCTGCAGGTGAGCGCTCGTCTGACCGCGCTTTCGCAGATGGGGCACGCAACCGATAAGATTGAGCTCATCGTGCTCGGCGGTACCTGGAGCGACTATCCGCAAGGGTATCAGACGTGGTTTATGTCGGAGCTTTTCCGTGCGCTCAATGACGATGCCGTCGCCGGCGTGGCGGCCAACCCCATGCTGGCGCGTCCGGGCATCAGCCGTGCCGAGGCGGGGCGCCTGCTCGATGACGCTCCCGCCGATGCGCTGCCGCCGGTGGTAACAGAGCACCGCGAGCGCTATCGGGTTGCCGGCATTGCGACAGATGAGGCTGAGCTTGCTGCCGGCGTTGCCGACGAGCAAGAGCACGTGGATGTTGCTGTGGGCGGCTACAACCGCGCGGTGCGCCGTCTGTACGGCCCCGGTACGCCGTGGGGCGAGGTTGCCGAGTGGCAGACGGCAACGATGGAGGAGCTTGAGCGTCAGCAGCGCATCAACGAGACGGCGAAGCATCGCGTGGTGGGGCTCGTTATCGAGACGCGCCCCGATGCCGTGACGCCGCAGACCCTCACGCTTATCCGCCGCCTGGGCTGCACCAAGATCCAGATGGGTATTCAGAGTCTCGACCAACATTTGCTCGACATCAACGAGCGTCGTATTTCAGTGGCGCAGATCGAGCGGGCGTTTTCGCTTGCGCGCCTGTTTGGCTTTAAGATCCACGCGCATTTTATGCTTAACTTGCTGGGCGCCACGCCCGAGGGGGATAAGCGCGACTACGAACGCTTTATGACCGAAGGGGCCTTTATGCCCGACGAGGTCAAGGTTTACCCGTGTGCGCTCATCGAGGACTCGCGTCTGGTGGGCTGCTACGAGCGCGGCGAGTGGCGTCCCTATACCGAGGAAGAGCTGCTCGATGTGCTGGCCGACGACATCGTGGTGACGCCGGCGTTCTGCCGCATCAGTCGCATGATCCGCGACTTTAGTTCCGACGACATCATGGTGGGCAACAAGAAACCCAACCTGCGTCAGCTCGTCGAAAACCGCTTGGCCGCTCGGGGTGACGGTGCGACGGTGCGCGAGATTCGCTATCGCGAGATCAGCACGGCGGGTGCCGACTTGGATGAGCTATCTCTTGATGAGGAGGTGGCGTACGAGACGCCGGTGACGCACGAGCGCTTTTTGCAGTGGGTGACGCCGCAGGGCAAGATCGCGGGCTTTTTGCGGTTGTCGCTGCCCGACCATTCGTTTGTTGCCGCACATGCGGACGAGTTGCCGACTACGCCGGACGAGGCGATGATTCGCGAGGTGCACGTGTATGGCATGGCGGCACGCGTGGGCGACCAGGGCCAGGCGGCACAGCATCACGGGTTGGGGCGTTTGCTCGTAGAGCGTGCGTGCGAGATTGCCCGGGATGCGGGTTATGCGCGTATCAACGTGATTAGCGCGATTGGCACACGCGAGTACTATCGTCATCTTGGATTTTATGACCATGGCCTTTATCTGCAAAAGGAGCTCTAAATGAACAAGCCGAGTGTTTCTGCCGGCGTCGTTGCCGGCGTTGCCCTGGGAGCCGCGGCGCTTGGTGCGGCCGCTGTCGCTGTTCGTGCTGCCTGCCTGCAGGTTGCGCGAACCCGCAATGGGTTGGCGCGTGTGAAGCGCGTGCACGATGGGGACGGCGATGAGATTCGCGTATTGGTGCAAGGCGGCGTCTACCAAAGCGCAAGCGACATTGGCGAGCGTTGGACGGAGCCCGTCTTTGCGTACTATCGTGCGTTTGACGACGTGTTTGAGTCCGAGGATGCGATGCGCGACGCTTATGGTCACGGCATCGACCGTATGCTTATGCTGGGCGGCGGTGGGTTTGCCTATCCCAAGTTTGCGCTGATGTCGCACGAGAGCTTGCGCATGGACGTCATTGAGTACGATGCCGAGATTACGCGCCTGGCGCGCCGCTGGTTCTACCTAGACGAGCTGGAGCGCGCGGCGGGCGATCGCCTGCGAGTGATTACCGCTGAGGCTCGCTCGTATCTGGGTGTGACGAGCGTGGGCCATTGTCGCTACGACGTGGTCGTGAGCGATTGCTTTGGCGGTGCCGAGCCCGTACGCGAGCTGGCGACGGTTGAGGCATTGCGTTTGGTGCGGGGCAGCCTAAATGTCGGTGGCGTCTACGTTGCCAATATCGTGAGTGCAAACGAGGGGGGGCGATGTGACGTTCCTGCGCGACTGTGCCGCCACGGCGCTTGAGGTGTTCGACCATGCTTGGGTGGTCCCATGTGGCGATGCAGAGTTCGGCGGCGAGGAGAATTATCTGCTCATCGCCAGCGACGGCGACTACGCCTTTGCCGAAGCTGTGCCCTTCGACACCGACTTCCTCGGTACCGTCCTTCACGACAAGTAAGTCTCCCCGTCCCAAAAAAGACTGGTCTTAGGCGTGGTCGCGCCAGCTGAGGACGCGCTGCTTCATACCCTCGATGTCGAGCACGCCTTCGGCAAAGCCCTTGCGCACGAGCTCCTCGGGAACGTACTCGTCGTAGCGATCAAAATAAGGCACCTCGCCGGGATAGACGAGCTCGATGGGATCGAAGTCCTTTTCGGCCTCGGCGGCGAGCACCTCAAAGAACGTCTCCTCGTCGGCCTTCATCTTAAACTGCATAAAGTACGGGCGTGATGGGTCGAGTCCGCGAAGGCCCAGCTCCGCGGCGCACTTAATCTTGAGCATGCGCTCGAGTGCCAAAAAGGCGTAGCTGCCCAGCCAGGGGAAGAGCACCCAGGTGTCGCCACCCAGGTTGATGAGTGGCTTGGTCCCCGCGCCCGAAATCTCGGCCGTATGGCGAGCCTGTGCAAGACGTGCCCGTGCGTTGCCCATGAGATACGGATATGTTGCGTGCTCGTTGAGCGCCTTGCGCATGCGCTCGAGTACGTGCGTGTTGATGTCACCGGGACAGTCGCCAAAGTAGGCCGGCACACGGCCCTTGACCTGCGTGGCAAAGACGGTATGACGCTTCCAATCCACTTCCTCGACAATCCAGCAATGGCCTGCGATGGCGATGCGCTCACCGGGCGGTGGCGGATTGACGATTGTGCCCAGCTCGGCCGACTCGCTGCGAACGGTGAACTCCTCGTTTTCCTGGAACACGGCGTAGAACTTAAAGTTGTTGATGATGCGCTCGCCCGCGAGACCCACGATGAGCCCGCCACCTTCGGTGACCTGGATATGGTCGATCTTAATGAGGTGACGCAGCAGCACACGGTAATCGTCTGCCGAGACACGGTGGAAATAGCTGAGCGTGAGCACGCGCTGGGCAAGTTCGGCCGGCGTGAGCTCGCCGGTGCTGGCGAGGGTCGACATAGTCTGGTGATAGAGCAGACTGTAGGGGAGTCGATCGAGCTCGGGCGGCTCGACCCACTTTTCCTCGCGATAGAGTTGTACGAGCGCGATACCCTGCAGGAGCTTCCAGGGAATGGTTTCGGGCATCATCGTGCGCGGCTCGGGTTCTTCCTCGCGCATGACAAACCACATCTCGGGCGGAAGGTCGCGACGGCCTGTGCGCCCCATGCGCTGCAAAAAGGAGCTGACGGTAAACGGCGCGTCAATCTGGAAGGCGCGCTCCAGGCGGCCGATATCGATACCGAGCTCCAGCGTAGAGGTGGTGACGGTTGTCTGCGCCTGCTCCTCGTCGCGCATGAGCTCCTCGGCCGTCTCGCGCAGCGATGCCGAAAGATTGCCGTGATGGATGAGAAAGCGGTCGGGCTCGTGTCGACTTTCGCAGTAGCTGCGCAGCATGGAGCACACGGCCTCTGCCTCCTCGCGCGAGTTGGCAAAGACCAGGCACTTGCGGCCGCGCGTATGCTCAAAGATATAGCCCATACCGGGGTCGGCGTTGTCGGGCGCCGTGTCGGTGGGGTTGAGAAGCGCCTGCTCGGTCGCTCGTGGGATGTCGACTTCGCCCTCGGGGGCCGAGGAAGTGCGACGGTCTTTGGGAGCGTCCTTGCCCCGCGCCTGCTCGCGACGTTGACGACGTTCCGCCTGTGTAAGCTGTCCGCTGTGGTGCATGTCTTGTCCGGATGCGGGCAGCGCCGCGGGTGCCACTGCCTCAATGCGCTCGCACGCAAGCACTTCGGCCTCTTGAGGACCCATGCTCTCGAATCCTCGCTGCTGTGCCTGGGGACCCGAGTTGTAGAAGTGCTCCATGGAGATACGCCACACGCGACGCGGTTCCTCAAAACGGGGGATAACGCAGTCGCGTCCCGTTCCCTGTGAGAGAAAGGCACCCGTGCGCTCGGGGTCGCCGATGGTGGCCGAAAGGCCAATGCGGCGGGGCTGCACGCCTGCCATGCGCGAGAGTCGCTCGATAAGGCAGAGCGTCTGCCCGCCACGGTCGCCGCGCATGAGCGAATGGACCTCGTCGATGACCACATAGCGCAGGTCGCAAAACATGCGCGGGATCGCCATGTGCTTATGGATTAAGAGCGCTTCGAGTGACTCGGGCGTAATCTGCAAGATGCCGCTCGGTTTTTTGATGAGCTTAGCCTTGTGCGACTGCGAGACATCGCCATGCCAGTGCCAGACAGGGATATTGGCTTCTTCGCACAGGTCGTTGAGGCGGACGAATTGGTCATTGATGAGCGCCTTGAGGGGGCCAATGTAGAGGGCGCCCACGCTTGCGGGCGGGTTCTCCCAAAACTCGGTCAGGATGGGAAAAAAGGCTGCCTCGGTTTTGCCGGAAGCCGTGGATGCCGTCAGGAGCACATTGTCCTGCGTGTTAAAGATGGCATCTGCCGCCGCAACCTGGATAGAGCGCAAGCTCTCCCAATCGTGGGAGTAGATGAAGTCTTGGATAAACGGGGCGTAGCGGTCAAAGGCGTTCACGGGGCCTCCTCTCAAAAACGAATCTCTCAACGCGGCTGGCAACGGCTTGCTGCATTACTGCCTCAACGTTTGCCCAGATAGAACCTACCAAAATAAACCTGTCCCTTTTTGGCAGGCTAGATGGTGAATTCGGCGAAGTTACGGTCGCCGTCTGCGGTGCCGGTGTCGCCTGTTGCGGCTGCCGGCGCCAGCGCGTCGCCACCAACGCTTTGCAGCAGCTCCGCCACATTTGCATCGGGGTTCTGACACAGGATATCGAGCAGTTCGATAAAGTCACGAATGACTTCACGCGGCGTCAGATGCGTGTCGGCTCCCACACGACCGAACTCGATCTTGAGGAAGTCCACCAAGTCGTTCTCGGTAAGCGTGGGCGTCCAGCCAAAGTAGCCGGCGTGAATTTGCATGAGTTTTTCGATCAGCACCAGCAACTCCTCATAGGTGAGTGGCTGCAGGCGGATGATGGGCGCGAGCATGTCCTTAAGGTCCTCGCGCGCAAAGCGGCCCTGAGCGAGTCGGCTGCGCAGGGCCTCGTAGGAGAACACGCCTCGGCGGCGGTCTTCGATAGAGGTTGGAGTGCCGCCCATGATCATGCCCAGGTACTGCGCCTTGCCCTGGAGCGTGTCGTTGTACATGGTCAGGATCTTCTCGTAGTTGTACTGGCGCGTGATTGCGTTGGGAATCTTATACAGATTCACGAGCTCGTCGATGAGCACCAACATACCCTTGTAGCCGCCGCAGACCAAAAAACGCGCGATGAGCTTAACGTAGTCGTACCAGTCGTCATCGCTGATGATGGTCGAGGAGCCCAGCTCGGCGCGAGCCTCGCTCTTGGTACGGTATTCGCCGCGGATCCATTTGGTCACGCGGCTCATGGCTTCCTCGTCGCCCTCGGATACGGCCGTGCGATAGCGGCGAAGCATGCGGGTGAAGTCGAAGCCGTGGACCATCTCCTCGAGCGGGGCCAGTTGGGCATTGACGACCGACTCGTCGACGTCGGCACACGAGGCAACCCAGCGATCCAGAATAAGGTTGAGCGCACCGCCCTCGGGGCGCGTCTTGGTCGATATATTGCGTATGAGCTCGCGGTAGGTGGCAAGGCCCTGCCCCTGCCCGCCCTGCAGACGGCGCTCGGGGGATAAGTCTGCATCGGCGACGACGAATCCCTCGCCCATGGCATGCGTTCGGATGGTTTGGAGCAAAAAGCTCTTGCCGGCGCCGTAGCGACCGACCAGAAAGCGGAAGCTTGCGCCGCCGTCGGCGATGAGACTCAAATCGGTGAGCAGGGCGCGAATCTCGACCTCGCGTCCCACGGTGATATAGGGAAGGCCGATGCGCGGGACCACGCCGCCCTTGAGCGAGTTGAGAATGACGGCAGCGACGCGCTTGGGCACGCGGGGTGCTGCGGGTGCGGTATCACTCATGGTCTAGGTATCCTCTCACGTCTGCTTCGTAGTCCTCGATAATTTGCGGTCCTGCCGCGCCAAATTCAATTACGGTGTCACCCACCAGGTCAAAGAGCGCCTCGTTGATGCTATCGACGAGCATGTCCTCGCTCTGTCCCGAGTGCGCCACTGCCGATGTCGCTTGCGCTGCGTTTTGCTCGAGCAGTGCGCGAAGGAAGGCATCTGCGGCAGGCGCGAGTTCGTTCGTGGCGTCAGCGGGCGCTGCCGCTGCGAACGCGGGCGTCGGCGCGAGAAGCGGTGCCACGACACCAAACTGTTCGGTGGATATGGTCGGCTCGTCGGCCTCGTCCTGCCGAATGGGTGCCGCGACCGCCTCGACCGTCGCGTCGGCTACGGGCTCGGCTTCCGGTTGCCCAGAGTCCGCTGCCTCGGCTTCTGCGGACGCGCCGTCCTCGCGTTCCTCGTCGATCAAAAGCGCTTCGCGCGTTTGCGCAGCGGCGCTCCGAATGTGCCCCAGCTGACTCAGATCGATATCGATCTTGACGGGCTGGTGTGCGGCGTCCCACGAAAGCCATGCCACAATCTCGTCATCGATAATCTTGGCCAGATATTTGGGGACCTTTTCTTCCTTAAGGGGATGGGCGGGGTCCAGCGCCAGGCGCAGGCGTTGGTCGCAGGCGCGCATCATTTCACCGAGCTTGCTGCTCTTTTGCCTACTACCGTGGATACGCATGCATTCCCAAAAGCCGTTTTGGCAACGGTAGATATGGATAGGATCCAGGCGGTATTCGCAGTCCTCGTGGCGCTCGGGCGCAAAGAATACGGCCGAGGCAAACATGGTGTAGGGCATGGCCGTCTCCTCCCCAAATAAACTCGCCACGATGCCGGTCTTTCGGTGCGTGTCATAGTAGCGCGCCATACGGACATACACGGCGCATGCCACGTGGCGCAGATCGCGGTGGTGGCTGCGGTCGAGCCGCGAGTTACTTAGGTTGTACGTGGAGAGGGCGTTGATGGCGGCCATGAGTCGCTCCTCGCGCACCTCATCGGGCGGAAGGGGGAGCGTGGGCTCGGAGTTCTTGCGACGCTTGGGGGCCTGCCCGGACGGTGCCGGTGCAGGCGCAAGGTCTCGAGCCGCACGCCGCAGCTCGATAAGGGCGTTATCGAGCATGACGGTTTTAGAGTCACAAAGCAGCTTGGGGTCGAGCCCGTGGAACACGGCGTAATCCTGCAGCCACACGCGCGCAAACCGGTCGATGCCGGGCTCAAAGGCGCGATAGATATCCCAAAAAGCCTTGATCTTGTTAAAACCATCGAGCGGATTATCTACACCAATGCCGCAAATCAGCTCATAGAGATACAGAAAGGCAAAGGACGTAGACGTTTCCTCGACGGTTCCGCGGCGCACCTGGGCACGCCAGGTAAAGTAGCCGCGCAGCTGCCGATCGCTCATGGCGTTGTAGGTGGGAAAGTACGACTTAAAGGTGCCGTTATAGGGACAGTCGTCCTCAAAGTCGGCCATCAGCAGGCCCTGGCGGTAAAAAAGCTCGGCCTCCGATAGCCAGCGGCCCGCGCCGCCCTTGGGGTCATCCTGCCAGCGCGATATCTCGCGCATCTTGCGGTATTGGTCGGGGAGGAAATTCTGCATCTGTCGGCCGGTTTTGAGAATCGGCTCGTCTGCGTAGATTTCGTTTGAGAAGCGGGCGGACTGATGGGTCCGGGCCTCGGCCATAATGCGCTCGATGAGCATCTTGATGTCCTGGTCGGCCACCGCTTCTCCTCTCCTAACGCAGCTTCGGTGACCTCATATCATAGCACAGCATCAAACAGGTGTTCGAGATACTGCTGCGTAGATAGATTTAGAACAGGAGGGCGTAGATGACGGCGATGACGACGGAGGGGAGCATATTGGCCGTGCGGAAGGTCTGAGGACGGATGAGGTTGACGCCGACGCAGAAGATGAGCATGGAGCCTACGAGCGAAAGGCTGTCGAGGGCTGCCGTAGTCATGATGGGGGAGAGTGCGCCGGCAAACAGCGTGATCGTCCCCTGGAACACGGCGACGGGCAGGGCGGAGAAAATGCAGCCGCGGCCAAGCGACGCCGTCATGGTGCAGACGATGATGCAGTCCAATGCGCCTTTCAGGGCAAGCGTTGACCAGTCACCGAGCAGACCGTCCTGGATCGATCCCACAATGGCCATGGCGCCGATACACACGGTGAGTGAAGTCGAGACAAAAGCGTTGGTGAACTCGTTATCGCCCTCGCTGCCGGTTTTGCGCTTGAGCCATTCGCCAAGGTTCTCGATGGCGGCCTCCAAGTTGATGGCCTCGCCGATGAGCGAGCCGAGGGCGAACGAGACGATGAGCATGGTGGTGCCGGTGGTCGCTAGCGCCTTCCCATCGATAAGGAGCATCTTTTGCATGGTGCCGCCAAGGCCGATAAACAGGACGCACAGCCCCGATGCTTTCATGAGCGTGTCTTGGATGCGCGGTGTAATGAAGCGGCCGCCCGCTAATCCCAAAAGACCGCCCGCAACTAAAAGCCCAACGTTGATGATTGTTCCCAAGCCCGGCATGAGCCCTCCTGTATTGATGCCAACGTGGCAATCGTAGCAGAACGAAATGCGAGGTACATCGCGACTCATCTAATACGTTATATAAGTGGTATTAGGAATGATGCGCGGCATTTAAGCCTCAGGTGGTTGTCGGGACATAGGGATAGTATTCAAAGCGCAGTGTCATAAGCCGCTGTGGGGATTCAATAGCCGCGGCGATGATATTGGCATCGCGGGCACGATCAAACCCTTCGAGTTCGATCTGATACGAGACGTCTTGCATAATGTCCAGACGTCGCCAGGCCAGGAGTGTGTCGCCATCGAATTCCAAGGTCTTGCCTCCGTCTGGAGCAACGGCGTATAGACGCAGCTTGGCGGTGGTTGCAGGGTCGACAACTGTGACCTTTTTAATTTCGTTTCGAGTATTCTTGGCGCCCAACAAGGTGAGCAGTGTTGGGGCCACGACCTCGCCCGATGGCAAAAAGACGACTTCGATGGATTCAGGAAATGCGATGATAGCCGACTTGCGGACGGGCTGATTGGCGGCGGCAACTTCGATGTTCGCAGCGTCGATGACCTCTGTGTGGTCGAGCGCGGCAAGCACGCAGCAGTTACCTTCATCGATCTCTTGAGGATCAGCAAGCCCCAGACTGTCCGCGAGCTCGGGATCGTTTGGATCGGCAGCGGGCTCATTCGGCGCTTCGAGAGAAGCTGGGACGCTGTTTGTCGGCGACGGCGTGTCGCCCGCACCTGCTTCTTTGTCCGCGCTCTCTTCTTGTATGGTTGCGTTGATGGGTTCGTCGTTTGGGGGGAGCGTCTTGGCGTCAAACGCGGAGGGGAGAATTCCGATGGCTCCGGATCCGTTCCACTCCATTTCGAGAAGCGCCGGGTCGGCAAGAATGCGTTGCCTGCTTTGCGCGTGGGCATCGATTTCAATAGGGCCTGCCTCTATCCCTCGTGTAAGGCTGAGTGATCCGGCTGGCTTCTCGAAATGAGCGTCTGTGTCTTTGGTGCTGACGGCGTAGAACAGCAGGGACGCTTCTCCCGCCGCGATAACATCGGTACCGGCTTTGGTCAGCCGAAACGATGCCGTGAATGAGAGGGTGGGCTGCGCATCGTCTGCATTCGCGGCGGCGCAGCCCAGACATATACCGCCTCCTTTCTCGAAAAACGCACCGTCGAAGGCGACCTTCGCTCCGTTCGCCGAGTCATCGACCGAAGCGATGTCGATGCGCAGCTCTAAATTGCATGGATCGCCATCTGCATCGAGCACAACCGAGCGCCACGTGCAGACGGCGCACCCCGCCTGGGAGCCGTTTGCCTTGTTCGAACGCTTGATATCCACGACTATCGAGCCGTCCGTATTACGACGAAGGCATCCCGAGGTTGAGATCACGGCCTGTGCGATCGAAAAACGCTCGCACGCAATGGCGCTCGACGGATTTGGTGCGGAACTTAGGGCTACTGGTAAGGAGTCTGCCATGACGGGAGTCGCCCAAGCGGCGACAGGCGTTCCGGTTGCGAGCGCGCCGCAGAGTGCGACGACGGGCAAAAGGTTCTTCGATGCCATGGGGTCTCCTTAGCTAATTTAGTGCGGCCTGTCCGTGTTTTGTTTCTGGCTGCGTTTGATGTGCAGACCGAGGCCGGCGGTTCCCGCGCCTGCTGCTGTGGCGCCTGCTGCCAAGAGCCATCGTCTGTCGCCTGTCTGCGCCAACGGTTCCTCGCGGTCGCCGCGGTCGAGCTCCGAGAGGTCGACCGTCACTTGCGTGGCGGCCTGCGCCTGTTCTTGCTGGGCAAAGGCCATGGCTGGCCCAAACGCTAGGATGCTGACGGCGGCGGCCAGGGCGACGGCCTTATGCCGTGTGCGCACCGGGCTCGACCGTCCAGGTGATCGTCGCAACCTGATCGCCTTCGCCGGTTACGCGGAAGATGTCGCGCGTGACGCGGGCGACGTTTCCGCTTGTCTTGAGCTTGATTTTGTCCGTGCCGCCGGCAATGCCCTGGTAGCCCATGTCGAAGGCTGCATTCTTGGAAAGATCGAGGCCCGTCCCTTGCGCGGCGGCGCTGGCGTTCTGGAGCGCGCCGTCGGGGCCGACCTTAAAGTCGATGGAGTTCTGCGCGGTTCCGGCCTTGGCGTCGGCGGCAATGGTCCAGGTGTTCATGGCGTCGATCTTCATGTTGGTGACATGGATGCCGTAGGCCGAATGATTGTCGATGGTGGTCGCGTCTTCTGAGGGGCCCTGAAGCGTGCCGTCGGCCTTGGCGACGAAGGGAATAACCGTCGGAACTTTGAACTCAACGTTGTCGATCTCGGTCCTGACCATTACCTTCGTGGTTCCAACGCGCCCGGCTGCCATAGCTGGCGTCGGGGCGGCGCCCATTGCGAGCGCGAGCGCGAGCCCTGTGCCCACGACGAGCGCTCTGACTCCGTTCATGTTCCTGGTGATGTCCATGGTCGTTCCTTTCTATTCGCCGCGGGCCGTCCCCGCGATGATTGGACGAATGCTGGTGAATTGCATGCGGTGCCGTGTCGGCCGGAAGGCTAGTTCTCGGTTTGCTCAACCCGTACCTTGACACGTGTCGGATTGCCGTGGCTGTCGAGGGTCTTTGCATCGAGTGCCTGGATCTCGATGTACGCCTCGCCTTCTTTGATGTCGCCGGCGGGGCACGTCTCGATTGTCTTGCCGGTCTCGACCACACCGGATTCGTACATGGTCTCGTCGTTTTGGATGACGCGGAATCGCTGGGGAAATTTATTGTCTTGGACGTTTTGCACGTTGACGCGCAGTTTGCCGTCCTCCTGCAGCTGAGCGACCGGCGCGACCGAAATCGTCATCATGTTGTCGCGGACGATGGCGTCGAGCTCATCTTGGATTTCCTGGCGCGTTTTGCCCTCGGCCGTCGTAACCGAAGCGCCCGCCTCGGGTACGGGCTGCGACTGCCAAACGTATAGTCCTACGGCGACAAGGGCACAGACGATGGCCAAGCAGGCAACGATGAGCTTCTTGCGACGACCCAGGCCTGCAAAGTGGGGTGGCTTCTTCGCGCTCATGCGGCATCCTTGGCGGTATAGACGCGCGCAAAGGTGGACGGGTCCGCTCCAAAGAGCATGTGAAGCATCAGACGGCGCGAGTAGACGAGCTCGTCGAAGTCGGGAGGGAGCTCGATGTCGTGGATATGCGCGATGTGGTGGGCGAGCGCCGAGAACGACTCGGGGTCGCAGATCACATCGGTGGTAACGTGGTAGACCGTCGTATCGGGGAATGCCTCTTCGTCGAAAGGCAGGAGATGGGGATCGTCGTCGACTTCGATGGCGATGCCGTACTGGGGCCAGTAATATGCCATGGGAACCTCCCTGCTTCTGGGCCAAAACTTCTATCGGTTTTGGCTGTCGACGCCGACCTTATCAGCCGCTACTTGACCAATTTCTGACCAAATGCTTGACGGATTGGCGTCTCCGCAGGTAAAAGGCGGCAAAAAATACTCCAACTTTTTTCGAGCGACAATCGCGCGGTCGGCGACGGCGGGGCCATATGTGTCAAAAGCATCGTCTGCCGAGGAAATCAAGCCGCTCGCCGAATTGCACGAACGTAAAAAACGCCAATTATGGAGACGGTCTCGAACACGTCGACGAAACGATGCGGTAACATCTCCCTGCAAACACTGTAGTTAGCTAAAGGGGGAGTTCGCGTGTCTGCAACCATCAAACCCTTCACCGACGAGTTCGAAGAGTATGGCCGCGATGAATCTCGCGCATCGGGCGAGGCCTCGAGCATCTCGTTTCCGACAACGGAAAACGAGGTCCGTGCCATTTTGGAAAAGCTCCATGCCGAGCGTGTTCCGGTAACGGTTCAGGGCGCCCGAACCGGCCTTGCCGCCGGCGCCGTGCCCCACGGCGGGCATATCCTCAATACTTCCCGTATGAATCGCTATTTGGGCCTTCGCCGCGATGAACAAGGCCAATTTCTGCTGCGCGTGGAGCCGGGCGTTGTGCTCTCGGAGCTGCGCAAGCAGCTGAGCAAGAAGGTGCTGCCGACCGCTGGTTGGGACCAGGCATCGCTTGAGGCCTACGAGGAGTTCCAAGAGGCTCCCGAGCAGTTTTTTCCCACCGATCCCACCGAGGCGTCTGCCTGTCTGGGCGGCATGGCGGCATGTAACGCCTCCGGTGCCCGCAGCTACGCCTACGGCCCCATGCGCCCACATATCACGGGACTCCACGTCGTGCTGGCTGATGGCGATTTGCTTGAGCTTCGGCGCGGCGAGGCTTTTGCCCAGGGCCGCCACCTGTCGCTCGTGACGGCAGCGGGCCGTACACTCGAGCTCGATCTTCCCGGCTATACCATGCCCAAGACAAAAAATGCTTCGGGCTATTTCGTTGCTGACGATATGGATGCCATCGATCTGTTTATCGGTGCGTGTGGCACAATCGGTGTCATCACCGAACTCGAGATTGCCCTGCAGGTGGCACCCGCGGTCGTTTGGGGCGTGAGCTGCTTCTTCGACAGCGAAGACAAGGCCGTGTCCTTCACCGATTCTGTGCGTCCCGTCCTGTCCCATGCGGCTGCCATCGAGTACTTCGATGCTGGCGCCCTGGATATTCTACGTCGCCAGCGCGAGCAGTCGACGGCGTTTGCCTCGCTGCCTGCGCTCGACAAAGACGCCAAGGTCTGTGTCTACGTGGAGCTCGACTGCGACGACGAAGCCCAGGCGACTGAGGAGCTGTATCACTTGGGGTGGGTACTGGAGCTTGCGGGCGGCAGTGACGATGCGACATGGGTCGCGCGCACCGAGGTCGATCGCGAGTGTCAGCGATTCTTCCGCCATGCGGTGCCCGAGAGCGTCAACATGCTCATCGACGAGCGCCGCCGCATGGATCCCACCATCACCAAACTGGGTTCGGACATGTCGGTGCCCAACGCGCACTTGGCCGATGTTATCGCCCTCTATCGCCGCACGCTGGCGGAAAGTGGGCTTGAATCTGCCGCCTGGGGGCATATCGGTAACAACCATCTGCATGTGAACATTCTGCCGCGCGATGCACAGGATTATCGCCGCGGCGCAGAACTCTTTGCCCAGTGGGCTTCCGAGGTCACGGCCATGGGCGGTGCCGTCTCCGCAGAACACGGCGTCGGCAAGATCAAGGCGGGCTTCTTGGAGACGATGTACGGTCACGAGGCCATGGTCGAGTCGGCGCGGCTCAAGCTCCAGCTCGATCCCGACGGGCAGCTGGGTCGCGGCAACCTGTTTTCGGAGAAGCTCTTGGATGAGCTTGTCCAGAAAGGGGGCGTGTGAAGATGAGCGATTTCCATATGGTGGTGTGCGTCAAGGCCGTGCCGGGCAGCACCGAGGTCAAGATGGACCCCAAGACCAATACCATCGTGCGCGATGGCAAGCAGGCGGTCATTAATCCCTTTGATGCGAGCGCTTTGGAATGCGCGCTGGCGCTGAAAGACGACTTTATCGGCTTTGGCATGGACGTGCGCGTAACGGTGGTGTCGATGGGCATCCCCGCGACCGAGTCGCTGCTGCGCGACTGCATCGCTCGAGGTGCCGACGACGCGCTGCTGCTGACCGATCGCGCCTTTGCAGGTGCCGATACCCTGGCAACCACCTATGCCCTCAAGTGCGGCATCGAGGCGCTCGACGAGGACTTCGACCTGCTCATCTGCGGCAAGATGGCGGTGGATGGCGATACGGCCCAGATTGGTCCCGAGCTTGCCGGAGCCTTTGAGATTCCCTGCGTGACCGACGTGAGTTGCGTGCAGAGCGCGGGCTTTACGACCTGTGGCTCGCTGGCGCTCGTTCACGGATGCGATGCCGGCGAGGAGACGGTGTATCTTGAGATGCCGTGCGCGATGACGACTGCCAAGGAGATTGGCCAGTTGCGTATGCCGAGTATTGCCGGTATTCGCGCGGCGGAGGAGGCGGACGCGCGCGTGGTCAGTGCCGCCGACGTGAACGCCGACCCCGCGCGTTGCGGTCTTGCTGGGTCGCCGACGCAGGTCGTGCGCTCGTTTGTGCCCGACCGTGACCAAACGTGCGAGGCCGTTGAGGGGACGGCGTCCGAGCAGGCGGCAAAGCTTGCCAAGATTATCGAGGGGATGGCATAGATGAGCGGACTGATTATCGATAGCGAAGCCTGTGTCGGCTGCGGTCGCTGCGTTCGCGCCTGTGCCTCGGGCGGCATCGTAGTGGAAGGCGAACGACCCAGCCGATGCGCCCGCGTAACCGACGGCTGCATCCTATGCGGTGGGTGCGTCGACGCCTGCCCTGTCAACGCTATCTCGATCGAGCGTGACGAGGCCGCTGGTGCGGTTGACCTCGATGCGTATCGAGACATTTGGGTATTCGTGCAGACCGACGAGCACGATACGGTGACTCCCGTTGCCTATGAACTTATGGGCAAGGGCCGCGAGCTTGCCGATGCTCGTGGCTGCCGTCTGGTGGCACTGGCCGGCATGGGCCCCGAGGGTTCTCTCGGTGACCTGGAGCATCTGGTTTGCGCGGGCGCCGACGAAGTCCTGGCCTGTCGCGACGAGCGCCTGCGCCAAAACGATGCGGAGGTCTACACCCGCTTGATTTGCGATTTGGTAGCCGAACGCAAACCCGAGGCCATCCTATACGGTGCGACCGCTTTTGGCCGCGAACTGGCACCCGGCGTTGCCGTGCGTTTGCAGACGGGCCTTACGGCTGACTGCACCGTACTTTCGATGGATACGGAGACGGGACTGCTGCAACAGACGCGTCCGGCGTTTGGCGGCAACCTGATGGCCACCATTGTCTGCCCCAATCGTCGTCCCCAGATGGCAACGGTGCGCCCCGGTATCTTTAAGGCTCCCGACTTCGACTACGGCCGTTCCGGCACGATCACCCAGGTGATGCTTAAGGAAGACGCCAGGGCTCGTGTCGAGATTTCGATTCCCGCCGAGGAGTGGGGGCAGCAGGCTTCGATCGCCGATGCCGAGCGCCTGGTCGTGGTGGGTCGCGGCATTGGTTCCAAGAAAAACCTGCCGCTGATGCGAAGGCTTGCCGAGGCTCTGGGAGCCGAGCTTGGTTGCACGCGACCTGTCGTGGAGGCCGGCTGGTTGGAGTATCGCCATCAGATTGGCCAGACCGGCGTATCGGTTTCGCCCAAGCTTCTCGTGAGTATCGGTGTTTCGGGCGCCATCCAGCATCTTGCCGGCATCGGTGGGGCGGAGTGCATTATCGCCATCAACGAGGACCCGGATGCCCCCATTTTTGGTGCTGCCCAGTACAAGGTTGTTGGGGATGCCGTCGAGGTCGTCGAGGAGCTGCTGGCCCAGCTTGAGCGCTAGGCGCGCGCCAGCCAGTCGCGCATCTCGTCCTTTAGGCGGCTCCAGGTTGCCTGCGTGGCGGGGTCGGTAAAGGGCCGCGTAATGCCAAAGGGCGCGTCGAGCAGGCGGTAGATATCGCCCTGCTCGCGCGCCAGCGTGCGGCTCGCTGGATAGACGAGCTCAAACATAAAGCAGATGAGTCCCACCAGGTAGTCCGCCGGCTCGTTGCGCTCGTCGCGTGCGACGCAGCGGTGCTCGTCAAAGGCGGCAAGTGTCGGCGACGAGAAACGGCTGCCGAGAAACGTCTTCTCGTCCACCTTGAGGATGGTGTCGACGGTGCTGTCGGCGATGGTGCGCATAATGTCGATCTTGTCACCATCGCGCACGATATCGCAGAAGCTTCGCGTGCGCACGTCGAGCTGCGCGGGTAGACGGAAATCGCTGTGATAGGCAATGCTCGCTCGGATGGGCTCATCTTCTGCCGGGTCATCGATAAAGTCGCGGATGCTCGTTACGGCGGGTGCATCGGCGGGATTCTCGCCAAAGAGGACCTCGATGCCCAGCGCCGCATGGCTCATGCTCTCGGCGTCCTTAAAGGTGTCCCAGCGTCGCAGCTGCTCAAAGCGGCCCATATCGTGTAGCAGGCCGCAAAGCCATGCCAGGTCAATATCTTCTGACGACCAGCCCTGCTCGCGCGCTACGGCATCGCATGCCTCGGCCACGTGGTACGTATGCTCGATTTTGAGCGCGATGCGTGGGTTGGTGGCGTCGTAGGCATCAGTGTAGCTTTTGAAGGCCGCGCGCGCCCGGTCTCGATCGATAGCTGTCATAATGACTTCCTAAAAAGTTGTGTCTTTCGATCCGGTGGCAATTGTAGGTGAACTCGGTTGCTGTCGGATGATGATTCTGCCGTGTCGCTACATGCGGTTCGGAGACCTTGTCAGGATGAGAAGCGTATGGTGCTCAAAATCGTTAGAACCGTCTGGCCAGTGATGCTTACCTATGTTGCAATAGGCGCGCCGTGCGGAATGATCATGGGGCAGACGGGAATGGAACCCTGGATGGTCTTTGCCCTGAGCAGCACGTTTGTGACGGGCAGCGGCCAGTTTATGATCTGCAATCTTTGGCTGGCGGACGTGCCGGCACCTTCGATTATCGCGAGCGTTGCCGCCATCTCCTCGCGTTTTGCACTTTACTCGGCATCGATCGCGCCGCATTTGAGGGGTGCCTCGAAGCGTCAGACGCTGGCTGTTGCCGCGACACTTACCGAGGAGGCATATGGCATCTCGCTTGCCGAGTTGGTTGAAGGGGAGGATTGGGGCCCGCGCGAGTCCTTTGTGCTCAACGTGATCCTCATCGCAACATGGGGCGTTTCGTGTACGATGGGCGCCATCGTCGGCGCCGTTGTCGATGTTCCCACCGCCATTGCAGCCTTTGTCTGCACCTCGCTCTTTATCTGCCTGCTCTTTTCGCAGCGGCTGTCGCGCGGCAACGTTGTCGCGGCGGTTTCGGGCGCGGTGTCCGTCGCCGTATGCAAGTTCTTGGGCCTCGCGAATATTGCCGTGCCGGCAAGCGTCGTGGCCGGCATTGCCATTGCGTTGGCGTGCGATGCTGTATTTGACGGAAGAGGTGCCCGCGATGCCCGTTAACGAGTTCTTGGTTCTGTGGCTGTCGTCGTGGGCTGCTATCGCGTTCTTTCGCATCGCGCCGGCGTTCGCCTTGCGCGGGCGGACCCTGTCGCCCCGCATTACCGAGGCCCTGGGCTATATCCCGCCCGCTGCCTTTGCCGCGCTGGTCGCCAACGACTTGGTGAGCCCCGGCGTGTTCGACACGGGACTCTGGCCTGCCTTGGTTCCCTGGATTGCGGCCGCCGGCGTCGTGGCGGTGGCAATCAAGACAAAGTCGATGTTGTGGTGCTGCGTTTCGGGCATCGTGTTCTATATCGTTTTGAGCCTCGTATAGGAGCAGGACGCGTTATCGTCCCAGCTTAACGAATCGAATTTCTCACCGAGGCGGTCTGCTTCTTCTGGTACCATGGTCAAACTTTACTGTAGCAAAGCGTGACGTGGGCTTTTGTTCTGCGTCAGCGGAAATGGGGGTTTCATGGCACAGGAAGCGACCGCCAACGAGCAAAAGAAATTCAAGGTCCCGCGTATCCCGGGCGACATCATGATCTATCCGATGATCGTCGGCCTTTTGCTCAATACCTTCTGCCCGCAGGTCTTTGAGGTCGGCGGCTTCTTTACGGCTGCCTGCCGCGGCGGCTCCAACACCATCGTTGCCGCGATCTTGCTGTTCGTGGGCGCCGGCATCAGCTTTAAGTCCACGCCGGGCGCCATCAAGACCGGCATCGTCGTGCTGATTCCTAAGCTTGTAGTGGCAGCCGCGCTGGGTCTGGGCGTCGCGTACTTCTTTAACGATAACTTTTTAGGCCTGAGCTCGGTTTCCATCATCGGCGGCATTACGTTTTGCAACATGGCGCTCTATACGGGCATCATGGGCGAGTTCGGCGATGAGTCCGAGCAGGGCGCTGTCGGTATCCTGTTCTTTACGGCCGGCCCCGCCGTCACGATGATCATCCTTGGTGTTTCGGGTCTCGCCAACATCCCCGTCGGCACCATCATCGGATCCATCCTGCCGCTCGTTATCGGCATGGTCCTGGGCAACTTGTTCCCGTTTATCAAGAACCTGCTGGTCCCCGGCGCCAATTCCGCGATCGCCGTTATCGGCTTTCAGCTCGGTGCGTCCATGAGCCTTTCGAGCTTTATCACCGGCGGTATTTCGGGTATCCTGCTGGGCCTCATCACGCTCTTTATCGTCGGTCCCATTACCTTTGCCTTCGAGCGCTTGTGTGGTGGCAACGGTAAGGCGGCTGTGGCATGCTCCACCATTGCCGGCACGGCCATGACCACGCCGGTCGCCCTCGCCGAGGTCGCTCCGCGCTATGCCGAGCTTGCGCCCACCGCGTATGCGCAGATCGCCACCGCCGTCATCATCACGGCAATCATGGCCCCGATTCTGACCGGCTGGGTCGATAAGAAGTTCTGCCAGGGCAAGGAAGACCTGTCGCCTGCCGGTGTCGAGGCCATCGAGGAGGCTGTCGCGGCCGACATCGATGGCGAGTAGCAATCGATACCCATCAATGATTCCGGCGTGCAACTCGCGCCGTTTGAGCGCCCGAACGAGAGCTGTCTTGCAGTGATGTTCGGGCGCTCTGCTATTATTCCCCTTACCCCTGCGGAGAAAGGGGCGTTTATTGCCCAGACACGAATCGGGCGATTCTGACCACTTGGATATTGAAGGGAGGGCGTCTAGTGGTTAAGGCACTCAAGATTGAGATATTCCTGCTATGCATGATTGTTCTTATCGGGCTTGCCGTACGAAGCCGTCGCTCCCTGTTCTCGAGCACCCAGCAGCTTTTGTTTAGCATGCTTGGCTACACCTCTGCCGCGTACATATTATTCGATATGATCTGGACGCTTTCGGATGGTGTGGACGGCACGTTGGGCATTGCAGCCAACTGGATTTCCAACGCGGTTTCGTTTTCGCTCTTCGCCATCGCGTGTCTCATTTGGTTTATCTATTCCGAGACGATGCAGGGTTCTCGCCTTGTGACCTCGCGCTATAGGGTGGTGCTTGTAACGTTGCCTACGGCCCTGGTGGTCGTGCTGGCTTTTACCAGTTACTGGACGCACGCCCTGTTCTATATCGATTCGCAGGGCGTGTATCGTCGCGGCTTTGCCTATATGATCCAGCCCATTGTCAGCTACTGTTACGTTATACATACGTCCCTGCATGCGTTTGTGCAATCTCGCAGGGTCGAGAGCCTGCAGACGAAGGCTATCTATCGAACCTTAGCATTTTTCGCCATTCCGGCCCTGGTGGGCGGTACCTTTCAGATCGTATACTCGGTGCCTGGCCTTTGTGTCGGCATAATGATTAGCATGTTGCTGCTCTATATCATCTGCCAGGAGCAGCTCATCTCGACCGACCCGTTGACTGGCCTCAACAATCGCAACCGTTTTGAGACCTATATGCTGTCGCTCTTCTCAAATGTGGATCAGGCCGAAGATGTGTATCTGCTCATGATGGACGCCGACGGCTTTAAGCAGATTAACGATCAGTATGGACATGTGGAGGGTGACCATGCTCTTCAGGTTGTTTCCGCAGTACTCAAGGACGTCTGTTCGCCGTCCGGCGGCTTTATTGCGCGCTATGGCGGTGATGAGTTCGTCGTACTGCAGAAGGGGGTGACGGAGCACGACATTATCCGCCTGTGTTCGGCGATCAATAACGAGCTCTCGCGCGCCGAGACGCCCTACTCGCTTCGAATGTCTATCGGCTACGCGCGCTACGGCGATGGGATCAACACGTGGCAAGAGCTTCTGCGCGCTGCCGATGCGGAGCTCTATCGCATCAAGGACGCCAAAAAGAAATCCGGCATCAAGGTTCGCTAGAAAAAGGGGCGCACGACCGTTGCGATGGTCGTGCGCCCCTTTTACGTTTGTGGGGGCCACCGGCCATAATGCCCAGGCGCGGTGCGGCGAGACGGGCGTCTGCCGCCGCGACTCGGTACGAAATCAACGAGAACCAGTGTGCTCCATTAAGCTAAAGTTTGCGAACATCCTCTCTAAAAAGGTGAACTCGCTAGGCTTTTTTGGGTTTGTTGACGATGATGATGCCGCCGCAGACCAACAGCAGGGCAACGATGACGGTAACGGGGCTCGTGCCAGCGCCCTCGCCGAGCAGCAGCGCGCTCAGCACCACACCAAAGACGGGGTTCATAAACCCAAAGACCGAGACGCGGCTGACGGGGTTGACGGCAAGCAGGCGCGACCACAGCGAGTAGGCGACCGCGGAGATAAGCGCCATGTAGATGATGAGCGCGATGGCGGGGGCAATCGCCGTGGGGGAGAGCGCGCCACCCATCAAAAAGCCGATGGCGGTGAGGACAAGGCCGCCGACCAAGAACTGCCACCCGGCAAGCAAGACGCCGTCGTGCTCGCGCGAGAAGATGCCAATCAGGCAGGTCGAAAGGGCACCCGCGACGGTGGAGGCTAGGATAAAGCCCTCGCCATCGAGCCTGAAGCCAAAGGTGCCATCCGCGCCCGAAAGGTTGACGAGCGCGACGCCGGCAAAGCCCAGTGCACAGCCAAGCACCTTGGCCGTATTGAGCTTCTCGGTGCGAAACGCCAGGGCGGCAAAGAGGATTGCGAGGAAGTTGGCGCTGGCCTCGATGATGGAGCTCGACATGGCGCTGGCGCGCGAGAGGCCCAGATAGAAAAAGAAGTACTGCCCGATAGTCTGGAAGAGCGACAAGACAAAGATGGGCTTGATGTCGCGAGCCTGCGGAATGAGGGGGCGGCGTTGGGCCGCACTCATCCCAACGATAACCAGGGCGCCGGCAAGTGTGAAGCGCAAGCCCGCAAAGAGCAGCTGCGAGGCGCTATCGTGCGCTGGGATACCAAAGAGTGCGTAACCGATCTTAATACAGGGAAAGGCCGATCCCCAGAGTGCACAGCAGACGAGGCAGCCCAGGATGAGTCCGGGCAGGGTGGCGAGATACGGCTTGCGGCTTTCCATGATGTCCTTCCTACATGCGCGAAGCAAAAAAGAACCCGCCACCGGATGTGCCGGTGGCGGGTGTTGTTACCCGAAGGGATTGTACCCGATGGGAAAGGTTTAAGCGAAGTAGGCCACGCCGCTCTCAAAGATCGGCATGAACTTATCGCCGGGGACATGCTCGGGCACGTTGCGGTACAGATTGTCGCCGCGACGCTCGGCATGGCCCATCTTGCCCAGGACGCGGCCGTCGGGGCTCGTGATGCCCTCGATGGCGAGTGCGGAGCCGTTGGGGTTGACAGAAAGGTCCATGCTGGGCTTGCCGTTCTCGCCCACGTACTGCGTGGCGACCTGGCCGTTGGCGATCAGTTGGGCGAGCACTTCGTCATTGGCGACAAAGCGGCCCTCGCCGTGGCTGATGGCGACGGTGTAGGGGTCGTCCAGGCTGCACTGCGACAGCCACGGGGACAAGTTGGACGAGATGCGGGTGCGCACCAGACGGCTCTGGTGGCGACCGATGGTGTTGAACGTCAACGTGGGCGCATCGGGCGTGGCGTCGACGATGTCGCCGTAGGGCACCAGGCCGAGCTTGATCAGGGCCTGGAAGCCGTTGCAGATGCCCAGCATCAGGCCATCGCGGGCCTTGAGCAGGTTGCGGACTGCCTCGGTGACCTCGGGAGCGCGGAAGAACGCCGTGATGAACTTGGCAGAGCCGTCGGGCTCGTCGCCGCCCGAGAAGCCGCCGGGGATCATGACGATCTGGCTTGCACGGATGCGGCGGGCAAGCTCGTGGGTGCTCTCGGCGACGGCCTCGGGCGTGAGGTTGTTGATCACGAAGGTGTCGGCCTCGGCACCGGCGGCACGGAAGGCGCGGGCGCTGTCGTACTCGCAGTTGTTGCCGGGGAACACGGGGATGATCACGCGCGGGCGGGCGATCTTGGCGCCGCCGTACACGTGGATGTCCTTGGCGCGGAAGTCGATGGTCTCGACCTCGGGGGTCTCGCCGGCGCTGCGGTAGGCGAAGACGCCCTCGATGCCGCTCTCCCAGGCCTCCTGGAGCTCGGCGAGCTCGATGACCTCGGAGCCGGTGTCGATGACATAGCCCTCGACGGTGGTGCCCAGGGGCTCGAGAACAATGCCGTCGGCGACTTCGGGCAGCTCGGCGTCCTCGGCGAGCTCGACGATAAAGCTGCCGTAGAGCGGGGTGAAGAGGCTCTCCACGTCTACATCCTCGGCAAGCTCGATACCGATCTGGTTACCGACGCACATCTTAAAGAGGCTCTCGGCGCCGCAGCCGTAGCCGGGCGTGGAGATGGCCAGGGCGTTGCCGGTAGCAGTGAGCGCCTCGACGGCGTCAAACGCGGAGTGCAGCTGCTGAGCGTCGGGACGGTAGTCCTCGCCATAGGTAGCGGGGGCGATGCGGACGACGCGGTGCGTGAGGCCCTTGAACTCGGGCGAGACGGCACGGGTGGCCCTGCCCACAGCGACGGCGAAGCTGATCAGGGTCGGCGGAACGTTGAGCTCGCCGGCCTCGTCCTCAAACGAACCGCTCATGGAGTCCTTGCCGCCGATGGCGCCGGCACCCAGGTCGACCTGGGCCATGAGGGCACCCAGGACGGCAGCCATGGGCTTGCCCCAGCGCTCGGCCTCGGTGCGCAGGCGCTCGAAGTACTCCTGGAAGGAGAGATAGGCGCGCTTGTGCTCAAAGCCGGCAGCCACGAGCTTGGCGATGGACTCGACCACGGACAGGTAGGCGCCCGCAAACTGGTCGGCCTCCATCAGATAGGGGTTAAAGCCCCATGCCATGGCGCTCGCCGTGGTGGTCTCGCCGTCCACGGGGAACTTGGCGACCATGGCCGAGCTCGGGGTGAGCTGCGTCTTGCCGCCAAAGGGCATGAGCACGGTTGCGGCACCGATGGTGGAGTCGAAGCGCTCGGAAAGGCCCTTGTTGGAAGCGACGTTGAGGTCGGTGACGAGCGAGGTCATGCGTTCAGCGAGCGTGGTGCCGGCCCAGCTGGGCTGCCACACGCTACGGGCGCACACGTGGGCAACCTGGTGCTTGGGCGCACCGTTGGAGTTGAGGAACTCGCGGGACAGATCGACGATGGCGACGCCGTTCCATGCCATGCGCATGCGCGGCTCGGCGGTAACCTCGGCGATAACGGTAGCCTCCAGGTTTTCCTCGGCGGCGTAGCCCATGAACTCCTCGACGTCACCGTCGGCGACGGCGCAGGCCATACGCTCCTGGGACTCGGAGATGGCGAGCTCGGTGCCGTCCAGGCCGTCGTACTTCTTGGTCACGGTGTCCAGGTCGACATACAGGCCGTCGGCAAGTTCGCCCACGGCGACCGAGACGCCGCCGGCGCCAAAGTCGTTGCAGCGCTTGATCAGGCGGCAGGCGTCGCCGCGGCGGAACAGACGCTGCAGTTTGCGCTCGACCGGGGCGTTGCCCTTCTGGACTTCGGCACCCGAGGTCTCGATGGACTCGGTGTTCTGAGTCTTGGAGGAGCCGGTGGCGCCGCCGATGCCGTCACGGCCGGTGCGGCCGCCCAACAGGATGATCTTGTCGGTGGGGGCGGGGCACTCGCGACGCACGTGGTTTGCCGGGGTAGCGCCCACGACGGCGCCAACCTCCATGCGCTTGGCCACGTAACCGGGGTGATAGAGTTCGTTGACCTGACCGGTGGCAAGGCCGATCTGGTTGCCGTAGCTGGAGTAGCCGGCGGCGGCAGTGGTCACGAGCTTGCGCTGCGGCAGCTTACCCTCGAGCGTCTCGGAAACCGGGACGGTGGGGTCACCGGCGCCGGTGACACGCATGGCCTGGTACACGTAGCTGCGGCCCGAGAGCGGGTCGCGGATGGCGCCGCCCACGCAGGTGGCGGCACCGCCGAAGGGCTCGATCTCGGTCGGGTGGTTGTGGGTCTCGTTCTTAAACAGGAACAGCCAGTCCTGGTCCTCGCCATCGACATCGACCTTCACCTTGACGGTGCAGGCGTTGATCTCCTCGGACTCGTCGACATCGGTCATGACGCCGGTCTTCTTAAGGTACTTGGCGCCGATGGTGCCCATGTCCATGAGGCAGACGGGCTTGGCGTCGCGGCCGAGTTCGTGGCGCATCTCCATGTAGCGGTCGAAGGCTTGCTGCACCACGGCGTCGTCGATCGTCACGTCGTCCAGGACGGTGCCGAAGGTGGTGTGGCGGCAGTGGTCGGACCAGTAGGTGTCGATCACGCGGATCTCGGTGATGGTGGGGTCGCGGTCCTCATCGCGGAAGTACTGCTGGCAGAAGGCGATGTCTGCCTCGTCCATGGCAAGGCCGCGATCGGCGATAAAGGCGGCAAGGCCGGCCTCGTCGAGCTCGCGGAAGCCGTCGAGCACCTCGACGGGCTGGGGCTCGGGGGTCTCCGTGTACAGCGTCTCGGGCAGGTCGAGCGAGGCGATGCGTGCCTCGACGGGGTTCACCACGTAGTGCTTGATGGCATCGATGGCGGCCTCGTCCAGAGCGCCCGAGATCATATAGACCTTGGCGGAGCGCACGGCGGGGCGCTCGCCCTGGCTGATGAGCTGCACGCACTCGCTGGCGGAGTCGGCGCGCTGGTCAAACTGGCCAGGCAGGAATTCGACGGCAAAGACGGCGCCATCGCTTGCGGGGAGTTCGTCGTAGGTCACATCGACCTGGGGCTCGCTAAAGACGGTCGGCACGCAGGAGCGGAAAAGCTCCTCGTCGATGCCCTCGACGTCGTAGCGGTTGATGATCCTCAGGGCCTCGATGCCCTTGATGCCGAGAATTTCGGTCAGCTCGCCCTTGAGCTGCTGAGCCTCGACGTCGAACCCGGGTTTCTTCTCCACGTAGATACGAGAGACCATTGGTTCCTGCCTTCCTGATCGGTTGGGCGTACGGTACGGTATGCGGCAGCGGTCGGTTTACGGGACAAGCCTCGCGGTCGCCTTGAGCCACATGTTTGTAAACCTCACTATGATACGACAGCTCGCGGCGCGTTGAGGACGGCGAGGGTGCTACAGTGAAGCGCAAACAAGAGAAAGGCATCACATGGCATTCGTTTCGCTCGCCATCATCGCACTCGTGGCCTTTGCGAGTCCTTTTATCGCCTCGGCGATTCCCGGAAAACCCGTTCCCGAGACGGTCTTTTTGCTCGTGCTCGGCGCGGTGCTGGGACCCCATATGCTCGGCGTCATCCATGTAGATGCTGAGGTCTCGCTTGTGTCCGAGCTGGGCCTGGCCTTTTTGTTCTTGCTTGCCGGCTTTGAGATCGACCCCAAGAGCATCACGGGCGTCGAGGGGCGCTACGGCTTGGCGACGTGGGTCGTCACGTTTGGTATCGCCTGGCTTGCCGTGCGCTTTACCCCGTGGTTCTCGGTCAGTCATTTCGACGGTATCGCCGTGACGCTTGCTCTCACTTCTACGGCGCTCGGCACGCTCGTGCCCATCATGCGTGAGCGCTCGCTCGCCGGCACGCGTGTGGGCGACTCGATTCTCGCGTATGGCACTTGGGGCGAGCTCGGTCCCGTGCTCGCCATGTCGGTGCTGCTGTCTGCCCGCACTGGCATCCAAACGCTCGTTATCCTTGGCTTGTTTGCGGTGGTTTGCGTGTTGCTGGCCGTGGTCCCAAGTCGCTCCAAGCGCGTCGGCAGCCGCTTCTTTGCGTTTGTCGAGGAACGCGCCGATACCACGTCGCAGACCTTCGTGCGCCTGACGGTGCTCATCCTGGTCACACTCGTGGCGTTCTCGGCCGTCTTTGATCTCGACATCGTGTTGGGTTCTTTTGCCGCCGGCTTTGTCTTGCGCTACATCATCCCCGAGGGCAACCATACGCTCGAGACCAAGCTCGACGGCCTGGCCTACGGCTTTTTGATTCCGGTGTTCTTTACTGTATCGGGCGCAAAGATCGACCTGACGGCCGTGGCGTCGCGCCCCGGGCTGCTCGCAGGCTTTATCGTGGCGTTGCTGATCATTCGCGCCGTGCCCATTCTCATCTCTATGAGCATTTGTCCTGCGACGCGCGATGTGTCGGCGTATGGTCGCATTACCGTGGCCCTGTACTGCACCACGGCCCTGCCGATCATCGTTGCCGTGACAAGCGTTGCCGTCAACGCGGGCGCGCTGTCGCAAGATATTGCGTCGGTCATGGTTGCCGCCGGTGCCATCACGGTGTTCTTGATGCCGTTGCTCGCGCAGCTCTTCTACCGCGTGGTCGACGCCGCGCCGGTCGCCGCCGTGGCAGAAGTTGCCGAGCATCCATCCGATGCGCTCGACATCCTGCGCGCCCATCACGATTTGGCGAGCCTGCTCGCACGTGAGCACGAGCTGCTGACTTCGCATGGCCATGGTCGCGTATTCGAGGGCTTGCCTACGCTCGATACGATTGCCGAGCGTCTTTCCGCCGAGGCGGCGAGCGGCCATATCGATGCCCGTATTGTGGACGCGGCACATCTTCTTGCCGATAAGACCTATGGAGACGAGGTCGACCCGTCCGAGCTGACTCCGCGCGAGCGTCGCCGCCTGGAGCGCGCCAAGCTCGCCGTGCGCGAATACCGCCGCCGCATGCTGGAGCTCTATGCAAGAGAAGAAGCCGAGGACGACGACGGCAAGTAGTCGATACTCTCTCGGGGAAGCCGCGTCCTGCTTTGAAGGCTCGGAACGGGATGTGGTTTCCGAAACGGGGGCCGTTGGGAAACTGTGTCCCGGAATGGGCGCTCAGAGTGGGATGCAGTTTCCGCGAGAGACCCGTTGCGGAAACGGTATCCCAGAATCGGCGTTCAAAACGGGGCGCTCTTTCCGAAACATGGCCCTGAGGGAAGCTGCGTCCCGGTCTGAGTCGGAATTCCGGGACACAGCTTCCCTTTCAAACAGAAGAAGGCGCGCTGCCTGCAGTTGATGCAGACGGCGCGCCTTCTTTGTTGGACTATGTTGAGGCTGGGAGCTGAGGCTTGTGGTCCCTTAAGAGCGGGCGGCTCCGTCGACGGGGAGCACGGCGCCCGTGACATAGGAGGACATGTCGCTCGCTAGGAAAACGAAGGCGTTGGCGACGTCCTCGGGCTCGCCCATGCGGCCGAGCGGAATGGTGGCGATGATGGGCTTGATGACCTCTTCGGGAAGGTTGGCGACCATATCGGTCTTGGTCACGCCGGGAGCGACAGCGTTGACGCGAATGCCCATGGGGGCGAGCTCGCGCGAGAGCGACTGGACCATACCGTTGACGGCGAACTTGGACGTGGGATAGCCAACGCCGGAGGGCTGACCGTACTTGGCGACCATCGAGCTCGTGGTGGTGATGGTGCCGCCGTGGCCTGCCTCGGCCATAATCTTGGCAGCGGCTTGGTGGCCGTTAAAGACGGCGACGACGTTGAGGTCCATGACCTTGGCGAACTCTTCGGCCGTGTACTCCAGAAGCGGCGAGCGCTGGGAGATGCCGGCGTTGTTAACGACCGTGTCCAGGCCACCCATGTCGGCGGCTGCCTCGGTAAAGGCCTCGGTTACGGCCTCGAGCGAGGTGAGGTCGCAGGTGCGGCCCCAGACCTTGGCCTCGGGATAGGCTGCGGCCAGCTTTTCAACGGCGGCGTCGGCAGTCTCCTGACGCGAGCCAAAGACCGTGACGGCGGCGCCCTCCTCGATAAAGCGACAGGCGATGGCATAGCCGATACCGCGCGTGCCTCCGGTGACGATTGCTTTCTTGCCCTCGAGCAACATGGTGCCTCCTCTCATCGCGGGCGGACATTCGCAGCACAGCGTAGCGGTAGCCGGAATCGGTCGCGTCTGCATATCGGTGAACGGTAGCCCGCGTTACCGATGAGCGGTTCGCGCAAATGTACTCTGCCGTTGTGCTTGGGGCAGGAGACAAAAGGGCTCCCGTCCCACATCGGACGGGAGCCCTCAAAGCGTGTATTGCTAGGCAAGCGTTGGATTAGTTGGCCATAACACCTTCGGTCCAGGCCTCGACGTCCTCGATACGCAGGACGTTGGCGACCTCGGCCACGCAGTCGACACTGGCAAGCTCGGCGGCGGCAGCCTGGACGTCCTTCTCGAGTGCGCGGTGCGTCAGGAAGATGACCGAGCAGGCATCGCTGACGCCCGACTTGCCGTCCTCGACCTGGTTGATGAGCGAGATCGAGATGTTGTGCTTGGCAAAGATGTCGACCGTCTCGGACAGGGCGCCCACGCGGTCGGCGACCTTCAGACGCACATAGTACTTGGTCTGGAGTTCGTCCATGGGCTTAAAGGCGAGGTTGTGACCATAGGGCTCAATCTCGGGAAGCGGAGCCACGCCGCGGCTGATCTGCTCGGAGAGCGACAGGATATCGCCCACGACGGCGCTTGCGGTGGGGAAGGAGCCTGCGCCGGCACCGTAGAACATGGTTTCGCCCACGGCGTCACCCACCACGTAGACGGCGTTCATGGCGCCGTTGACCTTGGCGAGCATGTGGTCGGCGGGGATCAGCGTGGGATGCACGCGGACGTCGACGCCGGCGTCGGTGTTGCGGGCGATGCCGAGCAGCTTAATGGTGTAGCCGAGTTCGCGTGCCTGGGCGATGTCCTCGGCGCCGATGGTACGGATACCCTGCTGGTACACATCGTCGGTGGTAACGCGGGTGCCAAAACCGATGGAGGCGAGGATTGCCGTCTTGCTGGCGGCATCGAAGCCGTCGACGTCGGCGGACGGGTCGGCCTCGGCATAGCCCTTTGCCTGGGCGTCGGCGAGCACGTCAGCGTAATCGGCGCCCTCGGCGTCCATGCGCGACAGGATGTAGTTGGTGGTGCCGTTAAGGATGCCGGCGATGGTCAGGATCTTGTTGCCCACCAGGTCATGCTCAAGCGTGCTCACGATGGGGATGCCGCCGCCGCAGCTGGCCTCGCACTTAATCTGCACGCCGCACGCGCGTGCCTTCTCGGCAAGCGTCTCGACGTGACGGCCCAGCAGGGCCTTGTTGGCAGAGACGACGTGCTTGCCGTGCTCAAAGGCAGTGGTGAAGATCTCGGTTGCGGGATGCTCGCCGCCGATGAGCTCGACGACGATGTCGACGGCGGGGTCGGTGACGATGTCGTGCCAGTCACTCGTAAAGGCCTCGCGCTCAATGCCTGCCGCCTCGGCCTGCTCCCAAGCAAGCGCGCAGGCGCGGGTCAGCTTAAGGTCGATGCCGTAGGCTGCCAGGTACTCATCGTGGTGGCTCTTGATCAGACGGGCCACGCCGCCGCCGACGGTTCCCAGACCGATGAGGCCGACGTTCACGGTGCGCAGGGGTTCGCTCATAGATAGCTCCTTCGTGCATCTTATGGATGGATTAACCGCTTAAAGGTTGAGTGCATTCTAGCGTGAACCGAGGGCGCGTGCTCGCCAGGCAACAGGAGTCGCACAAAACGGCACCCCCGAAACGCTGCGGAAACATTGGAAACATGCTCGCTACAAACGGAACTCCGTAACAAACTGTCAACGTTTGCGCCATAAGGTTTGCCCCGTACCGCAAGACGGCCGCACTGCGGCCAGCGAAAAAGGGGGACACCATGTTCAACATCAACAGCACGCTCAGCCGTAGGAACTTTCTCGCCGGTGCCGCGGCGCTCGGCAACACCGTGGCACTCGCTGGTTGCTCGTCGGGTGGCTCGGACGGCGGCTCCGCCGATGACGGCAAGACCTTCAAGATCGGTGTCATCGGCCCTCTGACCGGCGCTGCGGCAACCTATGGCGTCTCGGCCGAGAAGGGTGCCAAGCTCGCCGCCAAGGATTTCTCGACCAAGGACCTCAAGCTCTCGCTTAAGTCCGAGGACGACGTCGCTGACGGCGAAAAGGCCATCAACGCCTTCAATACCCTGTGCGACTGGGGCATGCAGGCTCTCGTTGGCCCCGTCACGACTGGTGCCGCCGTCGCCGTCTCGGGCGAGATCGCCGACGATATGCTCATGGTCACGCCTTCGGCCTCGTCGCTCGACGTCACCAAGGATAAGACCACGGTCTTTCAGGTTTGCTTCACCGATCCCACCATGGGCGCCAGCGCTGCGAAGTTCTTGGCCGAGAAGTACGCGGATGCCAAGATCGCCCTGTTCTACAACTCCGGCGATACGTACAGCTCGGGTGTTGCCGATGCATTTTCCGAGCAGGCCAAGGAGTCCAAACTTGATATCGTCGATACCGAGACCTTTAAGGACGATTCCTCCACGAGCTTTACCAACCAGCTCACCAAGGCCAAGGAGGCCGGCGCCACGCTCATCTTTGCGCCGATCTATTACACGCCGGCGTCCGTTTTGCTCAAGAACGCCAAGGACATGGGCTACGACATGACCCTCATGGGTACCGACGGCATGGACGGCCTGCTCTCTGTGGAGGGCTTCGATACCTCTCTTGCCGAGGGCGTATTGCTCATGACCCCGTTTTCGGCTGACGATGAGAAGAATGCCGACTTCGTCAAAGCCTATCAGATGTCTACGACGAGACACCCAACCAGTTTGCCGCCGACGCCTACGATTGCGTCCACGCCATTGTCGAGGCCATCGACAAGGCGGGGATTGACATTACGGCCGACGGTGCCGACATTGCCGGCGACCTTGCCAAGGCCATGCGCAAGATCAAGATCGAGGGCCTGACAGGCGAGCTGACGTGGAATGACGAGGGCCAGGTCGAAAAGCCCGCTACGGCCTATGTGATCCAGGACGGCAAGTACATCGCCGCCTAAGCGCGCATAAAGCGCGACCGGTGAGGCTGTTTTATGCAGGGCGGGGATGTCTGTAACAGAACGGAAACATTGCTTTTACACAATAAAGTGGCATTACTGCATAAAGCAATAGAAATACGCAGAAATATGGATAAATGAACAAATCCAAAGAAAAGTCGAAATAACCGCCACTTTTCCTAACTAAAGCGTCTACTATTTTGCGAACGCCGAACACGGCGAAGGATGGCCTGTCGGGTAACCGAAACCCGACGAGATTTGAGAGGAGAGCCGCATGTCGAGCCTCACCGGTAAGTCATTGAACCCTGTTATGAATCGCAGGAGCGTTATCGCGAGCGCAGCAGGTCTGGGGGCGATGTCCATTCTAGCTGGCTGCTCCTCCAACGGCGGCGACAGCGGTTCCGCTTCGGGCGACGCTTCGTTTAAGATCGGCACCATCGGCCCGCTGACCGGCGCCAACGCGTCCTACGGTAAGTCCGTTACCCAGGGTGTCGAGCTTGGCTGCAAGGATTTTTCGACCAAGGAGCTGCCGCTTGCCAGCAAGGCCGAGGATGACCAGGCCGATGGCGAGAAGGCCGTCAACGCCTTCAACACCCTGCTCGACTGGGGCATGCAGGCCCTCGTCGGCCCGACCACCACGGGTGCGTCGGTTGCCGTTGCCGCAGAGTGCGGTAACGACCCCAAGACGTTCATGATCACCCCGTCCGCGTCCTCCGAGGACGTCACCGACGGCAAGGATTGCGTCTTCCAGGTTTGCTTCACCGACCCCAACCAGGGTGTCAACGCTGCCAAGTTCCTGGCGCAGAAGTATGCGGACGAGAAGTTCGTGCTGTTCTATAACTCCGGCGACGCCTATTCTTCGGGCATCGCAGATTCCTTTAAGGCTCAGGCCGCTGAGTCCAAGCTCGAGATTGTTGACGAGGAGACCTTTAAGGACGACTCCGCCACAAGCTTTACCAACCAGCTGACCAAGGCAAAGCAGGCCGGCGCCACCATGATCTTTGCGCCGATCTACTACACGCCGGCGTCCGTCCTGCTCAAGAACGCCAAGGACATGGGCTACGACGTCAAGATGATGGGCTGCGACGGCATGGACGGCATCCTGGGCGTTGAGGGCTTCGACACCTCTCTTGCCGAGGGTCTGCTGCTCATGACCCCGTTCTCCGCCGACGACGAGAAGAACGCCGACTTCGTCAACGCCTACAAGGATAAGTACGGCGATACCCCCGACCAGTTTGCCGCCGACGCCTACGACGGCGTGCACGCGGTGGCCGAGGCCCTCAAGGAGGCCGGTCTTGGTGTCGACGCCGACCCGACCGAGGCCGCCGAGAAGCTGTCCAAGGCTATGCTCAAGATTACCGTTGACGGTCTGACCGGCAAGCTCACCTGGAACGATAAGGGCCAGGTCCAGAAGGAACCCACGGCGTACGTCATCACCGACGGCAAGTACGTACAGGCCTAATTGGCCGCCTTACATAGAGCGGTTTTGATCCCAAGCAGGGGAGGTTTTGGCCTTCCCTGCTTGCTTGGTATCTAGGGACAGCGTAACGTCCCTGTTTCATACATCAACTGGAAACCTATTCGAAAGGGGGATGTGGAACATGACGGTCTTTATCCAATACCTGGTCAACGGCCTGTCCATGGGCAGCGTCTACGCCATCATCGCGTTGGGCTACACCATGGTCTACGGTATCGCCAAGATGCTGAACTTCGCTCACGGCGACGTCATCATGGTCGGTGCCTATGTCTCGTTCTGTGCCACGTCGTATCTCGGCCTCCCGGGCTGGGCATCTGTAATTCTTTCTTGTGTGGTCTGTACCGTTCTCGGCGTTCTCATCGAGGGTCTGGCCTATAAGCCGCTGCGCCAAGCAGGCCCGCTGGCCGTTCTGATCACGGCTATCGGCGTGTCTTACTTCCTGCAGAACGCCGCGCAGCTTCTGTGGGGCGCCACGCCCAAGAACTTCACTTCGCTCGTCACCTTCCAGGTGCCGGAGTTCTTGGCCAAGTTCAACGTAAGCGCCGTCTCGCTCGTCACCATCGTCGCCTGCCTGGTTATCATGGCCGGACTGATGTTCTTTACAGGTAAGACCAAGATGGGCAAGGCCATGCGCGCCGTGTCCGAGGACAAGGCCGCCGCTCAGCTCATGGGCATCAACGTCAACCGCACCATCTCGATGACGTTCGCCATCGGCTCCGCCCTTGCCGCCATCGCCGGTGTGCTCCTGTGCTCCTACTCGCCGGTGTTGCAGCCCACGACGGGTGCCATGCCTGGCATCAAGGCCTTCGACGCCGCCGTCTTCGGCGGCATCGGCTCCATCCCCGGTGCCTTTGTCGGTGGCATTCTCATCGGCATCATCGAGGCGATGGCGCAGGCTTACATTTCCACGAGCCTTGCCAACTCCATCGTCTTTGGTGTTTTGATCATCGTCCTGCTCGTCAAGCCTGCCGGCCTCTTGGGCAAGTACGTCCCCGAGAAGGTGTAGGTGAGCGTTATGAAGTTCCTTAAAGACAAACAGACGCGTCACGACTTTGTCACGTACGCCATGTGCGTTGTGGCCTTCGCCATCGTGTTCTTTATGCAGTCTAACCACATGATTCCGCGCATGATCGCCGGTCAGCTGGTTCCCATCACGGCCTATATCGTCATGGCCATCTCCCTTAACCTCGTCGTCGGCATCGCGGGCGACTTGTCGCTGGGCCATGCGGGCTTTATGAGTGTCGGCGCCTATACGGGCATCGTCACCGCCGTCGCGCTGGAGAGCGCCGTTCCGTCCGATTCGGTGCGCCTTGTCATCAGCATCGTGGTCGGCGCTATCGCCGCTGCCATCTTGGGCTTCTTGATCGGTATCCCGGTCCTGCGCCTGAGCGGCGATTACCTGGCTATCGTGACGCTGGCCTTTGGCGAGATCATCAAAGAGGTTGTCACCTGCCTTATCGTGGGCGTCGATTCCCGCGGCCTGCATGTGATCTTTAACATCACGGGCAACTCCACGATCGACGACCTGCATCTGCTCGAGGACGGCACTGCCATCATCAAGGGCGCCCAGGGCGCCTCGGGCGTGTCGACATACTCGACCTTCCTCGCCGGTGCCATCCTGGTCATGGTCGCACTCGTGATCGTGCTCAACCTGGTTCGCAGCCGTACCGGCCGTGCCATTATGGCCGTGCGCGATAACAAGATTGCAGCCGAGTCCGTAGGCATCTCCGTCACCGAGTACCGCATGATCGCCTTCGTGGTTTCCGCTGCCCTCGCCGGTGCTGCCGGAGCTCTCTTCGGCGGTAACTTCTCGCAGCTCTCCGCCACCAAGTTCGACTTCAACACGTCCATCCTCATCCTGGTGTTCGTGGTCCTGGGCGGTCTGGGCAATATGCGCGGCTCCGTCATCGCGGCGGCGCTGCTTACGGTGCTTCCCGAGCTGCTCCGTCAGTTCTCGGACTACCGCATGCTCATCTACGCCATCGTGCTGATCCTGGTTATGATCTTTACCAACAACCCGCAGCTCAAGGCATTCTTCGGTCGCGTTAAGGACCGCTTTGCTTCCAAGAAGGAGGTGGCAGCCGATGCCCAGTAAGTTTGAGTTCAACAAGGGCAAGATGGTCCCGTATCCTTCTGGCGCCATCGTTCCCGACCGCGACCTGGGTCAGCGCCCAGCGCTCGAGTGCATCCACCTGGGCATTGAATTCGGCGGACTTAAGGCGGTCGACGACTTTAGCCTGACCATCGGTAAGACCGAGATCGCCGGTCTCATCGGCCCCAACGGCGCCGGTAAGACCACGGTCTTCAACCTGCTCACCAAGGTATACCAGCCCACGCACGGCACCATCCTGCTCGACGGTGAGGACACCTCGGGCAAGTCCGTCTACCAGGTCAACCGCATGGGTATTGCCCGTACCTTCCAGAACATCCGCCTGTTCAACACCATGACGGTGGAGGACAACGTTAAGGTCGGTCTGCATAACCAGGAGCGCTACTCCGGTTTTGAGGGCGTGCTGCGCCTGCCGACGTATTGGAAGCACGAGAAGGCCGCCCACGAGCGCGCCATGGAGCTGCTGTCCATCTTTGATATGGAGCATCTGGCAAACGAGCAGGCCGGATCGCTGCCTTACGGCGCCCAGCGTCGTCTGGAGATCGTCCGCGCGCTTGCCACCAACCCCAAACTGCTGTTGCTCGACGAGCCTGCCGCCGGCATGAACCCGTCCGAGACCGCGGAGCTCATGGAGAACATCGTTAAGATTCGCGACACCTTCGGCATTGCCATCATGCTTATCGAGCATGATATGTCGCTCGTTATGAACATCTGCGAGGGCATTTGCGTGCTCAACTTTGGTAAGGTCATCGCCAAGGGCACGGCCGAGGAAATCCAGAACAACGACGCTGTTATCGAGGCGTATCTGGGTAAGCAGGATAAGGGGGAGAACTAAATGGCAGAGCCGATGCTTTCCGTCTACAACATCAACGTCTGGTACGGCGCCATCCACGCCATCAAGGACATCTCCTTTAACGTTAACGAGGGCGAGATCGTGGCCTTGATTGGTGCCAACGGTGCCGGCAAGTCCACAACGCTCAAGACCGTCTCGGGCCTGCTGCGCTCCAAGACCGGCTCCATCAAGTTTATGGGCGAGGACATTACCCATACGCCCGCTGATAAGCTGGTTGGTAAGGGCCTGGCTCAGGTTCCCGAGGGTCGTCGCGCCTTTTTGCAGATGACGGTCGAGGAGAACCTGGAGATGGGCGCCTATACACAGCTCAAGTCCACAATTGCTCCGGGCCTGGAGCGCGTCTACGAGCAGTTCCCGCGCCTGAAGGAACGTCGTCGCCAGGTCGCCGGCACCCTTTCAGGTGGCGAGCAGCAGATGCTCGTTATGGGGCGCGCCCTTATGAGTAACCCCAAACTGCTTATGCTCGACGAACCTTCCATGGGTCTGGCACCGATTCTGATCGAACAGATCTTCCAGATTGTCGAGGACCTGCACAAGGCCGGCACCACGGTGCTTCTGGTCGAGCAAAACGCGCAGATGGCGCTTTCCATCGCCACACGCGGTTACGTGCTCGAGACCGGCAAGATCACCATGACCGGCACCGGCCAAGAGCTCCTGCATGACGACAACGTCCGCAAAGCCTACCTCGGAGGCTAACCCACCTAACAAAAGGGGCGCTGACTATCTCAGTCAGCGCCCCTTTTTAAGTTGCGGTGAAATAGGGACTGAATACGGGCTCCAGAGGCCAAAAGAGTCCCTATTCCACCGCAACTTCATGGGGATGTGTGACAATGCCCGTCGGAAAACATCTGCTGTCTTTGGGGGTCTATCTATGCTGTACGAGTTTTGTGCCGAGAACTTTGAGCGGGTGCCGGCGGCTATCGATGCCGGTGCAAGGCGTATCGAGCTGTGCGACAACCTTGCCGTTGGTGGCACCACGCCTTCGGCCGGCGTTATCAGCGCTACGACCAACTATGCACACGAGCACGATGCGCGGGTGATGTGCATGATTCGCCCGCGTGGCGGCGACTTTCACTACAACCAGGACGAGTTGCGTATGATGGAGATGGACCTGGGCCTTGCCGTGAGCGCCGGCGTTGACGGCTTGGTCTTTGGCTGCTGCAAGCCCTGCGCTGGCGGATGGGCACTCGACGAGCTTACGTTGGGCGCTCTCGTGATGGCCGCGGGCTGCGCGACCGAGGAATGCAAGCGTGAGCCCATCGACATCACCTTCCACATGGCGTTTGATCAGCTCTCGCCCGAGGCTCAGCTCGACGCGATTGACATACTCGCCGACTGCGGCATCACACGCATCCTGACGCATGGTGGCGCTGCCGGTACGCCGATCGAGGACAACTTCGAAAACCTGGCCCGCTTGATCGAGTATGCGGGCGACAGCTTGACCATCCTTCCCGGCGGCGGCATTTCCACGGCCAACCGCGATACCGTGGCGGCGGCACTGGGCGTCTCCGAGCTCCATGGCACAAGGATCGTACCGCTGGAGGTGTAGCCCGTGGCGCTTGTATTCGATGTTCAGCAGGCGAGCGGCAAGCCCGACGACAACCGTCGCCCCGGTACCGCGTGCCCCTTTTGCAACACGGAGGGGCTCACCAACATCATCCAGCACGACGGTGACTGCATCTGGCTCGAGAATAAGTTCAAAACCCTGCGCGCCACCCATCAAACCGTGCTGATCGAGTCGGCCGATCACGATGCCGACCTGGTGACCTATGAGCCGGATGAACTCCACCATGTGATGCGGTTTGCTCTGGGTTGCTGGCGGCGGATGATCGACTCGCAGCAGTATCGAAGCGTGCTCATGTACAAGAACAAGGGTCCGCTTTCGGGCGGCAGTCTGGTCCATCCGCACATGCAGATTGTGGGTTTGGAGCAGGAAGACGGCTATGCTTCGCTGGCTTCCGCCAATTTCGAAGGTATCAATGTCTGGCAACAGGGGAGGATCTCGGCCAACATCTCAACCGAACCCATCATGGGGTTCTTTGAGATCAACGTTTCAGCCCCGCAGGGAATCGCCGCCAGCGATGACACGAGAGATCAAGCCGAGGCGGATCTCTTCGCCGATGCAATCCAGGTAGCTCTGCGCTATATCCTGAACGAGCACCACGGTGGTCGCGCAGAGTCGTATAACCTGTTCTTCTATCACCTGGGCGGTCGGACCATTGCCAAGGCGCTGCCGCGTTGGGTGGTTTCGCCCTACTTTGTCGGCTATCGTTTGGCCCAGGTCAATGCTGAGACAACGCTCGATATCGATGCTGAGCGCCTGCGTGCGCATCTGGAAACGATCGTATAGCAAGACTAACACCCGCGTAATGCGGACAGTCTAGCGTGCCATGGCGTCGCGGCCGGCTTCGACGCGCTTGCGCTGGGCGGCGCGCTCCTCGCCGGTCAGACGCTCAAAGAGATGCCCGATAAGCGAGGCGAGTACCTGCTGAAACAGCGTTCCGCACATGACGGGAAACACGACTTCGCCCGGAAAGTACTGCGTGGCGATGACGGCGCCCGAAGAGATGTTACGCATGCCGCAGGTAAAGCACATGGTGGTCGTCTCGCTATATGGCAGATGCAGCGTATGGGCGACCAGAAAACCGACGACAAAGCCACTGATGGCGAAGACCAAAATAAAGAGGGCGACTTCCAAGCGCACCGCGTTCATGTGCAGCACGTACTCGCTCATGGCGGTGGAGTTGGAGGCGATAACGCCCATCATCATGAATTTGCAGGCGGGCGAGAGCACGGGGGAGAGCTTCTCGTGTCCCCATCCACGCGTGAGCTCGTTGATCACGATGCCGAGCACGGCGGGGATGGCGATCATAAAGGTCATGTCTTGCATCATGCTCGGCACATCGATCGAGACGGTGGCACCCAGCAAGAGCTTAAGCGTGAGCGGAATCGTCACAGGGGAGATAACCGAGGACGTCAGGATGATGGTGAGCGCGAGCGGGCCGTTGCCGCCGAACATGCTGATCCACATAAAAGCGGTGACGGCCACGGGCACGCTGTACTCGAGCACGATGCCGCAGACAAGGTTGGGGTTGGAGCCAAAGAAGAGTGACCCTATGGCATACGCCGCGATGGGAATAAGCACTGCCGAGACCAGCAGCGCCAGAATCAGGTGCAGCGGACGGTGGAACACCTCGGCTACCTGGTGAAAAGTGTTGCTGAGCGCGCCCTGAAACGTCATAAAGGCGAAGAGGGCGGGAACAATGGGCTTGAGCACGCCGATCTGCTGGGGAAAGAGCACGCCGAGCGCCACGCAAATCGGAACGATGATCTGCATATGCCCCGCGAGGAACTTTCCCAGTCCAGCCCATTGCTTCATATGTCCCGTGACTCCCTTTATCCGCGAACTCGTTTGTATGGATATGCTAGACGCTCGTATGCGTCCGTACGGCTGAAACGCTCGATTATTTCGAGGCCATTACCGCCATCGTTTGCCGAAACCGCGGCGCACCGCGGCGTTTTGCGTCCGCGCTGCACGGTATAATAAATCCGTTCAACAGATCTGCCTGCCGAAGCGGGCACACACAGAGGACTCATCGCTATGAACCGTGAGAGGTATCGCGGCGACCTGCCCCTATCAGGGGTGGGTGCCTATGTCATCGCTTAAGACGACGCATCGCTGGGCGGTCGCTCGGCAAAACCCCGAGCTCGAAAAGGAACTTTCGGCTGGTCTGGGCATTCCGGGGCTGGTGGCGCGCATTATGGTCGCGCACGGCATTGACTCCATCAAAGAGGGCCAATTGTTTTTGACGCCTTCGCTTGATCGCGACTGGGCCGACCCACTCATTATCCCGGGCATGTCGGTCGTTGCCGACCGCGTCGAGCGTGCTATTCGCAACCACGAGCACATTGCAGTCTTTGGCGATTTTGACGTTGACGGTATTACGTCGACCTGCCTGTTGACCGAGGCGCTGCGCACGTTTGGCGCCGATGTCACGCCGTTTATTCCGCATCGCTTTGATGAGGGCTACGGTCTTTCGCGCGCGGCACTCGATCGCATTAACGAGCTCGCTCGCCCCCAGCTGATCGTGACCGTCGATAACGGCATTGCCGCCAAGGAAGAGGTTTCCTATTTGGAGGACCTGGGGATCGATTTGGTGGTCACGGACCATCACGAGCCCTCCGACCAGGTGCCGCAGGGTGTGCCCCTGACCGACCCCAAGCTCGAGGACGAGGGCCCCTCGCGCGAGCTTGCCGGTGCTGGTGTGGCGCTCAAGCTGGTGCAAGTCCTGGGTGAGCGCCTGGGCAAGCCGTCGTATTGGCGTTCGCTAATCGAGGTCGCGGCGCTGGGCACCGTGTCCGACATGATGCCGCTCACGCCCGAGAACCGCGCGCTGGTTGCCGAGGGCATCCAGCAGATGCGCGTAACCGCTCGCCCCGGCTATATCGCGCTTGCCGCGCTTGCCAAGGCGGACCTTTCGAGCATTACGGCGGATGGCCTGTCATTCTCGCTCATTCCCCGCTTAAACGCTGCCGGCCGCATGGCCGATCCCAAGCTGGCGCTCGACCTGCTGCTTGCCCGCAATCCCATCGAAGCAAGCGCGCTGGCGGCTGAGCTCGAGGAAATCAACCGCCAGCGCCGTGAGATCGAGGCGGAGCTCACGCGCGATGCCATGGCAAAGGTCGAGGAGACCTATGACGGCGGGCGCGCGATCGTTGTGGGCGGCGAAGGCTGGCACGAGGGCGTCAAGGGCATCGTGGCAAGCCGTCTGACCAACCGCTATCACGTGCCGGCGCTGCTGTTCTCGATCGAGGACGGTATCGCGCGCGGCTCTGGTCGCTCGGTGGGCAAAGTTAACCTGTTTGACGCCGTCGAGCGCTGTTCCGACCTGCTGATTCGTCGCGGCGGACATGCCGGTGCGGTGGGTGTGACCATCGAGGCATCCAAGCTCGATGAATTCCGTCGTCGCCTTTCCGCCGTGCTATCGGAGATTCCCGCTGAGGACTTTGAAGACATCGACGAGGTTGCCGCCACGGTCGACCTTTCCGAGCTGAATATCGAGACTATAGAGCAGATTTCCCGTCTTGAGCCGTTTGGCCAGGGCAACAAGGTGCCGCTGCTGGCCGCCGAGGGCGTGACGATGTGCGATCGCGCCGTGGTGGGCAAAACCGGCGAGCACATGCGCTTTGTGGCGACCGATGGAGCCGCGAGCGTGCCGGCCATCATGTTCCGCGTGCCGCAAATCGATAAGCTCATCAACTGCGATAGCGCTGTCGACTTGGTGTTCGAGGCCGTTGCCGAGCATTGGCAGGGGCGTGTGAAGCCCAAGCTCATGATCAAGGATGTTCTGGTCCGCGATACCACGCTGCCCAGCGTCGACGATCCGGCATGCGAGCTTCGTCGTGGCGTGCAGCCGGCGGATTCCGGCCTGCGCCTGGAGTCGCGTAAGCGCGAGACACTCGCCCAGCTTTCTTATACCGAGCTGACGCGCTCGCTTATCCATAGCTTTATAGGCTCGAACCAGCCGCACCGCGCGCAGGTCGAGGCGCTCGATGCCCTGGCCGATCACCAAAGTGTTCTGGCCGTTATGGGAACGGGGCGCGGCAAGTCGCTCATCTTCCATGTGCATGCCGCGCGCGAGGCGGTTCTTCGCGGGCGTGCGAGCATCTTTGTCTATCCGCTGCGCGCGCTCGTTGCCGACCAGGCCTATCACCTCTCGTCGACGATGGCCGCGCTCGGCATTGGCGTCGGCGTGTTGACCGGCGAGACCGTGGAGGCGGCGCGCGATGACGTGTTTGCCGGCTTGGCTTCGGGCCGTACCGGCATCGTGCTCACGACGCCCGAGTTCCTGTCCATTCACCGCGACCGCTTTGCGCGTTCGGGGCGCATCGGTTTTGTCGTTATCGATGAGGCGCACCACGCTGGCCTTGCCAAGGGCGGCGACCGCAGCGCCTATCTCGACATGCCCGATATCCTCAAAGCCCTGGGCGACCCGGTCGTTATGGCCGCGACGGCCACCGCGACGGCTCCGGTCGTGGCCGAGCTTGCCCGCACGCTTCCGATCACTCACACGGTGGTCGACGAGACGGTGCGCGAGAACCTGCAGCTCGAGGACGACCGAGATCTTGCGAGCCGCGAGAACCGTTTGGTGTCGATCGTGGCGACGGGGGAAAAGACCGTCATCTACGTCAATTCGCGCGACCAGTCCGTGGCGCTCGCCAAGACACTACGCAAACGCGTTCCCGACTGTGCGACCCGTATCGCGTTCTATAACGCTGGCCTTACGCGCACCGACCGCCATCGCGTAGAGGAGGCGTTTCGAGACGGCAGCCTCAGCTGCATCGTCTCGACATCCGCCTTTGGCGAGGGCGTCAACCTTCCCGATATTCGCCATGTCGTGCTCTATCACATGCCGTTTGGCGGCATTGAGTTTAACCAGATGAGCGGCCGCGCCGGTCGCGATGGCCAACCCGCCGTGATCCATCTACTCTATTCGTCGCGTGACGCCCGTATTAACGAGCGCCTGCTCGACTGCTATGCGCCCGAGCGCGACGAGCTCGTCACGCTCTATCGCGCGCTGCAGACCATGTGGCGCTCCAACCGCGGCAAGACCGGGGACGATTCCTTTAGCGCGAGCGATATCGACATCGCGCAGATGTGCCTTGCCATCGATGCTCGCACGCCGGTCGACGAGCGCTCGGTGGAAAGCGGCTTGGGAATCTTCGAAGAGCTTGGTTTTTGTCGCGTTTCGGGGTTTGACGACACCCGTCGCATCGCGATGGCCGAAAACCCCGGCCGCGTGCAATTGAGCAGGTCAATTCGCTATTTGGAGGGCTTGCGCTCGCGCATGGAGTTCTCGGCTTTCCGGAGTTGGGCGCTCGATTCGTGCGCTTCTGATATGCTAGCCAAAGTTAACCGCCCGATCGTACCGCGGGCCTAGGGGAAGGGGACCTCGATGGATGCCGCAGCCCGTACCGCCCATGATTCTACCCTCCAGCCTTTTTCGGAGATGGAGCACTATAAGCATGCCGATGAGCTGCCGCCCGAGATTATGGCGGACAGCTACGACAAGCTGGAGCGCCTGTGCCTCAAATATATGAATGAGGACGACTTTTCTAAGGTTGAGCAGGCCTACTGCTTTGCCGCCGAGAAGCACTGCAACCAAAAGCGCCGCTCGGGCGAGATGTACATTAACCATCCCGTCGAGGTTGCCATCATTTTGGCCGATCTCAAGATGGACTGCGATGTGGTGTGCGCCGCGCTGCTGCACGATACCGTCGAGGATACCGAGACCTCGCTCGCCGATGTTTCCGGCCTGTTCGGCGATACGGTGGCCGAGCTCGTCGATGGCGTGACCAAGCTCACCAACATCGAAGTCGACAGCATGGACGAGAAGCAGGCGCTCACGCTGCGCAAGATGTTCCTCGCCATGTCCAAGGACATTCGCGTCATCATCGTTAAACTTGCCGACCGTCTGCACAACATGCGAACGCTGGCAGCCCTGCGCGAGGATCGTCGCCTGTTTAAGGCTCGCGAGACCATGGACGTGTACGCGCCCTTGGCCGACCGCCTGGGCATGAGCTCTATTAAGTGGGAGCTCGAGGACCTGTCCTTCTTCTACCTGGAGCCCGATGCCTACCAGCGCATCGCGCGCATGGTGGCTGAGTCGCGCGAGGTCCGCGAGCGCTACCTTGCCGAGACCATCAAGACGCTTACCGATGAGCTCAACCGCATTGGTCTGGAGGACTTCCAGATCAACGGCCGCTCCAAGCACTATTGGTCCATCTACCAAAAGATGAAGCGCAAGGGCAAGGAGTTCTCCGAGATCTACGACCTGGTGGCGCTGCGCGTTATTACCCATTCGGTGCGCGATTGTTACTCCACGCTCGGTGCGGTGCATACGCTGTGGCACCCCATGCCTGGTCGCTTTAAAGACTATATCGCCATGCCCAAGGTCAATAACTACCAGTCGCTCCACACGACGGTCATCGGCCCTACGGCTCGTCCGCTCGAGATTCAGATTCGAACCTACGAGATGCATGAGCAGGCCGAGTACGGCATTGCCGCTCACTGGCTATATAAGAAGTCGGGCGGATCGTCTGCTTCCAAGACCAATGACGCTCAACGTTTGGACGACCAGATCAACTGGCTCAAGCATTCGCTCGATTGGGCGGCTTCCGACGAGATCACCGATGCCAAGGAATACCTGCACTCGCTGAAGGTCGATCTGTTCGATCAGGAGATCTTTGTCTTCACGCCCAAAGGCGAGGTCATGGCGCTTCGTGCCGGTTCAACGCCGCTCGACTTTGCCTATGCCGTTCACACCGAGGTGGGAAACCACTGCGTCGGCGCCAAAATCAACGGTGCGGTGGCTCCGCTCACGCACGAGATCAAGACGGGCGACCGCGTTGAAATCCTGACTAACAAGAGTTCCAAGCCGTCGCGCGATTGGCTCAAGATCGTTAAGACACCTTCCGCCAAGTCAAAGATCCGCCGCTATTTTGCCGCTGCGACCAAGGACGACGACGCTGCCGCCGGTCGCGATATGCTGGCCAAGGATCTGCGTAAGCGTGGCTATGGCATTTCTACGCCGCGTTCGACGCGTGCGCTCAATGCCGTGGCGGAGCAGTTTAACTTCAAGCAGCTCGAGGACCTGTTTGCCGCCGTCGGCGCCGGCAAGGTTGCCTCGCGCGCTGTGGGCAATAAGGTCGAGCAAATCTTGGACCCCAAGCCCGAGGAACAGCTCACCAAGGCCGAGGCTATCGCCGAGGTCGTGAAGCAGCCCGCTCGCGGCTCCAACCGCAAGCCTCAAAAGCGCGGCAAGAGCGCCAGTAACGGCATTATCGTCAAGGGCGAGAGCAACAGCGGCCTGCTGGTCCGTCTGGCTCATTGCTGCAACCCCGTGACGGGTGACGACATCGTCGGCTTCATCACGCGCGGTCGTGGCGTTTCGGTGCATCGCGCCAACTGCCCCAACGTCAAGGGTCTTATGGAACATCCCGAGCGCATGATCGATGTGGAGTGGGACGGCGCTGCTGACACCCTCTTCCAGGTCGAGATCGTGGTCGAGTGCTTGGACCGCATGGGCCTGCTCAAGGATGTCACCATTGCCATTGGCGATGCGGGCGGCAATATCCTTTCTGCCGCCACGTCGACCAACCGCGAGGGTATTGCAACCCTGCGCTTTATGGTCGAGATCTCGGACGCGAGTGGTCTGGATCCGCTGCTGGCTTCCATCAGCAGTGTCGATTCGGTCTACGACGCGCGCCGTCTTATGCCCGGCGAAGGCGGAGCTCAGCTCAAGCGCCGTGTGTAGGTGCGAGAGCCTCTCAGCATCATAGATATTGGTTACGTTTGAGGCATCGTTTGGTGCCTCAAACGTATTTTAGAAGGAGGGCATGCGCATGGACGGTATGACTTTGGACCTGACACCCCGAGGCGCGGCTTCGATTGAGGTGCTCGTCAACGGCCCGATTCAGACCAACAGTTACGCCGTGATTTCGAATGACGAGTGCTTAATCGTCGATCCGGCGTGGGAGGGCGAGCGTCTTGTGGAGCATATCCGCACCGCGCATCCCGAGGTTCGCGTACTCGGCTCTGTCTGCACGCACGGTCATGCCGACCATGTTGGCGGGGTCGCCGGGGTTCGAGCTGTTGTTGGCGACAGCGCACTATATGAGTTGTGCGCTAAGGACGTGACGGTACCTCGCGCGAATATCGAGGAGCAGCGCGCCATGTGGGGTATTGAGACGCCCGATCCGGGCGAGCCGACGCGGCTGCTTGCCGAGGGCGATACGATTGAATTGGGCGATATCTGCCTGCAGGTGATCGAGACGCCGGGGCATACGCCGGGCGGCATCGTCCTGTTCGCCGCGACCGAGCAGGGGAACATCGCCTTTGTGGGCGACACGCTTTTCCCGGGCAGCCACGGTCGTACCGATCTTTCCGGCGGTGACGAGGCGGCGATTATGCGCTCGCTCTCCAAACTTGCCAAGACGCTTCCGCCCGATACCGTTTGCTTGACGGGCCATGGCGATTCGACCACGATGGCGCGCGAACTTATGCAGAATCCGTTTATGCAGATGTAGGCTCGAAGCCGTCTTTCGAACCACGAAGACCGCTCAATCGTCAAGCTATTTTCCCCAGTGGGTCGATTCTGTGGGGCAAACGGTCAAAATTTGTCCAATCGGATGGTATTCGTGAACAAACGAACGTTTATGCTCGGGTATGTCGTGGTAAAATCTCAGGCGTTATCGGAGCAACCTTACAGGAGGTTTCTTTTATGCTCGTCAACGCAGCAGACATGCTCAAGAAGGCCGAGGCCGGCAAGTACGCTCTCGGTGCCTTCAACACCAACAACCTCGAGTGGACCCTGGCTATTCTCCAGGCCGCCGAGGAGGCCAAGTCTCCGCTGATCCTTCAGTGCACCGCTGGTGCCGCTAAGTGGATGGGCGGTTTCAAGGTCTGCGCCGACATGGTCAAGGCTGCCGTCGAGGCCACGGGCGTTACCGTTCCCGTCGCCCTTCACCTCGATCACGGTTCTTACGAGGACTGCTTCAAGTGCATCGAGGCCGGCTTCACGTCCATCATGTATGACGGCTCTCACGAGGAGACCTTCCAGCTTAACCTCGACCGCACCAAGGAGCTCGTTGAGCTTGCCCACTCCAAGGGTATGTCCATCGAGGCCGAGGTCGGCGGCATCGGCGGCACCGAGGACGGCGTGACCTCCAGCGGCGAGCTCGCTGATCCTGCTGAGTGCAAGCAGATTGCTGACCTGGGCGTCGACTTCCTCGCCTGCGGTATCGGCAACATCCACGGCGTGTACCCTGCCGACTGGGCTGGCCTTTCCTTCGAGCGCCTGGGCGAGATCAAGGCTCAGACCGGCGACCTGCCCCTCGTCCTGCACGGTGGCACCGGCATCCCCGAGGATCAGATCAAGAAGGCCATCTCCCTGGGTATCTCCAAGATCAACGTCAACACCGATCTGCAGCTCGTCTTTGCCAAGGGCGTTCGCGAGTACATCGAGGCTGGCAAGGATCAGCAGGGCAAGGGCTTTGACCCCCGCAAGCTCCTCAAGCCTGGTCGCGACAACATCGTTGCCCGCACCAAGGAGCTCATGGAGGAGTTTGGCTCCGTCAACAAGGCGTAAGTAGCGGTTTAACTTTCCCGTCGGAGGCCCCGTTCACCCTACGCTTTTCCCTTGCGCTCACCTGGCTTTGCCAGAAGTCGCGCAATGGGAAAAGCTTCGGGTGAACGGGGCCTCCTTCGTTAACTCGCCACAGGGTTACTGGGCTGAATTTATTTTTTATAGGTACCGTTTATCGGTGTTGAGGGTTCCTTTATTGGGGCTTTCTTTTTATCTCGCTACAATGGACTTCAAGCGTTCTAGTGACTTGGAGTTTTGGTATGGCTGTTATTAATGTGCTGCCTTCGGATGGGAAGGTTATTGACGAGGGGCCGGTTGGTTGCTCTGTTGATGTTTGCAATGATGACTTCCGTTTTCTAGATATTGGCTTGCCACCCGAGATCCTGCGTTTAAAGGACGCGGGGTATCTTTCGCAGGCTATTGAGGCTTGCGACCGCCTACTTGCCCAAAATCCCGATCCCTCGCTTGCTGCCTGCGTTCGTGCCGAGCGGTATCGCATGCTTGAGACGCCGCTTCATTTTTCGGTGTCGCGCGATCGAGCTATTGCGATGATTCGCGAGGAGTGGCCTGAGTTTACCGAGGGGCAGTTTAACGATCTGATTGACCGTAAGCGTATTGACTGGCGCTTTATCGATGGTGAGCTGTTCGTTCTCGATAACTTCCTCGATTCGCTTCGCGTATATCCCAAAGAGGTCCCCGGCATGCGTCCCGATTCTACGGACGGAATTGCGCTGCGCAACCAGATGCTCGAGGAGATGGAGTCGCAAAACGGATTGGCTCGCGTCATTACGCTTAAAGCGTCCGTGTCTGTCCCCGGCGCTCTGGAGGGGGAGACCGTTTGCGCTTGGCTTCCCGTCGCGGCTGCCTGCCGTCAGCAGTCTCGGGTCGAGATTCTCGACATGACGCCGGAGGGTGCTGTTGCTCCCGCGAACGCTTCGGCGCGTACCGCCTCGTGGTCTTCTTCGAGTGAGCGCTCATTCTCGGTGACTTATCGTTATCACATCGATGCTGCTTATTGTGATGTCTACGGTGGCACACTTCCGGTTCATCCGCGTATGGACGCGCCTCTGCCCGAGGATATTTCCGAGGACCGTCCGCACATTGCATTCACGCCGTATCTGCAGCAGCTGACGGCCGGTGTTGTTGACGGACTCGAGGATCCGCTCGATTGCGCCCGTGCTATCTATGATTATTTGACGCAGCATATCGACTATCGTTATCAGCCGCCGTACTTGCTTTTGGGATCTATTGCCGATGACTGCGCGCATTCACTCCGCGGCGATTGCGGCGTTATGGCGCTCGCGTTTATCACCATGTGCCGTATCGCGGGCGTGCCTGCCCGTTGGCAGAGCGGCCTGTACGTTGCGCCCGATTCGGTGGGGTCGCACGACTGGGCAGAGTTCTATACGCCGCAGACCGGTTGGCTCAACGCCGACGTGTCATTTGGATCTTCTGCTCGCAGGATGGGGGAGGAGTGGCGCCGCCGTCACTACTTTGGCAATCTCGACCCATGGCGTATGGTGGCCAACAATCGATTCCAGGCAGAGTTTGAGCCCTCTTTCGACGGCATGCGCGAGGACCCTTACGATAACCAGATGGGTGAGGCTTCGGTCGACGGTCGCGGATGCCGTCAGCGCGAGATGCTACGCACGGTCGAACTCATCGAAATGCTCGAAGTTCCATTTTCGGACTAATCAACAGAAAGCTGTGATAAACTAACTCACGCATTACGTGCCCGAGTGGCGGAATTGGCAGACGCAGTGGACTCAAAATCCACCGTTGGCAACAACGTGCGAGTTCGAGTCTCGCCTCGGGCACCATACATGCAAGTGAGCGTTCAAGGGGGTTGCGGCCCCCTTTTTCGTGCCGAACTCGCGTGAGCGCGCGAAGCGTTAAGCAAACAGGCCTGCGGCCTGTTTGTAGCGGAGCGTGGCGAGGGCGCCGCGCGTCCGAAGCCCGGGGCTTCGCGAAGCGAAGGCCCTTCGAGTCTCGCCTCGGGCACCATACATGCAAGCGAGCGTTCAAGGGGGTCAAGGCCCCTTTTTCGTGTACGTAATGTGATAACGCGCTGTACGTGTTATTATTCGCAAGGCATTGTTCCCGCAATGCCCTAAAGAGGAACCCGAGGGTTCCCACCTTTTGGCGCCAATGAGCAGCTGACTGGTCATACAACTTAGATTCCCTTCCTCAAATCGAGGAAGCCTATGTGTACGACCTAGTTGCTGAGAAGCGCCGGGTTATTTTTTTATGAATGGAGGTAGGGAAAATAGCTAAGTCTGATGACACCCGCATCAACGACGAGATCACTGCATCTTCGTGCCGTTTGATTGGCGTCGATGGCTCTCAGCTCGGCCTGTTCGCCATCCGCGATGCCCAGCGCGTCGCCGACGATCAGGGTCTCGACCTGGTCGAGATCGCTCCCAACGCGGAGCCGCCGGTCTGCAAGGTCATGGACTACGGTAAGTTCAAGTACCAGCAGGCCATGAAGGCCAAGGCTGCTCGTAAGAACCAGTCCAAGGTCGAGGTCAAGGAAATGAAGTTCCGACCCAAGATCGACGTTGGCGACTACGAGACCAAGAAGGGCCACGTTCTGCGTTTCCTCAAGAAGGGCGCACGCGTTAAGATCACCATCATGTTCCGCGGCCGTGAGATGGCTCACCCGGAGCAGGGCCTTAACGTTCTCGAGCGTCTCGCCGAGGATCTCAAGCCTTACGCTACGGTCGAGTCCAAGCCTAAGATGGAAGGCCGTAACATGCTTATGCTGCTCGCCCCGATTAAGGGCGCCTTCGATGAGGATAAAGCGGCAAGCGATACCAAGTAACTAGTGTTCTGTAACCGATTAAGGAGTATTTCATGCCTAAGATGAAGTCCCACAGCGGCACCAAGAAGCGTTTCCGCAAGACTGGTACCGGCAAGCTTATGCGCGCCAAGGCTTTCAAGAGCCACATCCTGAGCAAGAAGTCCACCAAGCGTAAGCGTGGCTTCCGTCAGGAGACCGAGATCGCCGCTGCCGACCGCAAGGTCATCAAGTCGCGTCTCGCCTAAGTTCGAGTTCCCGTTTTTCGTTTTACCGTCTAGGAGTTGATAGAACATGGCACGTATTAAGCGCGCTGTTGCCGCCAAGAAGAAGCGCCGTACCGTTATGCACCGTGCGAAGGGTTACTACGGTGCCGCTTCGCGTACTTACAAGCATGCAAAAGAGCAGGTCCAGCACTCCCTGCAGTATCAGTATCGTGATCGCCGCAACAAGAAGCGCGAGATTCGTTCTCTCTGGATCACCCGTATCAACGCTGCTGCTCGCCTGAACGACATCTCTTACTCTCAGTTCATGCACGGCCTGAAGGTTGCCGGCATCGAGCTCGACCGCAAGGTCCTGGCTCAGATGGCTTACGAGGACATCGAGTCCTTCAACGAGCTGGCTACCATCGCCAAGAAGGCTCTCGAGGCCTAATAGATTCTCTTGAATCGCTAGGGGAGTGTCGCGTTGTGCGCGGCGCTCCCTCTTTTTATCTGAAGCGCGGTTTACATTGCTAAAAGCGCGGGTAGATAAACACTTACAGGTGACCGATCTCTATATATTCCTGAACCAAAGGGTCATCATCTGATACGTGCAGTATTTCTGCACCAGCCTTTCTATGACTTATATAGGAAGCAATATATTGTGTAGGACTTGTGAAGAGTGGAATTGACGTCCCACAGGGCTTCGCGGTCTGGCAATATATCTCCTTGCCGCGCGGCCCGGTCGAACCGGGAACCAGCGCAGGCGTGCACCTTGAGAACCGGATACTGCGAGGATGGACACTTCAAGTGTCGCATCCGGGCAGACATCGAACCATTTGAAATGGTCTAACTTGGATTTGTTTTTCGCAAGGCCGCCGAGAGGCGGCCCCGAGAAATTCCTTTTCCTATCTAATAGAACCATATGAATCGAACGGAACCGATCAGCGATGAACTGAGAGGACCGGACGGGCTCGAAGCCCATATATTTTGGACGGAGAGTTCGATCCTGGCTCAGGATGAACGCTGGCGGCGCGCCTAACACATGCAAGTCGAACGGCACCCCTCTCCGGAGGGAAGCGAGTGGCGAACGGCTGAGTAACACGTGGAGAACCTGCCCCCTCCCCCGGGATAGCCGCCCGAAAGGACGGGTAATACCGGATACCCCGGGGTGCCGCATGGCACCCCGGCTAAAGCCCCGACGGGAGGGGATGGCTCCGCGGCCCATCAGGTAGACGGCGGGGTGACGGCCCACCGTGCCGACAACGGGTAGCCGGGTTGAGAGACCGACCGGCCAGATTGGGACTGAGACACGGCCCAGACTCCTACGGGAGGCAGCAGTGGGGAATCTTGCGCAATGGGGGGAACCCTGACGCAGCGACGCCGCGTGCGGGACGGAGGCCTTCGGGTCGTAAACCGCTTTCAGCAGGGAAGAGTCAAGACTGTACCTGCAGAAGAAGCCCCGGCTAACTACGTGCCAGCAGCCGCGGTAATACGTAGGGGGCGAGCGTTATCCGGATTCATTGGGCGTAAAGCGCGCGTAGGCGGCCCGGCAGGCCGGGGGTCGAAGCGGGGGGCTCAACCCCCCGAAGCCCCCGGAACCTCCGCGGCTTGGGTCCGGTAGGGGAGGGTGGAACACCCGGTGTAGCGGTGGAATGCGCAGATATCGGGTGGAACACCGGTGGCGAAGGCGGCCCTCTGGGCCGAGACCGACGCTGAGGCGCGAAAGCTGGGGGAGCGAACAGGATTAGATACCCTGGTAGTCCCAGCCGTAAACGATGGACGCTAGGTGTGGGGGGACGATCCCCCCGTGCCGCAGCCAACGCATTAAGCGTCCCGCCTGGGGAGTACGGCCGCAAGGCTAAAACTCAAAGGAATTGACGGGGGCCCGCACAAGCAGCGGAGCATGTGGCTTAATTCGAAGCAACGCGAAGAACCTTACCAGGGCTTGACATATGGGTGAAGCGGGGGAGACCCCGTGGCCGAGAGGAGCCCATACAGGTGGTGCATGGCTGTCGTCAGCTCGTGTCGTGAGATGTTGGGTTAAGTCCCGCAACGAG
>ERZ857775.96-NODE-96-length-122977-cov-5.969940_pt1 | contig 122977 bp, 114 predicted proteins | sample MGYA00519698_ERZ857775 | MGnify/ENA primary metagenome ERZ857775 (study PRJEB31778, sample SAMEA3449363) | human gut metagenome | biome: human gut; feature: human-associated habitat; material: faeces | place: United Kingdom | collected 2010/2012 ...
ACTTGCAGGAACACTCCATCGTGCTGGTTCGCGGCGGTCGTGTGAAGGACCTTCCCGGTGTGCGCTATCACATCGTACGTGGTACTCTTGATACCGCAGGTGTTGCAAACCGTACCCAGCGTCGTTCAAAATACGGTGCCAAACGTCCGAAAGCAAAGAAATAAGATAACATTAAGTTGTTGATCGGACTATATATTTTATAATCGTTTTGCTGGAGAATTGTTAAAGAGACAGGTTGAGTAAATGTCCGGGAGCGGACGTTGAAGAACACTAATAAACAGCCCCAAGCAGAATTAAATTTTCAAAAACAAAATGAGAAAAGCAAAACCAAAGAAGCGCGTGGTTCTTCCGGATCCCGTCTTCAATGACCAGAAGGTTTCAAAATTCGTTAATCATCTGATGTATGACGGCAAGAAAAACGCTTCATACGAGATTTTTTACAATGCACTTGATGTAGTGAAGGAGAAGATGGCAAAGGAAGAAAAGCCGGCTCTGGAGATATGGAAGCAGGCTCTTGACAACATCACTCCGCAGGTAGAGGTGAAGAGCCGTCGTATAGGTGGCGCAACTTTCCAGGTTCCTACTGAGATACGTCCCGAGCGCAAGGAAAGCATTTCGATGAAGAACCTTATCCTGTTCGCACGTAAGCGCGGCGGTAAGAGCATGGCAGAGAAGCTTGCTGCTGAGATTATGGACGCATACAACAATCAGGGCGGAGCCTTCAAGCGTAAGGAAGACATGCACCGCATGGCAGAAGCTAACCGTGCATTTGCTCACTTCAGATTCTAATCCACTAAATAAGGTAAAAAGAAAATGGCAAGTCGCGATTTACATTTGACTCGTAACATCGGTATCATGGCTCACATCGATGCCGGAAAGACCACAACGTCTGAGCGTATTCTCTTCTACACCGGTAAGACACACAAGATAGGTGAGGTGCATGACGGTGCCGCAACAATGGACTGGATGGCTCAGGAGCAGGAACGTGGTATTACTATTACTTCTGCTGCTACAACATGTAACTGGAAGTGGAACGACAAGACTTATAAGATAAACTTGATTGACACTCCGGGACACGTTGACTTCACAGCAGAGGTGGAACGCTCTCTGCGCGTGCTCGACGGTGCGATAGCAACTTATTCCGCAGCGGACGGAGTGCAGCCGCAGTCTGAGACTGTATGGCGTCAGGCAGACAAATATAATGTTCCGCGTATAGGATATGTCAACAAAATGGACCGCTCGGGAGCGGACTTCTTCGAGACTGTACAGCAGATGAAGGATATCCTTGGCGCCAATCCGTGTCCTATACAGATACCAATCGGTGCGGAGGAGAACTTCAAGGGTGTTGTAGACCTTATCAAGATGAAGGCTATCCTGTGGCATGACGAGACCATGGGTGCCGAATACAGCATCGAGGAAATACCTGCCGACCTGGTTGACGAAGCAAATGAATGGAGAGACAAGCTTCTTGAGAGTGCCGCAAACTTTGACGATGCTCTCATGGAGAAATATCTCGACGGTCAGGAGATAGGCGAGGAGGAGCTTATCAGCGCAATCCGCAAGGGTACGATATCCATGCAGGTTACTCCGATGCTTCTCGGTTCGTCATACAAGAACAAGGGCGTACAGCCGCTTCTTGACTACACATGTGCGTTCCTTCCTTCTCCTCTTGACACAGAGGATATCATAGGTACAAACCCTGATACTGAGGAAGAGGAGTCGCGCAAGCCGTCGGAGGATGCTCCGACATCGGCTCTTGCGTTCAAGATTGCAACCGATCCGTTCATGGGACGTCTGGTGTTCTTCCGTGTTTATTCTGGTAAGGTTACAGCAGGTTCTTACGTGTACAACCCGCGTTCGGGTAAGAAGGAGCGTATCAGCCGTCTGTTCCAGATGAACTCAAACAAGGAAATCCCGATGGAGGCTATCGAGGCTGGCGACATAGGCGCAGGCGTAGGCTTCAAGGATATCCGCACCGGTGACACTCTTTGCGATGAGGCACACCCCATCGTTCTGGAGTCGATGACATTCCCTGACACCGTTATTTCAATTGCGGTTGAACCGAAGAGTCAGGCTGACATAGCCAAGTTGGACAACGGTCTGGCAAAGCTTGCTGAGGAGGACCCGACATTCACCGTACGCACCGACGAGCAGAGCGGTCAGACAATCATCTCTGGTATGGGTGAGCTTCACCTCGACATTATCATCGACCGTCTGAAGCGTGAGTTCAAGGTTGAGTGTAATCAGGGTAAGCCGCAGGTTAACTATAAGGAGGCTATCACACAGCCTGTCACTCTGCGTGAGGTTTACAAGAAGCAGAGCGGTGGACGTGGTAAGTTCGCTGACATCATCGTGACCGTCGGTCCTAAGGATGAGGATTACAAGGAAGGCGACCTGCAGTTTGTCAATGAGGTTAAGGGCGGTAACGTGCCTAAGGAGTTCATCCCGTCTGTACAGAAGGGATTTGAGACCGCGATGAAGAACGGTGTGCTTGGCGGTTATCCTATGACAGGACTCAAGGTTGTTCTTACCGACGGTTCTTTCCACCCGGTAGACTCTGACCAGCTGTCATTCGAGCTCGCTGCAATCAATGCTTACAAGAACGCATGTCCGAAGGCAGGTCCGGTTCTTATGGAGCCGATAATGAAGGTCGAGGTAGTGACACCGGAGGAGAACATGGGTGATGTTATCGGAGACCTTAACAAGCGTCGTGGACAGGTGGAAGGCATGGATGAGGCTCGTAGCGGTGCGCGCATCGTGAAGGCTATGGTTCCGCTGGCAGAGATGTTCGGTTATGTTACCGCTCTGCGCACAATCACATCCGGACGCGCTACAAGTTCAATGGAATATGATCATCACGCACCTCTGTCAAGCTCAATAGCAAAGGCTGTGCTTGAGGAAGTGAAGGGACGTGCCGATTTGGTATAATTCAAGCATAACAAATGATAAAATCGGAGTATTGCCTGCTTAGCGAATGACTCTTAAGCGGCAGACTCCTTTTTAAAACAATCATGTAATCAAAAATATTTATGAGTCAGAAAATCAGAATTAAGTTAAAGAGTTACGACCACAAGTTGGTTGATAAGTCTGCAGAGAAAATCGTTAAGGCTGTTAAGGCGACAGGTGCTATTGTGAGCGGTCCTATTCCACTTCCTACGCACAAGCGCATTTACACTGTAAACCGCAGTACGTTCGTTAACAAGAAGGCACGCGAGCAGTTCCAGCTCAGTGATTTCAAACGTCTTATCGATATATACAGTTCTACAGCCAAGACAGTTGACGCTCTGATGAAGCTTGAATTGCCGAGCGGTGTGGAAGTAGAGATCAAAGTATAGTATTTTTTTTAATATTTAATTATAATTGAAATGCCAGGATTAATTGGAAGAAAAATCGGAATGACATCCGTTTTCAGTGCCGACGGCAAGAACGTGCCGTGCACTGTTATCGAAGCTGGTCCTTGTGTTGTGACACAGGTGAAAACCGTTGAAAAGGACGGTTATAAGGCAGTTCAGCTGGGCTTTGGTGAGGCAAAGGAAAAGAACACCACCAATGCTATGATGGGTTGCTTTAAGAAAGCCGGTACAACACCGAAGAGACACTTGGCCGAGTTCAAGTTTGATGAGGAATATAACCTCGGTGATACGCTTACTGTTGAAATCTTCAACGATACAAAGTACGTTGACGTTGTTGGTACTTCAAAGGGAAAAGGTTTCCAGGGTGTTATGAAGCGTCACGGATTCGGTGGTGTCGGTCAGAGTACTCACGGACAGGATGACCGCGCTCGTAAGCCGGGTTCAATCGGTGCCTGCTCTTATCCTGCAAAGGTGTTCAAGGGAATGCGTATGGCAGGACAAATGGGTGGCGACAGAGTAACAACCCAGAATCTGAAAGTATTAAAAGTTATTCCGGAGCATAACCTCATTCTCGTAAAGGGTTCTGTTGCCGGATGCATTGGTTCAACCGTATTAATTAATAAATAATGGAAGTTAGCGTATTAAATATCAATGGTCAGGAGACCGGAAGAAAGGTTACGTTGAACGAATCTATCTTCGGAATTGAGCCTAACGATCATGTTCTGTATCTTGACGTTAAGCAATACCTCGCTAACCAGCGTCAGGGTACGGCAAAGACAAAAGAGAGAAGCGAAGTAAGCGGTTCTACACGTAAGCTCGGTCGTCAGAAAGGTGGCGGCGGTGCCCGTCGTGGTGACATCAATTCGCCTGTACTTGTCGGTGGTGGTAGAGTTTTTGGTCCGAAACCACGCGATTATGGTTTTAAACTCAACAAGAAGGTGAAGGCTCTCGCACGTAAGTCTGCATTGTCATACAAGGCACAGGCAAACGATATAGTTGTAGTAGAGGACTTTACTTTGGACGCACCGAAGACAAAAGATTTCGTAAATATTACTAAAAATCTTAAAGTGGACGGTCGTAAGACTCTTCTTCTTTTGCCAGGTGTAAATAAAAATGTATATTTGTCAGCTCGTAACTTGCAGCGCACTGAAGTCATGACTGCATCGGCACTTAACGCATACAAGGTTTTGAATGCGGATGTGCTTGTTGTGACAGAGGATGCGCTGAAGATGATTGACGGAATCTTAACAAAATAAAAGGGAGACAAAAGCAATATGGCAATTATCATAAAACCATTGGTCACTGAGAAGATGACCAAAATGACAGACAAGTCTTCTGTAGAGAAATCTTATAAGGTAAAGGGTGAGACAAGAACAAAGAAAGCTGAGACCAAGTATGGTTTCATTGTGCGCCCGGATGCCAATAAGTATGAGATTAAGAGTGAAGTCGAAAGTCTGTACAACGTTACAGTGATTGACGTGAACACAATGCGTTATGCAGGTAAGCGCATGAGCCGCTATACCCGCGCAGGTCTTATCAAAGGACAGAAGAACGCATACAAGAAAGCTATCGTTACTCTGAAGGAGGGCGATTCAATTGATTTTTACAGCAATATTTAAATAAAAAATGGCAGTACGTAAATTCAAACCGGTTACTCCGGGACAAAGACACAAGGTTATTGGCACGTTCGAGGAGATTACTGCATCCGTGCCAGAGAAGTCTCTCGTTTTCGGTAAACGCTCTACCGGTGGTCGAAACAACACCGGAAAAATGACAGTCCGCTACAGAGGCGGCGGTCATAAGAGAAAGTATCGTCTGATCGACTTTAAACGTGAGAAAGATGGTGTTCCAGCTGTAGTGAAAACAATAGAATACGATCCGAACCGTTCGGCTCGTATTGCTTTGTTGTTTTATGCAGATGGTGAAAAACGTTACATTATTGCTCCTAATGGACTGCAGGTGGGTGCTAAACTGATGTCAGGCGCGGATGCCGCTCCTGAGGTCGGAAACGCTCTTCCTTTGGCAAACATTCCTGTCGGTACTGTGATTCACAACATTGAATTGCGTCCGGGACAGGGTGCGTTGCTCGTTCGTTCGGCTGGTAATTTTGCTCAATTGACTTCTCGTGAAGGCAGTTATTGTGTAGTTAAGCTCCCTTCAGGCGAGACACGCCAGATTCTGAGTGCTTGTAAGGCAACAGTAGGTAGCGTCGGTAACTCCGACCACGCTCTTGAACAGTCCGGTAAGGCTGGACGTTCACGTTGGCTCGGTCGTCGTCCGCACAACCGTGGTGTGGTTATGAACCCTGTAGATCACCCGATGGGTGGTGGTGAAGGACGTCAGTCCGGAGGTCATCCGCGCTCACGCAAGGGTCTTTATGCAAAGGGTCTCAAGACACGCGCACCGAAGAAACTTTCGAACAAGTATATCATTGAAAGAGCTAGTAAATAATTTTAGTTAACAAGAGTAAATTATGAGTCGTTCATTAAAAAAAGGTCCATATATCAACGTCTCTTTGGAGAAGAAGATTCTTGCCATGAATGAGAGTGGCAAAAAGACAGTTGTAAAGACATGGGCCAGAGCATCAATGATTTCCCCTGATTTTGTGGGACACACTGTTGCAGTTCATAACGGAAATAAATTTATCCCTGTTTACATTACTGAGAATATGGTGGGACACAAACTCGGTGAGTTCTCACCCACACGTAAGTTCGGTGGACACGCCGGCAATAGAAAGTAAGCGGGTTAAAACCATTTAAAACAAGATAATAATAATGGGAGCAAGAAAACATATAGCGGCTGAAAAGAGAAAAGAGGCCCTTAAGAATTTGTACTTCGCAAAGCTCAAAGGCGTTCCTTCTTCACCACGTAAAATGCGCTATGTCGTAGACATGGTTCGTGGCATGGAGGTTAACCGCGCACTGGGAGTACTGAGATTCTCCAAGAAGCAGGCTGCCGCCGACGTTGAGAAACTGTTACGCTCGGCCATTGCTAACTGGGAAGCAAAAAATGACCGCAAGGCAGAAGACGGCGAACTTTATATTTCTAAAGTATTCGTTGATGAAGGTGTTACTATGAAGCGCATGAGACCGGCACCGCAGGGACGTGGCTATCGTATTCGCAAGCGCAGCAATCACGTTACACTGTTTGTTGATTCCAAAACTAATGACGAAAAATAAATAGCAGAATGGGACAGAAAGTTAATCCAATAAGCAATCGTTTGGGTATTATCCGTGGCTGGGATTCCAATTGGTTCGGAGGTAAAAACTTCGGTGACAATCTGGTCGAAGACCGCAAAATACGTAAATACCTTAATGAGCGTCTGGCAAAAGCCAGTGTTTCAAAGATTGTAATAGAGCGTACGCTGAAACTCATTACAATTACAATCTGCACAGCTCGTCCTGGTATCGTCATTGGTAAGGGTGGACAGGATGTTGACAAACTGAAGGAAGAGTTGAAGAAACTCTACAAGAAAGACATCCAAATCAATATCTTCGAGGTGAAGAAGCCTGAGCTTGATGCAAACATTGTCGCAAACAATATAGCACGTCAGGTTGAAGGTAAAATCGCATATCGTAGGGCTATTAAGATGGCAATCCAGAATACGATGCGGGCAGGTGCTGAAGGTGTGAAGATTCAGATCACCGGACGTCTGAACGGAGCTGAAATGGCACGTAAGGAGATGTACAAGGAGGGAAGAACTCCGTTGCATACTTTCCGTGCTGATATAGACTACTGTCAGGCAGAGGCACTCACCAAGGTGGGACTCCTTGGCATCAAGGTTTGGATTTGCAGAGGTGAGGTTTATGGCGAGCGCGATTTGACTCCTAACTTTACACAGGAGAAACAGAATGGTGGCTCTAATGGCGGCCGTGGTAATCGCGGTAATCGCAAGAGAAACAATAACCGTTAAAAGTAAGACACTATCATGTTACAGCCAAAAAGAGTAAAATATAGAAGACCTCAAGACGGGCGTGGCAATAAAGGCAACGCTCACAGAGGCACACAGCTGGCTTTCGGATCGTTTGGCATCAAGACACTTGAGGCAAAATGGATTGACAGCCGTCAGATAGAAGCTGCACGTGTAGCTGTGAACCGCTACATGCAGCGTGAAGGTCAGGTATGGATCAGAATATTCCCGGATAAACCAATCACACGTAAACCTGCTGATGTCCGCATGGGTAAGGGTAAGGGTGATCCAGCAGGATGGGTCGCACCTGTTACACCGGGTCGTATCCTCTTTGAAGTTGAAGGAGTAAGTTTCGATGTTGCAAAAGAGGCTCTTCGTCTTGCAGCTCAGAAACTGCCGGTAAAGACAAAGTTTGTTGTTAGACGGGATTACGATAAAAACGCTTAAACTATGAAGAGTAAAGAATTGAAAGACTTGGACGTCAAGTCTCTTAATGAGAAATTGGAGACAGAGGTTGCTCGCCTGAATCAGTTGAAGCTTAACCATGCGGTTTCTCCTCTGGAGAATCCGTCACAGATTAAGGCTGCACGTCATGATATCGCACGTCTGAAAACCGAGATCCGTCAGAGAGAACTTAATAAATAACAATGGTCCAGATGGTAACAAGAAATTTAAGAAAAACAAGACAGGGTGTGGTTGTAAGCAACAAGATGGATAAAACCATTGTTATTGCCGCAAAGTTTAAGGAGATGCACCCTATTTATGGTAAGTTTGTCCAGAAGACAAAGAAATACCATGTTCATGACGAGAACAATGAGGCAAATCTCGGTGATACTGTCCTCATCATGGAAACACGTCCTTTGAGTAAGACAAAGAGATGGAGATTAGTTCAAATAACTGAAAAAGCTAAGTAATTATGATACAAGCAGAATCAAGACTTACAGTATGTGATAACAGCGGCGCACGTGAAGCTCTTTGCATTCGCGTATTGGGCGGAACACGCCGTCGTTATGCAAGTGTTGGTGACGTTATTGTCGTAGCTGTCAAGAACGTTATCCCATCAAGTGATTTGAAAAAGGGTGCAGTATCTAAGGCTTTGATTGTTCGCACAAAGAAGGAAATCCGCCGCGCGGATGGCTCGTATATCCGCTTTGATGACAATGCGTGTGTACTGCTCAACAATGCGGGCGAACTTCGTGGTAGTCGTATATTCGGTCCGGTTGCGCGTGAACTGCGTGCCGTTAATATGAAAGTCGTTTCTTTGGCACCTGAGGTTCTATAATTTAAAATAAGATTTAGAAATGAGTAAATTACATATTAAGAAAAATGATACAGTCTATGTTCTTGCCGGTGAGGACAAGGGCAAGACTGGTAAGGTGCTCAAAGTCTTGGTTGACAAGAACCGCGCCATTGTGGAGGGTGTGAATATTGTCTCTAAGAGCACAAAGCCCTCTGCAAAGAACCCTCAGGGCGGTATCGTCAAGCAGGAGGCTTCAATACATGTCTCTAATTTGAGCCTGATTGATCCGAAAAGTGGCAAGCCTACACGTATTGCCATAAAGAAGAACGATGACGGCAAGAAAGTACGTATTGCTAAAAAGTCAGGGGAGGAAATCAAGTAATGGATACAGCACAGTTAAAGAAAGTATATGTTGAGAGCATTGCTCCGGCATTGAAGAAACAGTTCAACTATTCTTCATCAATGCAGGTTCCTGTCCTGAAGAAGATTGTCATCAATCAGGGATTGGGAGACGCTACACAGGATAAGAAGATTATTGATGTCGCAATCAATGAGATTACTGCAATTACCGGTCAGAAGGCTGTTGCAACTTATTCAAAGAAGGATATTGCAAACTTCAAGCTCCGTAAGAAAATGCCTATTGGTGTAATGGTAACACTTCGTCGTGAGCGTATGTACGAATTTCTTGAGAAACTTGTGCGTATCGCTTTACCGCGTATTCGTGACTTCAAGGGTATTGAGAGCAAGTTTGACGGACGCGGTAATTACACATTGGGAATACAGGAGCAGATAATCTTCCCTGAGATTAACATTGACGCTATAGACCGCATCCAGGGTATGAACATCACATTCGTGACTACAGCTCAGACAGATGAAGAGGGCTATGCTCTTCTCAAAGCATTTGGCCTTCCTTTCAAAAACGCTAAAAACGATTAAGTAATATGGCAAAAGAATCAATGAAGGCTCGCGAAGTTAAGCGTGCGAAGATGGTTGCCCGCTATGCTGCGAAGCGTGCGGCTCTTAAGAAAGTCATTGCTACTACTGACGATCCTGCTGAGGCATATGAGGCTGCTCGCAAGTTGCAGTCCATACCTAAAAATGCAAACCCAATCCGTTTGCACAACCGTTGCAAGATCACCGGTCGTCCGAAAGGATATATCCGTCAGTTCGGCTTGTCACGTATTCAGTTCCGTGAGATGGCTTCCGCAGGACTTATTCCCGGTGTTAAAAAAGCAAGCTGGTAAATTATTTAATATTGTCGGGGTAGTCCCGATTAATTAAAACATTATATTATATGACAGATCCAATAGCAGATTATCTGACAAGACTCAGAAACGCAATCATGGCACATCATCGTGTCGTTGAGGTTCCTGCGTCAAACTTGAAGAAAGAGATTACAAAGATCCTCTTCGAGAAAGGATACATCTTGAACTACAAGTTCATAGAAGATGGTCCTCAGGGTACAATTAAGGTTGCTTTGAAATATGATCCGGCAACCAAGGTCAACGCAATCAAGTCGTTGAAGCGTGTTTCCACCCCCGGTCTCCGTAAGTATACCGGTTATAAGAACATGCCGAGAGTTATTAACGGATTAGGTATTGCGATTTTATCTACATCCAAGGGTGTAATGACAGACAAGGAAGCTGCTGCTCTTAAAGTTGGCGGTGAGGTTCTTTGCTATGTTTATTAATTGGAGGATTGATTATGTCAAGAATAGGAAAATTACCAATTAAAATCCCCGCAGGTGTAAATGTTACTATGACTGATGGGGTTGTAACTGTAAAGGGACCTAAAGGTGAGCTTTCTCAGCAGGTAGATTCTTCCATCATTGTTAAGATTGCTGATGGTGAGATTGTATTCGAAGTTGACGAAAAGAGTCCTGTAGACTATAAGCAGAAGCAGGCATATCATGGCTTATATCGTGCCTTGGTAAACAATATGGTAGTAGGTGTAAGCGAAGGATACAAGAAAACTCTGGAACTTGTCGGTGTCGGATATCGTGTTTCCAATCAAGGTAATGTGATAGAATTCTCTTTGGGATATACACACCCAATCTTCCTTGAACTCCCGAAAGAGGTTAAGGTCGAGACAAAGAGTGAGAGAAATCAGAATCCGTTATTGATGTTAGAGTCTTGCGACAAGCAGTTGATTGGCCTTATCTGTGCAAAAATTCGTACTTTCCGCAAACCGGAGCCTTATAAGGGTAAGGGTATCCTCTTCAAAGGCGAGGTCATCCGCAGAAAATCTGGTAAGTCAGCTTCTGCTAAGTAATCTTTTAAAATTTACGATTATGACAACAAAGAAAGTAGAAAGACGAATAAAAATTAAATACAGAATTCGTAAGCGTGTTAACGGAACTGCAGAGCGTCCTCGTTTGAGCGTGTTCCGTAGCAATAAACAGATTTACGCACAGGTTATAAATGATTTGACCGGATCGACTCTTGCATCTGCGTCTTCTCTCGGACTCGAGAAAATGCCAAAGATTCAGCAGGCGGCTAAGGTTGGCGAGATGGTAGCTGCCAATGCGCAGGCTGCCGGTATAACTACTGTTGTTTTTGACCGTAACGGTTATCTTTATCACGGACGTGTTAAGGAGTTGGCTGATGCAGCTCGTAAAGGTGGTCTTAAATTTTAAACGATTATGACAATGAATAAAGTTAAAGTATATAATGACGTTGAGTTGAAAGACCGTCTGGTGGCCATCAACCGTGTTACAAAGGTAACAAAGGGAGGTCGCACTTTTACTTTTGCTGCTATTGTCGTTGTTGGTGACGGTAAAGGTGTCATCGGCTACGGGCTTGGTAAGGCAGGTGAAGTTACGGCGGCAATATCCAAGGGTGTTGAAGCTGCAAAGAAGAATCTTGTTAAGGTTTCACTTGTCAAAGGAACGATTCCTCACGAGGTTGAAGCCCGCTTTGGTGGTTCGCATGTATTCATGAGACCTGCAGCTGCGGGTACCGGTCTTGTTGCCGGTGGTGCTATGCGTGCCGTTCTCGACAGTGTAGGTGTAAAGGATGTCCTTGCAAAGTCCAAGGGTTCTTCAAACCCGCACAATCTTGTTAAGGCAACGATAGAGGCTCTCACACAGGTGCGTGATGCTTACACCATAGCTGGTGTTCGTGGTATCAGTATGGAAAAAGTTTTTAACGGATAAGGAGACTTACAATGGCAACAATAAAGGTAAAACAGATAAAGAGCCGTATCGGCGCCAACAAAGAGCAGAAGAGCACTCTTTTGTCTTTAGGTCTGCGAAAAATCTCTCAGGTGATTGAGGTTGAAGACACACCCAGTATACGTGGTATGATACGAAAAGTTCATCATCTGGTAACAGTAGTTGAATAATTAATCTTTAAGAAGAATAAATTATGAAATTAAATACTTTAAAACCAGCAGAGGGTTCTACACATTCTCGTCGCCGTATAGGTCGTGGACCGGGATCCGGATTAGGCGGTACTTCAACTCGTGGACACAAGGGTGCGAAAGCTCGTTCTGGTTATAAGAAGAAGATAGGTTTTGAAGGTGGTCAGATGCCTCTTCAGCGTCGTGTGCCCAAGGCTGGATTCAAGAATATCAATCACAAGGAATACTTTGCAGTTAATCTTTCTGTTCTGCAGATGCTTGCTGAATCAAAGAATCTGACAAAGATTGGACTTGATGATCTCAGAGCGGCAAATCTTGTAAAGAAGAACGCCCTTGTAAAGATTCTTGGCAACGGTGAACTCAAGGCGAAACTTGAAGTCGAGGCAAATGCTTTCTCGAAAACTGCTGAAGAGGCTATCAAGGCAGTTGGTGGTAACACAACTATAATTTAGGTCAATGAAAAAATTTATTGAGACACTGAAGAACTGTTGGAGAATTGAGGATTTGCGTCAGCGACTCCTCATAACTCTCCTGTTTACGGCTATATACCGTTTTGGCTCGTTTGTGGTACTTCCTGGTATCGATCCGGGCATGTTGCAAAGATTACAGTCGCAAACATCCGGCGGACTGATGTCATTGCTGGATATGTTCTCTGGTGGTGCGTTTTCCAATGCATCAATATTTGCACTTGGAATTATGCCGTACATCTCAGCTTCTATCGTAATGCAGCTCTTGGCCATTGCTGTTCCTTTCTTTCAGAAAATGCAGAGAGAGGGAGAAAGCGGCCGTAAGAAGATCAACTGGTATACTCGAATTCTGACTATAGCCATATTGTTCTTTCAGGCACCGTCATATCTCCTTAACCTGAAGGCCCAGGCTCCTCAGGCTCTTGCATCCGGACTTTCATGGTCGGCATTCATGATTTCCGCTTCAATAATTCTTGCTGCAGGAAGCATGTTTGTTCTTTGGTTAGGAGAGCGTATTACAGATAAAGGTGTTGGAAATGGTGTTTCAATGATCATTATGATAGGTATCATTGCAAGGTTCCCGCAGGCATTCATTCAGGAAGTGGCAACACGTCTGAATGCTATTGCCGGTGGCGGACTTGTGATGTTTATTGTTGAAATACTTATTCTGTATGCGGTTGTGTGTGCTGCGATTCTTCTTGTGCAGGGAACACGCAAGATACCGGTACAATATGCAAAACGTCTTGTAGGTAACAAGCAGTATGGCGGAGCGCGTCAGTATATTCCTCTGAAGCTTTTTGCCGCTAACGTAATGCCTATCATCTTTGCACAGGCTTTGATGTTCATTCCGCTTGCAATCGTACGGTATCAGAGTGAAAACGCATCATGGGTAGTAAGTTCATTGATGGATAATCGTAGTCTGTTGTATAATTGTGTATATGTCATTCTTATAGTGGCGTTCACATATTTTTACACAGCTATCACCTTGAATCCTACTCAGATGGCAGAGGATATGAAGCGTAATAATGGTTTTATTCCCGGCATACGTCCCGGAAAGGATACAGCAGAATATATCGAGACCATTATGTCGCGTATAACATTCCCTGGCTCCTTGTTTATTGCATTCATTGCAATAATGCCTGCTCTTGCAGGTCTGCTCAATGTGCAGCAGCAGTTCTCTCAGTTCTTCGGTGGAACGTCCCTTCTGATTCTTGTCGGAGTTGTCATCGATACACTTCAGCAGATTGAGAGTCATTTGCTCATGCGTCATTACGATGGTCTGTTAAATTCAGGCCGTACACGTAACAGCGGAGTCTCTGCATATTGATATTCTTTGGAAAATGAAGATATTTCTGAAGACGAATGATGAAATACAGCTGATGCGCGAGGCTAACCAGCTTGTTGGTAAAACCTTGGCGGAATTGGCAAAACATATCAAACCGGGTGTAACGACCCTTCAATTGGATAATATAGCGGAAGAGTTCATAAGAGACCATGGAGCGATTCCCACGTTCAAGAATTTTCCAAATCCATTTGGAGGGCCATTCCCTGCAAGCATCTGTACCTCGGTAAACGATGTGGTGGTGCACGGTATACCGGATAATAAGACAGTCCTTCGTGACGGTGATATTATTTCGATAGATTGTGGAACATTGCTTAATGGTTATAACGGTGACAGTTGCTATACTTTTTGTGTAGGCGATGTCGCACCAGAGGTCAGACAATTGGTCGAGACAACAAAGGAGTCCTTATACAAAGGCATTGCTCAGGCTGTTGCAGGGAAACATATCGGTGATATAGGGGATGCGGTTCAGTCGCATTGTGTGAAAATGGGCTACGGTGTTGTTCGCGAACTTACCGGTCACGGTATCGGACGTGAAATGCACGAAGACCCGCAGGTCCCGAATTACGGTATGCGCGGACACGGTGTGTTGCTTAAGGCTGGCATGTGTATTGCCATTGAACCGATGATTACAATGGGGTCGCGTGAAGTCGTCATGATGCCGGACAAATGGGGTATACGTACCCGGGACGGCAAGCCTGCCGCACACTTCGAACATACTGTAGCCATTCAGCGTGGCAAGGCTGAGATTTTATCTACATTCGACGGAATATAACATTTAAAAAGAAACAGAACAGGATTATGGCAAAGCAGTCTGCTATAGAACAAGACGGAACAATTGTGGAATCATTGTCTAACGCGATGTTCAGAGTGGAACTCGAGAACGGCGTTCAGATAATAGCGCATATTTCAGGAAAAATGAGGATGCACTATATAAAGATTCTGCCAGGAGACAAGGTTAAAGTGGAAATGAGCCCTTATGATTTGACAAAGGGCAGGATAGTTTTCAGATATAAATAAACTCAAAGATATGAAAACAAGAGCATCGTTAAAGAAACGCACACCCGACTGTAAGATAGTACGTCGTAAAGGTCGCTTGTTCGTTATCAACAAGAAGAACCCTAAGTATAAAATGCGTCAGGGCTAAATAAAAAAAGGAGACAAAGGGCAGAGATTGCGAAATTTCTTGCTTGAAGCTCAAAATAAACAAAACATCAAAATTTAATTAAATTATTAACAATGGCAATAAGAATTGTTGGAGTAGATTTGCCCCAGAATAAGCGTGGCGAAATCGCATTGACCTATATTTACGGTATAGGTCGAAGTAGTTCAGCAAAGATATTGGATAAAGCCGGTGTCAGCCGCGACCTGAAGGTAAGCGAGTGGACAGACGATCAGGCTTCCAAGATCCGTGAGATTATCGGTGCTGAATTTAAGGTTGAAGGTGATCTCCGTGCAGAGATTCAGATGAACATCAAGCGTCTCATGGATATTGGTTGTTATCGTGGAATCCGTCATCGTAATGGTCTTCCTGTTCGCGGTCAGAGCACAAAGAATAATGCCCGTACACGTAAAGGAAAGAAGAAGACTGTTGCTAACAAGAAGAAAGCTACTAAGTAAAATTTAGTTTGGAGTTGGAAGTTTGGAGAATTTAATGTCTCAAACCTTTTAACTTTTGACTTTTAACTTTTAACTAAAAAAGATTATGGCAAAGAAAACAGCAACATCCAAAAAAAGAAATGTGAAAGTCGATGCTATCGGACAGCTCCATGTTCATAGCTCTTTCAACAATATTATAGTGTCTTTGGCTAACAGCGAGGGACAGATTATCTCATGGTCTTCTGCCGGCAAGATGGGATTCCGTGGTTCAAAGAAAAACACTCCGTATGCGGCTCAGATGGCAGCAGAGGATTGTGCAAAGGTAGCTTACGATCTCGGCTTGCGTAAGGTTAAGGCTTATGTGAAAGGTCCGGGAAACGGACGTGAGTCTGCTATCCGTGGCGTTCACAGCAGTGGAATAGAGGTTACAGAGATTGTAGACGTTACTCCGCTGCCGCACAACGGCTGCCGTCCTCCAAAGAGACGTAAGGTATAAGTTCCTGCTTCAAACAAAGTTACACAAATAAAAAGCATTTTATAATATTATGGCTAAATATATAGGTCCGAAATCTAAAATTGCGCGTCGCTTCGGTGAACCGATTTTTGGCGCAGATAAAGTTTTGTCCAAGAGAAACTTCCCTCCTGGACAGCATGGCAACAGTCGTCGTAGAAAGCAGTCTGAGTACGCAGTCATGCTGGCAGAGAAGCAAAAGGCTAAATACACATACGGTGTATTGGAGCGCCAGTTCCGTAATATGTTTGAAAAAGCAGCCAAGGCAGAAGGTATTACCGGTGAGGTTCTTCTTCAGAATCTTGAAAGCCGTCTCGACAATGTTGTTTTCCGTATGGGTATCGCCCCGACACGTGCGGCTGCCCGTCAGCTTGTAGGTCACAAGCACATTGTTGTTGATGGTAAGGTAGTCAACATACCGTCATATTCAGTAAAGCCAGGCCAGATAGTAGGAGTGCGTGAAAAGTCAAAGTCTCTTGAAGTTATTGAGTCTGCTCTTGCTGGTTTCAATCACAGCAAATATCCTTGGATCGAGTGGGATGCAAATACCAAGAGCGGTAAGTTCCTGCACAAGCCGGAACGTGCCGATATTCCTGAGAATATAAAGGAACAGTTAATCGTTGAGTTGTACTCTAAATAAATCATTAAATTAATGGCGATATTAGCATTTCAAAAACCTGACAAAGTTGTAATGTTGGAGGCCAACGATAAATTCGGCAAGTTCGAATTCCGTCCTCTTGAGCCTGGCTTCGGCGTTACCATAGGTAATGCGCTGCGCCGCATACTTCTTTCGTCGCTTGAGGGATATGCCATCAACACGGTGCGCATATCCGGGGTCGAGCATGAGTTCTCGTCCGTACCGGGAGTGAAGGAAGACGTGACCAACATTATCTTGAATTTGAAACAAGTAAGATTCAAGCAAGTAGTAGAAGAATTCGAGAACGAAAAAGTTAGTATCACCGTAGAGAATTCAACAGAATTCAAAGCAGGTGATATTGGTAAGTATCTGACTGGATTTGAAGTGTTAAACCCTGATTTGGTGATTTGTCATTTAGATGCCAAGGCTTCGATGCAGATAGACCTGACCATCAACCAGGGACGTGGATACGTTCCCGCTGATGAGAATCGCGAGTTCTGCACTGACGTTAATGTAATTCCAATCGATTCTATCTACACCCCTATCCGCAATGTGAAATATTCGGTCGAGCCTTATCGTGTCGAGCAGAAGACCGACTACGACAAGCTGGTTCTCGAAGTCACTACGGATGGTTCCATAAGTCCGAAGGACGCACTTAAGGAAGCCGCCAAGATTCTTATCTATCACTTCATGCTGTTCTCTGACGAGAAGATCACACTTGAGAATCCCGATCACGAGACCAACCAGGAGTTTGATGAGGAAGTGCTTCATATGCGACAGCTGCTCAAGACAAAGCTTGTGGACATGAACCTCTCAGTCCGTGCCCTCAACTGTCTTAAAGCTGGTGATGTGGAAACTCTCGGAGATCTTGTACAGTACAACAAGACAGACCTTCTCAAGTTCCGCAACTTCGGTAAGAAATCGCTTTCAGAGCTTGATGATTTGCTCGAGAGTCTGAATCTGTCTTTTGGAACCGATATTTCTCAATACAAATTAGACAAAGAATAATCCGGCATTATTATTGCGGACATCCGTTGTCCGCAATAACCGGTTTATCGTAAAAAGTAACAAATAAAAATGAGACATAATAAGAAATTCAACCATCTGGGTCGTACTGCATCTCACCGTCAAGCCATGCTTGCTAACATGGCAATCTCGCTGATAATGCACAAAAGAATCACTACGACCCTCGCAAAGGCTAAGGCTTTGAAGAAATATGTTGAGCCTCTGCTTACACGTAGTAAGGACGACTCAACAAATTCTCGTCGTGTCGTATTCCGCTATCTTCAGAACAAAGAGGCTCTGAAAGAGCTTTTCGGTGAGGTGGCTGCAAAGATTGGCGACCGTCCCGGAGGATACACACGTGTCATCAAGCTCGGTACACGCAGAGGCGACGCTGCTCCGATAGCATTTATCGAACTTGTCGACTTCGACGAGAACATGGCTAAGACTCCGAAGGCTGCCAAGAAGACCCGTCGTAGCCGCAAGTCTGCCGCAAAGGCTGAGGAGGCTGCACAGGCACCGGTCGCTGAGGCAACAGAGGCACCGGCAGCAGAGGAGGCACCTAAGGCTGAATAAGATTCTGGAACATCAGACTCGTTTTCATATCGGACCGCAATATAACGTTGCGGTCCTTTTTTTGTTTTGACCCAATCCGCTTATTATACTTCATTCATATTCCGTACAGATGTCATCACTTATTGTTTTCTGCTTTTATACACGATGCAACGGACTATGTCGGGAGTAGGCGGAAGACAAGATGACGGCAGCTGTGCGGAAGAGTCATAAGAAAACCGGCAATCAAGTAAAACAAGCTTTAACGGTCTGATTGCTCATTCGGGTTTAAACAAGGCTGACCGTAATGCTTAACGACTGCTGCCGCATGGTTCATCTATAACATGACTCCTTCTCACTTCATCCATGCCACGTCCTGTTGTCTTGCCGTTTGCCTTCCGCTTTGGTCTGAGACATGACTGTAGACACTTGCAGACAAGATGACGGTGGCAGGATGGAAGATCGGGCGAAGAGTCGGCATTCAAGTATGAGTCTGTTATTTGCGCTATGCTGCTGCCCGGACATATATGTCAAAACAGCTGCGTGGCATACGGACTCACACATGTCGGCACTATGGTGGAGAAACATGATAGAGTCCGAAATTTGCCATGAAATCATGCGTAATTTACATTTGTAAACAAATTATCATGAAAAATAGAGTTTTTCATTTGGAAGGGAAACAAATTAAAGCTATATTTGCGATGTGTATTGACATAAAGACATAATCTAAGAACCCAACCTAAAAAACATACATTATGGATGTCAAAAAAGTATTGAGCAGTATCGAGTTCAGACATCCCGGCGAGCCGGAATATCTGCAGGCAGTGAAGGAAGTGTTGCTTTCCATAGAGGAAGAATACAACAAACACCCTGAATTTGAGCGTGTCAAACTGATAGAACGCATGGTGGAGCCGGAGCGCGTGATAACATTCCGCGTGCCGTGGGTAGACGACAAAGGCGAGGTGCACGTCAACACGGGTTACCGTGTGCAGTTCAACAGCGCCATCGGCCCGTACAAAGGCGGCCTGCGTTTCCACTCATCAGTGAACCTCTCCATCCTGAAGTTCCTCGGATTCGAGCAGACTTTCAAAAACGCACTCACCACTCTGCCCATGGGCGGCGGCAAGGGCGGCTCGGATTTCTCCATCCGCGGACGGTCAGACGCTGAGGTGATGAGGTTCTGTCAGGCGTTTATGAGCGAGCTCTACCGCCACATCGGACCCGACGAGGACATTCCCGCAGGCGACATAGGTGTGGGCGCGCGTGAGATAGGCTACCTCTTCGGAGCATACAAGAAGCTCACCCACAAGTGGAGCGGAATGCTCACCGGCAAAGGACTGGAGTGGGGCGGATCGCGCATAAGACCTGAAGCCACCGGCTACGGAGCGCTATATTTCGTGAAGCAAATGCTCGAGACGCATGGAATAGACATAAAAGGCAAGACCGTGGCAATAAGCGGATTCGGCAATGTGGCATGGGGAGCGGCTAAGAAAGCGACGGAACTCGGAGCGAAAGTAGTCACAATAAGCGGACCCGACGGATACATTTATGACCCGACGGGCATCAGCGGAAAGAAGATAGACTACATGCTGGAACTGAGGGCAAGCGGAAACGACGTATGCCAGCCTTACGCAGACGAATTCCCGGAGGCTACATTCTACGAGGGAAAGAAACCTTGGGAGGTGAAATGCGACATCGCCCTGCCGTGCGCCACACAAAACGAGCTCAACGGCAACGATGCTGACATGCTGATGGCAAACAATGTGATGTGTGTTGCAGAGGTGTCCAACATGGGATGCACCGCCGACGCCGCCGACAAGTTCATCGCCGCCAGACAGCTCTTCGCACCGGGCAAGGCTGTCAACGCCGGAGGTGTAGCCACATCGGGTCTGGAGATGACCCAGAACTCCATAAGACTGACATGGAGCGAAAAGGAAGTGGACGAGAAACTGCACTACATCATGCATTCCATTCACGAACAGTGCGTGAAGTACGGCAAGACAGAGGACGGCTACGTCAACTACGTCAAAGGTGCCAATGTCGCCGGGTTCATGAAGGTGGCAAATGCCATGATGGCGCAGGGGATAGTATAAACGAAATGTATTACATAAAACAATATTGTGAAATATCGAAGAAGTGTATTATTATTGATTTCAATGTTAAGCTTTACTCTTCTGTACCCTCAAAAGATACAGAAGGGTAAAGCTTCGTATTATTCAAAGAGGATGACCGGAGCACGCACAAGCAGCGGTGAAAGACTTCATCACGACAGCCTGACATGTGCGCACAGGACGTATGAGTTCGGGACCATGCTCAAAGTGACTAATCCGGAAAACGGAAAGGAGGTCGTTGTAAGGGTGACCGACAGAGGACCGCACATAAGGGGGCGTATCATCGACCTCTCGTGGGGAGCGGCAAAAGAGCTGGGCATTCTTGCAAAAGGCGTGGCGATGGTTGTTGTGGAGCCCATGGACAACTACATAGTGCCGTTCAAGCCAACGACGGACATACAGCTGCCGGAAATCGATTTCGGCTCTGCAAACTGGAGATACACCATGCCTAAGGAATGGAAAGCAAAGCAGAAGGCTTCCAGAAAAAAGGCGTCGCTTGGAAAAAACAGGTCAAAATCTGAGAAAAACAACAGGGCGAAAGACGCAAACAAAGCAGCCGTCCGTGAAGACTGACAGGGCGGCGGCATAATAAAACAGATAAAAGGTGACAATGAAAGGACATTTCATTATCACCTTCCGGATTCATTTGCTTGTACTGATATTAAATTCATGTACTTTTGATATGGTGGTGTCGCCTGACAGCACCGACACGCATATCCTCACATTCCCTTTCTTCAGACGCTTGTCTGCCTTGACAATGGCGGTATAGCGCACACCGAGTCCCGGTGCGATACTTTCCACATATACACTCGGAGAGATGTATATGTGCCTGTTGCCTGTCGCGTCCATCACCACGGGACGCACGTTTGACACCGGCTTGTCACCACGGTTGTAAATCTCGAATATCACCTTGCACGTCTCGCCGCGGCTGATGCGGTTGTCGTGGTTCTCGTCCACGAAGCGTGCGTTCACTATATCCACATGCGGTGAATAGGCATAGTCGGAAACCAGCTCCTCAACACTCGATGACGACGGCATGCTGACGGTCTGCTCTCCGGCACTGTAGTCTCCGGTGTAATCGCTGCCGTTGAAGTCATAAAGAATGTCGTCACCGGCATTAGACGGGTCAAAACCGCTCCGGCTGTCGTCATATCGGTTTTCCTGCCGGCTGTAATCATTATGCCGCCTGCTTCTTTTGCGTGGTCTTTCTCTGTCATAGTCGTCGTATGAGGACTGCCGTTGCCTGTCAAGCTGTGAGCCTGCCGCTCCGCCTACAGCCGCTCCTCCAGCCATACCTATCAGCGTTCCGATGTCGCTGCCGCGCGGACCGCCTGCAATACCTCCTATTGCTGAACCGAGAATAGAGCCGAGACCAGCCCCGGCATAAGCACCGTAACCGGCTGAGGTGGTACAGCCGCATAACACGAAAAACGGAAGTACTGCTAATACAAAACCCTTTCTCATATTCATATCAATCACATTTACATTATACAATATCTTCGGGAGACGCACATTCTGAAACCGCAGTCTCCACACCGGCAAAGATAGTATATAATGTGGCTGTGGAGAAATTATTTAACATCATTTCATCTTATACGGAAGCATATTAATGGAATATTAAGCCTGTCAGACTCCTGCCTGCTTCATGCTCTTGCCGTAACGGGCTGTGGTTAAGCCCGATGAGGTTGTCGGCATTCGCGCATTCTTATGATACGGTAAGACATACGGTGTCGGGCTTTTGCCGTCGATGTGCCGGAATATACTATTCCCCCTGAATCGCTCGTCAGTCCGTCAAATTCTTTTTCCGGTTCATTGTCTGCTTGTTCATCCCTTTTCCACGCTGCTGTCTCCATTCTTTATTCTATTTTTATCTGATGTAGTCAGCTGCATTTCAGATAAAAGTGGAGAGCGGTCTGGCGGACGGCAGCACGTGGCAAATATTAAGTCCGGTAACCGTTTCGGATTAAAACGCGGCAGATGGTCTGACGGCAGCAGCGATGAAGAGGAACGACGGGTCTGCATGTCAGGAAATGGAGCTATTCCGGAGGTGTGACGCCGGTTGGCGTTTAGGCATGACAGGCAGTAAAAAATTTTGACAACTGAATTTTGCGAAATAGAAAACAGGCATGCCTTAATATATTCCTTTATATGCGTTTCAGACTTATGTGAATCCTGGCATACCCCGTTTTCTATCCCCAAAACACAATGATGATGTGGACAAAAAGTCTCAAAAAGGCGGCATCTCACCCTTTATTATAATCCTCCATCCGCATTACCGCATTGCCAAAGAGCCTTTTTCATGTCCTCAAACGGGCTTTTCCGCATGATGATAAAGCCTTTTCCGCACAACAGAAAAGGCTTTTCCGTGTCGCCTCGGAGTAATGTTTTGCTGTTGTGTTCTGTAATAGGCTGATGCTCAATGTGCTATGTGTATGGTTCAAAATACGATGCTGTAGAGCTGATAGATGGATTACGGTCGTCAGAAAACATTTCTCAGCGACTTCAGGTTGTTCTTTTAGTCGTATTATTTATCCTTATTATGTGTCCGGACGTCTGTAGTCCGTCAGCAGAAAACAGCCGCATTTACGCCTGTGCAACCCAAAGTAGAGACGCAAAATTTTGCGTCTCACAAGCAAGAATTCGTAAAATAGTGTGGTGAATATATTGCTGTCGATGCTGCGTTATTTGCTCGGGAGACGCAAGATTTTGCGTCTCTACTGGGCTGGCGCCATCATTATTTTGAAATGAAAACATCGTTTTTTTGTGGAAAATTCGTATTTTTACAACCACAAGTATCAAATTTATCACAAATGAAAAGAATCTTACGTATTGCCGTATTTGCGCTGACAGCGTTGTGCGGCGGTCTGCACGATGCCGTGGCACAGGATGTTCCGGCTCCTCTTTATCGTGACCCCATCACCGACGGTGCGGCTGATCCGTGCCTTGTCTACAATCCTTTTGAGAAAGCATGGTGGATGCTCTACACGCAGAGGCGCGCAAACGCGGAGACGGGTGACGTGGCTTACTGCTACGGCAACGCCATAGGCATAGCTTATTCGGAGGACAACGGACGCACGTGGCGATATCGTGGAACGCTCGATCTCGACTTTGAGCGCGGTCACAACACCTTCTGGGCTCCTGACGTAGTGCTCCACAACGGTGTCTATCACATGTTTGTGTCATACATACGCGGTGTGTCCATCCACTGGAGCGGGACTGCCACGATGATGCACTACACCAGCAAGAACCTGTGGGACTGGAAGTGTGAGGGACCGGTGAAGCTGCCTGTGGACAATGTGATAGACGCCACGCTTATACAGAAGCCTGACGGAGAGTGGCGCATGTGGTATAAATGGGACAGCAAGTCGCTCTATGCCGATAGCAAGGACCTGTTCAACTGGAAGGGCGACACCAAGCCTGCCGTGAGCGACAAGCCCCACGAGGGAGCCAAGGCTTTCCGCTTCAAGGATTCATATTGGTTTGTTACGGACGAGTGGCAGGGCATGGGAGTGTACAAGTCTTCCGACCTTGAGCACTGGACCAAGCAGTCCGGACTCATTCTCGACGGTCCGAGCAGGAAGGCGGACGATGGTCCGAGCGGGTCGCATGGTGACGTGGTGGTGACCGGCGACAAGGCTTACATATTCTATTTCACACATCCCGGACGCCGTTTCCATACTGCCGACCATCACGACAATAACGGCAACATACCCTACGAGATGCGCCGCTCGTCCATTCAGGTAGCTGAGCTTGATGTCGTTGACGGTTCTCTTGTGGTGAAAGACCGCAACCAGCCGTTCACGATATTCCTGCCGAACAAATGACAGTTGCCGCATGTCGCGGTGACGTCGCGCTTTATCCCTAATCTGTCATCATACTTCCTTTCTTATTCGTACTGCTGTCAGCCGGATTGCATTCTGCTTTATCGAAGATGCGACGGACAGCACCGGGAAAAAGACGAATACAGGATGACGGCGGCAGTGCGTAAGAAGGATGAAGAGCTGACAACTGACCTTAAATGTACAATCGGTGTCCTAATTACCTGTTCGGGTCTATATGAGTCTGCAAATCGTTTTAGTGAATATATAAAAGAGCCGCTCCGGAATGTCCCTGAGCGGCTCTTGCTTTGCATAGTATGCTGATTGTTCATGTCGCTTTTTATTATTCGCGCACGGCAGTATTGTTGTGTCCTGAGCCCGTCACTTTCTCAGCATCTTCTTTCCTTTGCTTATTATGATGCCCTTTGCGTGCTCGTCCACTTCCTGTCCCATTATGTTGTATGTCCGTAAGTCGCCGTTTTCTTTCTCCCGTACGGTCACGCTTTCTATGCCGGTGCCTGTGTCCGGCGATGTCTCCAGCGGCATGCGCATCCATGTCGTGGCGTCGTCGATGTCACTGCCTGATAGAGTCTCGTCCACGGTGGCGGTCTTTCCGCCTGTCTTGTCGGTGTTGTGCAGCTGATAGCAGCAGTACAGCTCCTCTCCGGCGGGCTTGCCTCCAATCTCCTGCCATGGCACTGCTACCACTATGGTGTATCCGTCTGCGCCTGTCTCCACGTGCCCGCAGGTGTTCACCGCATCGTCCGCAATCCATCTCGCGCCGCTGCCGTATTGCTTCTCCACGCGCCCCCTGGCGTCCACGCGCAGCCTGTACTGGTTGTATTTACGTGCGGATGTCGGTTTTATTGTAGATATGAACACCTCCACACCGTCCGTCTTGTGCATGTTGTCGGATAGGTTCAGCTGTCTGTCTTTCACTTCGATGCGGAAGTATAAGCTGTCGTTGTCCCACAGCGAGCGTATACGCGCCTCAGCCTGCGACTCCGCTCCGATGAACAGCTCGTGCGGCAGACTGTTCCATTTACGCTCCGTTCCGGTCTGCATGCTGGCTATCGGTCTTATTATTTTTCCCTCGTTTGTCCATATGCCGCTTTGCTCCACGTTGCCTTCCACAGTGCATACAGCCATCAGAGTGGAGTCGTTATACTGCATTATACTGTTCCATATGGCGCGTGCCCCAGTGTTCTCTACAAACGGGAACGGGAACGACCGGGCAATGAAGTTTCTGGCGTCGCTGTCGCCCACATACACAGCCATGCGCCCGTGTGTGTCCGACGTGTCCGGATTACGGTCCTCACCTGATGCGGCGGAATATACCGTCTCTCCCGTGGACAGCTGTATCAGATAAGGCTGACCGCAGTAAACCTCTGAAGGCAGGTAGTCTTTGCTTGAGGCGAATATGGACCATCGGTGTGCGCTGTTGCCGTCCACGGTGCCGCTTGTCCAGTTGTCGGCGGCGTCGGTGTGTACCACCATCGGCTTGAATGTTCCCATGAATCCGGGGTCTTCTATAGCCACGGCTATGCCCTTGCGGTCTTTCAGATACACCGGCACCGGCATTCCGTCGCGTGATCCGCTTCTGTAAGACACTATCTCCGTGCCCGGCTGCCAGCTGCGTCCGCCGTTGTAGGAGCGTCTCATCGATATGTTCTGCGTGCCTCCTCCCGCGCTTGCCTCGTTGGCGAAGTATATCTGGAGCTCGCCTGTCGGCAGTTGTATCATTGCCGGTTCCCATACTCCCAGTCCGTAGGTGTCGGTTGCGGTGTATATCACCTGCTCGTTCTGCCATGTCTTTCCGCCGTCGGAGGAGTATGCCGCCATTATCTTGCTTGGTCCCTGTGAGTTTTCGTAGTTTGTGCGATGCAGCCATGCATACATCAGCCGTCCGTCTTTCAGCTCTATTATCTCCGCGTTTTTGTTGGTGTGATATTCGTCCTGAGCCCTTGTTACGGTAGCCTCGCTCCAGTCTCCGTACGGCTGTTCCTGCCAGCGTATGTAGTTGTTGCCTCCTATGTTGCTTCCTCCTGTGCTGTAAACCATGACATATTTGCCGTTGTCCAGCCTTATGGCGCGCCCGTAGCTTCCGCCTCCTATGTATCGCTGACGGTTGTACTGCCATGCTATTCTTATTCCGTCGGCATAAGTCTGCTGCTTTTCCGTCTCTGTCTCAGGCTCGCTGTTGTCACCGTCTCCCTCTTCTGTCTCGTTGTTATTGAATGTTATGCTTAGCGGCAGACGGTATACGTTGTAGCCGAGTTCTTTCAGCAGCAGTGAGTTTTTGGGAATGTTAAGAGTGTATTCTCCTTTGGGCAGAGCCTTCGACAGGGTGAGCCTTACGCTTGTGTGATGCCATTCGTCGTCAAAACAGTTGGTTGCACTGGTGCCGTATGCCACTTTCCTGCCTTCAGTGTCGGTTATGGTGACGAGTCCGGCAGTACCGTGTTCGAATGCCAGGTCCTCACTTCCGTCGAACGTTATGCACAGATGCGCTCTGTCGCCTTCGCGGTATCTCACGTCAGATATGCCGGCGATCTTCTCCGGCTCTTCGGTCTGTGTGTCGTCCTTACCGAGATATGTCAGTCTGAAGTTGTCGAATATTATCCACGATTTGCCTGTCCCGTCGTCCACGGTCACGCCTAAGCGTAGTCTGCCTCTGTCCACATTCACTATGGCTTCCTGCGTCTGTCCCTTTCCTTCAAACATGTGGTTGGCATACTGTTGTATGCCGTCGGGCATGTATTGTCCGCCGCCTAAGTCCTTCGTGTTGAATCTGTCGCGGCGCTCGTTGCTCACAAGCGTGTATATGTTTGTCATCGGTACACGGACGTCACCGGCAAAGACATAACCCGCGGTCTGCTCTGTCCCGTCGGTGAACGCGGCGAGATGGTCTGCTGACACCTCGTTGTTGGGCGATGGAGAATAGAAAGCCTGGGCACTTACAGCATACCGTCCGTCAGGCAGACCCGACAGTTCCTGGAACACCTCTGTCTCCTTTATACCCCACATTTCCCACACACGGTTGCAGTGATACAGCTCGTCGCCGGTCACGTTGTTGCTTCCCCATGCTCCTTGCCAGTATTTCCTGCGCTCGTCGGCTATGGGGAACGTGCCTCCGTATATTGCCCACGACAGGTCCGCAGGATTGTCCGCCGACGCGTCTTTCGTGTCGGCGAGCATCCTCTCCGCCCTTGTCACTATAAGCCAAGTGTCCCTGCTGTCAGCGTTGTTCACTATCCGTCCCGACTCGTCTGCGCCAAGCCTGTATGCCCCCGATGCTATCTTGACTCCGTTTTCCACGTCTTCTGCCGGAGTAATCGTCCATACCGTCACTGCCTCATCAGTGTCCATATACAGGTTGCCTGCGTTAAGTGAATGATTGTGTCCGAGTTTCGGGTTCAGCCTGTAGCCTCCCTCCATGCTTGTAAGTGCGAAATCCATACCGCGTGTTCCAAGCTCTGCGCGCGATGTATATCTCTCTTCGTTGGTGTGGTTGTCGCCCAGCCACAGTCCTGTCTCCACGTTGTAGAGATAGTAGTCACCGTCTGTTATGTCCTCGGGTGCCACGCCCTGATACGGCGGATTTTGTGAGAATGCAGCCATTGCCGCCACAATGAATGCAAGAAGAAGTACATTTCTTTTCATAGCGATTGTTTCTGTAGTTTATGCTGTTAGGGTTAATTGATGGCAAAGATAATGCAAGGCGAGTGCAACGGCAAGACGAGGAAACGTAGTTTCATCAGGCTTGACACTGCCGAGCCGCCGCTTATCTTCTACAAAGATAATGCAAGCGAGCGGCAAAAGAGCTTGCTCTTATTTGTCCGAGTGCCGCTTATCTTCTACAAATGTACCGAAATAAATTACAATAATCAAATCATTTGTCGTTTTTTATCTGATTTTATCACGTAAAAGATATACTTATATATAAAATAAAAGCGACCGTCAGAGCGTTTGTTCTGATGGCCGCTTATGGTTGGTATTGCCGTAGTGTTGTTCCGGCATCACGTTTGCCGGTCGCAGTTCCGGCGTTTTACATTCAGAGTTTGTCAAGAGCCTGACGGATGTCATCTATGATGTCGTCCGCGTCTTCAATGCCCACCGACAGTCTCATAAGGTCGGGTGCTATGCCGGCTTCCCTCAGCTGCTCCTCCGACAACTGCCGGTGTGTGTGGCTGGCAGGATGCAGGATGCATGTGCGGGCGTCGGCAACGTGTGTCACTATGCTCACTAACTGCAGCGAGTCCATGAACTTCACAGCCGTGTCGCGGTCGCCCTTAAGTCCGAAGGCAAGCACTCCGCATGAGCCGTTAGGCAGATATTTCTTTGCAAGCTCATGATACTCGTCGCTTTCCAGTCCGCTGTAGTGCACCCATGCCACACGGTCGTCGCTGCTCAGAAACTCCGCCACGCGCTGTGCGTTGCGGCAGTGCTGCGGCATACGGAGGTGTAGTGTCTCCAGTCCGAGGTTCAGAAGGAATGAGTTCTGCGGCGCAGGCGCCGAGCCGAGGTCACGCATCAGCTGCGCCACGAGCTTCGTCATGTATGCCATCTTGCCGAAAGTCTTGGTGTAGGTGAGCCCGTGATAAGACTCGTCAGGAGTGCACAGTCCGGGGTATTTGTCGGCATGCGAGTCCCAGTCGAAGTTGCCGCTGTCCACCACGCATCCCCCTACCTGGGTGGCATGTCCGTCCATGTATTTCGTCGTAGAGTGCGTCACGATGTCGCATCCCCATTCGAACGGACGGCAGTTTATCGGTGTCGCGAAGGTGTTGTCCACAATCAGAGGCACGCCGTTCCTGTGTGCTATGCGCGCGAACTTCTCAATGTCGAGCACCTTACAGCCGGGGTTGGATATTGTCTCGCCGAACAGCAGCTTGGTGTTCGGACGGAATGCTGCCTGAATCTCCTCTTCGCTTGCCTCCTGGTCTACGAACGTGCATTCTATTCCGAGCTTCTTCAGCGTCACTCCGAACAGGTTGTATGTTCCTCCGTATATCTCGTTGGAAGTCACGAAGTGGTCGCCTGCGCTGCATATATTGAACACTGCGTAGAAGTTTGCAGCCTGTCCGCTCGATGTGAGCATAGCTCCTATGCCGCCTTCAAGAGCCGCAATCTTCTTTGCCACGGCGTCGCATGTAGGGTTGAGAAGTCTTGTGTAGAAGTAGCCTTCCTTCTTCAGGTCGAACAGCATTGCCATTTCGTCGCTGTCGTCATATTTGAATGTGGTGCTCTGCACTATCGGCACCACGCGCGATTCTCCGTTCTTCGGTTGCCACCCTGCCTGTACGCAGAGTGTGCCAGGTTTCAGATTTTTCTTCATAATGCTTTCTTTTTTAATAATACAGGCTGCGCCCGGCAATTTGAGAGCTTGCTCTCATTGCGCTCGCTGGCACTGTTTTTTGTTATAACTCTGTTATTGCTGTATCCACATCCAGCGGACAAAGTTAATAAAAAACGATGTAATAATAACATAATGTTGGTGCGCTTTATGTTTTATTTCATTTTTGTCGCCTGCATGTCGTGCTTCTGTCCGATTGCGACTATTTCTTTCCGCACGTCATGCCACGTCTGTTCAGATGGTATGAAAAACCACTTCTGTATGCCTCTCCGTGCGTGGAAGGTGCTGTATTAAGTGAATGTTTTATGTTAGCCCGTATCGTATTTTATGCGTAGTATTACAAAAAATGTGCATGTAATTGCCTGATTAAGACAAAAACAATATCTTTGTATAAGATAAACTGCGGCTCGGCAGTGTCAAAGTTGTGAAAACTCTGTTTTCCCACTTTGCCATTGCACTCGCCTTGCATTATCTTTGTATAAGATAAGCTGCACTCGGGAAAGTAAGAGCAAGCTCTCTTTCCACTCGTTTGCATTATCTTTGTATAAGATAAGCTTCGGCTCGGCAGTGTCAAGCCTGATGAAACTCTGTTTCCTCGTCTTGCCATTGCACTCGCCTTGCACTATATCTGCTACAAATAATAACAGGCAGTATTTGCCATAATGTAAGTGAATTATGAACCCGGAGAAAGTATATCAGATGCCGTTGTCAAAGGTCTATCCGTTGCTTGTTGCCAAGGTGGAGAGGAAAGGGCGTAGTGAAAACGAGGTGCTTGAGATCATCCGATGGCTCACCGGTTATACACCGGAAGAGGTTGCGGGGCTTCTTTCCACGGGCATTACATACGGTGAGTTCTTCCGTGACGCGCCTCACATGAATCCCGACCGCATGCTTATCAAAGGCACCGTCTGTGGTGTCAGGGTAGAGAACATTGCGGAGCCTCTGATGCGTGAGATAAGATATCTTGACAAGCTTGTAGATGAACTTGCGAAGGGGAAAGGCATGGACATGATTCTGAGAAAATCTTTCACTGACAGATAAAACAGCTTTTTATGATAGTAAACGGTATACATAATTGCAGCGGTTTGATTGACTACATCAACAAAATAGGCTTCCTGCCGTTGTTGCGCATGGGAATCGAGGGATGGTCGGCGGAAGAGGCTGTCGACGAAGAGTGCCGTTATGTCAGTCTGCCCGAGGGTGGATGGGAATGGCCCTTGTGGGAATGGAAGGGCGACATCATCCGTGAGAGCGGATGCGCATACGGCAAGTTCTTCGACAGGAAGGCGGCTTTCATAAGCCGTGAGTGGTGGTCCGACTTCTGCAACTGGCGCAGGCACGTGTTTCCCAGTCCGGAGGAGGGAAGCGTGGAGGACATGATTCTCCAGACATTGCGTGAGAACGGCAGCATGATAACCCGTGACCTGCGCAGGGTTTGCGGCTTTACGGAGTCAAAGATGCGCGGTAAGTTCGACACTTTTATATCTCGTCTTGAAATGGGCTGCTACATTGTTACAGAGGATTTTGTATATCCTAAGGACCGCCACGGACGCAACTATGGCTGGGGATGGTCGTTGCTCACCACTCCTGAAAGTCTCTTCGGCAAGGACAACTGTTTTCCAGACCGTACTCCCGAGGAGTCCCGTCGGCGCATAGGAAGACACATCCAACGGTTGTTCCCGTACTCGGACGAACGCTTTCTTGATTTTCTGTTAAAATAAACATTGCTCCCGAATCTTTTAACCCGAATCGGTCATTAGACTTCCATTCTTATTTCGTGCTGCTGTCAGCCAGATTGTATTCAGTTTTATCGAAGATGTAGCGGGCTACATCAAGAAAAAGCTGAATACAAGATGACGGCAGCAGTGCGGAAGAAGGATGAAGAGCTGACAATAAACCTTAATGTATAATCAGTGTTCTAATGAGCGATTTGGGTTTAAAAGCCAACAGACAGTGATTCTGAATCACCTTAACCGGTCTGATTCAGTCACGCTTTTACATACATATTATTGCAGGATGCGTCTCCTGCCGTTGTCCCGTTCCAACAAGTTCCCAGCCCTTCACGCTTTACATCGGATAGACTATGCGCGGTTCAATGGTGATGCCGCGTTCATATAACAGCATTTATTGTTACGCGCGTATTATAATAATAGGTGTATGTATAATCACACTTGTTTTGCGTCAGTATAGTTACAGATATCTGAAAATGTTTATTACGACATGCAGAACAGCGCAAAACTCACAAAGAAATATGCAAAGACAATAACCAGCAATGCATAAGCTAATATAGCCCATAATATCTTTCTTATGAACGTCTCCTTTTTGAAAACCGGCATATACTTCTCAAAATGTTCGTCTGTTAGATATTTCTTGTCTGTTAGATATAAAAGATAGAGATCGAGAAAGAACGCTGCAACCACGATAGTGCAAAGCGGTACAACTCCTAATGATATCATATATTTTAGTCCGATGATGCTTAGTATATTGCATATAGGAGCACCGATTAATCCGTGTATTATCAGACCTATTCTTCTATCTGCTATACTCGGTATACTTTCAATGGTATAAAAACCATATCTCAACCGGTTTAGTAACTTCTCGATACTCATTTAATATGTCCTCAGAAAATTGTTATTCTACCGTTGTAAGAGTTTTGATGTTAAACATAAAAGCTGTGATGAAAATTTATTACGACATAAAGAAGAACGCAATACTCACAAAAAAATATACAAAGAACACAACCATCAGGGCATAGGCGAATATTGCCCATAATGCCTTTCTTATGAATGATTCCCTTTTGAAAACCTTAATATACCTCTCAAAAAGCTCGTCATCATAGTACTTTTTATAAATTACGTACGTAATATAGAGGAATAGAAAGAATGCAGCAAGCACGATACTACATAGCGGTACGACTCCTAATGATATCATATATTTCAGTCCGATGATGCTTAGTATATTGCATATGAGACCACCTACCAATCCTGTTGTTATTACTCCAAGCCTCCTGTCTGCTCTGGGTTCGATGCTTTCAATTGTGTAAAAACCGTATTTCAGTCTGTATAGAAATTTCTTTATGCTCATTTAATATTGCCTCCTCAGGAAATTATTATAACGATTGTTGAAGCCGTTTTGTTGTTGAACGGGATACTGTATTCATTAAAGTTGTATTACGGTATAAAGTAAATGATTTTTCATTATATGACATATGTGAGCATTAACTTAAAATCATGCAAAATTATAAATATTATATTGAATATTGAACTGTTTGCGTATTGAAATTGCGATTAATTCGTATTGTCATGCGGCTGTCAGCCTGTTTGATTTGCGTTTTTATTTGTTTATGAGTCTGTTTGTCGTGAAATGCAACTTGTCTCAGGCATGTTTGCTGACCTTATTGCGCGGAATGTCTTTGTTCATCGTTGTTGTAAGAGTGGCGCGCGGGATGTTTCTTTCTTGTGTGTTGCGAGGTTATGTGTTTCACTTTCAGCTTTGAGACGGTTCCCTTTTTTGCTTCAGGGAGTATTGACGGCTGTTTGTCGGCAGTGTCCTGACGTGTTGTGTCCGCATGGTTTTGTTTGCTTTTCTTAACAGTTCCGTCTCCGAACGGTGTCTTTCATATGTTAAATGCAGTACGGCTTTTTGTCCGCTGCATAACGGATTACAGGTTATAAGACATGCTTATCCGCTGTTTTATATGGTTGGAAAAGCGGGAGGAAAAGGTGGAGACGGGTGTTCCGTCATGCGGAACGGGCTTTATCGGTCGGCGGAACGGTGCTTATGATGTGGCGGAACGGTGCGTTTCGGGTGATGAGAAAGGCTCTTTCATTGGACGGAAGAGCCTTTTTCACCGTCTGGAAGAGCCTTTTCCGGATGGAATGACGGGCGCGTCGGGGAAGCATGAGGGCATGTGTTGATGTGTGGTTTTGTGTAATGTGTTGATATACAAAGATATATCCGTATTCTCGCAATACTCGCGTATTTCGCCCTGACGTGTCGCTTTATTGCGTCTGCGTGTTAAAACGACGTTAAAAAGTGTTGCATTGCGGTGCCGCTGAATGCCGGAGCAGTAAGGCGGACCGTTGCCTCTCACGTTTTGCTTTGCCGTATTTCACGTCATGACTGTCGCATGTCCGGTTTTATTTTCTATCTCGCAAGCCACGCTGTTTAGTGTCCGTGCTTTCCGTTTTCGTGGCATATTTATAACTGATTCGGTTCATGCCGTGTTCTGAAAAAACTTCGGCATTCATTTGCCGTTGTGCCGCCCTTTTCTTATCTTTGTCAAAGCTAAGCTGCGGCTCGGCAGTGTCAAGCCTGGTAAAACTGAGTTCTCACGTCTTGCTGCTGCGCTTGCCTTTTCTTATCTTTGTATAAGATAAGCTGCGGCTCGTTATCTGTGACCACCATTTTCCGTGCGATGTATTCTTGAGCAAACACGTTGCCGCATGGCGTATGATGAGACAACAATTAATAACATAACAAATAACTGAAAACTATGAAGGTAAAATCTATCCTCCTTACATTCATCGCGGCACTCATAATGGTGTCGTGCTATAAGTTCACACTTATTGAGCAGCCGCACGAGGCAGTCACCAACAGTGTGTTCAACGGCAAGGTGGTGGTGAAGAGAAGCGGCACAAGCGACAACGGGTCGGTGCTGCATGTTTACGGACTGTTCGGCATCTGTGTTCCTGACGGGTGGAAGGCAGAGGGCGACATTGTGATGACACAGGTGCCCAAACCAGGTACCGACGTTGGCGACGACGAATACAAGAGTGTCATAACACGCCGTCTCGTGCCGAACGACAAGTACACCGCACTGCTCAACAAGGATTATCCTAAGTCCGGATACAAATGGATAGGTTTCATGACCGACCGCGATTTCAAGAGTCTTTTCAACGCATCGACTCCTGATACAGAGGTGGACAGCATCTATGCGGAGTTCTCCATACGCACCGATGACAAGACCGGAACGTTCCATCTCGACTATATCGCCGGACATGCAACCTTCGACAAGGCTGACGACATAGGCGGAGAGGAGCGCGGCAATCAGACACGCATAGCCACATTCGCGGGCGACAACATAAGCAACGTCACGTTGACAGACACCCACATCACCGTGACACGACCGGACGGATCTACCGACAATCCTACAGACGGACCTGACATAAAGCCCGAATGGGACCTCGAGCGCATGCCGGACGCCACACGCGACGGTGCGGCGGTGGCATACAAGGACCTTAAATACAACAGACTGTTCACCCGCACGCGCGGCTGGAACGGTGGTGACGGTGTGCTCACAGTGGGGCTGCCGGACGGAAGTGTGTTCTGGACATTCAACGACAGCTTCTACGGAAGGGTGAACGCTGACGACCGTTCGCGCGGTGACTGCAACTTCCCGCGCAACAGCGTGATGCTCCAGAAAGCCACAGACGGAGTGCTGGGAGAGACGGAGGACGACCTCATATGGCTTGCCGACTATGTCAACTGGACCGACCCGTCGGCGGCACGCTACTTCCACTGCCGCACACACCTGCGCCATCCGGACGGTGAGAAGACGCTCGACGAGATTCTTGCGGGCGACATCGACCAGGACCGCGTGTATTGGTCGGGTGACGGAACAATATATGACGGCAAGCTGCAGATGATGTGGATGGGAACGGCCTCGCAGGAACTGCGCGCCCTCGGCACAAGTCTCGCCACCTACCGCCTCGACGGCACCATTCCCGAAGGCTACTATCTTGACGACATCCCCGACTATCTGCCCAAGAAAGGCAATTATCTTTACCGCGAGCTGGTGAAGCATCAGATAAACGACAACACCGTATCATACGGCTCAACGCTCTGTGAGGGCGACGACGGACACAACTATCTCTATGCCACCAACGGCTACGACGTGCTCGTGGCGCGCACCGAAACGCACGACCTTTACAGCAAGTGGCAGTACTATGTGCGCCCCGAGGAGGGCGGAGACTTCGTATGGCAGGACGCATATCCTACCGACGAGGAGATGAAACGCTCGCAGATCATGGAGAACAACCACCAGTGCAACATGCCGTGGGTGTTCAAGGACGGCGACTGGTACTACATGACGGCGCAGGGACCTTACTTCGCCCGTGAGGTGTACATCTACCGCAGCAAGACTCCTTACGGTCCGTTCGGCGAGAAGCGGCTGCTCTTTGTCCTCCCCGGTGAGCTCGACAAGCTGGGAGACACAGCCTATCACTGGCTCTACATGGTGAACCTCCATCCTGCGCTCTCGCGCGAGGGAGAGCTCGTGTTCTCCACCAACAGCGACCCGGACAATTTCTGGAAAAACTTCAACGACCCCGGCAGCGCCGACTATTACCGTCCGTTCTTCTATCGGGTGTTCAACTGGAAGAACCTCTTCGGTGATGACACCACGAGCGGAATAGGCGGAGTAAGCGTCACACCGGTTGTGAAAGACGGGCATTACTACAATCTGCAGGGCATCCGCGTAGACCGTCCAACACGCGGCATATACATACACAACGGCAGAAAGGTGGTCGTAAGATAATACATGCGAACCGATTTCATAAGATAACAACATAAACCACCATACTATGGAAGAGAACACCATACCTCAGGAGTTCAGCCGTTTCTATCTGAAGGATGTGACGTTCATGAACCTCATGCTGCGCCGCATATACAACGTTCTGATAGTGGCGAACCCTTACGATGCCTTCATGCTCGAGGACGACGGGCGTATAGAGGAGAAGATTTACAACGAGTATATGGAACTGGGACTGCGCTATCCGCCCACGTTCACGCAGGTGAGCACCACCGAGGAGGCTTATAAGGTGCTCCATACCATGAACATCGACCTCGTGATATGTATGCCGGGCAATGCCGACAACGACGCCTTCTCGGTGGCGCGCGACATAAAGGCAGTGTTCCCCGACATCCATTGTGTGGTGCTCACACCGTTCTCCCACGGCATCACGAGGCGCATGCAGGACGAGGACCTTTCCATCTTCGACTACGTGTTCTGCTGGCTCGGAAACACAAACCTCATCCTGTCGATAATCAAACTCATCGAGGACAAGATGAATCTCGACCACGACATACGCGAGGGAGGGGTGCAGATGATACTCCTTGTTGAGGACGGCATACGCTATTACAGTTCCATCCTGCCTTATCTCTACAACTATGTGCTCATGCAGAGCAAGCGTTTCTCCACCGAGGCTCTCAACCGCCATGCCGCCACTCTGCGCATGCGGGGACGTCCGAAGGTGGTGCTCGCGAGGACATACGAGGAGGCTATGGAGCTGTACGACCGCTATTCGTCCAATGTCCTCGGTGTGATAAGCGACGTGCGGTTCCCCGTCGACGGGGAGAAAGACCCTGACGCGGGGCTTAAGCTGCTGCGCCACATACGCTCGGAAGACGAGTATGTGCCGCTCATCATTGACAGCGCGGAGAGCGCCAACCGCGAAAAAGCGTTGGCGGAGGGCTTCAAGTTCGTTGACAAGACGTCAAAGACGGCAAGCATAGACCTTCGTCACATACTCGAGGAACACATGGGTTTCGGCGACTTTATATTCCGCGACCCTGCCACTCATGCCGAGATAATGCGCGTGCGCAGCCTGAAGGAACTGCAAGACAATATCTTCAAGATTCCATACGACTCTATGCTCTACCACATCTCGCGCAATCACATGAGCCGGTGGCTGTCGGCACGAGCCATATTCCCGGTGTCGGCGTTCCTGAAGAAAGTGACGTGGCACAAGCTGAAAAACGTTGATGCCCACCGCAGGATAATCTTCGACGCCATCGTGCAATACCGTCGTATGAAGAATCTTGGCGTTGTCGCCGTGTTCGACCGTATGAAGTTCGACTCCTATTCCCACTTCGCGCGCATAGGAGAGGGCTCGCTCGGAGGCAAGGGACGCGGTCTGGCGTTTCTCGACAACGTGGTGAAGACACACCCCGAATTCAACCGGTTCGCGGGCGTGGAGGTACGTATCCCGAAGACGGTGGTGCTCTGCACCGACATCTTCGACCAGTTTATGGAGCAGAACAACCTCTATCAGATAGCGTTGAGTGATGCTTCCGACGAGGATATTCTGCGCTATTTCCTACGTGCGAAACTGCCTGAATCGCTCATCGACGACTTCTTTATATTCTTCGATGCGGTGAAGAGTCCAATCGCAATAAGGTCGAGCTCGCTCCTCGAGGACGCACACTACCAGCCCTTCGCAGGCATTTATTCCACGTACATGATACCGTATGTGGAGGACAAGTATGCCATGCTCGAGATGCTGGCATGCGCCATCAAGGGTGTCTATGCGTCTGTGTATTACCGTGACTCGAAGGCTTACATGACCGCCACGAGCAATGTCATCGACCAGGAAAAGATGGCTGTGATACTTCAGGAGGTGGTTGGCAAGCAGTACGACAACCGTTATTATCCCAACTTCAGCGGTGTGCTGCGCTCGCTCAACTACTATCCCATAGGCGACGAGAAGGCTGAGGACGGAATTGCCTCGCTCGCGCTGGGACTCGGAAAATACATCGTGGACGGCGGACAGACGCTGCGCGTGTCGCCCTATCATCCCAATCAGGTGTTGCAGACGAGCGAGATGGAGACGGCGTTGCGCGAGACACAGACCCAGTTCTACGCTCTCGACACCGCGCATGTGGGCAATGACTTCAAGGTGGACGACGGTTTCAATATTCTGAAACTGAAGGTGAAGGAGGCTGACAAAGACAAGTCGCTCAGCTTCATAGCGTCGACCTACGACCCTTACGACCAGGTGATACGCGACGGTATATACGACGGCGGACGTAAGATAATATCGTTCTGCGGTGTGCTTCAGCAGGGAGTGTTCCCTTTGCCGGAGCTTCTGCAGATGTCGATGAAGTATGGTGCGGAGAGCATGAAGCGTCCGGTGGAGATCGAGTTTGCGTGCAACATCAACGACGACCGCACGGGCGAGTTCTATCTTTTGCAGATAAGGCCCATCGTCGACGCCAAGCAGGTGCTCGACGAAGACCTCTCCGGCATACCTGACGACAGATGCCTGCTGCGCTCTTCCAACTCTTTGGGACACGGCATAAGCGAGGACGTGGTGGACGTTGTGTATGTCAAGACAGACGATAACTTCACTGCCATGAACAATCCTGCCGTTGCCGACGATGTGGAACGCATCAACCGGAAGTTTCTTGCGGACGGTCGCAACTACGTGCTTGTGGGTCCCGGACGGTGGGGATCGAGCGATTACTGGCTCGGCATACCCGTGAAGTGGCCGCACATCTGCGCCTCGCGGCTCATCGTGGAGGTGGCGTTGAAGAACTATAGGGTGGAACCGAGTCAGGGAACGCACTTCTTCCAGAATCTCACAAGCTTCGGAGTGGGTTACTTCACTGTCGATGGCAATGCCGGAAACGGTCTTTTCCGCAAGGACATTCTTGACGCCATGCCGGCTGTGGAAGAAACGCGCTATGTGCGGCACGTGCGTTTTGACGCCCCGCTGAAGATAATGATGGACGGCAAGAAGCAGTGTGGTGTCGTGTTGCTTCCTTAATGTAACGGATTGATTCAATATCTATACATTATCTTACGATATGTTTGATATATGTCAATAAAATAATTATATTGCAATAATTATGACGCTTTTGTTTTACTGAAAAGGCATCGGGCGTTATATTTGCAGTGTTTTTCATGGTATTAGATTTAAGTTTAACAAAGACAGGGGACTCGGCGGAGTCCCTTCTTTGTTTTTGTTATGTATTACAGAAAGTATTTTTCTGCGTACTGAAACCGTACGGGATAACTTTCATAAAGGTTTGTTTATAATGTAGAATCAACATCTGTAAGGTTTTCCGGACGCGCAATCTCGACGGCATTCCGTTCACTCGTGACCTGCGGATATGCTTTGAGATGCTTTCGTGGGACCCTGGAACGGTGGACATCTCAGCCACTGTGTTCTGGTATGGCGACGCTCTCAGTGCCGCAACGTCCGCCATACCGTCCGACAAGGCGGGGAAAGAGCTTATACGATAATCAATTGTTAATAAGACGACGGATACCGTTTAAAAAATATAAAATATAAAAGAAATAAGACGAAATATTTGCATGTGTGACATTATATGCATATATTTGCAACGTTTTTCATGGTATTAGATTTAAGGTTAACAAAGGTTTAGGGACTCAGCGGAGTCCTTTTTTTTTTGCCCGTAGGGTCTGATGCCGCATACCTCCGACACAATTTCATACAGGAACAGTTCCTGACACACCGGACCGCTCATAGCATGCCGGCATCCGGAACACCGGTTTTTTTTACGCATTGTTGTATGAGGAGCAGCGCGTGACGCATCCTCGCATGCTGCAATTTTTATAAAACAGGCAGCGTCCCATCATACAAACAACCCGCTATTATGCATTGGCAATCCAAAGTAGAGACGCAAAATCTTGCGTCTCACGAGCAAGTCTGCGCAATAAAACGATGAGAATATATGCCCGTCATTGCCGACTTCTTTGCACGGGAGACGCAAGATTTTGCGTCTCTACAGGGCTGACGCCATCGTTGTTTTGCGTATGATACACCGTCATACTTACCGGTGCACTGTCCGGAGGTCCGTATGTGATGGCGCGCCATGTTAAAAAATCGGTTTTATTACTATTAAAACAAAAAGCCTGACGGTATGTTTCTTTTTATCCGTAATTTTGTCGCCACATGTCTGCGCGGGCATTCCGGGGGAGCGTTCCCCTTATGTTGTGAATGTAGCGGCATGCATGCAGATACGTGTTACAGACATTGACACACATTGTTTTTCTGATTACAAATGGACAACCGTAAGGATTTTTACACCCGTCACCGCGACCGTCTGGCGGTGCGGACGGCAATGCTGAAACACCGCAACCGCGGTTTCATCTTGGGAGAAATCATATCGTTCATTGCCTTTATAGCTTTTCTTGCGGCATATACCGCCGTGGATGGCGGCATGTGGACGCTGGCTGCCGCGGCTGCGATGCTGATGCTATATGTGGTGATACGCCGTATGGACGTGATGAACTCGCGGCGCATAGAATGGCTTGAGGCTCTGCACGGTGTGCATGAACGCGAGCTGCGCTATCTGGCAGGCGACTACAAGTGCTTCGATGACGGTGCGCGGTATGCCGATCCGTCACATCCCTTCACATTCGACATGGACGTGTTCGGGCGCGACTCGCTCTACAACCGTGTGTGCCGCACACTCACCACCGGCGGCAGCGACTGTCTGGCGCGCAGTCTTGCGGGCGATCCGTTCGACGGAAAACCGATAAGCCGGCAGCTCATCGACGAACGTCGCGAGGCTATAGACGAGCTGGCTGCCATGCCCGACTGGCGTGTGCGCTTCCTCGCATCGGGGGCGGCTGGGCATATAGACACCGGTGCCATAGTGGCGTCGCTGCAGTCTGTGCGCGCGATGAACGTTCCGCGCACCGCTCTCTCCATGCCTGTCGTCATCCTGTCTGCCCTTTCCCTGACAGGTTTTTATGCGAGCATTCTGATGTCAGCGTTCGGCAGTCTGCCTTCCAACATCCCCGTGCTGTGGGGTGTGTTGCAGTTTTTCACGGTGCTGATGCTCTGCTCCGGTCCGCTCAGGAAGATAAGCCGCGAGGTGGGCAGTATGCATGAGCGCATGAGACATTACGTGAGCATAATACGCCAGGCATACAGCCTGCGCGACGGCGGTGCGGTTGTGGATGGCGGCGATGCCTCCCCCTTGCGTTCGGCAGAGCTGCGGCGGATACTCGGAAGTCTCGACGGTGCGCCCGATTCTTTCCACGAGACGGAGCAGATATTGAAGGCTCTCGACCGCAGGGGCAACGTTCTCGGACTCATACTGTTTGATATGTTCATGCTGAGCGACTGGTTTCTTCTACGCCGTTTCCTCAAATGGCAGGAGCGTTATCTTGACCGTGTGGGGCAGTGGACGGCTGCCATGAGCCGTATGGACGCCCTTGTCTCGATGGCGACGTTCAGGTATAACGAACCGCAGGCGGGCGGCGCGGTCATCGATGAAGGCGACGGTGTGGTGTATGAGGCACGCGCGCTGTGGCATCCTTTCCTCGGAAACAAGGCTGTGAGAAACGATTTCAGCATTCTGAACGGCAACTACTACATCGTGACAGGAGCCAACATGGCAGGCAAGAGCACCTTCCTGCGCTCGCTCGGCATCAACTACATACTTGCGATGAACGGCATGCCGGTGTTCGCCGGAAGCCTGCGTGTGTCGGTGTTCGCGCTGTTCACGAGCATGCGCACCACCGACGACCTCACCCGGGGCATAAGTTATTTCAACGCGGAACTGCTGCGTCTGCGACAGCTCATCGGCTTCTGTGAGGAGCATAAGAACACTCTCATAATACTCGACGAGATACTCAAGGGCACCAACTCGGCTGACAAGCTCAACGGCTCGCGCCTTTTCCTCGAGTATATATCGCTCCGCAACGTCACAGGAGTAATAGCCACGCACGACCTCGAGCTCTCGCGCATGGCTGACGGACACGCCGGACGATTCCACAACTATTGCTTCGAGATAGAGCTGGGCACCGACGTGACCTACAGCTACAGGATAACGCCAGGCGTGGCACGCAACCAGAACGCCACGTTCCTGCTCAAGGAGCTGCTCGACGGGAAGTCTCCGCGACCATGATGCCATAGTTGCTTATACGTAACTATAAAACACCGAATGTTAAATCATATCGTGTTTTTACGGTGATAAAATCCATGGCGCGGGAAGACGAAGCCGAAAATACAGTTTTTCAGTGCCTTTTTATATCCCTTTCATTATCAATGTCTTATCGTCATAATGCACGTTCTGTCAATGCCAAAACCGTTCTCCTGTCATGCCAAACGGTGCTTTCCGTGTCGCCAAACGGGCTTTCCTGTGCCGTGATACGGGCTTTATGATGGGGCGGAACAGCCTCTTCCGTGTTGCGAATGATGTTGTTTTGTGTGGTTGAAGTACTGTTCGCACAATTCCGGAGACATCAAGTCATGCCGTGTGAGAGTTTTTTCCGGTAAGTGATATCTGTTTCCTGTGTCCGGTGTAAAGTAATTTCGATGCTGTTTTTAAGTTAAAATTACAAAGGCGTCCGCCCTGTAGAGACGCAAAATCTTGCGTCTCCCGAGGAGTAAATGCTGCAATGGCAGATATGTATTCACATCGCTTTATTGCGTATGCTTGCGTCTCCCGAGGAAGAATTGCGGCAGTGGCAGGTATGTATTTACCTCATTTTATTGCGCATGCTTGCTTGTGAGACGCAAGATTTTGCGTCTCTACTTTTGATTACCAATGCGTAATAATGCGTTGTTTATATGTATTTTATGATGGCAACGTTGGCAACAGGAAATCTTTTTCATATTGTATGGTGCAGCCTTTATATTAAAACAATGATGGCGTCCGCCCTGTAGAGACGCAAAATCTTGCGTCTCCCGAGCAAAAGGTGTGTCACCGATGGTTATATATATACATCATTTTATTGTGCATGCTTGCGTCTTCCGAGTGAAAATTGCGGCAGTGGCAGGTATGTATTTACCACATTTTATTGCGCATGCTTGCTTGTGAGACGCAAGATTTTGCGTCTCTACTTTGAATAGTATGTATATAATGCCACGTTATTTTTATGTATGGGGCGGTGTCTGTCAGTCATTGACAGACTGTGGTGGAGCCTCTTGCGGACAGTCGCCGTGCGTGTCGCGGGTTCGCGCCCACTGCATGACGTTTGCCGGAGGACGACGGTTGAGCAGTTCGTTGCGCATAAAGTCCATGTAGGGAGCGGTGTGGGCGAAATACCTGCGGTAGGCTGAGCACATGTAGTTAAGCCCGGGCTCACCGTCGGCTGTGGTGAGAAAGCGGTCCTTGGGACATCCTCCGTTGCACACCTTCAGCCATCCGCACTCGCGGCACTGACCCGGCAGCCCGGCTCTCTTTGCCTCGCCGAACTCCTGCTGGCGTCTACCGTACATCATGGACGTGAGCGTCTCGGTGTGTATGTTGCCGAGTCTGTACTCCGGAAATACGAAATGGTCGCACGGATACACATCCCCGTTGAACTCCATCACAGCCGCGTGACCGCACGACTCAGCCATGGCGCACACACCGGGCTGCTGTCCTGCCCACAGGGCGAGCGTGGAGTCGAACAGCTGCACGAAGATTGTGCCCACGTCGTTGCGCACCCACTCGTCGAAAACAGAGCACACGAAGCTGCCGTACTGTTCCGCAGTGACTGAGAAAGGAGCCGTCTGTCCCTCCGCGCACCGGTCGGCTGGGGATGCCAGATGACGCCCGTCAGAGTGGGGAAGAAGCCGTTCGATGATGGGCGCGAACTGGATGTAGCGTGCGCCGATGTCCTTGAAGAAGCGGTAGAACTCGAGCGGATAGTCCGCGTTGAAGTCGTTCACCACAGCCATGGCGTTCCATTCCACCCCGTGCTTGTTGAGCAGCCGTATGCCGCGCATCACCTTGTCGAATGACGGACCGCCTGTGCGTGTGCGCCGGTATTCGTCGTGAAACTCCTTCGGACCGTCTATGGAAATGCCTATGAGGAAGTTGTTGCGTCTGAAAAACTCGCACCACTCGTCGGTGAGAAGCGTGCCGTTGGTCTGCAGGCAGTTGTCTATGATGTGTCCACGCGCGTACTGACGCTGCAGGCGCAAAGCTTTTTCGTAGAACGATATGGGGCGCATGAGCGGTTCGCCTCCGTGCCATGTGAAGAGCACTTGCGGTTGTGTCTGCGCCTCGATGTACTGTCTTGTGAACTTTTCGAGCAGTTCGTCGCTTATGGTCATGCGGTTTCCGGCACCGCACGAGCGGTACATGTCGCCTTTTTCTGTGTAATAACAGTAGTCGCAGTTGAGGTTGCAGAGCGAGCCCGCAGGCTTCAGCATGACATAGAGCGGGTGCGCGAAAGGTGCGTAAGTTGGCATATCTGGATAGTGTAATGTTGTTTGCAGGTCAATAATCTTTATCTTATGCAAAGAGAGTGCAAATGAGCGGCAAAAGAGCTTGCTCTTATTTGCCCGAGTGCCGCTTATCTTATGCAAAGAGAATGAAAGGTGAGTGCAACAGCAAGTCGGGAAAACGTAGTTTTACCAGACTTGATACTGCCGAACCGCATCTTATCTTCTGCAAAGAGAATGAAAGGTGAGTGCAACAGCAAGTCGGGAAAACGTAGTTTTGCCAGACTTGATACTGCCGAACCGCATCTTATCTTCTGCAAAGATATACATTTGATTCCACATTATCGCAATATATCTCCCACATTATTATAATAAGTCTTCCACAATGTTGGCTGATATGGAAAGATTGATTAATTTTGCACGAACAAAACTTCGGTTCGCATCTTTTACGGGCGGAATGATGATATACAGAAAACCGTATCCGCCCTTTCTGCTAACATAAAACCAAAATGATGAATGTCAGACATATTCTTCTTGTGACACTGATGTCGCTTGTGGCGATGGTGTCGGGCGCGGAGGAGAGAGACTCGCTGCGCATGTTGTGGATAGGCAACAGCTACACATTCTTCAACGACCTGCCGTCTACGGTGCGCTCCATAGCCGCGTCGCAGGGCATGAGACTGAGCATCACGACCGTGGTGAAAGGCGGAGAGCATCTGTCGGGACACCTTCGCAATCCGCGCCTGCACGAGCTGCTGAAGCGCGGGGGATGGGACTACGTGGTGGTGCAGGAGTTCAGTGCCGGTCCGGCGGCAGACACCCGGACTGTGGCACGCACCGTATATCCTTACGCGAAGACAATAGACAGTCTTGCCGTGAAATATTCGCCGGAGGCAAAGGTGGTGTTCTACATGACCTGGGGACATAAGTATGGCAATGTATACAAGAACGGTTACGCCCTCGACGACGATTATCAGACGATGCAGGAACGCCTGAAGACGTCCTATCTTGAGATGGCTCACGACAACGGAGCGTGGTGCGCGCCTGTCGGAATGGCATGGCAGACGGTGAGAAAGGAGCATCCCGAGTATGTGCTTTACGCCCCCGACTGTTTCCATCCGTCGCCTGTGGGCAGTTATTTGGCGGCAAACGTCATATTCACCACGATATGGCAACGCCCCTATCAGACCGGTGTCTGCTGCGGACTGCCGGAGGATCAGGCGGAGATATTGCAGCAGACGGCTCAGAAGACAGTGCTGGAGAACATGACATTGCTTAACATCAAGAACGGAGGAAAGAACTGAACAACAACATAAGACCCTCATGCCGGCGCGTGCTTCGGACAGGATGGCACCTCCGGCAACGGTCGGCAAAACACAGAAATGGAAAAAAAGAAGACATCATTGAGCGACAGACGCTATCTTGTGCCGTTTGTGCTGATCACCTCACTGTTCTTCATGTGGGGATTTGCGAGAGCCATTCTCGACGTGCTGAACAAACATTTCCAGAACGAGCTTGACATAAACATCGCGCAGTCCGCGCTGATTCAGGTCATGACTTATCTCGGATATTTCATCATGGCTATACCTGCCGGACTGTTCATCAATCGTTACGGCTACCGTAAGGGAGTGATAGCCGGACTCATCCTGTTTGCCCTCGGCTCGCTGCTCTTCATACCGTGCTCGGCTGCGGGGACGTTCTACGCCTTTCTTGCCGCGCTGTTTGTGATAGGATGCGGTCTGGTGTTTCTCGAGACATCGGCAAACCCGTATGTCACGGAGCTTGGTCCGAAGGAGACGGCAACGAGCCGTCTGAACTTCTCTCAGTCGTTCAACGGACTCGGATGCATGGCGGCGACGTTCGGGGTGGGCTCGTTCCTCTTCGGCGTGGGAGGCGCGGAGGGCGGCGTGGCTGTGCCTTACACCGTGATGGGAGTGGTGGTGCTGCTCATAGCGGTGGCTTTCTCAAGAGTGAGACTGCCCGAGATAAGCCATGAGGACGACGGCTCTGCAGCTGACGGAAAAGGCAATATCGCGAGGCTGTGGAAGAACGGCATGTTCGTGTTCGGGCTGTCGGCGTTGCTCGCCTATGAGGTGGCTGAGATATCGATAAACAGCTATTTCATCAACTTCGTCACCGGTCAGGGATGGATGAGCGACCATGGCGCGTCGATGGTGATAACGGGTGCGCTTGCCGTTTTCATGATAGGACGCTTCGTCGGGAGCTGGATAATGCGGCGCGTGGCGGCGGAGAAGATGCTCTTCTGGTGTGCTGTGGGCACTGTGGCGTGCATGCTGACGGTGCTGGGCAATTTCGGCAGGGTGTCGCTTGTGGCTCTGATGTGCAACTATATGTTTGAGGCTATAATGTTCCCGACAATCTTCTCGCTCACCCTGCGGGGGCTCGGCGGACTCACGAAGAGCGCGTCTTCCATACTCATGATGACTCCGGTGGGTGGCTGCGCGTTCCTTCTCATGGGACTTGTGGCTGACAGTGTGAACAACATCGTACCGTTTGTCATTCCTTTGGCAGGCTTTGCGGTGGTGCTGGCTTATGCCTTCAGGCTTGTCGCAGGGAGGCGCAGCCGCTGAAGAACCGGTGCGATGGCGCGGTGACGAATATCATAAAACAATACGGGCAAGGGGAATGCTGTCAGCGGTGTTCCCCTTGCCCGTGTCTCTTACGGCAGTAATCATACAGTCTGGGTGCCTTCCTTTATTTCCTTTTCAATTTTGTTGTCGCCCCACATCAGGGTGAGTCTGAACGGTGTGTTGGTGGTGACGGTCACCTTTGGCTTCTCTCCGGCTGAGCCCCGGCGTGCCACCTTGAACGATATAAGTCCGTCGGCACCGTACGGGTAGCGGTCTATGCCGTATCCGTCTGTAAGGTTCACATCGAGCGTTATGTTGTTTTCCTTCACGTTGGCGCGTATTCCGAAGATGTATTCAATGAGCTCTGCAATAGGCGGCAGTCCCGTCCAGCCCACGAAGTCCTTCCGTGCCATGAATCCGGGTTCGGCTTTCTCCGGTGCGTAATACTCCCAGAAGGTGCCTGTCTTCTCATATACTTTCAGCACGTTGTTATAATGGTTCATTGTGATGTCGTGCGCCAGACGGCGGTATCCTTTTTCGGTAAGTCCGGAGATGACCATATAGTTTGTGCCGGGCCACACTCCGCCGGTCCAGTATCTGCCGTTTGCCTTATACTTGGGATGGTCTGCCGCGAGTGACGCAACGCGGTGGGGACGGTTGAACTTTGTGGTGTCCTCGAGATGGCTCACCAGCGCGTCGAGCCTGTCTTTGGGCAGAACGTCGGTGTGCAGTGCCCAGTAGGCGTATATGCCTTGCGTAGTGCTGAGGCTGTTGTCGGCATACTGGTCGTATAGGAAAGCGTCTTTCTCGCTCCACATATTATTGTTTATGTATTCGGACAGCTTCTTTATGTCGTCCTCAAACTCCTCTATCTCCTGCCAGCGTTCCAGATAGAAGCCCATTTTAAGCAGTATGTCGGCAACCATTATCTGCTGGAGGCATGCGTCGAGCCATATCATGTGGCCGTTGCTGTATATGGTGTTGTAGCCTTCGGGCACCCGTGGCATGTTGTCCATGCCCGTTCCCCAGCCGCTGCTCCAGTAGGTGCCGTTGCGCCATGTGCGGTTGAGCTTCAGCCATTTGTAGTATGCAGCAAGCACGGGAAAAACCTTGTTGAGCCGGTTGTCGTCGCCGAACTGAGTGTAGTATTTCCATTCCGACCACGGCAGAAGGTTGGGGCCGGTGCTCGTGGGGTCGTATCGGCTGAAGCAGTCGGAGCCGTCTGCGCGTATCTCGCGGCATATGAAACCGTCAGGATGCTGCTTTGCGTAGAAGTTGTCGAGTGTCTTCTGGAAGGGGAAGAAGTTGCGCCCGTAGCGGCAGAACATCGTTATGAAGGCGTCGTCCCACATGAATATGTTGCCGTTGTAGGCAGGCGCGATGTAGCTTGTGACGAATCCTGAGTCGTCAAGCGGCTGGCATATGTTCTTTATTCCTATCTGCCATGCCTTCCAGTACATCTCTATTTCCTTCTCATGACCTTCCCAGTAAGGTGCGGGAAGCACTTTTCGTGCCTTCTCGAAAGAGCCCGGCACGGTCTTTTCCACCTTTGCCGTGCGGAAGGTATTCTCTGCCACGAGAGTCTGCATGACGTAAGTGTTCTTGTATGGAAGCTTGTACAGCGGTGAGCCGGACGGAATGAGGTTCTGCGCTCCGGCTGTTGTTGCAAGTGCGGCAAGCATGACTGCCGTTATTGTTTTTATTCTCATGATGTGTATTTGAGTTGTGTGGTGAGTGTTTCTTTAGTCTTGCGTGACGGCGGAAGAGCCGTTCCCGCATCCGGAACGCTGCCTTATCGGCGTTCCATAAGGCTCTTTATCTTCCAGAAAATGTCAGTGTTCTCCATTATGCCCGTGAAGTTTTCCGAGCCCGGACCGAACGCATAGACCGGCACCATCACGCCTGAGTGGCTTCCGGTGGAGAACCGGCATGTTATCTTTCCTTCTTCCTTGTCGCCGTCGATGAGCGTTAGTCCGCCCGTCTCGTGGTCGGCTGTCACTACGACAAGGGTCTCGCCGTCCTGCGCCGCCCACTTCATCACCTCGCCGACGGTGCGGTCGAAGTCGAGCGTTTCCTTCATCAGCATGTCCAGTTGGTTGAAATGTCCGTAGTCGTCGAGCTGCGATCCTTCTATCATCATGAAGAATCCGTTAGCGTTCTGGTTCATGAGCGATATGCCTTTCAGCGCGGCTCGTGCGAGCAGATCGCCCCTTTCGTCGGGCAGGGGAGTGTCCACTTCGTAGGGAACAGCGAACACTTTGCCCTTCTTCCATGCAGAAAGGTCTTCCCATGAGCGCGATATGTGGTAGCCGTTCTGTCTCAGTTCTTCGAAGATGTCGCGTCCGTCCTTGCGCTTTGTGAAGTATTTCGCTCCGCCTCCGAACGCATAGTCTATGCCGCAGTCAGCGTAGTCGGCTGTTATCTCCTGCTCGTTGTCGCGGTCGGAGTTGTGGCAGCAGAAGTCGGCGGGTGTGGCGTCCCACAGCCGGCATGTGACAGCTATGCCAGCATCCTTGCCGAGTGATTTTGCCACATCGCACAGCGTGGTCAGCGGTTTGCCGTCCGCATCCACTCCCACAGCGTGGTATCTGGTCTTGTGTCCGGTGGCTAATGCAGTGCCTCCGGCACCGGAGTCGGTGATGAGACGGTCGGTGCAGTAGGTCTTGGACAGCCCTGTGACTTGCGCGTTTTCCAACCACAGCCGCCCGTGATTTGCCGTCCATGCCGAGTAGACGTGCATAAGGCTCATGCCGTCGCCTATCATCAGTATGACGTTCCTTACTTTCTTGCCTTGCGGAGGTGTTATCTTCTCCACCTCATACGGTTTCTCGCAGATGTATGTCTGCGGCTTGTCATTTTGTGCTGCTGCCGGTTTAAATGTCAGAACAAGTGCGCTGACCAGCAGGATACTTCTGATATTCATAGCGGATAAGTTTGTTGTCAGATTGTTTCAGTGCTCGCGTGTAGCATCCGATGGAAGAATGCGGGTGTCTTGTACGTTAGGAATGACACATACAAAATTACGAATTTTTTTGTTTACACGAATGGTTAGACTGCGTATAAATATGATTTCAGCCATTAAGAATGTAAAAAAACACGGCGGCTGTACCTTGTTGGCACAGCCGCCGTCACGTCTCCGCCGGTTTCCCGGAGAGAATGTCCTGTGTGTCGCGGGCGTCAGTCTATCTCCTCGTCTGCCTCATAACCACCCATCTCGCGTATTGCGTTCTTCAGCATGGTGTACTGCTGATAGAGGTTGTTCACAGCCTCCTCGCCTTTTGTGAAGTCGTGCATCGGACTCTTGAGGAAGAAACTCAGGAATCGCTGTATGCCGTAGCGTCCTGCCCGTGCCGCAAGGTCGCTGAGCAGACAGAGGTCGAGCAGCAGCGGCGCGGCGAGTATTGAGTCGCGGCAGAGGAAGTTTATCTTGATTTGCATGGGGTATCCCATCCATCCGAAAATGTCGATGTTGTCCCATCCTTCCTTGTTGTCGTTGCGTGGAGGATAGTAGTTTATGCGCACCTTATGATAATAGTCAGTGTACAGGTCGGGCTGATCCTCCGGTTTCAGTATTGTCTCCAGAGTAGACAGTTTGCTCACTTCCTTCGTGTGGAAGTTAGCCGGTTCGTCGAGCACAAGACCGTCTCTGTTGCCGAGAATGTTTGTAGAGAACCATCCGCTCAGTCCGAGGCAGCGTGTTCCGATGATGGGTGCGAATCCGCTTTTCACCAGAGTCTGTCCGGTCTTGAAGTCTTTTCCTGCGATAGGCATCTTTGTCTTTTCCGCCATTTCCCACATAGCCGGAATGTCAACCGTGGTGTTCGGCGCTCCCATTATGAACGGCGCGCCCTCTGCCAGTGCCGCGTATGCATAGCACATAGACGGAGCCACGTGCTCGCGGTCGTCGTCCTTCATCGCCTTTTCGAGTGCCTCGAGCGTTCCGTGCACCTCTTCGCAGTAGGGAACATATATCTCTGTGGAAGCCGCCCATATCACAACGATGCGCGAGCAGCCGTTTTTCTCCTTGAAGGAGCGTATGTCTTGGCGCAGAGCCTCGGTCATTTCCCATCGTGTGGCGCAGTCTTTCACGTTGTCGCCGTCCAGTCGTTTTGCGTAGTTCTTGTCAAAAGCAGCTTTCATCGGCACAATTTTCTCAAGCTCATCGCGTACGGGTTCGATGTCCTTCTCCTTAAGAACCTCGGCGTACATAGCCGCCTGGTAGGCGTTCTGGGGGTAAACATCCCATGTCCCGAACACAATGTCGTCAAGCGAGGCAAGCGGAACGATGTCGGCATAGTGCAGATATTTCTTCTCGTTGCCTTTACCTACGCGAATCTTGTCGTATTGTGTCATTGACCCAACGGGTTTTGTCAGTCCTTTGCGTGCCATGAGTACGCCTGTCATGAATGTTGTTGTCACGGCGCCGCATCCGACGACCATGATTCCGAGTTTCCCGTTTGCGGGTCTGATGTCTGTCTGTTTCATTATCTGTTATGTTTTTAATTATTTTTGGTTCTGACTGTTGTCAATGTGCGGTATAGGTATCCGGTGATGCCTGTAAGGTAATAATCCGCGACTTGCAAAGTTACGTATTTAAGATTTGATAACAGCTTTGTTTGTCCGTTTTTTTATCATTAATTAGTAAAAATGAACTACATTTTGATTTTGAAGTAAGGAAAAACAGTGATAAAATGTATACTTCTAGTATTGATTGCGGCGTTTTCGAGCACTCGATTACAGTAACAGTACGGCTCAGACCCTCATGTTCCGCCCGGTGTCCGTACACCTTTCTCATCATATCCGGTGCCCCGTTTCTCATCCTTAGGATATGCCGCCCGGTGCGTTTGCGGCAGGACGATTGCCTCCGTGCGTAAGGACGCCCCCGCGACATGCCGTATTCAGAATGCCTATTTGGGTTAAAAAACGTTGTATCACTTTGTGTTGCCAAATTAAAATACTAACTTTGCAATCGGTTATATGACATAAGACAACGTTTTAAATAAACTTTTACAATTATGGTAAACTATAAAGATTTAGGCTTGGTGAACACACGTGAGATGTTCAAGAAAGCCATTAATGGAGGTTATGCTATCCCTGCTTTCAACTTCAACAACATGGAGCAGTTGCAGGCAATCATCAAGGCGTCTTCTGAACTGAAGTCTCCGGTGATCCTTCAGGTTTCCAAAGGAGCGCGCAACTACGCCAACCAGACACTTCTGCGCTACATGGCACAGGGTGCTGTAGAATATGCAAAGGAACTCGGATGCAAGCATCCTGAAATCGTTCTCCACCTTGACCACGGTGACAGCTTCGAGCTTTGCAAGAGCTGTGTGGACATGGGCTTCTCTTCAGTGATGATAGACGGCTCCGCTCTTCCATACGATGAGAACGTAGCTCTCACCAAGAAGGTTGTAGAATACGCACATCAGTTCGACGTCACAGTGGAAGGCGAGCTCGGCGTTCTTGCCGGAGTTGAGGATGAGGTTGTTGCAGAAGAGTCTCACTATACAAAGCCGGAAGAGGTTATCGACTTCGTTACAAAGACAGGAGTTGACTCACTTGCCATCTCCATAGGTACAAGCCACGGTGCTTATAAGTTCAAACCGGAGCAGTGCACACGCGACCCGAAGACAGGCCGTCTGGTTCCTCCTCCATTGGCATTCGACGTTCTCGACGCCATCATGGAGAAACTGCCGGGATTCCCAATCGTGCTCCACGGCTCTTCTTCTGTTCCACAGGAGTATGTAGACATGATCAACCAGTATGGCGGCAAGCTGCCTGACGCAGTGGGCATACCTGAGGAACAGCTCCGCAAGGCAGCCGCAAGCGCAGTCTGCAAAATCAACATCGACTCAGACTCACGTCTTGCTTTCACAGCAGCTGTGCGTAAGGTGTTCGCTGAGAAACCGGGTGAGTTCGACCCGCGTAAGTACTGCGGACCGGCACGTGACCTCATGATTGAGCTCTATGAGCACAAAATCAAAGAGGTACTCGGTTCTGACGGCAAGCTGGCTCAGCTCGACTGATAATATGGCAGACACAATGTCATGACACAAACAGTCCTTTTGTCCATGCACATCCAAGGCATGACAAAAGGACTTTTTTATTTTCCTCATATCACGCCGCAGCCCTTATGCCGGCAGACCATCGCCTGAATGCGCGCCGGGTAAGATTTATTCATGTGCCGCCGGACAGCTTTTCATGAGCGTGACATATATATAATAAGGTGTGACATGGATTCATCCGCTTCTATGTACGTTTTGTTTAAAATAAGTGAAATGGCATGCTTACAATCGCTGTATTGTGAAACGATGTTAAGAATGAGGTAATAATAATAGAAATAGAACGTTGGATTAACAGACGGGCGGCATAAAAGCGCATGCCCTCTCCGTATTGCCGACAGTGGTGCGGGCTATGGTTCTGCGGAGAATGATACAGAGTAAACACGCTTTTGACGCATAAATCATAATGACACATACTATTGACAGCGACATCGCATCCTGCCGATAATAATGTCATGCAATACAGATAATAATAAGAGATACTATAAGAAACATAATAACACAGAGAAGAAAAGCATGAAAAGGATTATTGTGTCCGTGCTGGCGGTATTGATGTCGGTGCCGGCGATGATGGCGGACAACCATGAAATGAAGGCATTTGTGGACAAGCTTATGTCCAAGATGACAGTCAAGGAGAAGATAGGACAACTGAATCTTGTCGTTGCCGGAGACATCACAACCGGCAAGGCAGCCGATTCGGAAGTAGGAGGAGAGATAGCGGCGGGCAGTGTAGGAGGCGTCTTCAACATAAAGGGAGTGGACGGCATACGCGCCTTGCAGGAGGTGGCTGTGAAGAAAAGCCGTCTGGGAATACCGCTGCTTGTGGGCATGGACGTCATTCACGGATATGAGACCATATTTCCCATCCCTCTCGCACAGTCGTGCAGCTGGGACATGGAAGCCATAGAGAAGGGCGCGCGCATAGCTGCCAAGGAGGCGAGCGCGGACGGAATAAACTGGACTTTCAGCCCTATGGTGGACATTTGCGTGGACGCGCGGTGGGGCCGTGTGGCTGAAGGCGGAGGCGAGGATCCGTTTCTCGGCTCGCGCATAGCCGAGGCAATGGTGCGCGGTTATCAGGGAGACTACTCGCAGAACAGCAACATCATGGCATGCCTGAAGCACTTCGCGCTGTATGGCGGAGCCGAGGCTGGGCGCGACTACAACACCGTGGACATGAGCCGCGTGCGCATGTTCAACCAGTATTTGCCACCTTACAAGGCGGCTGTCGATGCCGGTGTGAGCAGCGTCATGTCGTCGTTCAACATCGTGGACGGCGTTCCGGCGACGGGAAACAGATGGCTTCTCACCGAACTGCTGCGCGACACGTGGCACTTCGGCGGACTCGTGGCTTCAGACTACGGCTCCATTGGAGAGATGATGACCCACGGGCTGGGCGACCTTCCTTCGGTTTCGGCACAGGCACTGAAGGCTGGGACAGACATGGACATGTGTACGCGCGGATTCGTGCAGACGCTCGAGAAGTCGCTGGAAGAGGGACGTGTGAGCATGAGCGACATAGACAACGCATGCCGCCGGGTGCTTGAGGCAAAATACATACTCGGACTGTTTGACGACCCTTACAAGTTCTGTGACAGCAAACGGCGCAAGAAAGACATCTTCACTGAGGAGAACCGCAGAGCCGCACGCGACATGGCGGCAGAGACATTCGTGCTGCTGAAGAACGACAACAACCTGCTGCCGCTCGAGAAGAAGGGAAAGATAGCACTTATAGGTCCACTCGCCGACACGCGCGCCAACATGGCTGGAACGTGGTGTGTGGCATATACGCCGGACAGATATTCCACTCTCAAGGAAGGACTCGAGCGTGCCGTGGCAGGCAAGGCGGAGATTCTTTATGCCCAGGGATGCAACCTCACTGCCGACGCACAGATGCAGAAGGACGCCGAGTTCGGCAGGACAATAAAGCGCGGCGACGACAACGCCATGAGGGCTGAGGCTCTGAGAGTGGCGCGCGACGCCGACGTGATAGTGTGTGCCATGGGAGAGAGCTCGGAGATGAGCGGTGAGTCGTCGAGCCGTTCAGACCTCACCCTGCCCGACATACAGATGTCCCTGCTCAAGGAACTTGTGGCTACGGGCAAGCCCGTGGTGCTTCTCAACTTCTCGGGACGCCCCACAGTGATGACATGGGAGAGCAGGCACGTGCCTGCCATCATGAATGTGTGGTTCGGAGGAAGCGAGGCTGCCGACGCCATTGCCGACGTGCTGTTCGGCGACAAGGTTCCGTCGGGCAAGCTCACCATGACCATGCCGGCTGCGACAGGACAGGTGCCGATATACTACAACCACCTTCCCACAGGACGCCCCGTGCCTGACGGTGCGAAGGACTACCGCAAGTATCAGAGCAACTATCTCGATGTGCGCAACGACCCGCTCTATCCGTTCGGCTACGGACTGAGCTACACCACATTCGCCTACAGCGACCTGACACTGAGCAAGGGTACTCTCGCTCCCGGAGGAAGTGTGAGGGCGACAGTCACCGTGACCAACACCGGCAGCCGCGACGGCTACGAGGTGGTGCAGATGTACATACACGACCGCGCGGCACGCATATCGCGACCTGTTAAGGAGCTCAAAGGCTTCAGCCGCATACATCTTGCCGCCGGAGAGAGCAAGGACGTGTCGTTCGACATAACTCCCGAGCTTCTGAAGTATTATGACAGCAGTCTGCGCTACGGCATAGACCCGGGAGAGGTCGAGATAATGGTTGGACCGGACAGCCGCAACCTGAAGAAGGCTGTGCTAAACGTGGAATAGGCATTCAACTTACACTTGCATCCGGACCGTACGGCGTGAGTCTGCATGACGCTTGCGCCGTGCGGTCCGGTTTTTATTTGCCCCGTGTATGGTCCGGATGTTTGCTCACGCACGGATGAGGGCACTTTACGGAACTGTATAAATATGCGGTCTGACAGTAAAAAATATTGACAAAGGAAAATGACAAAATAGAAATGACAGAACGCCGGAAAACGTTCCGCGACATGCTTCCGTCCATACGGAAGAGCCTTTTCGGGCATTATATGTCCACGTGAAGTCTGTTTTATGATACGGAAAGCCGTTCCGCAACGCGAAACGGCTTTTATTGTTGTGTGATACAGGCATTATGAGTGTGCCAAAAAGGCTTTTCCGCAGTGCCGAAGAGGCTTTCCGGCAGCGCGGAAAAATGCTTCTTACGGGCGTGTCGGGCGTAAGCCGCTGACTGTCAGCGTGATGGGCAGACTGCCTGAAACTCGCGTATTTGCGCCCGGATGTGCCGTCACGCGCAAATACGCGGTTCTCGCGGAGTTGCCGTGTATATTTATGCATGCGTCAGACAGTGTTTTCCGTATATTCATGCAATAAGTCTGTGTGACGCGCATGAGGCAGTGACACGGGCGTGAGGCGTCAGAGCCGTGTGTAAGGAATGAGGCACGCGCGCCCCGCCTTACAAGTGTATGGGCGTCAGTCGAGCGGTTCGGTGTGAAGGTTTGTTATGCCTCCTGTCGCCTTGTCGAGCACAATCTGCGATGTGAATTTTTTGCCGAAGAGCGAGCCGCTGAGCGTGTCGACGGTGCCGAACTGTGCCGCATACGTGCTGAACGAGCCTAAAGTGTTGGTGCCGTCGGTTATTCTTATCTTTATCTTTCCCGGTATGTTCACCCCGATAATCATGTCGTCCTTCTGCTTCTTCAGCTTCTCGTCAATCACGGGAGCCTCCGCCGGGGTCTGCATATCCTCTGTCACGGCATAGAACGGAGCACCCGAGAGGTCGTCGGCAGAGGTGAGTCCGAAGTGTCTTGAGAAGCGGAAGACCGTCTGCCTGGCGTTTTCCTTGTCGGGAACGAACGACACTACGGTCTCGGTGGTGTCGGTGACGGTGGTTCCCTCGAACACCTGCATGAGCGCGTTCTCCTGTGTCTGGAGCTGCGCGAGCATTATCTTGAGCTGCTCTCCGTCTTTCGGCATGAACTCGGCTTCGCCCCGTGACAGCTGGTTGCGGCTGTCGCGGATGTCGTATATCTCCTGTGCCACCATCTGCGCCATCTTCGGCAGGTTGGTAGACGAGAGGATGTCCTGGCTCATGTAGTCGTTGGGCGAGGGCAGGGAGGGTCGCGGTGCCGGTGTGAAACGTTGCTGCCGCTGTTCTTCGTTGCCCTTGGTGTTGATGGCTTTCAGCACACCGTTCCTGTCGCAGTCGATGCTCAGGATGCTGTGTTTCTTGTCCACCACAAGGCTGTATTGCTTGCTTTCGTCCGGCACTCCGTCCGTGGCGAATGTCATTCCTACTATTCTGTAGCTTACTTCCGGCTCTTTCTGTGCCTTTGTCTTGAAATACAGGTCGCAGTAGTCGGCAAGTCTTCCCGGGGTGTATGTGGTTTTCTCGATGAGCAGCGATATGCTCACTTCGGTCTTCGGCAGGAAGTATGTGAAGTTGCCGTTGTCTTTCTGCGCGCAGGCAGTGCCTGCGGCAGCTGCCATCATTAGGGTTGACAGTATCTTTCTCATCATTGTCTATCGTCGGTTAGTTGTTTGAATGCGTGTGGAATGTGTCTTATTATGTCGCTCGCCATGAGGCTTTCCTCGCCTGTCTGCCGTGCCGCGATGTCGCCTGCGAGTCCGTGCAGATACATGGCGGTGAGGCACGCGCGTGCGCTTTGATACCCTCTCGCCAGCAGTCCTGCTATTATTCCTGTCAGCACATCGCCGCTTCCGGCTGTCGCCATGCCCGCGTTGCCTGTGGTGTTGAACGTCACGCTGCCGTCTGGCGCGCACAGTGCGGAGTGGTGACCCTTGAGAATGATGTGAGCCTGAAGGCGTTGCGCCATGTCGCATGCCGCTTCGAGCCGTTCGTATCCGCTCTGTGACTTGTTGCCGCACAGGAGGTCCATCTCTCCTGGGTGGGGCGTAAGGATTAGTCCTGCGGGCAGGTGCTGCATCCATGTGCGGTGGGCTGCTATGATGTTGAGCGCGTCGGCGTCGAGCACTATGGGGCATGCCGTGCGTCTGAGCTGTGCCATGAGCGCGACAGCCGTGTCCTCGTCGGTGCCCAGTCCCGGACCTATTGCCACGGCGTTGTATGCTTCGGTGTCTACGGCTTCGGTGAAGCACCTCCCGCCGCGGGTCTCTCTCATTATGGCTTCGGGTATTGCCGTCTGTATGATGGAGCGGTTGCAGTCGGGCGTAAGCACGGTGGTCTTGCCCGCTCCGGAGCGCATGCAGGCTTCCGCAGCAAGCACTGCGGCTCCCGCCATGCCGTAGCTTCCGGCTATGAGGAGTGCGTGCCCCATGGCGCCTTTGTGCGCGAAGGGGTCTCGTCTTATGATGTTTCCCTTTATGTCAGCCTCTTCTGCCGTGGTATACCGGCATGAAGCGTCTCTTATGAACTCTTCCGACAGTCCGATGTCGAGCACTTTCACCCGTCCGAGGAAAGGCTGTGTGTCAGCGAACATCATGGCTAGCTTCTTCTGATGCAGTGTCAGTGTGGTGTGTGCCCTGACGATGTTGGCTTGCACGTTGGCTGTGTTGTCCTCGGTCATGAGTCCTGACGGCACGTCGATGCTTATCACCGTGGCATGTGACTGGTTGATGTATTTCACGAGAGAGGCGAATCCTCCTGTGAGCGGACGGTTGAGTCCGGAGCCGAACAGTCCGTCTATGAGCAGCGTGCCCGAGTCGAGTCTCGGCGGGTCGAAGTCGGTTGTCACCTCCGTGAACTTCTTCATGAGACTGTGGGCGGTTAGCCGTCTGCGGTTTTCGGCGCAGTCTTCGGAAAGGCGGTTGCCTATGTTGAACAGCCATACGGCGACATCATATCCTCTGTCGAGCAGCATGCGTGCCACCGCGAGGGCGTCTCCTCCGTTGTTTCCCGGACCTGCAAACACTATGACATTCTTATCGGAGGGCCATTCATCCGTTATGGCGGCGGTGATGGCTTTGGCGGCACGCTCCATCAAGTCAACCGACTTGACCGGTTCGTGCTCTATTGTATATTTGTCGAGCTCATGAATCTGTGAGCCAGTAAATATCTTCATACGGGGCAAAGATACAAAATAAATTCGTGCCCGACAATAATTTGGTCTTTTTTTCGGGGCTTTGCCGGCATGCCGCCTTCCTGCGCCGGAAAGTCCGCGGAGAGCCTGCCGGAGGGCGTGGGGAGCGTGAGAGGACGAGGGAATGTGCGGTGCGCGCCGCTGTAAAAATCCGAAATAAATGTAAAGAGCCTGCAACGTTCGGCATATTTTTTGTAAATTTGCGGGCAAATATAAATTAAACACCATGGACAGTACGGTAAGAATAAAGGACAAGACGTTCAGAACGTCCATACCGGAAGCTGAGATATTGAAGCGCGTCAAGGCTGTGGCAGACAAGATTAACGCCGACATGGCGGGGAAGAATCCTCTGTTGCTCGCAGTGCTGAACGGTTCGTTTGTATTTGCGGCTGACCTCATGAGAATGATAACAATACCGTGTGAGATTTCGTTTGTGAAACTGGCATCCTATCAGGGCACCACCTCTACCGGGCGGATAAAGGAAGTGATAGGCATAAACGAAGACCTGACAGGGCGCACGGTGATAATAGTGGAGGACATCGTGGAGACCGGACTGACGGTGAAACGCATGATAGAGTCGCTCGGGACGCGCAATCCCGAGTCCATACATATATGCACGCTGCTGCTCAAGCCGGAGCGTCTGAAAGTGCCGCTCGACGTGGATTATGTGGCGATGAAGATACCCAACGACTTCATTCTGGGCTACGGGCTCGACTACGACCAGCAGGGACGCAACCTGCGCGACATATATACGCTTGTGGAGGAATAACCTGATGCGGACGTGTCCGGGCATCGTGTGATGGCTGGAGCGCGCTACGCATGTATACATATAATTTCAATCAAAACATAAAGATGAAGAATATCGTGATTTTCGGTGCCCCGGGTTCAGGCAAGGGCACACAGAGTGACCTGATGATCAAGAAGTATGGATTCAACCATATTTCTACCGGTGACGTGCTGCGCAATGAGATAAAGAACTGCACGGAGCTGGGCAAGACAGCCAAGGGATACATTGACAACGGACAGCTCATACCCGACGCGCTGATGATAGACATTCTCGCAAGTGTCTACGACAGCTTCGGCAAGGAGCATAAGGGTGTCATCTTCGACGGATTTCCGCGCACCATACCGCAGGCTGAGGCTCTCAAGACAATGCTTGCCGAACGCGGACACAACGTGGCTGCGATGATAGAGCTCGACGTTCCGGAGGACAAGCTGATGGAAAGGCTGATAAAGCGCGGACAGGAGTCGGGTCGTACGGACGACAACGAGGAGACAATAAACAAGCGTCTGAAGGTGTATTCCACACAGACGGCACCGCTCATAGAGTGGTATAAGAGCGAAGGACTGCATCATCACATCAACGGATATGGTGAGCTCGACCGCATCTTCGCTGACATATGCGCTGTTATCGACAATATCTGACAAGAACATCAACACACTGAAAACAAGATATGGCAGAATCCAACTTTGTAGATTACGTGAAGATATATTGCCGCTCGGGAAAGGGCGGACGCGGCTCCATGCACCTGCGGCACATCAAATATCAGCCCAACGGCGGTCCCGACGGAGGCGACGGCGGACGGGGAGGAAACATATACCTGCGCGGCAACCACAATTACTGGACTCTGCTGCATCTTAAATATCAGCGTCACGTGTTTGCCGAACACGGTGGAAACGGCGGTAGGGACAAGTGTCACGGCAAGGACGGAAAGGATGTTTATATTGACGTTCCGTGCGGAACGGTGGTGTATAACGCCGAGACGGGAAAGTATGTGTGCGACGTCACCTATCACGGACAGGAGGTGCTGCTGCTCAAGGGAGGACGCGGTGGACTGGGCAATTTCCAGTTCCGCAGTGCCACCAACCAGACTCCGCGATTCGCGCAGCCCGGTGAGCCGATGGAGGAAATGACCATCATACTCGAGCTGAAGCTGCTTGCGGATGTGGGACTCGTGGGATTTCCCAACGCTGGAAAGTCGACACTGCTCTCTTCTCTGTCGAGCGCGAGACCGAAGATAGCCAACTATCCGTTCACAACGCTCGAGCCGTCGCTCGGCATTGTGGGCTATCATGACAGGCAGTCGTTCGTCATGGCGGACATTCCGGGAATAATAGAAGGTGCGAGCGAGGGCAAAGGACTCGGTCTGAGATTTCTCCGTCACATCGAGCGCAACTCGCTTCTGCTGTTCATGGTGCCCGGAGACACCGACGACATAAAGCGCGAATATGAGATACTTCTCAACGAACTGAGACAGTTCAATCCTGACATGCTCGACAAACACCGCGTGCTTGCCGTGACCAAATGCGACCTTCTGGACGATGAGCTCATAGATATGCTGCGTGACACTTTGCCGGAGGATGTGCCCGTGGTGTTCATTTCGTCTGTAACAGGCATGGGGCTCAACGAGCTGAAAGACGTGCTGTGGCGTGAGCTCAACAGCGAGAGCAACAAGCTGCAGGGCATCATAGCCGAGGACAATCTCGTACACCGTGACAAGGACATGAGCCGTTTCGCGGCGGAGATGCAGGCTGAGGGCGAGGACGAGATAATATATATTGACGATGACGAGATAGAGGACCTCGACGATTTTGAGTACGACGAAGAGGATACGGATGATTGAGCCGCCTGTCATAACGTATTATGACGTCGCAGATGAGGTCGTGGCGTTCAGCACAACACGCCACGGCGGATGTGGAAAGGGAGCCTATTCCGGTTTCAGTATAAACGCTTATTGCGGTGATGATGAGGACTGCGTGCGCCGCAACCGTGAGGCTTTGAGCGATGCGCTCGGTATAGACGGCAGTCACATTGTGATGCCTCATCAGACGCACGGTACTGAAACAAGGGTGATAGGACCCGAATTTCTTGAACTGGGCAGCCGCACCCGGCACATGGTGCTGGAAGGAGTGGATGCTCTGATGACCTCTGTGAGAGGTGTGTGCATAGGCGTATCCACTGCCGACTGCATACCGGTGCTTCTTTATGATGCGTACAATCATGCTGTGTGTGCCGTCCATGCCGGATGGCGGGGGACTGTGATGCGTATCGTACAGAAGGCAATTGTGGAGATGAATGCGGTATACGGTACTGACGCCTCACGCTTGAAGGCGGTTATAGGACCGGGCATATCGCTTGACAGTTTTGAGGTCGGCGAAGAGGTGTATGACAGATTCTGTGCTGCCGGTTTTGACATGCAGGGCATCAGTTGCAGGAAAGGGAAGTGGCATATAGACCTTCCCGGATGCAACCGCATGCAGATGGTGGAGTCGGGAGTCGATGACGGCAACATATATTCGTGCGGAATATGCACCTTCAAAAACGCTGACGACTACTTCTCGGCACGCAGACTCGGAACGGAGTCAGGCCGTATTTTCAATGCGATATACCTGCGTCAGTGACACGGCGCGGATATGTCTGAGCCGTCTCAGACGGCTTGTTTTCCTTTAAAAAACAGTGCGGGCGGATTCTACGGGCATATGTTCCCATACCGATGTCCGCTGTCTGTTTATCTTAAACTACAAACAATTTACTGACGATGAGTATACTAAGACAACTGTTTTTTCTGATATCATTTGTTGTTACACTGACGGCAGCCGCTCCGGTGAAGCATAAGTTCACTGCGGCGGAGCAGCAGCAGATTAGCATAGAGACGCCCGGACTGTTCAGCCGTTCGGATGCTTTCAGCGTGGATTTCTCTTCCTTGAAGGACAATGACTATTCTTTTCCGTTGCCGGTAGGCAAAGCCACGCTGCAGGATGACAATGTGTTGAGGATAGAAACGAAGGAAGGCGATGCGGTGAAAGCCATGTTCGACGGTGTGGTGAGGCTCTCGCGGCATCACGACGGAATGCGAAACGTCATCGTGGTGCGCCATCGCAACGGACTTGAGACCGTGTATGCGAACAATAAGAGCAACGTGGTGAAGGTCGGACAGAAGGTGAAGGCGGGGCATACGATAGCTTTTGTCGGCACCGGCGAGGGAAAGACGTTCTGCGACTTTTCCATTATGGTGAACGGATGCAGGATAAATCCGTCGACGATAATAAACATAAACAGTCACAGGTTGCGCAAACAGACATTGATGTGCAAGCGTAACGGCTCGTATGTTGACGTGACGTCTTCGTCAGGGGCAAATGTCCTGATGGCGGCGGAAAGCATGGATGACGACCCTTTCGAGACGGAATCGAAATTTGAGCTCAACCTCTCCGACCTTGATGAGGGCAATTGGGCGTTCCCGTTGCCGGGTGCCAAGGTTATCAGTCCTTATGGCGGACGGCGCAGACATTCGGGTGTGGACCTGAAGACAAAGCCGAATGACGAGATTGTGGCGGCGTTCGACGGAGTGGTGACACGTTCCGGACCGTATTACGGATACGGCAACTGTATTGTGATAAAGCACGCATACGGATTTGAGACGCTTTACAGTCATCAGTCCGAAAACATGGTTAAGGTGGGTGACAAGGTAAAAGCCGGACAGGTGATAGGGCTTACCGGACGCACCGGACGCGCCACAACGGAGCATCTGCATTTCGAGATTTCGTTCAGGGGAAAACGGCTCAATCCTACCGTTGTGTTCGATTGTGCCAACAGAACGCTTCAGCAGGCGACGCTGACACTAAACAAGAGCGGCAAGGTAAGCTCACGCAAGAACTACTACGCGCAGGGAAAAAGTCCGTCATCCCGCACATAGCGGATAGGCTGCGCGGCGCGATGAGGCAGTGAGGCATGTTCCGGAATGAGTTGAGGAATCACATGCCGCTATATATAAATAATGTGATGATACGAATATGGCTGCAATCTGAAGAGGTTGCAGCCATATTCGCTTATGAGTGTTTCGTCCATAGCATGATGACATAAAGTGCAGACACGTCCGTGTTATTTCTTGTGCCTGTTAGCCCTCTGCTCCCGGTATTTGGCTTTCTGACGTGCAGAGCCGCTGCCGTGCGCACCGGTTATGTATTTCTTTTTCTTGGCTTTGGTCTTCACCTTGCCGTCTTCCTTGGGAGCGGTGCTCTTCTTTTTGAATACAAGTCCGCCTCCGCTTATTATATCATCAATTTCGTTGCTCATTCCGAAAAGTGTTTTCTGATCAATGATGGAACAGTCTCACACCTGTGAAAGCCATCGCGATGTCGTACTTGTCACAGGTCTCTATAACGTTGTCGTCGCGTACTGAGCCTCCAGCCTGGGCTATGTAGCGCACTCCGCTCTTGTGTGCGCGCTCGATGTTGTCACCGAACGGGAAGAAGGCATCGCTCCCGAGAGCCACGTCGGTGTTGCGTGCTATCCACTCTTTTTTCTCCCCTGCCGTGAGCACCTCTGGTTTTTCCTTGAAGAACTGCTGCCATGTGCCTTCACGCAGGACGTCGTCGTGCTCATCGCTGATGTACACATCAATGGTGTTGTCGCGGTCTGCGCGGCGTATACCGTCAATGAACGGCAGGTCCATTACTTTCGGATGCTGCCTCAGCCACCATATGTCGGCTTTGTTTCCGGCAAGGCGTGTGCAGTGTATACGGCTTTGCTGACCGGCTCCGATGCCTATTGCCTGTCCGTCTTTCACGTAGCACACTGAGTTGCTCTGTGTGTATTTGAGTGTGATGAGGCTTATGATGAGGTCGCGTTTTGCCTCGTCCGAGAATGTCTTGTTCTTTGTGGGGATGTTCGCAAAGAGCGCAGGGTCGTCGAGCTTTATCTCGTTCCGTCCCTGTTCGAATGTTATTCCGAACACCTGTTTGCGCTCTATCGGCTCGGGAACGTATTGAGGGTCTATGCTGATGACGTTGTATGTGCCTTTGCGTTTGCCTTTAAGTATCTCGAGAGCTTCAGGAGTATAGCCTGGCGCAATCACGCCGTCGCTTACCTCTCTCTTGATTAGTGTCGCCGTAGCGGCGTCACATGTGTCGCTCAATGCCACGAAATCACCGTACGAACTCATTCTGTCGGCTCCACGCGCTCTTGCATATGCGCATGCGAGAGGTGAAAGTTCAATGTTCACATCGTCCACAAAATAAATCTTCTTCAGTGTGTCGCTCAGCGGCAGACCTATTGCCGCACCTGCCGGTGAGACGTGTTTGAACGACGCGGCGGCAGGCATGCCTGTTGCCTCTTTGAGTTCCTTAACTAACTGCCATGAGTTGAGCGCGTCGAGGAAGTTGATATATCCCGGTCGCCCGTTGAGCACTTCTATCGGCAGTTCGCCTTCAGTCATGAAGATGCGTGACGGTTTCTGGTTCGGATTGCATCCGTACTTTAGTGCTAATTCTTTCATATTGTGATATTGAGAATATAATCGTTTTCAGGCGACAAAATTACTATTTTTTCATGACATACGCAAATATGGGAAACGGCTGTCGCTGATGTAGCGCGGCATGTTTATTTTTCACACTTATTGTTTTGCGGAAACGTATGTTTGTATTACTTTTGCAGGCACAGAGCGGAGCACTTTTCCACTGTTTCCGAAGGGTACGGCTGCAATGGTTTATGCCATTGTAAGGCATGCATTACGTGACGTGGAATCAGGCAGGAACGTAAATGCGATGCTCTGGAATTTAAGCGTTGGTAATGTAGTATGGAAAGGAAGCATTGGGAATTGAGCATGTTGCTCAAGGCAGTTGAGAGAAAGTTTAACGACAATGCGCATAAGCCGGCTGTGCTGAAGAAAATAGCCGCACACATCAAAAGTGCCGAGAAACCGGGTAAAGAGACGCTCGACAGACTGTCGTTGCTTGCCGGATTTCAGGATTGGGAGAGTTTTAAAGCCGCTATCTACGGCTCGGCTGACGGACTGTCGAACTTTGAGGATGAAGACGCGGACACTGAGGGGAAACCTCACAACGCACCGGCAGGACATTGACGCCTTCACTCATAGGGTTTTTAAGAATCAGGAATGACCGCTGTGTTTCCGCTTTTTTGTGGAACAACGCTTGCGCAGACTGCCGGGCTCTGACGTTCTTTGAGTGTCCGGCAGGTAAGAGTGCGGCATGCGTCTTTAATATTGCGTGCCGTCTGTAAGGGATGTTCCGGTGTGGTTTGCGTGTGAAATCTTAAGGCGTGGCATTCCGATTAAGACATACAGATGTGATGTCTGCCGTTTGAGCCGTGGCAGGATGATGCGGTTGGATGTGGCATGTTTTGATGTATGGATGGCTGTTATGCGTGGAATTACAGTCACGAGCCGGTCATAAGACAGCAAAGACTGTGTTTTAAACACATTGCAGACTCTTCATCCTTTTTCCGCACTTCTGCCGCCATATTGTCTCCCGCTTTTTCCTGATTCAGTCCGCCGCGCCTTCAATAAGGCGTCAATGAAAACATCCTGAGCACAGGACTGAATACGAATGAAGAGTGACGAGCGGTCCGGGACAATGTATAGAGCAATTAACGACAAAAGGTTTTGCGGCATGACTGCGGCAAAACCTTTTATTTCTTTTGCAAGAATGTAATCCCTGAAAGCGCGTATGCGCATTATTCGCCAGTGATGACCTTCTTCTCTTTGATACGTGCTTTCTTACCTGTAAGCTTGCGCAGATAGTAAAGTTTGGCGCGACGTACCTTACCATGTTTGTTCACCTCGATGCTGTCAATGTTCGGTGACTCAATCGGGAAAATACGCTCAACACCTACGGTGCCTGACATCTTGCGTACGGTGAAGCGTTTCTTGTCACCGTGACCGTTGATTTTGATTACGACACCACGATAGAGCTGAATACGCTCTTTGTTTCCCTCGATAATTTTGTAAGCGACAGTGATAGTGTCACCAGACTTGAATTCCGGGAACTTCTTGCCGGTTGCAAATGCTTCTTCAGCAACTTTAATTAAGTCCATTTCTTGATAATTAAATTTGTTTATCGCCCAACGCAACATGACCAGCGACTCTTCCGTTGTCAGCGGTTACGCCGAAAAGCGGTGCAAAGTTACTACAATAATTCAGAACGGACAAATTTATGCCTCTAAATTTGTTGTTAATCAGGTAAATAACGGGCGTTTTCAGTAAATGCACCATGTGACCGTCATATTTCATGACAATGATATCCGTTCTGTTCCTTTTGTCGGGTCAGCAAATAAACATGAATAAGAAAATGAACGTTTGGCTTTGCATTATGCGATAGTTGCATTAACTTTGTAGCTTGAACATCCGGTGCTGAATGCGGAGGAGAAGGCTTTTGAGACCGCTGTATGGGCTGACCGGAAAATACACACATTATATGACAACAGACAATATGAAAAGAAAAACGCGCAGACGGTTGCTTGACTGCGGGCTGATGACAGCCATACTTATGTTTGCGGCATGCTCTTCAGGCATACAGCTGACGGGTGTGCAACGCGGACGGATGCTGGTGGACAGCCGGTATGACACCGTGAGCGACAGTTCGGGCATGAGGTTCCTCTCACCGTACAAGGCAAAGGTGGACAGTTTGATGAGTCCTGTCGTAGGGCACGCGGCACACTACATGGAGGCGTCGCGACCTGAAAGCGACCTGTCCAACCTGCTTGCCGACATACTGATGTGGGGCAGCAGGGCATTCGGAGAGAAGCCCGACTTCGCCGTATATAATATGGGCGGCATACGTGCAGCCCTGTCGGAGGGGGCTGTGACGATAGGAAACGTGCTTGACGTGGCTCCGTTTGAGAACAAGATATGTTTCCTCACGCTCGACGGAGACAAGGTGGAGGAACTGTTTGAACAGATTGCCGCGTCGGGTGGAGAGGCTGTCAGCCATGGCGTAAGGCTTGTAATAACGAAGGACGGAAAACTGAAGTCGGCTCTCGTAGGAGGAAAAGGTATAGAAAAGGACAGACAGTACCGCATTGCCACACTCGACTATCTGGCACAGGGCAACGACGGACTTGAGGCGTTCAAGGACAAGACCGGAGTGGTGTCTCCTAAGAGTGAGGAGAACAACGTGAGGCATATCATCGAGAATTATTTCAGAGAGCAGGAGAAGAACGGGCGTCCGGTGGAAAGCAGGGTTGAGGGACGCATAGTTGTGGAATGAAACATCGGAGACATATGATAAGGAATATTATAATGAGCTGTGCGCTCATCGTATCGTCAATGGCGGCGGAGGCACAGACACAGATAGAGATACTGCACACCAACGACACGCACAGTTGTATACTGCCGTTGAGCAGAAACCTTGCCGACACGGTGGTGGCAGGACGCGGAGGATTCGTGAGACGCCTGGAGCTTGTGAACCGCGAGCGCAGTAAAGACCCCGAGTTGCTGCTGCTGGACAGCGGTGACTTCTCGCAGGGGTCGCCTTACTACACTCTTTTCCACGGTGATGTGGAGGTGGGGCTTATGAATCTTATGGGTTATGATGCGGTGACTATAGGCAACCATGAGTTCGACTTCGGACTGGAGAACATGGCGCGTCTCTTCAGAATGGCGAAGTTTCCGGTGGTGTGTTGCAACTATGACTTCACGTCAACACCGCTTGAAGGACTCGTGAAACCGTATGTCGTGATAGAGCGCAAGGGAGTGAGGATAGGCGTGTTCGGTGTATGTCCCGAACTTGACGGGCTTGTTGACGAGAACAACTGTCGCGGAGTGAAATTCGAGAATCCGGAGAGTGCGGCAGCCAGAACGGTGAAGACACTGAGAGAGAAGGAGAAGTGCGACGTGGTGGTGTGCCTGTCTCATCTGGGATGGGATGACGACGGAGAGAAAGGCGACAGCAAGCTCATGTCTGAGACAAGTGGCATAGACATTGTGCTCGGAGGTCACTCGCATTCTTATTTTAAAGAACTGAAATATGTGAAGAATGCCGAAGGTAAGGAGATACCAAATGACCAGAACGGCAAACACGGAGTGTATGTGGGTCGGATAGTGCTAAGTTTTGACAAGTGATGTGCTGCTGCACTTGCAGTGAAAGCATGTGCCGGAGCATATATGGAAGGAAAGTCTCATCAGAAATGGTGGGACTTTTTTATTTCGAACCGCGTTTTGACTCCATACGTATTAGGTGCTGCTGTCATGCAGATTGGGTTCCGGTTATGTAGAAGATGTGACGGGATGTACCGGGAAAAGGCAGAATGCAAGATGATGTCGGCATTGTGGAAGAGGAACGGATAGGTCGGCAATAAAGTAACAAAAAAGTTTTGACGGTCTGATGGACTATTCTGTTTTATTCCAAAACATTGCGAGTGAGTGCAATGAAAGCTTGCTTTCATATTGCCGAGCGCAGCCTGTTTTATTCAAAAACATACGGCATCAGGATGTTTAAAAGCTCGTATTGTGCTTACCGATACTGTCTCGCAAATGAAAATAACGCGGTATTATACGTTGGTAATCCAAAGTAGAGACGCAAGATTTTGCACTGGTGTCCCAAGAAAAAATTAACATTCATCTGTAATGGATTGATAATCAGAATAAATTTATCAATAAAGTTTGTCGGAGGATTTTGAAAATACATTTTATTGTCTATATTGGCGTAACTGACAAAATGTTACCAATATGCCACAAAACGCTTACATCTTCAACCAACTGCATTCGCTTTTGCCGCGTGACCATTTCGAGTATCTTGTAAAGAAATATGACGGTAACGCCTATATAAAAAATACAGTTGCTGGAACCATTTTCTTGTAATGTTATGGGCACAGCTTTCCGGCCGTGAGAGTCTGCGCGATATAGAAAGCAGCCTCCGTGCCCATCGTGATAAACTTTACCGTCTGGGTATGGGAATGGACATTTCACGAAACAACATTTCTTATGCTAACGCAACACGTGAAGTCGCGATATTCAGGGAATTCGCACAAAGGGTGATGGACATGTCCTTTGGACATATCAAGGCTGACGTGTCGCTGCTCTCCAGTCTGTCGGAAGGATGCCGTCTGTCGGGGTTCTTCGCGGTTGACTCGTCGACGGTCTATCTGAACCGCGATAGGTTCGGATGGAGCGTCCCGCAGAAAGACAGGGGAGGCGTCAAGCTCCACACACTGTATGACATATTACGGGAAATACCCGCCATGTGTCTTATAACCGGTCATGAGGAGCGCGACCAGACATTCATGGAAGACTATCCTTACCGCAGAGGCGGCATGTACGTCTTTGACAAGGCTTACGTCAAGACATCATGCCTGAGGAGAATCGATGAGGTGCCGGCTTTCTTCGTCGTCAGGAGAAAGCGCGGAATGGCATATTCCGTCTTGAGCGAACAAGCCGGTATTGAGGCTCCTGTATATGGGGACAAGGAGATACTTTTCACAAACAGATGGGCGGGGAAAGGATATCCCGGCAAGCTCAGACTCGTGCAATATTACAGCAGGGAGAGGAACGAGGTGATGGATTTCCTGACAAACAACTTCATGATACCTGCGGCAATGATAGCTCAGGCATACAGATACAGGTGGAACATCGAGATGTTTTTCAAGTGGATAAAGCAGCATCTGCATATTACCCGCTTCTACGGCACATCAGCAAATGCCGTTTGCATACAGATATATGTCGCAGTTACGGCTTACTGTCTTGTCCTACTAGCCAAGTCATTATACGGATTCGAAGGTACTGCATATGAGATGTTCAGGATTATAAGCGTGTCACTTTTTGAAAGACAGCCGCTTGGAGACATTATTGAGAGATACAAAAAACATACAACCGCAAAAGACACATGTTTTTGGCCATCATTATTTGACTGGGACATTTGACAATTTGATAGTTGGAACACACCTGTAACACCGCAAAATCAACTGTTAATTTTTTCTTGGGACACCAGTGCAAAATCTTGCGTCTCACAAGCAAGTATGCGCAATGAAGCGAGGCGAGTAAATGCCTGTTGTTGTCGAGCCTCTTGCGTCTCACAGGCAAGTATGAGCAATAAAGTGAGGTGAATATATGCTTGTCGTTGCCAAACCTTTTGCTCGTGAGACGCAAGATTTTGCGTCTCTACTGGGTTGACGCCATCATTATTTAATGTAAAACAGGCGTGATTGACAATTGGATGGCAAGCTTTTGTCGTTATAGCTGCCACCGTTTGATACATGAGAATAACGTGGAATATATGTGGATAATCCAAAGTAGAGACGCAAAATCTTGCGTCTCACAAGCAAGTATGTGCAATGAAGCGAGGTGAATATATGCCTGTCGTTGTCGAGCCTTTTGCACGGGAGACGCAAGATTTTGCGTCTCTACTGGGCTGACGCCACCATTGTTTAATGTAAAACAGGCGTGATTGACAATTGGATGGCAGGCTTTTGTCGTTATAGTCGCCACCGTTTGATACATGAAAATAACGCGGAATATATGTGGGTAATCCAAAGTAGAGACGCAAAATTTTGCGTCTCACAGGCAAGTATGAGTAATAAAGCGAGGTGAGTAAATGCCCGTCGTTGTCGAGCCTCAAGCGTCTCACAAGCAAGTATGAGCGATAAGGTGAGGTGAATAAATGCCTGTCGTTGCCAAACCTTATGCACGGGAGACGCAAGATTTTGCGTCTCTACTGGGCTGACGCCATCATTGTTTTAATATAAAAAGATGCTTTGACGGTCTGATGTCCGATTTTTGTTCGTGTATATGTGGATTGTGCGATGACTGAAGAGGAAAAGAAGGATTGCATTTGTTCGGAATCTGCCATTATGATTCATCCGTTTCCCGTGCTGCTTTAAGACATTGTTTATTCCTATTTAGTGCAATATGTGGCATTATGCGGCTACACCGGTAAAAAGCCTGTGAAAGAATGTCGGCGGTGGTGTGGCGGGATGGCATGGAGCTGGCAATAGTGTGTGAAATGATGAATATCGTTCCTATCGCATATTCCGGTCAGGATGATTATTCGAAATAGAAGCTGAGGACAATCATCTTCGTGTGTGCCTCCTTCACTGATTTGGCGAAGCGCAGCATATTTTTGTCGCGCAGGCGGTCGGCGTGAGTGGTGTCGAGGCTGTTGCCCAGTCCGTACATGAACTTCAGTTCGGGTCGCAGCTTGAAGAACGGCAGGTAGAAGTCGCAGCCGAATCCCACCTCAGCGCATATGTCGTAGCGTTTGAGGCGGATGTAGTCGGTGCTCTTGCCGCTGAGATTTATCATCGGGTTGACACCGGCTATGAGGTAAGGACGGTGGTTGTTGAACCGAGGGGCGGCGAATATGAGGTCGAGTGCGGATGAGATGTACACCGACTTGAGATTCTGGTTCTGCTCTCTGGGCTTGCCTTCAGGGTCGAGGTCGGTCATGTCGCGGAACGTTATGTGGCGGTTGCCGAAGTAAAGCGTTGGAGCCACACGGAACTGGAAATAAGTGCTTATGCGGTATTCGCCCACCACACCCACGTTGAATCCCGTGTCCCAGCGGTCCTGGTCGGCAGTGACAAGAGTCTCTACGGTTGTGCCGTCCTCGTTTGTAATGATCTGCGGACCGGCGTTCAGCAGTTCGAGATCCTGCAAATGAGTGCCGACGACCACCCCGAAGTGGAACGGGCGGAGGTCTGTGTAAGGTCTGTTCTGCACCGTGCGCGTCTGCGATAAGGCATGTGACACACAGGCGAGAATCAATATCATCGTTGTCGCGAAACGTCTCATATATGTATTAATAACGCTGTTTGCGTTGGCTTATTGTATCACACCGGGTGAAGACAGTGTATAATTTAGTTAAAATAATAGGACGAATGAGTGTATTCGGGATAAAAAATGTAACTTTGCACCGTACGCATCCGGTGTGTGCCGGCAGTGAGAATGTACAATAACATTATTAACATTATAAATTTATTTTAACTATGGCTTACGTAATTGGTGACGATTGTATCGCATGCGGTACATGTATTGACGAGTGCCCGGTTGGCGCAATCTCAGAGGGAGAAAAGTATTCTATCAATCCGGACATGTGCACTGAGTGCGGCACATGTGCTGATGTTTGTCCTTCTGAGGCTATCAGCCTTCCATAATAACGATTTTACTAAGAAGCGGGCTGTGCCTGACAGGTTGAGCACTTGTGCTCATTGCATTTGCCTGCATTGTTTAATCATGATTATTTTTTGCGGCTGCGCGTTTGCGCGGTCGCTTTTTTTGTTTTTGACATTGTGCTTATTGCTCTTCTGTATTTGGAACTGAAGTAATGTGGAAACATTCGTTTCTTTATTGATGATATATTGCGGAGCATCCGTAACAAGTGGAATATAGTATAGCGGAACAGGCATGACGGGTGGCTGAGGCGGCGGCAATATGGTGTAAGCGTATGATTGGAGTTCTGATGAGCGGGGCAGGTCAGTAGCATGACAATGTGGTTTTGTCGTCACAGCTTTAACGTGAAATAAATCGCAGGCATTCGGTCGGCATTGTCGGGAGAGACGTGTGCTGGTCAGGAAGCGGCGGTGTGAGACGGGCATGGGATAAATGCGGAGGGATGGCGGGATGTAATGTTTTATCCGGAATAGGAAGGCAGGCATCGTCATTATTTAGTGCAGACGTCATACGGAAGTTTTTCCGGTTTTGCAGGATATGTGGGCTGGCACAGCAGACAAAGGAGGGAAGAAGGATTGTAGTGACGGTGAGGCAATGAGATGGAGAAGAGTCTGTCAAGTGAGAACGAGGCTGTGGCACTGTGATTACCGCTTCTTGTTTATGTATAAATATACATTTTGTGGATTAAGAGAAAGTATTCTGACAATCGGAAAAAGAGAATCTGTGGAGTGTTCGTGGTTGGTTTGTCTGTCGGATGAATTGATTCGGAAGTATGGTTTGGTACATTCTGAATGTCTTCGTTACGCTTTTTATTCACTATATCAGCTTTTTTTGAGCATCAGAACAGGCTCTTTTGAGTTGTGAAACGGTACGTTCTGACGGACGGAAAAGCCTTTATCGCAGTATGGAAAAGGCTTTCTTGCAGTCGTGTTTTCTGATAATTGTGATGCATGTAATGTTATCCGGTTGATTGTCAGGACTTTATCGTATTGTCGGAATACTCGTGTATATGCGTGCATGTGGTTGTCTTGTTGCATATAACGTGCTCTCGTGAGGATGACTATGTATAATTATGCAGTCAGTAGACGGTTTTTCTTTATCCGGAATCTGGCATCAGACTTCAGCCGGATGGCACGTTACCGACATGAATTTCGGCTTTCTTTATTCCGAGGATATGAGTGTTTGCATCGGGCAAAAAGACAGAATATGATTGCGGCAAAGGTGTGGAAGACATATAAGGATTGTACCGTCAATCGTGTATTTATTGTTAGTGTTCTAATGTTTGATTTTAATTTTTAATCTCGAATATGATGTCAGACCGTCCGCACTGATTTTTCTCGTTTGACTGTATGTCACATGTCTTTCTTCCGCACTGACGCGGGCATCCTGCCATGTATTTTCCCCCGTGTGTACATCCGCTTCTCAGCCAAGCCAGAAAGGCAGTCTGTATGACTGGAACTGTATATACGTATTGAGCATAACAGCGGATTAGGAATAACCACTCTCTCTACATTCATTTTTGTCCAACCTATGATGATTATGCTGTAAGGTTTGTGTTGATTGTCTGAACGTGCTTTTCCGATTTAAGTGAGTATTCTTCATGATACAAAAACAGTGCCAGTGAGAGCAGTGAAAGCTTGCTTTCATATTGCCGAGCGCAGCCTGTTTTATTCAAAAACAGTGCCAGTGAGTGCAATGAAAGCTTGCTTTCATATTGCCGAGCGCAGCCAGTTTTGTGCTGAAAATATGTTGGCGTCAGCCAAGTAAAGACGCAAAATCTTGCGTCTCCCGAGGAATCATCATCGCAATGAAGGGCATATAATTACCTATATTTATTGCGTCTTCTTGCTTGTGAGACGCAAGATTTTGCGTCTCTACTTTGGATTTAACACATATAATAGCGTTTTATTTCAAGTATGAAACAGTTCCAGTGAGCGCATTGTATACTCGTTTTCGGATTGTCGAGCGCAGTCTGTTTAATAAAAAAAACGCATGCGACAGGTAAGTGCCGCATGCGTATGGTATGTTGATAAATGATGTCTTACAGTTGCTCTGCCAGTCCGAGAGCCTGCTTTGCCATTGCGTTCTCCGGATCGATTTCAAGAATCTTGTTCCAATACATTACAGAGTTTGCCTTATCCTTCTTAAGCAGGAAGTAGTAGCCCATGTAGCGGTATGATTCTATCAGACGCTCGTTGTCGGTCTCGTCCTTTGTCGGTTTGGCGTTGATAAGCTCAATGAGCTTCTCGTAGTGCGGTTTTGCAAGACCTGTTTTTGTCTCCGGGTCGAGAGCGTAGCCTATGTGCGCGCGCTGCAGTGTTGCGTAGTCGGCTACACTCGGCATATTAGTTGCCATCTCTCCATAGATGGAGTCAGCCTTTGCGTAGTATATCTTTTTCTTATCTTCAGCTATAGTTGAGTCGGCTGCTTCTGACATATACATCGTTGCGAGTATGTTTATGTCGTTGGCAGTCTTCTGCTTCAGATTGTCAAGATACTTCTCGTAAGTGCTTATGGCGTTTGTGTAGTCGCCCTTTTTCTTATACGCCTCGGCTATGTTCTTCATAGCGTCGTTCTTGTCAGCCTCGTTGTCCTTGTTGTTTTCGATGGACTTCTGGAACATGGCGATGGCATCGTCGTAGTTGCCTTTGCCCAAGTGAGCGTAACCGTAGTAGAGATAGTCGCTTTCGGTTATTTTTGTCTCATCCGACTCATTGAACAGTTTGTGGGCATACTGCAGTGCCTCGTCGTAACGCTTGAGGTTTGTAAGGTCGAAGAACGATATACGGTTGAGGGCGGGATTGCGCGGGAACTTGTTGTTTCCGAACTGCGAAATCTCCAGACTCTTTTCAAACTCGCCTTTAAGGAAGTAGGAGAGTGCAAAGTCCACCAGCTGGTAGTCTTCCATCTGAGACTTGTCCACCTGTGTGTAGTATTGTATTGCCTTGTCCAGATCACCGGACTTGCTGAATATCTCAGCGGAGATGAGAGCGATGGGATAGTCGGGTATCTGCTTTTTCATCTCTTCCAGTTTGGCAACGGCTGCGCTCGGGTTAGCCTTGCTGTTCACTTGTGCGTAGCGGCGGTAACCGTTGGGGTTTTTAGGGTCGAAATAGATAGCCTGCTCGAAAAGAGCTGATGCTGCACCACCGTTGTCGTTGATAACCTGGATGTCACCAGCCAGTACGTAAGCGTCGCCATAGTTCTTGTCGCGCTTGATAGCCATGTCGGCATACTTCTGGGCGTTCTCTGTGTCTTTAATGTCGAGGTATGCCCGTCCGACGGCAACTATCACGTCCGGCTCTTTCTTATACTCCTTGAAAAGATCCTTTACCTGATCCTCTTTGTCGGGAGCGTCAGATTTGATAACTTTGGTGAGTTGTTCGATAACAGCCTTGTGGTCTTCTTCCTGTGCTGTAGATGGAGTGTTGATGCCTATCATCAAAGCTCCGATAAGTAAATATTTTATTGCTTTCATATCCTTTATTATGTTCAGTTAAATTTTCATTGCTGTTGTGCTCATCCGGTATTTCAATCGTTTGTCACCTTGACATCGCGGATTGTGATGTTGCCTTGTACAGGCAGTAATCCTGCATTGAAAATAATCATCTGTCCTTTCGGGGATGAAATGAAGTTGGAGAATCCCCATGGCAGACCGCGCAGCGGATCGTTAAGCAATGCCCATATTGTGCGCGTGAGTGGGTAATTGCCGTTATACATGTAATATTGATACGGTTTCCAGCTGTTGGCTGGTGTCGCTTCGTCTATTCTGCTGACAGACATTACACGTATGTCTTTGTTGAACGTGAGGTTTGTCGAGTCACGTTTGTCGTTGAGCCAGTTGCTTCCGATGATGCCTATGGCATTCGGTGTCTTCTCAACGTAGGTGATGACATCTGCTGTCTTTTTTGTTGCCACGACATTAGGACTCGTTATCGGTTTGCCGCCAAGAATGCTGTCTTCGGCAAAATGCACGGTGCTTGATTTCTTGTTGTCGAACACTACGATTATGTCACCGCGTTTCGAGCCTGGATATATGTCGCTCCATTTGGTTGCCTTTCCGCTAAGTATCTCCTTAATATCCTTTACGGAAATGCAGCTGTCGGTGTTCTCGTTGTTTATGATGAGAGCGAGTGCGTCGTAGGCAATGGCTTTTGAGCGTGGGTTGAATCTTCTGTCACGAAGATTCTGTCTTTCGTTTTCCTTGAAGTCGCGTGATGTTATGGCAAGGCAAACCTTTCCGTTGAGCAGCATGCTTATTGCATCCGACTCGTTTGTGTATATCGGATTGACCTTTGCCTGTTGGTATGTGAACTCGAATATCTCGCGCTCTTCTTCTATAATGGGACTAAAACTTTCGTCAGAGGCGAAACTTATCACCCCTGACGAATATGTATCTGTCCTGCCGTCTTTGCGCTTCTTGTTACAGGAAACGCAAAGACTCGCAAGCAGTGCTAATCCTACGAATATGTAAGATATTGTTTCTTTTCTCATTCTTTCTGTTTTGTTACTGTAATCTGAATGTAACCGGTACCTGATATTTCACACGTACTGCAGAACCGTTCTGCTTACCGGGAATCCAGCGCGGCATGCTCTTCACAACGCGTGTTGCCTCACGGTCGAGCGAAGGATCCTGTGACTTGATGACTGTTACATCTGTGATGGAGCCGTCCTTCTCTACAACGAAGCCTATAACAACACGGCCTTGTACACCGTTTTCAGCTGCAATCGTAGGATAGTGGGTGTTCTCCTGCAGATATTTCATCAGAGCTGCGTCACCGCCGGGGAATGCAGGCATCTGCTCAACCACCTCGAATATTTTGTTTTCTTCGGCTTTAGGCGGTTCGGGCTGTGCGATTACTTCCTTTGCCTTGAGCACTTCACCGTTTGCGTCATCGTTTCCTTTTACATCAAAAGTACCGATGGCAACTTTAGTGTTCATGAGCTCGTCCTGTGTCTTAAGCTCTTCTTCAGGTTTTACCTCTTCGTCTTTCTTGATGACGGGAGCTGTAAACTTGATTGAGCTCTTTACACGTTCAACGACCTTTTCAGGCTGCTGGATTTCAATCTTCTTCTGCTTTACTTCCGGCTTTTTCTTCGGTTGTTTAAGAGCGGAAAGCTCTGTCACCTGCGTTACGGCAACCTTTGAGCGCTGATCGTCAACGAAGTTCTTGAATATAAGTACTACGAGACATACAGCAACCAGAATCAATACTGAGATGATAGCGATTATATTGCGCTTTGATGTGCTCCTGCGGAGTCTGTAGGCTCCGTAAGATTTGTTGCGACCTTCAAATACTAAATCAACCCAGTCGTTTGAAATTAAATCTATCTTTGACATAGTCTTTTCGTTTTAATTGTTCAACATTCAGCGACTATTTCACTCCTACCTTGTCGAGAAGCTTCTGGTCGTCCGGGTTAATCTTGTCGATCACATACTTACCAATGCTGCATATCTGCATCTCATCAAGAGCTCTGATAAGGTTTTTGTAGGCAGAATTGTCAGTGGCCTTTATAATGATGGTCATTGTAGAGATTTTCTGTCCGTCAATCTCTCCAGCCTTGATCTTTGACAGCTCCTTGTTGTAAATAGAGTCAGGATATGTCGGATCTGCCAGCTTCTTTTCATCAAGCTTGGCTTTTGCAAGCATCACCTGCTGTACCGGCTGGGTTCCGTCTTCTGTCACGTGGGAAATGAGAACCTTGCGGATTCCGTCTTTTCCCCATGTGGTCTTTTTAAGACATGTCGGATCATCATACTTAGGAAGTCCTGCGATATAGTAAATCTGATCGTCGGCTCCTACATATATCGTAATGGTATATGAGGCTTTTGTTACAGACTTATCCTCGTCTGTCTGATTCTTATCGTTACTCGGCATACTCAACTCCATTGTCTGTGGTTTTGCCAGAGATGTACAGAGCATGAAGAATGTGATAAGAAGCATCATCATGTCCACCATAGGCGTGAAGTCCACGCGGACATTCATCTTTTTCTGCTTGCTTTCTTTTTGCTTGGCCATTCTTAATCCTCCTCTGTTTTTAATGAAGTTATGAGATAGTAACGGTTTTCGTTCATATCTTGAAGTTCAGACATTACAGTCTTGATGGCACTGTATGGAGTGTCCTGGTCGGCTTTGATTGCGATTTTTATATTCTCGTTTGCATTACGTGCTTCTGTAACCCAAAGCTGGAATTCGCTTTTGTCTTTCTTGCCGGAGCCGTCATCAATACTGTCGGTCGGAATACCTTCTTTCTGTATGGCTGTTGCCAGCTGATCCTCAGGAAGACTGAGATAGGCTGTCAGTTTGTCCATGCTGACACCAAGCATAGAGTGTTTTCTCAGTGTCTCTCTCTGGGTGCCCGTAAGGGATATTCCGAATTTTCCTGTCATAGCATCTACCATTGATACCAGATCATTGGTATTGTCAATGGACATGAACACTTTGCCATCTTTGGCAACATGTACGTTCAAGACATCTGTTTCCGGAACTTTAATCTCCGACACCGAGTTCGGGGTGAGCACTTTCACCGGTTCGTTCTTCACGAATGTTGATGTCAACATGAAGAAACACAGCAAAAGCACCATCACGTCGGACATTGGAGTCATGTCTATCCAGATGTCGTTTTTCTTAATTTTTACTTTACCCATAGTGATAAAAGTTTAAAGGGTTAGCAAAAATTAAGCCTCTTCTCCGTGGTTGGCTTCGTATGTCTGTGCGATAGTGTAACCAACTTCATCGAGAGCGTATGTCAGCTTGTCGATCTTGTTTGTAAAGAAGTTATAAATAACTACAGCGAACCAAGATGTCAAAATACCTGATGCTGTGTTTACCAACGCCTCAGAAATACCTGTTGAAAGAGCCTGAGAGTCAGCACCTCCACCAGCTGCCAGAGCAGCGAATGAACGGATCATACCGACAACGGTTCCGAACAGAGCGGTAAGTGTACCAAGTGTTACGATTGTAGCTACGATGGGAAGGTTCATCTGAAGAGTAGGCATTTCGAGCTGGGTAGCCTCTTCGTGTGCCTGCTGAATCTTAGCTATCTTCTGGCTCTTTTTGATGCCGGTTGTCTTTTCCATATCCTCATATGCATTGAGAGATGCAGAAACAACGTTTGCTACAGAGCCTCTCATCTTGTCGCAAAGCTGGTGTGCTGTTGCGAAATCGCCGCTCTTTATAGCTGCTTTAATCTGTGCGGTGAATTTTGCCAAAGGCATCTTACCGAATGCAGAACGCAGTGCGAGATAACGCTCAACGCCAAGTGAGATAACTGTGAAAAGCAATGTGAAGATTACAGGAACGACGATACCTCCCTTATAGATTGTACCAAGAAGGTTGGCAGGTTCTCCGCTGTTGTCTCCGCCATGGAAGTTTGATGGGTTACCGAGGAAATATTCATAGAAAAGGAATGCAATTACGCCACATATTACTATGATCCAAATTGCGTCTCTAACTCCTTGGAAACCCTGTGATTTCGGGCTGTTCTTTTGTGTAGTTGCCATAATTTAAAATTTTAATTTTAGTTGTTAATAAATTTTTTTGGTTGTTATGTTTAATTATTTATATCGACTGTTTGCTTTTGTTCTTACTTGCTATTTTGCTTTCCGGTATGTAATCTTGAGGCAAAGATAACAATTTAAGTATAATTGAAACTTGTATTTGCGTATTTTAACAGTGAATTTATTTAAATTAGTCAGGACATTTGATGTTTGAAGTTTATTTCAGGCGTGAAAGCACGTCTTTTATTCTGCTCATCGCTTCGCGTATGTTTTCATCGCTTGTAGCGTAACTCATGCGGAAACATTCAGGATCACCGAATGCGTCACCGGCTACTGTTGCCACATGACCGACTTCAAGCAGATACATCGCAAAGTCCGTAGAATTGTTTATTGTGCGCTTTCCGTCGCTCTTACCGTAGAAGCTGCTGCATTTCGGGAACAGGTAAAAGGCACCTTGCGGAGTGTTCACCTCAAGTCCTGGAATGTCTTTTGCCAGTTCAACAATCAGATTGCGGCGGCGTTCAAAAGCTTTTCTCATTTCCTCAACACAGTCTTGCGGCAGTGTATATGCAGCTTCCGCAGCCTTCTGGCTTACTGAACACGGACCGCTCGTGTATTGTCCTTGCAGCTTGTTGCATCCTTTTACTATCCATTCCGGAGCTGCAATGAAGCCTATACGCCATCCTGTCATGGCATATGCTTTAGATACACCGTTTACGATGATTGAGCGTTCTTTCATGCCAGGGAATTGGGCAATGCTTTCGTGACGACCTGTATAATTGATGTGTTCGTATATTTCGTCAGCAAGTACAAAGAGGTCTTCATGACTCTTTATCACTTCAGCTAAGCTTTCAAGTTCATCTTTTGTATATACGCTTCCGGTAGGATTGCTTGGAGAGCAAAGAATCAACAGTCTTGTTTTTGGAGTGATGGCGTCCTCCAGTTGTTGTGCTGTGATTTTGAAGTCCTGCTCGAATCCCGCATTGATAAAGACCGGGTTTCCACCGGCAAGTTTTACCATCTGCGGATAGCTTACCCAATACGGTGTCGGAATAATCACTTCGTCACCGTCGTTAACGAGAGCCATTACGGTGTTGCATACGCTTTGTTTTGCGCCGTTTGACACCAGTATCTCATTAATATTGTATTCAAGATGGTTCTCTCTTTTCAGTTTTGCGGCAATGGCTTTTCTCAGATCGGCATATCCCGGTACTGGAGAATAACGAGAATAATTATTGTCAACAGCTTCTTTTGCCGCATTTTTGATGTGGTCGGGAGTATTGAAGTCAGGCTCACCTACGCTCATGTTTATAACGTCAATGCCTTGTGCTTTCATCTCGCTGCTTTTCTGCGACATGGCAAGTGTTGCGGACGGTGCGAGTCTGTTAAGACGATCAGATAATTGTGCCATAATTTTTATGTTTTTTATTTTGCAAAATTAAGAAATTAATTCATTATGCCGAAAGAAAAGATAGTATATTTCTATATTGTTAATATAATTGTAATGATTTATAACTTTATTGATTATTCTTGAATTTTATGAGTACAAAGATGTTTATTATTGCGGAAACGAGAGATCCTGCGAGCAGTCCGTATATCAGTCCCGACCTTATATTGCCTGATTTCGCACCAATTGCCGTACCGAGCATGATTGAGACAGAGAATACGACTCCGTCTATAAGATATATTATGTATTTATATTTCATTATACGAGTTTTACACCGCAGTATTGCAGAGGTCCGTTCCTATTTCAGATGAAGGGTGTGTCCCATCCTGTCACGCTTTGTCTTCAGATAGCGTTCGTTGTATTCGTTGGGTGTTATCTCAATGGGAACATTCTCTATTATTTCCAGCCCGTAAGCCTCCAGTCCTACTCGTTTTACCGGGTTGTTGGTCATAAGTCTCATCTTGTGTACACCCAAGTGGCGCAGCATCTGTGCCCCACATCCGTAATCGCGCTCGTCAGGCTGAAATCCGAGATGGATGTTTGCGTCTACTGTGTCATAGCCTTCTTCTTGCAGCTTGTATGCCGCGATTTTATTCATAAGACCTATGCCGCGACCCTCCTGCTGCATGTATATGATGACACCTTTACCTTCTTTCTCAATCATCTGCATCGATTTATGCAGCTGTTCGCCGCAGTCGCATCTTTTGCTTCCCAGTATGTCTCCTGTAGCACACGACGAATGGACTCTTACCAGTATTGGCTCGTCTTCTTTCCATTCCCCTTTCACGAGTGCCATGTGTTCCATTCCGTTGCTTTGCTGGCGGAACGGAATAATGCGGAAATGACCGTATTCTGTAGGCATGTCGACTTCTTCGCCTACCTCTATTATAGATTCCTTCTTCAGACGATAGGCAATGAGATCCTTGATTGTTATTATTCTGAGTCCCCATTTTTCAGCCAGTCTGGTAAGTTCCGGCATTCTTGCCATCGTCCCGTCATCGCTCATAATTTCCATCAGTGCCCCCGCTGGATACAGTCCAGCCAGTTTGCACAGGTCTATTGTCGCTTCGGTGTGTCCGCAACGTCTCAATACACCGTTGTCCTGAGCGTATAGAGGGTTTATGTGTCCGGGTCTTCCGAATGTCTGAGGCGTTGAAGCCGGGTCGGCAAGAGCCTTTATTGTTTCAGCCCTATCGTGGGCGGAAACGCCTGTGGTGCATCCTTCCAGCTTGTCAATTGTCACGGTGAAAGGGGTGCCGAGCACTGATGTGTTGTTGCTCACTTGTCTTGGCAAGTCAAGCTCCTCGCAGCGTGAGAGCGTCACCGGAGCGCAAAGTACGCCGCGCGCGTTCTTCAGCATGAAATTCACTTTATCCGCAGTGATCTTCTCCGCTGCTATAATCAGGTCGCCTTCGTTTTCCCTGTCTTCATCATCAACGACTATTACGAATTTTCCTTCTTTAAAATCTTTTATCGCATCTTCGATGCTGTTGAGGTTGAACTCAGTCATATTCTCGTGTTCTTTTTAAATGTTCGTGTTATAATATATGTATTGCAGCGGACTCACATCTTGTTTATCCGTGCTATTATTCTGTCATTTGTATTCTTGATGTTCTTTAGATCCTGAAGCAGTCTCAGTCTGTATCGCCACATTCTTATATATAGTATGGCTCCCAGCGGTACGATTATAGCTGCCGTAATATTGAGCCATTTGCGGTCGAAAGGTCTCGTATGTGCCTTTTCCGATATTATGGGATAAGCGTTGAGCTCGTTCAGTATTATACTGTCTTTTGTGTTTGCCAGATCCTCTATTATCCCCTCAAGCTCTTTGTTTATGCGTTCTATCTCATGGTCCGGCTCATATCTGAAGAACACTTTTATGCAGTTTGGCGCCGATTTCAGCCGGTGTCTCTTTGAGTATTCGTATATCTCGGTGCTTATTTTCTGCAGTCCAGCCGCGTCGTTCTTGTAGTCGGGTGTCTCTATTATCACTTCTTTGGCGGCGATATGGCGTTTTATCCTTAATCCGAGGAGTTTGCGCAATATGTTGATATACACGTCTATGTTGAACACCGTTGAATCCTTGTTTGCCTTATATGTGAAAAATACGGCTGTTGGGATAAGCACTGCGGATGCCAGACTTGTTCCGAACCATATGCTCCACATGCCTCCGCTTGCCATGCGGCTGCCGGAATTCTCAAGTATATAGTACACAATGAACACCAGCACCGATATTATCACTGGCATCCCGAGCCCACCTTTACGTATGATAGCCCCGAGCGGTGCTCCTATGAAGAAGAAAACCAGACAGGAGAGAGCCGTCGTGAATTTCTTTATACGCTCAATCTTGTGCTGTCTTATAAGTTTGTCACCGTCATCGGTTATCATGCTTTTGAAGTCGAGGTCGGTCACATGCTGCTGTATTTTGTTCAATGCGTCGTTGGCAGCCATTCTCTTTTTCTCCGGCGGGAGCTTTGCGTAAGCCGAATCGACGTTGTATGCCACTTCCGCAGCCCTTTTCTCTGCTGTTATGGAGTCTTTCTTGGAGACTTGCGGAAGATAATAGAACGACATCTTGTCATTGATGTAATAAGCCCGTCCTATGCTGTCGTAATCATGCTTTATTGAGTCCACGAAATGGTTTATCTGCGTGAGACTCTTTGCCCTTGCGTCGTTCGAGAGTGATGTGGCGTCCGCCATGTTGAAGTCACCGTCATAGTCGAGCACAATCTTCTTGTTCACGAACGTCTCTCGTCTGTATGGCACGGATGCGCTGTTGGCAAACTCCTGAGATTTCATGTTCTCAAACCACTCTCCGCTCCACAGTGTCAGCAGCAGGTGCTTTTTCTCTGCCGTTGCCTGCAGCATGCCCGAGTCGGCGAGTATTATCGCCTGATCCTCATAGCTGCCTGTCATGCGGTATATCATGATTCCGTAGAGCTTTCCCGTGTTCAAGTCTTTTTTCTGCACGTAAAGGTTGCTGTTCGGGATACCGTCATAGAACACACCTTCGGGTATTTCCAGCTCCGGACTCTTCTGTTTCATTGACATCAGAATCTGTCCCAGTTTCATGTTGGCTGACGGACCTACGCTGTTCTGGAAATAGAATGAGGCAAGACATACCAGAATGGAAATCACAATGAGCGATCTGAATGTCTGCATAAGTGATATTCCGGCTGCCTTTATTGCTGTGAGCTCACTGCTTTCGCCTAAGTTTCCAAATGCTATGAGCGATGAAAGCAATATCGCCAGAGGAAAGGCTTGAGGGACAAGCATGAGTCCCATGTACCAGAAAAACTGTGCCAACACATCCATTGACAGTCCTTTCCCGATAAGTTTGTCAATGTATCTCCATAAGAACTGCATCATCAGCACAAACTGGCAGATGAAAAAGGTGCCTATAAAGAGGATGCCGAACTGTTTGGCGATGAATATATCTAACTTTTTTATACGAAACATTGTTGGCAAAAGCTTTTTGCACGAATCAGTGCTTGTCAGCCTGCAAAATTAGTAAAAAAAATATGAAACGTTTCCATTTATACTTTTTTATTATTTATTTAAGATGTGTGCTTTCGGTCTAAAGCCCGCTTGTGTGGTGAAGCCTCTTCATGTTCTCTGCCCATATGCTTTGAAGGGCATCCACGTCCTCCTCTTCGGCGAAATCTGTAATGTGGAGCGTAAAGTCACCGGTCAGCGTGTTTCTTTCCATTCTCAGGTCAACGTATGTGTTTTCCTCCTCCTCGTCTTCCCACACGAAGCGAATGTTGCAGAATTTCTCACATTCAATCACTCTCGCATGTCTTATCTCATGATTGCTCCATACCTTTCCCCAGGTAAATGTAAGTCTGTCATTTTCCTGTTCTATTTCGTCGGCGAGCCATTTACCCATACCCTCGGGAGTCCCTATCAGATTCCATATGATGTTGGGTGATTTTGAATTCAGTCTTTGTTCAATTACTATTTTCTCTTTTTTCATCTGGAGTGTGGTGTAGGTTGTTTTTCTTCAGAACATCTTACATCTTAACTGTTTACAGTGCAAAAATAATATATTTGATATGCAAAACAGCAAAAAAGAAGAAAATATTTTGCAGTTTAATAAAATTGTATTATCTTTGCACTCGCAAAAACGAAAGGCGGGATAGCTCAGCTGGTTAGAGCGCATGATTCATAATCATGAGGTCCCCAGTTCAATCCTGGGTCCCGCTACAAAGTGATACAGAAATGTTTGCCATAGGTGGTTTCCCGCTTATGGCTTTTTCTTTTTCATCAGTCCGTCATGCCCGTGCCATGTCGCGTTCCGGTAGAGTCGCTGTTGCCGTCCTGCCCGTATGGACAATTCATATAGTTTGTTTTATTTTAAAACAATGTTGGCGTCCGCCATGTAGAGACGTAAAATCTTGCGTCTCCCGAGGAAAAATCGCGGCAATGACAGGCATATAATCACATAAGTTTATTGCGCATCATTGCTTGTGAGACGCAAGATTTTGCGTCTCTACTTTGGATAGTCCGCCTAAAAAACTACCCGTTCTTTTTATAACTGTACACCGCCAGCGTGTTTGCCACTATGGCGAAGGCGGTGAGAACGGCTGTCTGCGGCAGTATGTCGCATAGCGTTCCTCCTTTTATGAACACTGTGCGCATGCCGTCGATGAAGTATCTCAGGGGATTCACCGTTGTGATGTATATTGCCCAGTCGGGCATAGAGCTGACGGGTGTGAACAGTCCGCTCAGCAGTATCATGCACACCATGACAAACCACATCACGAACATCGCCTGCTGCATGGCATGGCTGTAGTTGCTTATCATCAGTCCGATGCCGCTGAAAGTCAGCGCAAGCAGCATCGCGAGCATATAAAGCAGCAGTATGTTTCCCTTTGGGGCAATGCCGTATACAGCCCATGACAGCACAAAGCATATTGTCATCACTATCATGCCGATAATCCAGTAAGGAATGAGTTTTGCGATGATGAATGTGGTTTTCGCTACCGGCGACACGTTTATCTGCTCAATGGTGCCTTGCTCTTTCTCACCCACGATGTTGAGTGCAGGCAGAAATCCGCAGAACATCACTATGAGTATCGCCATCAGTGCCGGAATCATGAATATCTTGTAGTTCTGCCCTTTGTTGTAAAGACTGAATGTCGCAAGTTTCTCACTTTTACCTTCCACCGCAGGGCGGGCATGCTCCTTCAGATTGTCGTTTATTATGTTCGCTATGTACGATGCCCCCATTCCTCCCTTAATGCCGTTCACCGCGTTTGCGTCAATCAGTATTCTCGGCTGTCTGCCGTTAGTCACATCGCGCTCATAGTTCTCAGGTATCACTACAACTACGTCCGTCCTGCATCTGTCCATTTCCTGCATCGCCTCCTCGTGGCTTCTCTCCGTTCCTGCGAAAACGAAGTAGTCGGACGCCTCTATCCTGTGTATCAGCCGCGACGAAAGCGTGGAATGGTCGTTGTCCACCACACTCACCTTTATGTTCTTCACCTCGAAGCTCGTCACCCAAGGCGTAACACACATTATTATAATAGGGAACATAAAAATCATTTTAGGAATGAACGTGTTCCGCATTATCTGTATGAACTCCTTTTCCAGCAGGTATCTTATTGTCATAACATGATGTTTTTTATTTCAGATGCTCTTTGAAATTCCTCAGGGCAGCAGCAAGCAGCGTTGCGGTCATTGCGAGCAGCACACACGTTTCTACGGTTATGGTGGATGGCTCTGCCCCCATTATCATTATTTTCCTTACGGCGGAGATGTACCATCTTGCCGGAACCACGGCTGAGACATACTGTAGTATCCCTGGCATACTCTCCACCGGAAATATCATTCCGGACAGCAGCAGGGTGGGAACGAGCATCATCATTCCCGAGGCAAGCAGTGCGGCTACCTGTGTATGTGTGGCTGTGCTGATGAGAAGTCCGAGCGACAGCGCGAGCACGATGTATATAAACGACACCAGAGCAATGACCGGAAGACTCCCGGCTATCGGTACGCCGAGCACAAAACGTGATATTATGATTATGCATGCCAGTATTACTGTCGACAGCACGAAGTAGGGCACCGCCTTGGCTGTTATTATCACAACCGGTCTTACCGGCGACACGAGCAGCGTGTCCATGCTTCCCCGTTCCTTCTCACGCACTATGCTCACAGACGTCATCATGGTGCATATGATGAGCATCAGCATCCCCATGATGCCCGGAACGAAGTTGTAGGAGCTTTTCATCTGCGGGTTGTACATCAGCCTTGTCTCAACTGCCTGACCCGCCGCCGTCTGTCCGTAGAGCGTCTCCGCCGCTATCAGTCCGGCATAGTTGGCGTGCAATACAGACATGTTTGGGTCTGAGCCGTCCGTCATTATCTGTATCGCCTCCTCGCCGTCGTATCTGTGGCTTGCCGGAGAAGGCTTGAAGACAACCGCCATGTCTGCCCTGCCGCTTCTTATCATGCTTGCCGCACTTTCCGGAGAGTCCGTGCTGCCGGTGACGGTGAAATATTCCGACGCATCCAACCGTTCCGCTATCCGTCGGGTGAGCATGTCCTCCACCGGAGTCACGGTCAAAGTCCTCACGTTTCTCACATCTGTCGATATGGCAAATCCGAACAGCAGCATCATCACTATCGGCATGCCGAACAGCACCATCATCGTACGGCTGTCGCGTAGGATGTGTTTTGTCTCTTTCGATATGAATGCCATGAATTCTCTCATAGTGCCCGCTCTCCTCTCTTTGCCGTCATGGCAAGTCTTGTGAATACTCCGTCCATGTCGTCGCATCCGTACCTTGACTTCAGTTCGCCGGGTGTTCCCATGGCGCGTATCTGCCCGTCCACCATTATTGATATGCGGTCGCAATACTCAGCCTCGTCCATGTAGTGGGTCGTCACAAACACGGTTATGCCGCGTCCGGCAGCTTCGTATATGAGTCTCCAGAACTGTTGCCTTGTCTTAGGGTCCACTCCTCCCGTGGGCTCGTCAAGGAACACCACCTCCGGATTGTGCATTATGCTCACCGTGAAGGCTATCTTCTGTTTCCATCCGGGCGGCAGCTCCCTCACGAGGGTGTCTTCCAAGGCTTTCATGTCGAGCCGTTCCACCGCATCGCGGCTTTTCCGCTTTATGTCGTTTTCTGCCATTCCGTATATCCCTCCGAACAGTCTCAGGTTCTCCTTCACCGTCAGGTCGCCATACAGAGAGAACTTCTGGCTCATGTATCCTATGTGTCTCTTCACCTGCTCGTGTTGTGCGGCGACGTCAAATCCTGCCACCTCCGCGTGTCCGGAGGTGGGACGGCTCAGACCGGTAAGCATGCGCATTGCCGTTGTCTTTCCTGCTCCGTTTGCTCCGAGAAATCCGAATATCTCTCCTTTCCTCACGTTGAACGATATGTCGTCCACAGCCCTGAAGCTGCCGAAGGCTTTCACCAGACGGCTCACCTTTATCACCTCCTGCCTGCCGCTGTCTTTCATGTCATTCTGCGTGCGCGGTCTGTCGGGACAGAATATGTCGGCAAAGCGCGTCAGTATGTCGTCCGGGCTGCCTGTACCCATGACGCAGCCCTTGTCTATGAACACAGCCCGTCCGCATCTTCTTATCTCGTCGATGTACGGAGTGGCAGCTATGACCGTCACGCCGCTTCTGTTTATTGTGCCGAGCGTGTCCCACAATTCCTTTCTCGACACCGGATCCACACCCGTCGTAGGCTCGTCGAGCACCAGCAGCTGAGGCTTGTGCACCAGCGCGCAGCACAGTGCCAGCTTCTGTTTCATTCCTCCCGACAACGCCCCGGCGCGCCTGTCCTTGAACCGTTCTATCTGACTGTATATGCCTTTTATGTTTCCGTAGCCCTCCCTTATGCTTGTTCCGAACAGGGTGGCGTAGAACTTCAGGTTTTCCTCCACAGTCAGATCCTCGTAGAGAGAGAACCGTTCCGGCATGTAGCCGCATATGCGCCTTATCCCCGAAGCCTGCCTTCTTATGTCCATTCCTCCCACCGTGCCGCTGCCGGAGTCGGGCAGGAGCAGTGTCGTGACTATGCGCAGCAGAGTCGATTTCCCCGCTCCGTCACATCCGGTAAGGGCAACCATCTCTCCGCGTTCCACTCTCAGCGACACCCTGTCGAGTGCCGTCGCGCCGCCGTAACTCTTGCATATGTTGTCGAGTTCGATCATTTCAGAAACCTCACTTTGCCGTACATACCTATCTTCGCGCCCCCGTCGTTGTCTATGGCTATCTTTACGGCATATACGAGAGAGGCTCGCTCGTCGTCGGTGAGAATTGTTTTGGGTGTGAACTCAGACTTCTGCGCTATCCACGTCACCGTCCCCTCATAAGTCTTTCCCTTGCCGTTGCCATAGTCGCAGGTCACCTCCGCCTTCTGTCCTGTCCTCACCTCCGCCAGCTGTTCGGACGTGATGTATGCCCTTAAGTACATTCTGCGCGTGTCCGCAATCTTGAACAGCGGTCTGCCTGTCGTGGCGAATTCGCCCTGTTCGGCATATTTCTCTATCACTGTTCCGGTGACCGGTGCCACAATCCTGCATTTCCCGAGTCTGTCGAGTATCTGCATTCTCTGTATGTCCGTGGCGTTCATCTGCTTGTCGAGGCTGCGGGTGCTGTTGCCGAGCGACGAAAGCTGCGCCTGCAACTGCCGCCTCAACACCTTCAGCGCGCTCTCCGCGTCGTCCAGCTGTTTCCTGTTAGCCGCGTTGTCACGCACGAGTCTCTCGAAGCGCAGCTTCTCCATCTCCGCCTTCTCTATCTGTTGTCTGGTGGCGGCTATCTGTGTCTGTATGTCAGGTCTGCTGCTTGCGATGCTCTCTTTCGTAGCTCCGAGCCTTATCGCGCTTAGTGCCAGCTGCACGGTGTCGATGAGTCCCGCCTGCTGTCCTTTCTTCAGCAGCGTGCCCTCTTCGGCGTCAAGGCGCACAATCTGTCCCGTCTCCAGTGCCGATACTGTTATTTCGGTCGCCTCGAAGATGCCGGTCGCGTCAAAACCGTTCTCCCTGCTGTCGCATGCGGCAAGCATAGCGGCAGCCGTAATCATTATCATTGTTCCTGTTCTCATCATTGTTCGTTTTGGCTGTTGTCAGTTTATATCATTCCTGTTTCCGGGTATTTAACCCGTTACTGTGCGTTCACATATTGTTGTTGTGGCGCAGAGAGTAAAGCTCCCTCGTAAGCATCAGCTCGTGCATCGCCTTGTCCAGTCTCGCCTCGCTCACGGCATTGACGTGCCTCAGCAGTTCGTTCACGGTCTCCGTGCCGTTCTCCACCTTCTTTTCCGTAGTTTTCCTGATGTTCAGGCGCAGTGATATTATCTCGTCGTCGAGTTCTATCTGCCTTCTCAGACCATCAATGCTGCCGTATGAGTTATCGTTCTGCATGCGTGTGTTGAGCATGAAAGTCTCACGCAGCGACTCCGTTTTCCGCTTTTGCGTTTCTATGTTTCTTATGTCGTTCCTGCGTGTGTACAAAGCCCCGATGTTCCAGCTGAGGGTCACTCCGGCAGCCAGTGTGCCGTTCTTTACGATGTTGTTGATGCGGTTGTGATAGACAGCCGCGCCGAAAAGCGATATATGTGGGAGCAGACGAGTGTCGAGTGCGCTGCGCTGTATGTCAAGCAGACGCATGCGGGCGGAGTAATATTCCAGCTCAGGTCTGCGGTTCTCCACACCTCCATGGTCTGGTATCACTGCGTCGGCAGGTCTTTGCAGTTGTGTCTCAGACGTCAGGTCTTTCCCTGTGAATGCGGCGAGCATCCTCACGTAAGCGTCGCGTGACGTCGCCATAGCGCTCTCCTGCTGGCGCGCCTTCAGCTGTTCCACCTTTATGGCGTCAGCATCCGACCGGTTGGCAAGCCCTCCTTTCATCAGTCCCTCCACGGTGCGCATGCTTAGTGCGAGGTCGTCCTGAAGCAGTCTTATCTGCTTCATCTTCTCGTCCAAGGTCAGTATTGAGAAGAACAGTTCCTCCACACGGCTGTCTATGTCGTACATTGTCACGTCGAGGCGGCTTTTCTCCACATCAGCCTCTGCACGTGTCACGCGCTTCCTCGCTGCGGTGGAGCCTCCGTCATATATGGTCTGCTTCACCTGTAGCATGGCTCCGTATATGTCGTTGCTTATTTCTCCGGGCGCGCCTCCAGCCACGTTCCCGGTAATGTCTGACATCAGTACGGCACCCGCCGCCACGCTTATCTTGGGCAGCCATGCCTTCGACGCGTTGTCCACGGTGTAGTCGCGGCTCAGCTCTATCAGCCTATACTGCTTCACGGAAGGATAGTTCTCTCTTGCCGAAGTCTTGCATTCGTCGAGTGTCACCTGAGCCCCTGCCGGTAGTGAAAGCACAACCGCGATTATTGCCTGTAATGTTCTGTTTGTCATTCTTATATACATACGTTGTCTTTTATATTTTTCCGGGAAAGTATAACCGAGTGCAATGAGACGTTGTTTTCCCTTTCCCGGTGTGCAGCTTATCTTTGGCAAAGATAATGAAAGGTGAGTGCAGTAGCATGGATGGTAAACTTTGTTTTCCATACTTGATATTGCCGAACCGCATCTTATCTTATGCAAAGATAATGCAAACGAGCGGAAAGAGAGCTTGCTTTCAATTTCCCGAGTGCAGCTTATCTTATGCAAAGATAGTGCATAAACCGCTACACTTCATTATCATTACTTATTTATGAATGTTCTTTTTGTAATATTTTACACCGCAGACGGCATGTTTAGACCATGAAATTATTATATTTGCATTCGTGGTGGGGCGTATGCGACTGCTGCACTCCGTGTAGAGACGCGAAATCTTACGTCGTCAGACGAATCCGTACCGTTGTCGCGCCACGCTGAATATATTGCTTACACATTATATTATATATTATGTCGGAAAATCACAATACTTTCGACCGCCTTTCATTCTCTGATATGCGAAGGATGGTAGATGACAGGGATACTGACGGGAAGACCTTTTTCCTCGGTCACGACTTTGCCATGATAAAAGGCTATAACAAGGTTTTCGACAATATTCTAAACCGTAAGGCTCCGTTTCTCGTCGAGGACAGCAGGTTCCTGCTGCTGATGCGAGGTGAGGCAGACGTCACCGTCAATCTGATTAACCGCAGGTTTCACGCCGGCATGCTCATATATGTGGGGCGGGGGAGTGTGGCGCAGATAAACCGTGTGAGTCCCGATTTCATGCCGCATGGCATGCTGATGGGCGACGACTTCCTCAATCTCGCGTTCGACGGACGCCTCCCCGTGTCGCTGTGCGGCAGTGATTCGTCGTTTCATATGCTTCTCTCTGAACACGACATGGCGGTTCTCTCCGGCATGATGCGCGTGATATGGGATGTCGTACATCAGTCACCTTTCTGCCGTGACGCGGTGCTCGGCATGGCGTCGGCGTTTGTCAATTATGCCGACTGGCTCAGACAACGGCAGATCAACTCTCCGGTGAACGTCCGTTCGCGTGGGCGCGAGGTGTTCGAGAGGTTCATCACCCTTGTCAACACCCATTGCAGGGACGAGCGTCAGCTGTCGTTCTATGCCGGCAGGATGTGCATGTGCGAGCGTTATCTTGGCACACTCGTGAGGAAGGCGAGCGGTGTCACTGCAAAGGAATGGATAGACCGGGCTGTCGTTACGGCTGCGAAGGTGATGCTGTGCCACACCCGAATGCCTGTCGGCGAGATAGCCTACAGACTGCATTTCGCCAACGACAGTTTTTTCTGCAAATATTTCCGGAGGCTCACGGGAGTCACGCCCACGGAATTCAGGTCGGAATACGACAGTCTGAAAAAGGTGACGTCAGATGCATAAATATACGCTTTTGACGGTAAAAAATCTTGACATCCGTAATTCGCGAAAGAGAATGCGGAAAGATGTGAAAATGACAACAGAACACCGTCCGCGGCTCCTTAAAGTATGCGAATGGTATATTTTATTCAGTGAAATATTGTATTTCGCTATGCGATATGGTGTTTTCCGGCATACGGAAAGTACTGTTCCGCACTCCCGAAAAGGCTCTTTCGCGGCATGAAAGAGGCTTTTCCGCAGTGCCGTTGTGCCTATGCGGAAATGGCGTCAGGCGTAATTGGTTGTGTGGCTGGGAGTTATGCGTAACGCCTTATTTCTGCGTTTTCCTCGCCGTAAGGCATCTTTTCCGTAAATATTCGGTTCTCGTGAAGTTGAGGTATGGTCTCCGCCGCCTTTTCTGCATGAATATACGGGAATGCATGCATAATTATGCGTAGTCCCGACCATGTCTTTCCGCCGCTTTCACAGAGCCGCCGCACAGTCCCTGTTTGCCCCCGTCCGCATGGCTGCCTGCACAAATAAACATGACGGCAGATTTTTTCTATTTTTTTAATATGTAATATCATGCCTTTTTAGTAACTTTGCATCTCGAACGCATATAATAAATTTAAAATGGCTGGAACAAAACAAATCAAGACTGCACTTGTGTCCGTCTACCATAAGGACGGACTTGACGAACTGCTTGCAAAGCTCAATGCCGAGGGCGTGAAATTCCTTTCTACCGGAGGCACACAGAAATTCATCGAGTCGCTCGGATACGAATGCCGCACCGTGGAGAGTGTCACCACATATCCGTCCATACTCGGAGGCCGTGTGAAGACCCTTCACCCGAAAGTGTTCGGAGGCATCCTCGGACGCCGCGACAACGAGGGCGACCGCGAGCAGATGGCTCAGTATGAGATACCGGAGATAGATCTCGTGATAGTGGATCTTTATCCTTTCGAACAGACAGTGGCAAGCGGAGCGTCAGACGCCGACATAATAGAGAAGATAGACATAGGCGGCATCTCGCTCATACGTGCCGGAGCAAAGAACTTCAACGACGTGGTCATCGTCCCGAGCAAGGCTGAATATGGCGTGCTGCTCGACATCCTTAACCGTAAGGGCGCGCAGACCGACCTTGAGGACCGCAAGATGTTCGCCACGAGAGCATTCGGAGTGAGCAGCCATTACGACACTGCGATACACGATTGGTTCAGCAAGTGATGTCCTGATTATATTCCTGCGATATGCCGGACGCACCGGCGAGAGACACGTTAGAGTGGTGCGGATGGTCCGGCTGACACGCACAAGAAACAGCAAAACAGAAATTCAATAATTAAGGAAATGGGATTTTTTTCATTCGTTCAAGGGATAGCAATGGATTTGGGCACGGCGAACACAATCATTATCAGTGATGATAAGATTGTCGTTGACGAGCCGTCAGTGGTTGCGCTCGACCGTCGCACAGACAAGATGATTGCTGTCGGCGCAAAGGCAAAGATGATGTATGAGAAGACGCACGACAATATACGCACCATAAGGCCGCTTCGCGACGGAGTGATAGCCGACTTTACGGCGTGCGAGCAGATGATGCGCGGACTCATAAAGATGGTGCACACCGGCAGCAGACTGTTCTCGCCGTCGTTGCGCATGGTGATAGGAGTGCCTTCGGGAAGCACAGAGGTGGAGCTGCGCGCGGTGCGCGACAGTGCCGAGCATGCCGACGGACGCGACGTGTATCTTATCTTCGAGCCCATGGCTGCGGCGATAGGCATTGGCATCGATGTTGAGGCTCCGGAAGGAAACATGATTGTAGACATAGGCGGAGGAAGCACCGAGATTGCCGTAATATCGCTCGGCGGCATCGTGTCAAACAACTCCATACGCACAGCCGGTGACGACCTGACAGCCGATATTCAGGAATACATGGCACGCCAGCATAACGTGAAGGTGAGCGAGCGTATGGCTGAGCGCATCAAGATACATGTGGGCTCTGCCCTGACAGACCTCGGCGAGGAGGGTCCGGAGGACTTCATCGTGCACGGACCTAACCGCATCACGGCACTGCCTATGGAGGTTCCGGTGTGCTATCAGGAGATAGCGCACTGTCTGGACAAGACTGTGGCAAAGATAGAGAACGCTGTCCTCTCCGCTCTGGAGAACACTCCGCCGGAGCTGTATGCCGACATCGTGAAGAACGGCATATATCTTACCGGTGGCGGCGCGCTGCTCCGAGGACTCGATAAGCGTCTTACCGACAAGATAAACATCAGGTTCCAGATTGCCGAAGACCCGTTGCACAGTGTTGCAAAGGGAACAGGCATCGCGCTGAAGAACATTGACAGGTTCTCGTTCCTGATGAGGTGATTTTCTGATAATTCATGACTCTCCGCCCGTGACCGGCATCACGGCATTTCTTCCCGCACTGCGGGAGGGTGCGCGCGCTTGTGGTCGGGGAGTCGTGAATTGTCGTTTATGGATGATGAGTTGAACGATGCGCAATCTTTTAGACTTTCTTGCAAGACATTACCACTGGTTCCTGTTTCTGCTGCTGGAGACAGTCAGCGTCATACTGCTGTTCCGTTACAACAGCTATCAGGGCAGTGTGTGGTTCTCGTCGGCTAATGCCGTGGCTGGAAAGGTGTATGCGTGGAGCTCTGCGGTGGAACAGTATTTCTCGCTTACCGAGGTGAACGAGAAACTCACTCAGCGCAACCTGTATCTCGAAAGACAGCTCTCGGCGGTTGCCGAGCGACAGGTGAGCGAGAGGAAAGACACCACTTACCTGGAGCGTCTTCAGATGGAGACAATGCGGGGGCTTGTCACCATACCCGCAAAAGTGGTGAGCAACTCTGTCAACAGGCTCGACAACTTCATCACGATAGATAAGGGCTATGCCGACGGAGTGAGGAAAGACATGGGCGTGGCGTGCGGTTTCGGAGTGGTGGGCATTGTCTATCTCGTGTCCGAACATTATTCTGTAGTCATCCCCGTGCTCAATTCGCACTCCAATATCAGCTGTACCATACGCGGAAAGGGTTATTTCGGATACCTTCACTGGACGGGAGGCGCATCCGATGAGGCTTATGTGGACGACGTTCCGCGCCACGCTCGATTCCGCATAGGTGATGTGGTGATAACGAGCGGATATTCTTCGGTGTTTCCGAGGGGTGTGGTCGTGGGTACCATAAAGCATGTGTACAATTCGGACAACGGTCTCTCATACAGACTGAGAGTGAAGCTGTCGACCGATTTCGGATGCCTGCGCGATGTGTGTGTGATAAGCGACTCTTCTATGAAAGAGAGGCAGCAGTTGCTCAATGCGGCTGTCGACTCTATAAAGCCGAAGTACTGACAGACGGCTGAAAGAGGGCGAATGCGGTTGTTTTACATGGATAATAACGATTTCTGAGACATGAATCTGGACTGGGTCAAGACTTTATCGTTCTTTATAGTTCTGCTGCTTGTGCAGGTGCTTGTGTTCAATCACATCCATCTGTTCGGCTATGCGACACCTCTTTTATATGTTTATTTCGTGCTTCCGGCACGCCGCGGCTTTCCCAAATGGGCTTTGCTGCTGTGGGCTTTCCTGCTCGGACTGTCGGTGGACGTCTTTTCCAACACGCCCGGACTTGCAGCCGCATCCATGACACTCGTGGCTCTCATACAGCCATATCTGCTCGAACTTTTCGTGCCGCGTGACAGTCCTGACGACCTGAAACCCTCTTTCCGCTCGCTGGGAGCGGCAAAATATATGTTCTACACCTTCATCCTGGTGTTTGTCTACAGCGTGGTGTTCTTCTCATTGGAGATATTCAGTTTCTTCAACTGGCTGCAATGGCTTGCCAGCGCGGGCGGAAGCATGCTACTGACACTGGTTATGGTGTGGGTAATAGAAAACTTGGTTAAAAGAGAATGAAGGACTTCAGTCTTGAAAACCGGCGTTTTGTCATCGGCGGAGTGGCTGTGGTCATCGTGCTGATATACATCATCAGACTTTTCACTCTACAGCTGATGAGTGACGACTACAAGAAAAACGCGGACAGTAACGCCTTTCTTAAAAAGATAGAATATCCGTCGCGGGGTATCATAAAAGACCGCAACGGCAAGCTGCTCGTGTACAACCAGCCCGCATACGACATCATGGTGGTGATGAACGAGGAGAAAGGAAGGCTCGACACCATGGAGTTCTGCCGCACGCTCGGCATATCAAAGGAGTACTTCATAGAGCGTATGGCTGAGATAAAAGACCGTTCCAAGAATCCGGGATACTCGCGTTTCACCCAGCAGCTGTTCATGAGCCAGCTCTCGAACGAGGAGTTCAGCATGTTCCAGGAGAAGATTTTCCGCTTCCCGGGGTTCTATGTGCAGAAGCGAAGCATACGTCAGTATCAGTACAGTCATGCCGCCCACGTGCTGGGAGACGTGGCGGAGGTGTCTCAAAGCGACCTTGAGGACGACGATTATTACCAGCCCGGCGACTACATAGGTAAGCTGGGAGTGGAGAAGTCGTACGAGAAGGTGCTGCGGGGGGAGAAAGGTGTGCAGATATTCCTGCGTGACGCGAGGGGCAAGATACAGGGAAAGTACATGAACGGAGCATACGACCGCAAGCCGGTTGCGGGGCGCGACCTCACTCTGAGCATCGATCTTGAGCTTCAGGCTCTCGGAGAGAGACTGCTTGAAGGGAAAATCGGGAGCATCGTTGCCATAGAACCGTCCACCGGAGAGGTGCTTTGCATGGTGTCGTCGCCTACATACGACCCGAAGATGATGGTGGGAAGATTGCGCGGAAAGAACCATAAGAAACTGTCGCTCGACTCTTGGAAGCCTCTGTTCAACCGTAGTGTGATGGGTCAGTATCCTCCCGGCTCGACGTTCAAGACGTCACAGGCGCTCACGTTCATGTCGGAGGGAATCATCGGTCCCGGCACTGCCTATCCGTGCCATCACGGTTTCTATTACCGTGGAATGCACGTTGGATGCCATTCCCATTCCTCTCCGGTGGCTCTGGTGGGCGCGCTCAGCACGTCGTGCAACTCTTATTTCTGCTGGGGACTGTACAACATGATAAGCAACCGCCGCAAGTACAAGAGCAAGGCAGAGGCTCTCAACACATGGCGCGACTACATGGTGAGCATGGGCTTCGGCTACAAGCTCGGTGTTGACCTGCCCGGAGAGAAGCGCGGGATGATTCCCAACGCGTCGTATTATAGCGACATGTATCAGGGCTACTGGAACGCGCTGACGGTCATAAGCATCTCCATCGGTCAGGGAGAGGTGGCTCTCACGCCGCTGCAAGTGGCAAACCTGTGCGCCACGATAGCCAACAGAGGATATTATTATGTGCCTCATGTGGTGAGGAAAATACAGGACATGCCGCTCGATACAACATATACACGCCGTCATTACACCAAAGCCACGCGCCGCGCATACGACTATGTGGTGGCTGGAATGCGCTCCGCCGTGGTGAAGGGAACGTGCCGTTCGGCAAACACTCCGGCTTATGAGGTGTGCGGAAAGACCGGAACGGCGCAGAACCACGGGCAGGACCACTCCATATTCATGGGCTTCGCCCCGATGGACAATCCCAAAATCGCGGTTGCGGTTTACGTGGAGAACGGTGGTTACGGAGCCGACTTCGGTGTCCCCATCGGCTCTCTGATGATGGAGAAATATATCACCGGCAAGCTCTCTCCGGCGAGTGAGGAGCGCGCCACACATTTTCAAAACAGTAGGATTGCATATGGTACAAGGAGCAGGTAGGCGTCAGAGCGTTTTGTGTTCGATAGACTGGTGGACCATCGGACTCTATCTCGCCCTGCTGATATTCGGTTGGATAAGTGTGTGCGGTGCGAGCTACACTTACGGCGACAACGACATTTTCAGTCTGGACACACGTTCAGGCATGCAGGTGGTGTGGATAGCGACGTCTGTCTGTCTCGGTTTCGCCATACTGCTTATGGACGCGCGCTTCTTCGACACGTTCTCATACATCATCTACGGCATACTTCTGCTGTTGCTGTTCGCCACGATATTCAACCCGCACGACATCAAAGGCTCCCACTCGTGGATAGTTCTCGGTCCGTTGCGCCTTCAGCCTGCGGAGTTCGGAAAGTTCGCCACGGCACTCGCGCTTGCCAAACTGATGAGCTCGTTCGGCTTCAACATACACCGTTGGAAGCATTTCGCGGCAGCCTGCGCCATAATCCTCATGCCGATGTTCTTCATCATCGGTCAGCGCGAGACGGGTTCAGCGCTTGTCTATCTGTCGTTCGCGCTTGTGCTCTACCGCGAAGGTATGCCCGGCAGCATACTGTTCACAGGAGTCGCGATGGTAGTCTATTTTGTCGTGGGGATAAAGTATGAGCAGGTGCTTCTTGCCGCCACGCCCACCTCTGTGGGCAAGTATGTGGTGTTTCTGCTTGTCCATGTCTTCACGGCATCAATGATTTATGTCTATTGCAAGGAACGCCGTCAGACATGGCTCATGCTTGCCTATGTGCTCGGCATAACACTCACGGCAACGCTCTTTTCTGTTTTTGTGATACCGTTCGACATCGTTCTGGTGCAGATTGTGCTCAGTGTGCTTGTCATGCTTTATCTTCTTTACCAATGGCTGCGCACCCGTCTTTACAACTATCTGTACATAATGCTGTTCTCCCTCGGCTCCATCATGTTCTTCTATTCAGCCGACTATGTGCTCAACGATGTGATGGAACCCCATCAGAGGGTGCGCATCAACGTGCTGCTCGGTCTGGAGGAGGACATATCAGGCGCCGGATATAATGTTCATCAGAGCGAGATAGCCATAGGATCGGGCGGATTGAAGGGAAAGGGATTCCTCAACGGAACGCAGAACAAACTCAAGTTCGTGCCCGAACAGGACACCGACTTCATCTTCTGTACGGTGGGTGAGGAGGAAGGTTTCCTCGGTTCTGCGGGTGTGCTGCTGCTTTTCCTGGCACTGATATTAAGGCTTATATATCTCTCCGAACGCCAGACATTCAAGTACGGACGCATTTACGGCTATTCGGTGTTGAGCATATTCCTGTTTCATGTTTTCATAAACGTCGGCATGGTTCTCGGACTTACGCCCGTGATAGGCATTCCCCTGCCGTTCTTCAGCTACGGAGGCTCGTCGCTGTGGGGCTTCACCATCCTGCTGTTTATCTTCCTTCGGATAGACGCCGACCGCAAGTCAGTCAACACTTAGAGATATTCCCACGTCGCTTATTCCCGGCAACATCTCCCTCTTCATGTCGTGTCTGACACGTATGTGGAGCGAGTCGCCCTTGCTGAGGCGCATTTCCCTCAATGGGAATCTGAACTGATAGCAGCTCAGTCCCTTGCCTCTGGTCTTGCCGATGGCGTCGGTAAGCTCACATTTCACGGTGTCGGTGAAGGTGGTGTCGGCAGGAACCAGCCTCTGTTCCACAATGAGAGTGAGCCCCACGAACGGATAGCTGACGGTGGCTCTCAGTCCGAGCGACGTACTGTACACACCGTCAGCCGTGAGTCTGGGGATGTCGAAGCGCAGCGTGTCGTTCTTTTCCCACCCCGAAAGAGGTGTATGCTCATATCTGTCATACACCCTTCTTTCGTTGCAGGACGGCAGCACCGTCGCGGCAATGATTCCCACGATGAGTGCGGAAAAAGTCTTTCTCATTCCTGTTTCGGTGACATTTCGGTTTTCTTCGGCTGCTGTGCCGTCTCCCTTACGCTGTCCTTGTTTCTGTTCTGTGCGGCGTTGCCCTGCTGCCTGTTTCCTCCGTTGGGCTGTCTGTTGTTCCTGTTTCTCGAGGCGTTGTTCCTTTTCTTCTTCCTGCTTTTGTCAAATCTGCTGATGTCAGCCTCGGCAAGCAGGTCGGCGGGACGGCTTTCCTTTTTCGGTTTCCCGTTTTCGGTGAGCGAGAGAGGTTTCTCCCCGTGTTTGTTCATTTCTATGATGTGGTGCGCCCTGTCAAATGAAATCGTCTCCACGTTTGACATCGTGTTCTTGTCGGTGGAGTAGGTGACGAGTCCTGTGAGGATGTCGCTTTTCACGAGATAATGGTCGCTGTCCTTTGTCTGGAGCACAATCTCCTTGCTCGGCATGGAGCGTCTTGCCTCCACATAGTCGTCAGCCTCGTAGTTGAGACAGCACTTCAGCTTGGCGCACATGCCCGCCAGTTTCTGCGGATTGAGCGATATGTCCTGTATGCGCGCGGCGTTGGTGCTCACGCTCACGAAGTTTTTCATCCATGTGGCGCAGCACAGTTCCCTTCCGCATGGTCCTGTCCCGCCTATGCGTCCAGCCTCCTGACGCGCGCCTATCTGCTTCATCTCTATCCTTACGTGGAACGTTTCAGCCAGCACTTTTATGAGTTGTCTGAAGTCAACGCGCTCGTCCGCGATGTAGTAGAATATCGCCTTGTTGCCGTCGCCCTGATATTCCACGTCGCCTATCTTCATCTGCAGTCCGAGGTCTTTGGCTATCTGCCGGCTCTGTATCATCGTGGCGTGCTCCCTGCTTTTAGCCTCATGATACTTGTCCATGTCCACGGGCTTGGCTATGCGGTATATTCTCTTGATGTCGTCAGCCGATTTCAGGTTGGCTTTCTTTATCTGTAGCTTCACCAGCTCGCCCGTAAGAGTGACTACTCCGATGTCGTGTCCGGGGTTTGCCTCCACCGCAACGATGTCGCCCTTTTTCAGTTCTATGTTGTTCACATTATGATAGTATCCCTTCCTTGTGTTCTTGAACTGCACCTCCACGAGGTCGGTCCTGTCGGTGTTTCCGGGCACGTCGTACAGCCAGTCGTAGGTGTTGAGCTGCCTGTCCTGCCTTCCGCACGCCCCGTGGCAGAGTCCTCTGCCGCAGCCGTGGGCTATCTTGAATTTCATATCTTTAAAGTCTGTCATGTCTTGAAGTATAAATTTGTATTATAAAAGTATATATATATAGTTGTAGAATGCTTATTGGCGCTTGTGGAGCAAGATGATAATCTGGAGTGACATTTCGAAGAACACTATCTTGGCGTTGGCGTTCTGCGCTATGTCACGTCTCGCCTTTGCCGTCAGTTCAGCCATTTCCACAATGTTAGCCTCATTGATGAACGGTGCGAAACGCCTTGCGAACTCCTCTTCCTCCTCCGTCATGTAGTTGAGCTCAGGCGTGTGGAAGTTGTACACGAAGTACTCCCTGACAAGGTGAGTGAAGTAGTCGAGCAGGCGTCTCTGCTTCTCCCGTCCGTATCCCGCCACGCTGTCGCTCCACTTCTTCAGCTCCTTCACCTTGCGCTGGTAAGCCAGACGCATGAGCATGGTGAACATGTCGAAGAACATCCTGTTCTCGTTGCCGGCGTTGAGTGTCTCGATAGCCTTTGTCCAGCTGCCTCCGGCAAGGCGCGCCATGCGTGCCGCCACGTTCTGTTCTATGCCCCTGCGCGCCATGAGCTCGCGTTCCATGTCGGCGGAGTCTATCGGTCTGACGTCTATGCGCTGTGTCCGGCTCCTTATTGTCTCGAGCAGCTGGTCGGGCTGTTCGCTCACCATGATGAAGAGAGTCTGTCCGGGCGGTTCCTCGAGCAGCTTGAGCATCTTGTTCGCGCAAGTCTGGTTCATCCTTTCCGGCAGCCATATTATGCACACCTTATATCCTCCCATGCTCGGCTTGAGGCTCAGGATGCGTGTCAGCTCGTCGCTCTCCGCACCCGTTATTATAGCCTGCTGGTTTGCCGCCCCTATGGCGTTCATCCACTGTTCGAATGTGAAGTACGGTCCTTTGGCTACCATCTCGCGCCATTCTTTTGCGAAGTCGCCGCTCACGGGCTGGTGTTCCTTGCCCATGGACGGCAGTTTGATGGTGGGGTAAGTGAAGTGAAGGTCAGGATGGTTGAGGTGGTCGGTGAGTGCCGTGTCGCCGAGCAAGTATGCCGCGAACCCCATGGCTATCGCCATCTTGCCGCATCCCGACGGTCCGCACAGCAATATGGCGTGCGGCACCCGTCCCTCGCTCTTCATCTCCTTCAGTCTGTCTATTGTCTCTTTCTGTCCGACTACGTCCTCAAAACTCATTCTCTCTTCAGTGTTCTATTTCAGATTTTACAATATGTTACTTACAATCTCCCTCACAGAGTCGGATGCCGACATCGTGTAGAAGTGTATGTTTGTCACGCCCGCCGTATACAGTTCGCGGCACTGCGTTGTGGTCCACTCTATGCCGAGGGCGCGCGCGTCGTCGTCGCTCTTGCACCTGACAGCCTCCAGCGCGAGCTCCTGCGGCAGGTCGCACCTGAACGTACGTGGAACGGCAGTGAGCTGCGACACCTTTGTGAAAGGCTTTATGCCCGGTATTATAGGTATGTGTATGCCCATGGCGCGCGCTTTCCTGACGAACGCGAAATACTTGCTGTTGTCGTAGAACAGCTGTGTCACGGCATACTGCGCCCCCAGTTCCTGCTTCGCCTTCAGCCATTTCATGTCCATCTCGATGTTAGGCGCCTCCTCATGTTTCTCCGGATATGCCGCCACGCCGTAGTCGAAGGTGCCCATGGGACATTTTATCGGTGTGCCGTCGGCAAAGAATCCGTTGTTGAACATGTTCACCTGCCTTATCAGGTCGGTGGTGTGCGCGTGCCCGTTTGGCGTCGGAATGAAGTTCCGGTCCTCCTTAGCCTTGTCTCCGCGCAGCAGCAGGAGGTTGTCTATTCCGAGAAACTGGAGGTCGAGCAGTTCGTATTCGATGTCCTCGATAGTAGCCCCGCTGCATATGACGTGGGGAATGACAGGTATGCCGAACCTGTTCTTTATCGCGGCGGCGACGGCAATCGTTCCCGGGCGACGCCTTATGCGCCGTCTCTCGAACAGTCCTCCTCCGGTCTCGCGGTAGACATATTCGCTGTGATGGGTGGTGATGTTGATGTAAGCCGGAGCGAACTCCTTCAGCTTCTCTATGGTAGAGAACAGGCTGCCCGTGCCCGTGCCTTTGAGCGGCGGGAGCACCTCGAACGAGAAAGTGCGCCTGTCCGTGCGGCTCAGCATTTCCTTTATTTTCATTCTTATGGGCGTATATTGTCTTTGTTGTTTTATTTTTAGTTCTCCTTGCAGCCGTAGCATGTCACGTCGCGTGCGGCTTGAAGCGTTGTGGCGGAGCTATCTCGACATCTCGCCTTTTATCAGCAGACATGCCGGTGAGACCACTCCTCCGTGGTCGAATCCGCTTAGCTCGTGTATGGGAATCTCGCTGTTGCCCACTCCCTCGAGCACCGCTTTAAGGTAGAGATTCTCCTCATAGCGCGCCATCTGCTCCAGACGGCGGTCTCCGGTGTACAGAACCAGGCGTGTGCCGAGCTTCCGCGCGTTGTTAAGCGGTGCGTATTTGTCCACGACAGGCAGTGTGAACGAAATCTTGCGTTCCTTCCTTATGGTGTAGTGGGTAGCCGCCTGACCGCTCACGGGGAAGTAAGCCCGTATGGAGTCGGCGTCTGTTCCGTATTCCGCCAGATAGCTCTTGTCGAGTGCGAGCATCAGTGTGAGGTATCCGCCTGCAGAGTGTCCGCCCACGTAAACCTGCGAAGGGTCGCCTCCATATTCGGCTATGTGCTTCACCGTCCACGCCACGGCGGCAGCCGCGTCGCGCGTGTAGTCGGGGCATTTGCAGCGTGGAAAGAGTCTGTAGTTGGGTGCGACGATGGCTATGCCCGAGTTTTTCAGCTCCGGACGCAGCTCCTTTGAGCCGCCCTCGAGCGCGCCGCCGTGAAACCACACGATGGTCTTAAAGCCCTTGCGCCCTTCGGGCATGTAGATGTCGAGCTTGCAACGCTCGCGTCTGTATGCCGATGTGTCGCTGTCGCTGACATATTGTATGTCCTTCACTGTCTTGTATTTGTCCTGTGCGGCAAGCGTAAGCGATGCGCAAAGTGCCGCGAATGCAAGTATGAGTCGTCTCATTTTCCTGTTTTTTATGTGTCCTGTCTGTATTACAGAGAGTGTTGCCTGACGGCAAGATATTGTCAGTTGATGTCCAAGATAATGCAAATCGAGCGCAACGGCAAGTCGGGAAAACGGAGTTTTACCGTGCTTGACACTGCCGAGATGCCGCTTATCTTATACAAAGATAATGCAAGTCGAGCGCAACGGCAAGTCGGGAAAACGGAGTTTTGCCAGGCTTGACACTGCCGAGATGCCGCTTATCTTATACAAAGATAAGAATTTTATCGATAAAAGAGGTCATATTGTCGTTGAACGGATTCTTATTAACTTATTTTTGCGTAATGAAAATATAAAGTGTTAAATATTAATCTCTGAAACCTCCGTATTCGCGTAACGGAGTAATGCTGTGGACTTATGCGCTGTTTTCGGGCTTCATGACCGGTATGGCTCAATGCGTTGTCTTTCAGTCCGTTCTATATGAATAGCCGTACGATATGTTTTCTTCCGCATTCTCAAAGAGCCTTTATCAGTTTGCGGAAGAGCCTTTCCTGCATGATGACAAAGGCTTTGTTGTGACGTCGGAAAGCCTTTTCTGTGACACGGAAGAGCCTTTCCGGCAAATAAAAACGTCGGAAACGGTTTTGCAGTTCTACCGTTTCCGACGTCTGTTGTCAGCTTTTATGGTTGGTGATATGTTTGATTGCGTCCGCGTGTATGTTAAATGCAGACAGTCTTACTGTTAATTAATGCAAAGTCTCCGGTCTGTCACGCTTTCCGCGCTGCGGTTCTATCCCATTATGTAGCGTGCCTTTCTGCCAAGCATTCTGTACATCGCCCATGTGAAAGCATAGGATATGACGAATATCATGATAGCCATCACGGGCACCTGGAGAGGTATTGGCAGCGACATCTCGCCTATGAGCAGGAACACCGGACCTACCACGAAGTAGTGCACGATGTATATGCCAAAACCGTATTTGGGCATGGTGGCGAGAGCCTTGCGCATACGCTCGCCGTTTACCTTCACCTTTTGCAGCAGGAGGAACACGGCGATTGTCATGAGCACCACGTTCGGACTGCAGAACGTGAAGTACAGTTCCATGTCGAGCTCCGTTGACGCCGGGTTTGCCGCAGCCGCGCTGAAGCCTGTGAAGGTCACGGCATATCCGGCGGCGAACATCATTGCACTCACCGCGAGAGTCTTGCCGAGGCTCCAGTCGTTGCCGCGTCGCAGATAGTGTCCGAGCAGCAGATAGCCTGAGAATCCTGCGAAGTAGTAGAACAGTCCGAACTCGTTCCATGTAGCCTCACCGAACAGATACTTGCTGATGTATGCCTCGCCGTAGGGGAGGAAGAGCGACACTGCCCATATGGTGAGGAACAGGCGTTCCGCGCTTCTGCCGTATTTCTCTATCCATGCCGAGAAGAAGGGTATGTAGAGATACATGCCGATGAGCAGATACATGTACCACATGTGGTTCTCGGTGAAGCTGAACTGCAACGGAATCATCGCCACACTGCGAAGAGAGTCGGCGAGAGCCTGCGACTCGTTGCCCTGCGCGTAGCAGAAGAAGTCGCCTATGATCTCCTTCGGCAGACCTATGACGCCCGTGAACCACGGGAATATGTTGTAGAGCACCGACCATATCAGCATGGGCCATAGTATGCGCGGGATGCGCTTCTTGTAGAAGTCCTTTATGCTCATGTCGCCTATGGGGAGCAGCAACAGACCGGTCATCATCACGAAAAGCGGTACCGACGGGCGGAGCAGCGAGCCGTAGATGGCTGCCCAACTCTTGTATTCGGGCAGTTTTCCGAGAACAGGGGAGATGTAGAACGGGTCGATGCAGTGTACGCCTATTACCATTATCATGGCGATGAGGCGCACGACGTCGAGCCATACAATGTGTTCCTTTTTGTTCAAATTATTCATTCTTTTTGTGGGTTTTTAGATGATTAGCGATGCAAAGATATACTGTTTTTCGCATTTTATGCGCTTTTGTGCGATAATTTTTACGTATATTTTATTAATACATGATGCGGCTCGGCAGTGTCCATTCCTTCATTTTCGGGCAGTTGCATGTGCATTCCTCAGCCGTCCTCCAGTAGAGACGCAAAATCTTGCGTCTCCCGATTGGCATGGCATTCCTTCATTGTCGGGCGTTTGCACGTGCATTCCTCAGCCATCCTCCAGTAGAGACGCAAGATCTTGCGTCTCCCGTTCAGCCTGTCATTCCTTCATTTTCGGGCAGTTGCACGTGTATTCCTCAGCCATCCTTCAGTAGAGACGCAAAATCTTGCGTCTCCCGTTCAGCATGTCATTCCTTCGTTGTCAGTCGTTTGCATGTGTATTCCTCAGCCTCATGCTCGTGAGACGCAAGATTTTGCGTCTCTACTTTTGTTTGATGGCGCTTATAGTTTAAAGGCATGTTTGCAGGCATTACGCTGCCTGTAAACGGATAATGCGGCGGAGTTGTATTGTAACATCTGTTGCACGATTGTGCTTATTTGGTGTGGCGTTGTTTTTTTTGACGTATTTTATTTGTGTGGATATTTTTATTTTGTATCTTTGCATAAGGTGGGCTTCGGCTCGGCAATGCCAAGTCCGGTAAAACTCTGTTTTCCCTCCTTGTCGTTGCACTCGCCTTGCACCACCTTGCTCTCTGTCTTGATTTATATGGTATTTACTAACCCATAAGCTTGATTATTTTTACAAAAGATGACGAACAATAGTTTATTTAACCGCGTATTGCTGACGGTCGTCGTGCTGGCAGCATTGGGCGGTGTGTGCGCAAGTGCCTCGGCGAAGGACGGAGGCAATGCCTATCTTATGAAAAGAGCGTTGCAGACATTCGACGCGGTGAGAAAACACATGGCGACGGACGACAAGGTGCTTTTGCAGGAGGCGGTGCCGGTGAAGGAAGGACAGAACCCTTATTCGTTCCTTTGGGGATATTCGGCTATGGTGTCGTCGGTGAGTGCCATGTATGAGGCGTCCGGCGACAAGCATTGGCTCGACGTCATGGACGGCATGATGCTGAAAGGTCTTGACAAGTATTATGACACCAAGCGGCAGCCTGCCGGATATGCGTCGTATGTGAACACGGCTCCGCAGAGCGACCGTTTCTATGACGACAACATTTGGCTCGGCATCGACATGGCAGACCTCTACGCTGCCACAGGGAAGAAAAGCTATCTGCAACGGGCTGAGGAGATATGGACGTTTGTGATGTCCGGATATGACGACAAGCTCGGAGGCGGCATATACTGGTGTGAGCAGAAGAAGGAGAGCAAGAACACATGTTCAAACGCTCCTGCAAGTGTGTTCGCACTGAAGATGTATAACGCTACGAAGGAGAAGAAATATCTGGAGCGCGGAAAAGACATATACAAATGGACGAAAGACAGTCTGGAGGACAAGACAGACCATCTCTATTTCGACCATCTCACGCTGAAAGGTCGTCTGGGACGTGACAAGTATTCGTATAATACGGGTCAGATGCTTCAGGCGGCGGCAATGCTTTACAAGATAACAGGCGACAGAAAATATCTTGATGACGCCCGTCTCATGGCGGCTGCGGCATACGACAGGTTCTTCGAGGACAAGGGACGCGCGGACGGGCTGCGCATTCTGAGGGGCGGAGAAATGTGGTTCGACTCAGTGATGCTGCGCGGATATATAGAGCTTTACGGCGTGGACAACGACGGCAAATATCTGAAGGCGTTCCTCGCGTCGATGGATACGGCGTGGGGCAAGGGCGGTTCGCGTGACGCGGACGGACTTTTCGGACGCCATTATGACGCGCGCGGAAAGAAAGGCGTGCGCACTCTGCTCAATCAGGCTGCAATGATTGAGATGATGGCGAGGCTGTCGGCGGTGAAGTGAACAGACCGTATATAATAATAGGTATAAATATAATAATGTATATATAATATAAAATCTATGAATCAAAGACTTAAATTCTTTGCCGGAGCAGCCGTGATGCTGGCTCTCTCGGCAAACGTTGCGCAGGCTAAAGACTTTGACGCGCAAAAGTACATCACACACGCCAAGGATGCCACGGCATTCGTGTCGAAACGTCCGGCGGAGTCTGAGCGTCTGTTCCGCTCGGATGCTGTGGAGAAGAAAATAAAGGAAGTGAAGAAGCTCCTGAAGGATAACAAATATCTGGCATGGATGTTTGAGAACTGCTTCCCGAACACTATCGACACCACTGTGCACTTCGACGGCAAGGACGACACTTTCGTTTACACCGGCGACATCGCTGCCATGTGGCTCCGCGACTCCGGAGCGCAGGTGTGGCCCTATGTGCAGCTGGCAAACAAAGACCCTGAGTTGAAGAAGATGTTGCGCGGTGTGATCCTGCGCCAGCTCAAGTGCATCAACATCGACCCGTATGCCAACGCATTCAATCCGGGTCCGCTGGAGGACAACCCGTGGGCAAGCGACCTCACAGACATGAAGCCCGAGCTGCACGAACGCAAATATGAGATTGACTCTCTGTGCTATCCGCTCCGACTGGCTTACCATTACTGGCAGGTAACGGGCGACACATCCGTGTTCGGTGACGAGTGGAAGGCTGCCGTAAGAAACATACTGAAGACCTTCCGCGAGCAGCAGCGCAAGAACGGACTCGGTCCGTACAAGTTCCAGCGCAAGACCGAGCGTCAGCTCGACACCGTATGTAACGACGGACTCGGTGCTCCCGCCAAACCGTGCGGACTCATATGCTCGTTCTTCCGTCCGTCTGACGACGCCACGACATACCTTTATCTCGTGCCTTCAAACTTCATGGCAGTGTCGTCGCTGCGCAAGGCTGCCGAGATTCTTACAAAGGTAAACAACGACGCAGCTACTGCCGGCGAGTGTACCGCTCTGGCTGACGAGGTGGCTGACGCGCTGCAGAAGCACGCCATATACAACCATCCCAAGTATGGCAAGATTTATGCTTTCGAGGTTGACGGATACGGCAACTACAACCTCATGGACGACGCCAACGTCCCGAGTCTGCTCGCTATGGCTTACCTCGGTGATGTTGATATAAACGACCCCATCTATCAGAACACACGCCGTTTTGTATGGAGCGAGGACAATCCTTACTTCTTCCGCGGCTCGAAAGGCGAGGGCATAGGTGGTCCGCACATCGGTTATGACATGGTGTGGCCAATGTCCATAATGATGAAGGCGTTCACAAGTCAGGACGACGCTGAGATAAAATGGTGCATAGAGACGCTTCAGCGCACTGACGCCGGAACAGGACTGATGCACGAATCGTTCAACAAGAACAATCCGGACAACTACACTCGTCCTTGGTTCGCATGGCAGAACACACTTTTCGGTGAGCTTATACTCAAGCTGATTGATGATGGCAAGGTAGATCTTCTTGTGAACGCGAAGAGATAAGAACGCCATATCGCGGCATGAACGTGCAACGCTTGTGCCGGGCGGATATATAAAACGTCGGCAGAAGAGTCCGTAGCTATGCGGACATACTTCTGCCGACGTTTCTTTTACGACAGACTGCCTGTTGGAAGAAGCTGATTATAAAAGTCGCGTGACTGGCTAAGCTGATTTATAAGACACATGAAAACACCTTCCGGATGTTTTTTACACCTTATTATATATATCACGTATGGCAATGAAGAATATTTATATATGTGAATAAATACCGCCTGAGCCGCATTATCCTAATGGAGTTGCTTACGTATTGTAATAAGTGTGAAATGTTAAAAAACGGATTTTGGCGAAGTATTTTATTATTTTCTTCGTGTTTTATTCTTTTTTTTACAGAAAAATGGTTTACTTTGCATTGTATATAGAATTAGAGACATCAAATAAGGATTCTAACGAATTGAAGAATATTGAATTTTTGTTTAAGTTATATAATAACGGTACTTGGTTTTTTCTTGAAAGGTAAAATAAGATTGCTTAAGGGGTAACATGAAAAATTATAAGTAGGTTGATTATTAACTAAGTTTAGAATTATAAATTTGATGAAGAAATTATTAATGTCTGTTGCAGTACTCGCTACTGCAGTGTTTGCCAATGCTCAGACACCGGCAGATTTTGTGCCCTACAAGAGCACGAAGCTTCGTTTGCCGTCTGTGCCGCTGGTGGTTTCGGATCCTTATTTTTCCATCTGGTCTCCGTATGATAAGCTCAATGACGGTGATACACGCCATTGGACCAACGACGAGAAACCTCTTGAAGGACTTCTGCGCGTTGACGGCAAGACTTATCGTTTCATGGGCTCGAAGGAAAGATCTCTTCTTGAATCAATCGTTCCTATGGCTGATGAGGCAGAATGGAAGGCTATGTACACACGTACAAATCCGGGTGCTGGATGGGAAAAGCCTGACTTCAACGCAAACGGATGGAAAGAGGGTACTGCCGCGTTCGGTTCTCCGGAGCTGAGCAACGTGCGCACTCATTGGTCTGAACAGAATTCTGACCTTTATGTACGCCGTAGCGTGGAGCTTACAGCTGACGACCTTAACAACGATCTTTATCTGGTTTATTCTCATGACGACGTTTTTGAGATCTTTATCAATGGAACTTCTGTAGCCAAGACCGGAGAGACATGGCGCGAGGGCGTAAAGCTGCACCTGTCTGACGACGTGAAGAAGCTCCTGAAGCCGGGCAAGAACGTTATAGCGGCTCATTGCCACAACACGACCGGCGGTGCTTACACTGATTTCGGACTGTTCAAGAATCTTGCAGTAAGTAACGCCAACATACTGCAGGCTGAGCAGAAGTCGGTGAGCGTACTCGCCACATCTACTTATTACACATTCGTGTGCGGACCGGTTGAGCTTGACGTGGTGTTCACAGCTCCTATGCTGATCAATGACTACGATCTGCTGTCAATGCCTATCAACTACATCTCATATCAGGTTCGTTCTACAGACAAGAAGACACATGACGTGCAGTTCTACCTGAGCGCCAATCCTTTGCAGGGCGTGAACAAGAGCTCGCAGCCTACTGTTTCTTCTACTGTAATAAAGAACGGTGTGAAATATCTCAAGACCGGTACTGTTGACCAGCCTATTCTCGCAAAGAAGGGTGACGGCATCTGCATCGACTGGGGATACTTCTATATGCCTAATGTGAACGGAAACGTAAGCCTTTCAGCAGAGAACAAGATAAAGGATACATTCCTTTCTACAGGTGAGCTTCCTGAGAGCGAAGAGGTTGTTGTATGCCGCAAGCCTTCACAGATGCCTACATTGGCTTATGTACACAACTTCGGCAACGTGACCACAGCTTCAAGCTTCACAATGCTCGGCTATGACGAGATACAGGACATTGAGTATATGTACGAGCGTTACAAAGGATACTGGGCACACGGTGGCAAGGTTACGATCTTCGATGCTTTCGACCGTCTGAAGAACAGTTATTCAGAGCTTATGGCTAAATGCCGCGAGTTCGACAAGATGATCTACGATGACGGATTGAAGGCTGGCGACGTGAAGTATGCCGAGATTCTTTCAGGTTCTTACCGTCACGTGATCGCAGCCCACAAGCTTTTCGAGGACAAGGACGGCAATCTGCTCTTCTTCTCTAAGGAAAACAACTCCAACGGTTGTGTGAATACGGTTGACCTTACTTATCCTGAGGCTCCGCTGTTCCTTGTTTACAACCCAGACCTGCAGAAGGCTATGATGACAAGTATCTTCGATTACAGCTACTCGGGACGTTGGACAAAGCCGTTCGCCGCACACGATCTTGGAACATATCCTATCGCTAACGGACAGGTTTACGGTGGAGACATGCCTCTGGAGGAAGCCGGTAACATGATTACTCTTGCCGCAATGATTGCTAAGATTGAGGGTAATACGAAGTATGTTGACAAATATTGGAATATCCTCAAGATGTGGACTGACTATCTCGTAGAGAACGGACAGGATCCTGCCAACCAGCTTTGTACAGACGACTTCGCAGGACACTGGGCTCACAACTGCAACCTTTCAATAAAGGCTATCATGGGTGTGGCTGGCTTTGCAGAGATGGCTCGCATCAAGGGCGACGCTGCAACAGCCGACAAATACATGAACAAGGCTAAGGAAATGGCGGCAAAGTGGGAGAAGGACGCACGTGAGGACGACCACTATCGCCTTGCTTTCGACCGCGAGAACACATGGAGCCAGAAGTACAATATGGTTTGGGACAAGCTCTGGAACATCAACATCTTCCCCAACGACGCCATGCAGCGCGAGATAAAGTACTATCTGAAGATGCAGAACAGATACGGTCTGCCGCTCGACAGCCGTAAGGATTACACCAAGAACGACTGGATAATGTGGACTGCCGCAATGGCTCCCAACAACAAGACATTCCTGAAGTTCGTGCATCCGGTGTATGATTACATCAACGAAACAGAATCACGTGTGCCTATCAGCGACTGGTATGATACCAAGACAGGACTGATGACCGGATTCAAGGCTCGTTCTGTAATTGGCGGATTCTGGATGAAGGTTCTTGCCGACAAGCTTGCCGAGAAGAAATAACAACTCATTTACCATTGGGTGAAAACAATATTCGTTTGCCGCTGACAGGGAATCTCTGATGATTCCCTGTGGCTGGCGGATGAAGTGATGATAGTGTCATGATGAAAGACGAAAGTGTTTACCGTTATTACGTCTTGTAGTGATGCTGTGGGAAGCTTATGCATATATATTAGGAAAAAACAGTGCCAGCGAGCGCAATGAGAACTCGTTCTCAGATTGCTGGGCGCAGCCTGCTTTTTGTAAAAAGATAAACAATCAATCCTTAATCAATTAATAAGTATGTTTAAAAACTATGTTACTTTGCACAAGCACCTGTATGGTGCGGTGCTTGCATTGTTCGCCTGTTGCTTCGTATCATGTAGCGACGACGACGATGTTGCTGTTCAGGAGTACGACCCGAACACGCCGGTAACAATCACCGATTTCTTGCCGAAGTCGGGAGGAGCCAATGACAGGCTTATCATTTATGGTGAGAACTTCGGCAACGACACCTCGAAGGTGAAGGTTACGGTAGGCGGACGTAAGGCTACTCTTATTAGTGCCAAGAGTAATGTGAGAGGCAAGGACGACGGACTGTATGTCTTCGTACCGCAGGGAGCATTCTCAGGTGAGATCCAGGTTACTGTGGGCGACGAGACTACAGGTACTCAGAGTGCCACAAGCGCGGAAAAATTCAATTATGAGCGTAAGGAAGTAGTAGGACGTCTTTGCGGATACCGTAACGAATACGACGACCAGGGATGGAACGACGGTCCGTTTGCCACATGTACAGGTTTTGCCGCAGACGGTGAGATGAAGTTCGACCCGAAATATCCTAACCGTCTGTACATAGGCTACGACCAAGGTTCACCCGGTATACAGGTAATCGACTTTGAGAAGCAGACTGTTGAGAGCATAATGGGTTATTCCATGTTCAACAACAGAAACCGTATCAGATCTATCGATTTCACCAGCCATAACGGTGTTGACTACATGATTGTCTCAATAGACGAAGACCGCAGCCAGCAGAGAAGTCCGTCTGTTTATATCGTGAAACGTAACGAGGACGGCACATTCAATGAGAACTCTGACGTACAGCTGCTTGCCGCTTATAAGCAATGCAACGGTGCGTACATTCATCCTGTAAGCGGTGACCTGTATTTCAATTCTTACGAGAACGGTCAGTTCTTCCGTCTTGATATGGACAAGTATTTCGAGTCTGTTGATGCCGGTGCCACATGGAATCCGTATCTTCAGGATTATAATCTGCAGAGTGAGGACTCTCCGTTCCAGCAATTATTCACAATTCAGGATACTAGGTGGGAGTTCAAAATTGCAATCCATCCTACAGGAAATTATGCTTATATTATAGTTGTTAACCAGCACTATATCCTGCGTACTGACTACGACAAGACAAGAGAGCGTTTTACTGCGCCTTACATAGTTGCAGGACAGATGAAAACTTCTGCATGGGCAGATGGAGTCGGTACCGGTGCACAGTTGGCTACACCTTATCAAGGAATATTTGTGAAGAATGATGAGTATGTAGCAGAAGGTAAGGAAGATGTATATGATTTCTATTTTGCTGAAAAAGGTAATCATGACGTGAGAGTGATGACACCGGAAGGTATTGTAAGAACATATGCTGGTCGTGGAAGCCGTACTTCTGCTGCGGACAATAACATATGGGGTACTGATAACGGTGACCTGCGTGAGGTTGCGCGTTTCCGTGATCCGACAGGTATCGCTTATGATGAAACAAAGAAAGTATTCTATGTGCTTGACACCGTAGGACGTTCTATACGTACAATCGGTATGGAGGAAGCTCCGGAAGAAGAAAGTGGAACCATAGAAGGAAATTCTGGAGAAGCTACCGGTGGTGAGGCAACAACTGCTAACTAACAATCAGAAGCTATGAAGAAAGTATTAATAATGCTATTTATGATGCTGGGCGTCGCTGCGAATGCCTTGGCTCAGGAGGAATTGGTCATAACCGGTACGGTCACAGACGCAAACGGTGAACCGATTATAGGTGCCAACGTCAGTAGAAAAGACGACCCGGGACTTGGTGCTATTACCAATTACGAAGGAAAGTACAAGATTACTGCAAAGCAATATCAGACTCTTGTCTTCACATACATTGGTTTCAAGAAGGTTGAGGTTCTCCTCAAGGACACCAAGACAACCATTGATGTGAAGATGCAGGAAGAAGTACAGAACGCTGTCGACGAGGTCGTTGTAACAGCGATGGGTACTCAGAAGAAACTTAACGTGACCGGTGCCATCACCAACGTTAATATGGGTGACCTGAAGCACTATACTTCATCCAATCTTTCAAACACTCTTGCCGGTAACGTTCCGGGTGTGCTCGCATTCCAGACATCAGGACAGCCGGGTAAGAACACTTCTGAATTCTGGATCCGTGGTATATCCACATTCGGTGCCAGCTCTTCAGCTCTTATCCTTGTCGACGGTTTCGAGCGTGATAATCTCGATGAGCTTAACATTGAGGATATCGAGTCTTTCACTGTGCTCAAAGATGCGTCTGCTACAGCCATTTACGGTTCAAAGGGTGCTAACGGCGTTGTGCTTATCACTACAAAACGTGGTAAGGCAGGTAAGATTAACGTGAACGGTAAGTTCGAGACATCTTATAATATGCGAACTATCACTCCTGAGTTTGTAGGAACAGAGGAATATATCGACCTGTTGAATGAGGCACGTATCACAAGAAGCCTCGGTGCTGCCTATTCAGAGGCAGAGAAGGAACTCTTCCTCAACGGACTTGATCCGGATCTTTATCCGAACGTAGACTGGAAGGACCTCCTGCTTAAGGACGGTGCGTTCAGCTATCGTGCCAATGTCAACCTCAGTGGTGGTGGTAACACATCACGTTATTATGCTTCAATCGCATACGTTGAGGATCAGGGTATGTATAAGACAGACAAGACTCTCCGTGATAAATATGATACAAACGCTAACTACAAACGCTGGAACTATCGTTTGAATGTCGATATAGACATCACTCCGACCACAGTGCTGAAGCTCGGTGTATCTGGTGATTTGAACAAGCGTAACAGTCCGGGACTTGGTGACGATAGGGTATGGGGACAGCTGTTCGGTTATAACAACATCCTTTCACCTGTGATGTACTCCAACGGTTATGTACCGCAGATAAACATCGGTCGTGACGACAACCACGTCAATCCTTGGGTGTCAGCTACACAGACAGGTTATAACGAGGAGTGGACCAACAACCTCTATTCTAACGCTTCACTCGAGCAGAACCTTGATTTTGTGACAAAGGGTCTTAAGTTCACAGCACGTTTCGGTTACGACACATACAACTTCAATAAGATTTCTCACATGCGTAGCCCTGCTACATATCATGCCAACGGTCGTGACGATAACGGTAACATCATCTGGGACCAGATACGTAACGAGTCTGACATGACACAAAGCTCAAGCAATGAGGGTTCACGTAGGGAATTCATAGAGCTATTGCTCAACTACAACCGTCAGTTCGCGAAGGTTCACAATGTGGGAGCCAACTTCAGATTCACTCAGGACACTAACATACAGACACAGAATCTTGGAAATGATATCAAGAACTCAGTGTCCCGTAAGAACATGGCACTTGCCGGTCAGGTGACATATAACTACGCAAACCGTTACTTCATTGACGGTAACTTCGGTTACAACGGAACAGAGAACTTTGCTGACGGACACCGTTGGGGATTCTTCCCGGCTTTCTCCGTAGCATGGAACGTTGCCGAGGAACCGTGGGTTCGCAAGGTAGCTCCTTGGATGGATATGTTCAAGATTCGTTATTCTTACGGAAAGGTAGGTAATGACGCCATCATGGATGGAGGCACCAGAGTGCGTTTCCCCTATCTGTATACGTTGGACTATTTAACGCATACTGATTCAAACGGAAATATTGTAAAGGATAACATTTATAATTTTGGTACTTCCTCATATACTAATATTTTCAATGGTATCCATTACTCTCAGCTTGCTGCACAGGGTGTGACATGGGAGGTTGCCCGCAAGTCGGACGTAGGTATCGACCTCGTGCTTTTCAACAACAAGTTCTCCATGACAGTGGACTACTTCTATGAGAAGCGTACAGGACAGTACAGCAAACGTAACTTCATTCCGTCAATGGCAGGTTTCGAAAGCTCTCCATGGGCAAACGTAGGCGCTGTAAGAGTCAACGGTTTCGACGGTAACTTCAGCTACAATCAGAAGTTCGGTGAGGTTGACCTGACCGTGCGAGGAAACATCACTTACAGTAAGAACGAGGTACTCGTTGCCGACGAGCAGTTCAACACTTATCCTTACCAGTATTCTGCAGGTTATCGTGTTAACCAGCAGAAGGGTCTCATAGCTCTTGGTCTGTTCAAAGACTGGGAGGATATACGCAACAGCCCCGAGCAGACATTCGGTGACTATATGCCGGGTGACATCAAGTATAAGGATGTGAACGGTGACGGTAAGATTGACGGCGGTGACGTTGTAGCCATCGGTGCCACTTCCAGACCTAACCTTATCTACGGTCTAGGATTCTCTGTAAGATGGAAGGATTTTGACTTCAACCTCCACTTCCAGGGAGCAGGCAAGTCTAATGTACAGATACTTGGTAAGAACGTGTTCGCATTCCGCGAGAACCAGTGGGGTAATGTGTTCAAGGGTATGGTTGACGACCGTTGGATCTCGGCAGACATCTCAGGAACAACGGCAACAGAAAACCCCAACGCCTCTTATCCTCGTCTGACTTATGGAGCTAACAACAACAACGAGCAGGCTTCAACGTTCTGGCTCCGCGACATGAGCTATCTGCGTCTGAAGAACCTTGACTTCGGTTATACTCTTCCCAAATCTATCGTAAATAAGATACACTTCAACACAGTTCGTTTCTATATCACGGGAACAAACCTGTTGACATGGTCTGATTTCGATACATGGGATCCGGAGTCATTGCAGCAGCGTGGTGAGGAATATCCTCTTACAAAGTCTGTGACAGTGGGTGTACAGGTTAACTTGTAATAATTACAAAAAGACAGATATGAAAAATAAGATAGCAATATTAATGATGTCGGTTCTCGGTTTAGGGTCTCTCACATCGTGCGTTGACCTTGACTCCGACAAATATTTTGAAGACCGCCGTACGTTAGAGTCAGTCTTCACAAACCGTCAGCAGACACAGGAATGGCTTGCCTACGCCTATTATTTCATCCTGAGGGAGAATGTGGACGTCGGCAATAAGTCAGGTTCGTTCTACAGCTGCTTCGACGACTGCGTGTATTACGGCGACCGCGACAGCAAGCTGTTCGGTGACAACAAGGACGACGTTCGTGTGTCCTACAACTCTTACCGCATGGGTCTCTATGAGGAAGACTTCAACAACTATGTATGGCAGATGTGCTACAAAGGCATCTATCAGGCTTCCGTGTTCATTCATCACGTTGACATGAACCCGCAGATGACTGAGACTGAGAAGCTCGACTATAAAGGTCAGGCACGTTTCGTGCGCGCTTACTACTATTGGCTGCTTCTTCGTAAATACGGTCCGGTGCCAATCGTGGCTGAGGAAGGTGTAGACTACACTCAGACATACGAGGCTATGTCACAGCCGCGTAATACATACGAGGAAGTGGTAGAGCATATCTCAAAGGAGATGATTCAGGCTGCCAAGGAGATTCAGTATTACAAGCGTGATCAGGAGAACTCCGCACGTCCTACAAAGGGCGCATGTCTCGCAACACGTGCGTTGGCTTACATCTATGCTGCCAGCCCGTTGGCTAACGGTCAGCTTAAGAACGGTCAGCACGATACCAAACTTGTTGATGATAAAATCGCCAAGGATTTCGTAAACAAGGATGGAAGTCCTCTTCTTAGCACAGAATATGATGAGAGCAAGTGGGCGCGCGCTGCCGCCGCATGCAAGGACGTGATTGATCTTAATCAGTATGAGCTTTATCATACTAATAAGAGCACTTCGGGAACAGCTACTATAACTCCGCCCGATGACGGCAACTTTGCAAAGAAGAACTGGCCTGACGGATGGGCAGACATCGACCCGATGCTTTCTTATGCCAACCTCTTCAACGGCAATGTGGCTATTCAGGACAATCCCGAGATTATCTTCTCACGTGTTGACAACATGTGCCGTCAGAATGACTACTCCATAGAGTCTATCGTGCTTCACTCAATGCCTGTGAGCTGTGGTGGATGGAACACCAACGGTCTGACACAAAAGATGGTTGACGCATACTATATGAATGATGGAACCGATGTTCCGGGTAAGGACAGTGAACTGAACGGTAAAGACGGTTCGGATCGTCTTCCCCAGTGGGCAAAAGATGAAGGATATACTTTAGAAACATATTTCACCACACGTCAGAACTACAAGGACTATCCGCCATTGAAGGCTAACGTTTCTCTGCAGTATGCCAACCGTGAGCCGCGTTTCTATGCCTCTGTGGCATTCAGCGGCAGCGTGTGGGAGAATGCAGGACATCCTACGCAGTCACAGCGCGACAAGCAGATATTCTACTATCGTGGAGGTGGAGACGGTTACATCAACGCGTTCTCTTATCCCCGTACAGGTATAGGATACAGGAAGTTCTATAATCCTAACGATTACATAGAGTCCGGTCACAGCATGGACAATATCGCAGCCAAGCCGGAACCTGCAATCCGTTATGCCGATATCCTGCTGATGTATGCTGAGGCTCTCAACGAGCTTGACGGCAAATATGATGTACAGTCATGGGACGGTACAAAGACATACACAATCAGCCGTGACATTGAGGAGATTAAGAAGGGCATTCATCCCGTTCGCATCCGTGCCGGACTGCCTGACTTTGCTGAGACAGATTATCTGGACAAAAATGTGTTGCGTGCGAAGATCAAGCGTGAGCGTATGATCGAGCTTCTCGGTGAAGGTAAGCGTTATTACGACCTGCGCCGCTGGATGGACGCTCCGGTTGAGGAGTCACAGCAGATTTATGGTCTCAACGTGTTCATGACACAGGCAAGGCGTGCTGACTTCCAGGTTGTTATCCCGACATCCAACCTCCAGCAGACATTTGCCGAGAAGATGTACTTCTGGCCCGTTACTTTCGACGAACTGAAGCGTAACAACCTCCTCGTTCAGTCACCGGGATGGAGAAATTATGACTAATCATTATAATCAAATAGGAATAAAAAGATGAAACATATATCTATTTTAGGTGCTTCCCTGTTGGGCTTGCTCATGGTTGCCACATCCTGTAACGATGAGTGGGAGGATGAGCAGTACGCACACTATGTGGCTTTCAGTGCTCCGCTTGACAACAACGGAGTGAGAGTAGTCAATGTTCCGTATACCCGCTGCGTTTATGACGCTGAAGGAAATGTCACAGGCAACAAGTTCCCAGATGAGGGTGACGGAGGCTACGGTATATCCGAATACGACCTTCCGGTTGTCATCGCCGGTTCAACCACGAACCCCAAGGACGTGACAATACACTTCGATGCTGACCCTGATACGCTGTATACAATGAACGTAGCGCGTTTCCAGAACCGTACGGACCTGTATTATCAGGACATGACTCAGTATGCCACATATCCGAAGGAAATGACAATCCCTGCCGGAAAGGACGTTGACCTGATGAACATCAAGTTCGATTTCCGTGGCATAGATATGTCTAAGAAGTGGGTTCTCCCTATTCAGATTCTTGACAATGAGGATTACGGCTATCAGTCTCATCCACGTCAGTACTACGCAAAGGCTCTGCTCCGTGTCTATCCGTTCAACGACTGGTCAGGTGTTTATTCGGGTACTGCACAGCAGATAACTATAGCCGGTGATACTGAAGCTTCTGTTGTAGAGAATGTACGTCTCTATGTTGTTGATGAGAACAAGGTCTTTGTATATGCAGGTCTTATAGATGAGGACAGAAAGGATCGTGCGAATTATAAGATCAATCTCGAATTCATTCCGAATGAGAACGACCACACACGAGGAACTATAAAGTTCACATGTGACAATCCTCTGGTGAAATTTAAAGTTAACAAGGTGAAGGACGCTCATGGTAATGATACTGAAGAAGATGAAATCACACGCTATACAGTAGTCGAGGAGATGGATGCCACACAGAACTATCTGTTGCACCGTTACGTGATGATACAGAATGTGAATTACACATTCACCGATTACGGAATGGTTCCGGGATATGAGATGTCTTACACAGTGAAGGGTTCTCTGACCGGTGAGCGTAAGATCAATACTCAGGAGCCTGATCCTCAGCATGCTATCAACTGGGATTAAACTGATAATTCTTTCATAAAAACACTTTCAATCTCTCTCCGCATTTTGCGGGGAGAGATTTTTTTATTATGCCGCATGTGACAGTCACTGTTCTCATCCGGCTTTTTTCCGTATGCAAAATCATTAAGAATGCCTGAGTAGCCATTAGGTCCTGAAGCATCAACACTCCGCCCTTCCCCCACTGTCAAACCAAAGTAGAGACGCAAAATTTTGCGTCTCACGATCAACCCATAGCAATACATGACTGCAATATTTTGCTGCCGATAAATGCATTCGTTGCACGGGAGACGCAAGATTTTGCGTCTCTACTTTTGATAGTATGCAAATAATGCCGCGTTATTTTTTGTAGGTGAGACAGTGCAGGTGAATGTAATGGGAACTGGCATACAGATTGTCTGGCACATCTTTTATATTAAAATGATGATGGCGTCCGCCCAGTAGAGACGCAAGATTTTGCGTCTCACGAGCAGCCCATAGCAATACATACCTGCAATAATTTGCTGCCAAAAAGTGCATTCCTTGCGTCTCCCGTCCAGCCCATAGCAATACACGCCTGCAATAATTTGCTGCCAAAAAATTCATTCCTTGCGTCTCCCGAGCAGCCCATAGCAATGCTTGCATGCAATAATTTACTGTCAATAAATGCATCTCTTGCTCGTGAGACGCAAGATTTTACACTGCTGTCCCAACAATTTTTTAACATAGCCTCAAAAGGTATGTTTTCTTGGGT
>ERZ857775.99-NODE-99-length-122504-cov-9.344911_pt1 | contig 122504 bp, 102 predicted proteins | sample MGYA00519698_ERZ857775 | MGnify/ENA primary metagenome ERZ857775 (study PRJEB31778, sample SAMEA3449363) | human gut metagenome | biome: human gut; feature: human-associated habitat; material: faeces | place: United Kingdom | collected 2010/2012 ...
TGCGTCATACGAATACGGCAAGTCCTCATACATTATTATCTCATTTGCCTTTTGTCCGTTCTTTATCACCTCTCTGTTATTTCTCTTGTCATAAATCGAGATTATATCAAAGTCATCATCGAATATTACTTTATAAAACTTGTTTTCTATCGTCTTATTCTCAGCTTTAACCGTACATATCTCATCTATATTATCTATTACACACCATCCCATCGACGGAATATTTGCCGCCGTTATGTATTTATTGCCGCTCTTTATGACATCCGTCATTTCAAATCCGTTTGGATTGAAAACAACCGTCTTGTTTTCGCCCTTGATATTTTGTGCAAGTTCGTCAATCTTATCTGAAATTACCGCTTTTATATCCTTTTGCGCCGTTTCGTACATTGCAAATGCATCATCGTATACAGGATAAATTGACGAACCGGGCAAAACATCGTGGAATTGATTGAGCAGGACTGTTTTCCATGTCTTATCAATGGTTTTCTTATCATACTCTCCTGTGTGTTTTAACATATTCAACACCGACAAAACCTCGGCATTGTGCAGCATAAACTCGGTCTTTCTGTTATACCTCTTTATCTTTCCGACCGAGGTATATGTACCGCGGTGAAATTCGAGATACAACTCGCCTTTCCATTTCGGCGTTTTTCCTATTTCTTCGATACTCTTTTCAAACTTGCTCTCTATACGGTTTAAGCTTTCCGTTGTTGTCATCATTTCGGTTTTAGGTATTCCTAACACGCCTTGATGTATTCTGCGCTGCATTTCAAGCATTTCTTCAGTCGGACCACCGCCGCCGTCACCGTAGCCATAAGTCATAAATACCTCATCGGTGTACTCCTTTTGCTGTTGCCTCTCCCAGGTTCCCCATATATATGCCGGTGTAATTTCTCCGACATAGGTGGTTGCTCTCAAATTATCCCATGCCTTATCACGACAGGTCATAAAATATGTCGAAACTTCCGTTCCGTCAACACCAACCCACTTGAACAAATCATACGGAATCTGATTAAATTCGTTCCAGCCGATTTTTGAGGTAACAAATTTATCAACGCCGCTTTTCTTCAAAATCTGGGGTATTGCCGCCGAATATCCGAACACATCGGGCAGCCACAAAATCTTGCTGTCTGTATCAAACTCATCTTTTATGAATTTCTTGCCCCATATTATCTGTCGAACAAGGCTCTCTCCCGACGGCAGGTTGCAATCGGGTTCAACCCACATTGCGCCCTCTGTATCGATTCTGCCCTGTTTCACAAGTTCTTTTATATCCGCATAAACCGTCGGTGCTTCTTCTTTTAAGTATTCCAAAAGCTGTGGCTGTGAAATTGTGAAACGATATTCGGGGTATCTTTTCATCAATTCAACCACTATCGAAAAGCTGCGCTGTGCCTTTTCTTTTGTCTGGGCATATGTCCAAAGCCACGCAACATCAATATGCGTATGACCTATACAGTCAACCGTTGCCTCGTGCGGTGCATACTTTCCGTAATAATTATCTTCAAGGTATTCGCACGCTCTCGCCGCTCCATCAAAAAATCTCTCGGTGAGCGGTTCGGTAAAATCAATGTAATTCGCCGCAATATTGAGATGTTTTATTGTTTCGATATGTTTATAATCTTCATCGCCGAAAAGCATCGCCGCATCATACGGAACTTTAAAATCATAGTATAACTTTTCTATTCTTTTGTCGGCACGAACAAGTGAAATTTTCATATTATATTTTTCGCTGTTCATCCCTGAATAGTAATAGAGGTATATTTTATACTCCGTTTCGGGTTTTAATATATACTCATCGTGATTTAGGTCAAGACCCTGAACCAATTCGCCGTTTATGTACATAATACACTGTGGATTTCGGCACGATTTAAACATTCCGCTGTATCCGCTCAAAAGCTTTAATAAAAAATCTTCGTTTTCATTATTGACTTTTGGTGTTTTAAATTCAAAATATATCCAACAATGATTATCTTCGCCGCCGATAATCGTGTTTTCGTCAAAGTTCTTCCATTCAGCCGTTACCTGCGGCAATGTATTATCGGTTTTATACCCGCACTCTATATATTTTGCCGGCAATTTTTGTATTTCATTACGTCTGACAAGTTCAATCTCAGACAGTATTTTTTCTATTCTCTTTGCTTTCATATCTTCCATTAATTCATTTCCTCCGTGTTTATTTTAGCCTTATTCATCATAGATTCATTATAAACCATGCCAAAATTTCGTGCTTTGTTTTTTTGTAAATTTTTGTGTTATTTGATAAAAAACTTGACAAAAAAATTAATTTGATGTATAGTATGCTTATAATTTAATTTAAAGGTGGTAACGATTATGGACTTTCCGCAAGTGAGCCAAATTTTCAAATTCAACAAGACCAGAAATCATTTTGTTGCGCCGCACAAACACGATAACACAGAATATGTTTTTTATACAGACGGATACGGAAGGACGACTATCGGCAATACCGAATACTCATTTTCAAAAGGAAGTGTTGCTGTTATAAATCCTAATACCGTTCATGACGAAAGACATTTTATCGAAGGAGAGTTAATGTATTTTATCACATCGGGTATTTCATCCGAAATACAAAACGGCGTATATACACCGCAAAATTTCATTGAACTTAAAAAGATTATCACAAATATGTATTTGGAAAGCCGCTCTCCGAAATTCGGTTACGGTCGAATAATGTCATCATATGCGGAACAAATCAGGCTTTTATTAATAAGAGATTCGATTTCTCAAAAATATGATTCCTCTGCACTTGAAAAAATAATGAATAGACTTAAAAACGAATGTAATTCGGATATTGACGTCAAAAATCTTGTTTCAGAATACGGTATGGGTTATGATAACTTTCGGATTCGTTTTAAAAAAGCTTATGATATGAGTCCCAATAAATTTATTATATACAACCGTTTATTATGTGCATGTGACTTGCTTACAATGACCAACAAATCATGTACGGAAATAGCTTTTGAATGCCATTTCACCGACAGTGCACAGTTTTCTAAAATGTTCAAGGCACAATACGGAATATCCCCGAATGAATACCGCCGCAACTATAACAATTAAACCGCTTAACCCTTTATTCTACGAAGGTTTGGGAGTATTTTAACAGATAAGTATTGAAACAAAATGTATCAAGTTCCTATGTATCGCGCAAAAAAAGAAGAAGTCAAAACAATTACGCCTCGGTGCAATTTCACCACAGAGCATTGATATGCCCGTCATACTAAAAAAACGCGGTGAAAATAATATACCGCGTTTTTTGAATGAGTTAATTTTTTTGTGATTTCCGCCGTCCGGACAAACCAACAAACGGCACAAATTATGCTGATAATCACATAAAAATACAAATCAGGGTTCCCGAAGAATGAGGGTTATGCCCGAAATTTTTGGGATGAGGAAACGCCGCACCGCAAGTGATGAATTTTATCGTCATGAAATTCGAGCAAGCAAATCAAGCGTTGACGAGACACCCCTGCAAAAATTTATAATATATTGAACATTTTGACGTATATGATTTGATAATTCGCGACACCGCCAAACCGTTTATACGTGAACGTCTGTGGAGTTAGCCGCTTTTCTTCTTCCTCTGATAATCAATACCACACCGACAACGGCGGTAACCGCCGCCAAAACCTGTGACACTCTGAGCGGACCGAGATAGAGCGAATCAGTTCTCAAGCCCTCAATTATCGTCCGTCCGATTCCGTACCATACAAGATATGCACAAAACAGCTCGCCTCGAAAACGTGTATGTTTTTTATAAATCATAAGTACCGCTATTCCTATCGCGTTCCAGAGCGATTCATAAAAGAACGTGGGATGAACGCTGTTTGCAATAACCGCTCCGCCCTGTTCTATCGTCATTGCCCACGGCAGAGTCGTTTCGCTGCCGAAAGCCTCGCCGTTCACAAAATTTCCCCATCTGCCTATCGACTGACCTATCAAAAGTCCGATTGAAAGAATATCAAGAACCGTTCCCATATTTATCTTATTCTTTCGGCAATACACAAATATCGTCAAAACCGCGCCGATAACGCCGCCGTATATCGCAAGACCGCCGCCGCGTATATCAAAAACGCTCAAAAGATTGTCTTTATATGCGTCAAAACTGAACACAACATAATAAATCCGCGCACATATTATCGAAATCGGAATCGCAAGCAACAGCATATTGAGATAATCGTCAACGCCCAACCCATCGGTGATTTTCTCACCCGATTTTTGGGGCTTGCACTGTTTAAATCCGTAAATCACCGCCAAAATAAGTCCGATTGTGATAGTCAAACCGTATGCGTATATGGGAAAGCCGCCGATGCTGAATGCAACACGGCTCAGGGTGAATTTCAATCCGAGATGCGGAAAGGATATGGTGTTTATCATAAGAATCTCCGTTCCGTCGCTCTGCGCCGACATATATAATAAGGAAATTTCTCTTATCCGCAGAGCAAAAGTCGACAAGAGATTTTGGGGCATCCGACCGAAACGGCTGTTTTATGCCGTTTCGCCATCGATGGCGACATACGGCGCGGAAACAAGCCGCCGCGCCGCATACCGCCGATTAGTTTTATTCATTCGGAACAACGGTAGAGAGCACACAGTTATTCGGGTCAAAATGCTCGCAAAGCCGTTTTTGTATCTCATCATACGTCACGCTTTGAGCAACCTCTTTGTACCCGAGCGGATTTTGGTTGTTCATAAGCCTGTGCATAAACGAATTTCCCATTGCCTCAACATTGTTAAAGATACGAATGTTTTGAGAAATCAAGACCTTTCTCGCTCTCTCGACATCCTCTTTTGGGATACCGTTTTTGATAAGCTCGGCAAGTTTATTCTTGATTATTTCGTATATTTCTTTCGGCTTTTGCGACTCGCCGCCGATTAAGGTAAAGCCGTATTCGTATTCAAGCTCGGTTTCACAGCCGAACGTTGAGTCAATCAGACCCTTTTCATACAAATCGAGGTATAAATCGCTGCCCGTTCCGAAAACAGCATCAAGAATTATCTCGGTTGCAATCTCTTTTTTCAAGAGTTCATCGCCGCTCATTCTCGGGCTGTTGTCTTTAAACCCGATTCTGAACATCGGCTGTGAAACAGCAAGTTTTTGTTCGGTGTATTCGCGCACTCTCTCGTGCGGCTCGTCAACAAACATCCTCTCTATTTCGCCGAGATTCGCCTTGTTCGCCAAGTGCTTGTCAACATACTTCATCGCCTCGTCAATATCGACATCTCCGACCAAAATCAGGCGCATATTTGCCGGGTTATAAAACGTGTTATAGCACTGATACAATATTTCGGGGGTGATATGCGATATACTTTCAACCGTTCCTGCAATATCAATTTTAACGGGATTGTTTTTAAAAAGCGCCGGCAAGGTGTTAAAAAACGCACGCCATTCGGGATCATCGTCATACATCTTTATCTCTTGCCCGATTATGCCCTGTTCCTTTGCAACATTCTCTTTGGTAAAGTGCGGATGATTCACAAAATCAAGCAGAATATCGAGATTTTCATAAAACCTGTCCGTACACGAGAACAAATACGCCGTTAAATCAAACGAAGTGTACGCATTCGCGGACGCGCCCGTTTCGGCGAATCTCTCGAATGCGTCAACGCCGTTTTCGTCCTCAAACATCTTGTGTTCGAGATAGTGCGCAATTCCGTCGGGAACAGTTATCATGTTATCCTCGTTTTGCGGCTTGAAGGTGCGGTTTAGCGACCCGTATTCCGTTCCGTATATTGCATAGTATTTCGAAAAGCCCTTTTTTGGGAAAACATAAACCCTAAGACCGCTCTCGTGTACCGCCGAGAGCATTTCCTCGCCGAGCTCTTTATTTATATATCTTTGTGTATTCATATTCAAATTCTCCTTATCCGCCGCTCCTGCGGCAAAGCCGCCGCGGCTCTCGTTTACCAAAACGCAAAGAACATTATTCCTGTGCCGCCGTTCCCTTTAAAAAGTAAACAACATCACATTCGACCTTATTCATAACGCGGCATACATCGTCCGCCGAAACCCTGTCTATTTCATTGAGCAGGAAGTCAATGCTCTTATCGGTTGACAAAATTGCCTGGCTCAAATAATAGTCCTCCGTTCCTCTCAGACTGTCATTTATCGAGTTATAAGCGTTTCTCAAATACTTCTTTGCGGACGAAATTTCAAAGTCGCTGATTTCGCCCTTTTTCATATTCTCAATCTGTACATTTATCTCGTCATACGCCGCCTTAAAATTCTCGGTCTGGATTCCCGAGCTTATCGTCAATACACCTTTCATCATCGCATACCGCGCCGCGGCGTAATAACAAAGGCTGAGCTTTTCGCGCACGTTCATAAAAAGCTTTGAGAACGGACTTCCGCCGAGGATACAGTTTGCAAGAACCATCGCCGTATAATCGGGGTCAAGAGCGTTTATTCCGGACCGCATACCGATACAAAGCTTGCTCTGTACCGTATCGGCTTCTTCCGTTATAAGTCTTTCTTTGCCACCCTTGAGCTTTGCTGTGCTTGTCGGAATATATTCGGCGTCACGCGGGGCAAACTCTTTCGCAAGCATTTCGCTCACATAGCCGATTATCGATTCGTCAACCGTTCCGCTGATAAAAATATCGACCTTGCCGCCGCTTAAAACCTCTTTATAAAAATCATAAAGGTTCTTTTCATCTATTCCGTCCAAGTCCTCGATATATCCTGCCTCAAACATTCCGTAAGGCTCACCGCCGAACATTGCCTCGCGGCATTTGAATTCGGTATATGCCCTCTTGTCATTCACCAATCCCAAAATCGCGTTTTTAAGGTTGACCTTTTCGCCGTCAACATACGATTTTAGGAATCCGCCATTCTCACAAATCGGCGAAAATATGAAATCGCGGATAAATTCCGCCATATCACGGCTTATACCCTCATCCGCGAATTTGTCGGATATATACTCCGCCGAAAAGTACAATACCTCGCCGTCGCCCTTCATTCTCACGCCTGCCGACACGCTTGCGCCGTACAGCTCGTCAAGACGATGCGAAAGTTCTTTTATTGTCGGATATTTTGTACATCCGCGCTTTAATACGGACGGCAAAAGTGCCGCCTTTGTAACGGTTTCTCTCTCGAGCGGAATGTTTATATATACGCTCATCAAATTTGTTTTGAACTTGGGCGCGTCTATTATATGCAAGTCAACGCCGTTGTGTAAGTTTATGGTTTTCACGTTAAATCCTCCTGTGGTTCAATCTTTAAACATCTTCATTTTTAAGTATCCGCCGTTTTGGATTCATTATTCATCCGCGGTATGTAAATCCGCAGTATCGGCAGGACTTTTCGCCGCATTTCTCTTATCAACCAAATCCGTGACGATGTTGCTGATAAGCGCAACGGTCGGAACACCGATGAACATTCCCAGAACGCCAAACAGACCGCCGCCGATAATTACGCCGAATATAACCAAAAGCGGCTTTATGGCAAGCGAGCTTGCTACCAATCTCGGCTGAATGAGGTTTGCATCGAGCTGTTGAACGATAATCAGAACAACAACGAGCACAATCGCATTCATAAATCCGCTTGTGACAAGCGTGATGAGCGCCGATATGAATACTGCCACAATCGCACCGAAATATGGGATAAGGTTAAATGCACCTATCATAAGCGCAATGACCGAGGCGTATTCGATTCTCATTATGCTGAGTACAATAAGGCACAGCGTAAACACGATGCAAGAATCGAGAACCTGACAACCGATATAACGCTTGATAAAATCCGCTATCATCTTTGTGTACGAAGTTATGCGCGACATATGTTTTTTGGGCATATATGCGCGGCAAAAGCGTAAAAATGCACGTTTGATATTCTTGCGCCCGGCAAGCATATATATCGATATGATTATTCCCATAAACACATCGAACAGAGTGCTTCCGAAATTCGCAACCGATTTTACGTATTTATCGAGATTGTTAAGGTCAAACATATTCACGAACCGGTCAACGGTAAGCAAGTTTTCGCTCAAAAACTTGGATATATCCACTCCCGAATTCTGTACAAACGGCAGCGATGCTATCCAGTTGTTCAGGCTTTCCGCCATTGACGGAATTTGTTCGCCGAAAACAGTAATGCTGCTGATGAGCTGAGGAATGATTATTACCATAATAAAAGTAATCAGAAAAATCAGAGCGACATAAACGAACAGAATCGAGAATCCGCGTCTGTATTTTTTAAAAGCACCGATTTTTGTGCGTTTTAAAAGGGTTTCGAGCTTTTGACACGGCGTGGAAAGCACAAACGCGATTGCCGCGCCTATCACAAACGGAGTCAAAAGACCGATAAAGTTTCTGATTGCGGTAAAAATATCGCCGAGGTTATCAAAGGTTTTGTACACGATGATAACAGCGACCGCCAGAACAAACAACCCAAAATATTTTTTAAGTTCAGAAAATTTCAAGATAGCGACACCTCTTTTGCATATCAATCTTTATAAGTATATCATAAAAAAAATAATTAGTAAACAGTTTTGCGAAAATTTTCCTAAAAAAATACCCGATAAATTCCGCCGCCGCAAAATCTCGGGTATTTCCACCGCATTCAATCAGTTTTGCCGAAAAATCCTCTCGTCCGAAATCGGCGTATATGCAATCAATCCGTCCGAGTCCAAATCTTCGGCGTGCATATCGACCGCCGTTATCCCGTGACAGCCGTAAGTCGTGTAATAATAGATTCCGCGCCCCATATCCGTACAAGAGGTATAAATCGTGTATTCAAACTTTCCGCCGCCCACATCACAGCAGCCTTTGACTTGTTCGACCGAACCGAGAATATGAAAGAATTGGCTCACCGCCGCCGATTCATTGTCACAATCCGCCGAATTTGCGCGCACAAACGCCGCCCTTACAAACCTTGACCCCGATGAATAATCACCCGGCAAGCCGAGCGCACCCATACCGCGGCTGTAACATTCGAGGTCAATATCTTTTGAAAAGTTATTCTGCGGCTGTTTGGGCGACAGGTGCATATAATCGCAAAGCCGCCGCATCTGAACATCAAACGGAGGGTTATTCGTCATAACCCCGACACGGTTATCATAGATTTTCACGCCGTCTTTTGTCGCTTCTACCGTAACCGCCGAATCTTTGTCCGCAATCATCCAATGCAGGCTTGCGGCAGGCAGCGAATCCGAAAACGCCTCATCTGTGATATTAATATTCTTTATCGTATCGACCGCCTCGTTCACGGTTGAACACGCCGCCAAAATGCGCGGAATAAACTCGTATTGCGCAACGTTTTCACGATTCTCAACGGGTTTGTTATACACCGCGTTGCCGACAAAATTAAGCCCTGCCATTGCAAGCCCTTTTTCGTTCAATGCGTCATAAAAAAGCGGATAACCGTCCGCCGTATGCGCCATACCGATTATCGCATAATGCGACTTGTATTCGCGACCGCCGAGTTTGATTTTGAAATTCCTCGGCATTATCACAATCTCCTCACCATATGAAAATTCATAGTCAAGAGTCCGTCCGAAATAGTTTCCGCAATCCGTATTATATGTTACCGCCGTACACATTTTATCATACCTCCGTCTTTATTGTTTATGTTATATTATACACCGAATATGATAACCCAATTCACCGATAATGTCAAGTGTGCGCATTTGTGCCGCCCATAATATCACAAAATTATGTCAATAACGTTAAAATCGTTGACTTTAAATCCCTTTTGTGCTAAAATAAGTACGGTTTACCGAAAAAATCTGCCGTCCGCAAGGCGCGGCGGCGCGACATTTTTTATACGCTTGTCAATTTTTCGGCTATTTATAAAAATCATTACATATAATAAACTATTACGGAAAGGCTCTGAAAATCAAATGAAACAACATAAACTTACACCCGTAATCTGCGCACGCTGTGCGGTCTTGACCGCTCTGATTATTGTCGGCGCATATATAAAAATACCTCTGCCGCCCGTTCCGTTCACCCTACAGTCATTCTTTGTCATTCTCGGCGGCTTGACTCTCGGTGCGGGTTGCGGAGCGGCAGCCGTCGCTCTCTATATCTTTATGGGGCTTGTCGGAATCCCCATCTTTTCGGGCGGCGGCGGGTTCGGATATGTTCTGACCCCCACATTCGGATACATAATCGGATTTTTGGTTGCCGCTTATGTCGGTGGAAAAATCGCGGCGGCGTCGAATAAATTTTCACGTCTGCTCTGTGCCGCGTTTGCCGCAACCGCAATCGTTTATATATTCGGTATGGGATACTATTATGTTATGCAGACCATGTATTTCAAAAAAGCGGTCGATATAGGCAAATTTTTATGGAGCTTCGGCGCGATTACCGCACCCAAAGACATCATACTCTGTCCCATAATCGCCGCCATTTCGATGCGTCTGCGCAAGGTATTGTAACACGGAACACATCAAAGCCTGTGACAAATATAAAAATTCAAAAAATTCGGGAGTGATTAAATGTCGGAAAATAAAACCAATTCGGGCAAGAAACCAAACTTTTTAAAAGGTGCGCTTATCCTTGCCGTTGCAAATTTTATAGTAAAAATCATCGGCGCAATGTTCAAAATTCCGCTGTTTCGCTTAATAGGCGATGACGGAAGCGGTTATTTTAACGTTGCATATCAGATTTATACGTTTATGTTCATTGTCGCAACGGCAGGCTTTCCCGTTGCGGTGTCAAAAATGGTATCCGAAAGCCTTGTGAACGAATCGGAAAGCAGTGCTAACCGTGTATTCAAGGTTGCGTTCCGCTTTCTCGCCGTTGTCGGTCTTATCGGAACTCTTATAATGATTGTGTTCTCGGACGCATTGGCAAATCTCGTTGCCATAAAGGGTTCGTCCGTCGGAATCATGGTCATTGCGCCGTCGGTGTTTTTCGTATCGCTTGCCTCGGCATACCGCGGATATTTTCAGGGCAGGCAGAATATGTACCCGACCGCACTTAGTGAGGTTGTCGAATCGACAACAAAGATGCTTGTCGGACTTATCGCCGCAGGTTGGATAATGGGAATGACGGTCGACGGCTCGCTCGGTCAGACCATCGACCTCGCCGCACACAAAATAGCCTCGGCGCACATTCAGACAATCTTTGCGTCAAGCGGCGCAATATTCGGCGTTACGTTCGGAACTCTTTTGTCCTGTCTTATCCTGTCGATAATATACATCGTACATTCAAGGCGCAAACGTGAGCTGTTTCGCCTTCCCGTTAAGGCAAACGACCGCACCATACTCAAAAAGCTGATAATGATTGCCATACCTATCACGATAGGCGCATCGGTATCGAGCCTTACCACATTGATTGATATGGCAACAATAAGCCGCCGCCTTGTGATAAACCCCGATGTTTTCGAACGCTATTCGTTTATGTTCGCACCGGGTACGGATTTTTATAAAAAAGTTATCGAAGAGGGTTGGCAGGGCGCAGAGCTTTTGTCACAAAAGGCGGCGACCCTCTACGGAATGTACACCGGTAAGGCTCTTACAATGTTTAACCTTCCTCTGACTCTGGTTGTGGCTCTCGGCACAAGCGTTGTCCCGGCAATATCCGCGGCGGTTGCCGCCGCAAAATCGCGCGAGGCAAAGAACATCACCGAGGGAACTCTCAGAATAGCAATGCTTTTTGCCGCACCGTGCGCAATCGGAATGGCTGTTTTATCCGAACCGATTCTTATGCTTTTGTTCGGCACAGGCAACGCAAAATCGGTTCTCTCCATCCTTTCAATATCGATAATTCCCGTTGCGATTGTACAGGTATCAAACTCGATACTTCAATCCTACGGTCGGGTATACAAACCGGTAACGCATATGATAATCGGCGGCGCAATAAAGGTTGTGGTAAACTTTTTCTGTATTCCGTATCTCGGAATAGACGGCGCACCGGTCGGAACATTCGTATGTTATCTCACGATTGCCGTTTTGAACGCGATATCGATTATACGCACGGCAAAGATAGACTTTAAATGGAACAGCTTTGTCATCCGTCCTCTTCTTGCGGCTTTGGTTATGGGCGTTGCCGCATTCGGTCTTTTAAAGGTTCTGCCCGGCGGAAACCTTATCTGTTTAATTCAAATCGCGATATGCGGCGTTGTGTACCTCATTGCGGCGCTTGCGTTCGGAACGATTAAAAAAGAGGACGTTCTTATGCTGCCGAGCGGTGAAAAGATTGCGGCGCTTATGCTCAAATACAAGCTTTTGAAATAGCCTTGTATATCACGAAAGGTTGGGTTTTATATGGATTTAAACAAAGAAAAATACAAAGACGGTTACAGCGGCAAGTACACATTTGACGATTTGGTTAAGATAATCGAGATTTTGCGCGCTCCGGGCGGCTGTCCGTGGGACAGGGAACAAACCCACGAAAGCATACGCAAAAACGTTGTCGAAGAGGCGTATGAAATGGTCGAGGCAATCGACAGCCGAAACGAAGATAAGATAGCCGACGAAAGCGGCGATGTATTGTTACAGGTCGTCTTGCACGCACAGATTGCAAAAGACGGCGGCAATTATGACATAAATGACGTGACCGATATAATCAGCCGAAAGATGATTCATCGTCACCCCCACGTTTTCGGCAGCACATCGGTTAAAAACAGTGATGAGGTCTTGCAAAAATGGGATGCGATAAAGCGTTCCGACCGAAGTCAAACGAGCGTCAGCGATGATTTAAAAGGCGTGTCAAAATACATTCCCACGCTTATGCGCGCTCAAAAAATCCGCAAAAAGGCGAATAAGGCGGGGTTCGGTCACACCGCACCCGAATGCGGCGCAAAGACCGAGGAACAATTCGGCGAGCTGCTCTTTAGCATTGCGGCGGCGGCAGGGGATTTGGGAATCGACCCCGATATTGCTCTTTCGGGATATATAAATAAGTTTATTTCGGATTTTGAAAAATTCGAAAAAGAACACAAAGAATGATTGTATAACGCCCCACCGCACAACCCTCACGGATAATCACAAAACAAAAAAATAACAGAAACGGAGAACACTTATGAGATTGGATAAATATTTAAAGGTTTCGCGGCTTATCAAACGCCGCACCGTTGCAAACGAGGCGTGCGACAACGGACGTATCACCGTCAACGATAAGGTCGCGCGAGCCTCATATGACGTAAAGGTCGGCGATGTCATCTGTATTTCGTTCGGTTCAAAACCCGTAACCGTGCGCGTATCAGAGGTCAAAGACACTGCCTTTAAAGATGCGGCGGCATCTATGTACGAAATAATCGAATAACGGTTTTGACCGCGGAATTTAAAAGGGTTCGGATTCGTTCGTCACATCGGATAATCCGAACCCTTTTTTGCGTTTGGCACGCCATACCGTTTTTCGACAAAATTATGGTTTTTACTGTATGTTTTTCATATGTTTGTTGCGGTCTTTGACTCAAAAAATAAATAATTTGTAAATTTTTAAATTTTTTTATAAAAACTATGGATTTTTAAATACGCTTGTGATAAAATAAAAGGTGGTTTGGAAATTTTTATCGGAGGTCAGACAATGCCGGAATTATCTAAAGTTTCATTATATACGGATGGCGCGTGCAGCGGTAACCCCGGGCCGGGCGGCTGGGGCGCGATTTTACGCTGTATGGGCTATGAAAAGGAATTGTCGGGCGGCGAGGCCGTCACAACCAACAACCGTATGGAACTCACCGCGGTTATACGCGGGCTTGAGGCTCTCAACCGCAAGTGTGACGTGACGATATACAGCGATTCGAAATACTTTGTGGACGCGGTTGAAAAAGGCTGGGCAAAGTCATGGCAAAAAAACGGCTGGCGCAAGGGTTCGAAAGAACCTGCCAAAAACCCCGATTTGTGGGAGGCTCTCTTATCCCTTTTGGACAAGCACGAGGTTAAACTCGTCTGGGTCAAGGGTCACGCGGGACATCCCGAAAACGAACGCTGTGACAAGATGGCTGTTGCCGAATCCCAAAAATTCAAACAATCATAGACGGCTTTTGTACTACTTTATATAATAAAACTTATATTTAACGCCGATAATATGTTTTGACCGAATTAAAATTTTTTAAACCAAAAAAACTTACAGACATCTACTTTTCATAGATTGCTGCTGTAATAAACAGAAAGGTAGGAAATAACAATGACAAAAAGAATTTATGCCGACAATGCCGCAACAACAAAGGTTGCGCCCGAGGTCGTTGACGCAATGCTTCCGTACTTTACCGAAACATACGGTAATCCGTCAAGCATCTATAACGAGGGTCGTACGGCTCGTGTTGCGGTCGAAAAGGCAAGAGAACAGGTGGCAAACGCAATAGGTGCAAACCCCAAAGAAATTTACTTTACCGGCTCGGGCAGCGAGGCGGACAACTGGGCTTTGCGCTCTACTGCACGAGCTCTTTCGAAAAAGGGTAATCACATCATTACATCGGCGGTTGAACATCACGCGGTTTTACACACCTGTCAGGATTTGGAAAAGCAAGGTTTTGAGGTCACATACCTTCCCGTTGACAAATACGGAATGGTTTCGCCCGATGATGTCAAGGCCGCAATAAAAGACACAACGATAATGATAAGCATTATGTTTGCCAACAACGAAATCGGTACGATTATGCCGATTGCCGAGATAGGCAAAATCGCAAAGGAAGCAGGCGTTGTCTTTCACACGGATGCCGTACAGGCTGTCGGAAACGTTGAGATAGACGTAAAGGCAATGAACATAGATATGCTCTCTTTGACCGCGCACAAGTTCCACGGCCCGAAAGGCTGCGGCGCTCTTTATGTTCGCCAAGGCGTTAAGCTTATGTCGTTCATCACGGGCGGCGCACAAGAGAGAATGCGCCGTGCCGGAACAGAGAACGTCCCGGGGATTGTCGGTCTGGGCAAGGCTATTGAGCTTGCAACCGCAAATATAAAAGAAAAACAGGAAAAACTCATCGCCCTGCGTGACAGATACATCAAAAAAGTTTTGGAAACCGTTCCGTATTCACGCCTTAACGGTCACCCTACCGAAAGACTTGCCGGAAACGCAAACATTTCGTTTGAGTATATCGAAGGTGAGGGCTTGCTTTTAAGCCTTGATATGAAGGGCATTGCCGCATCGAGCGGAAGCGCGTGCACATCTGGTTCTCTCGACCCGTCACACGTATTGCTTGCAATCGGTCTTAAGCACGAACAGGCTCACGGCTCTTTGCGCACAAGCTTTGGCGAGGACACAACGGTCGAGGATATAGATTATATGGTTGACGCAATAGCTGAGATTGTGGCACGTCTGAGAAGTATGTCGCCGCTTTATGAGGACTTTGTCAAAAGCCAAAACAAATAAATCACAAAGGATTTAATCATAAAATTTTAAACGGAAAGGAATTTAAAATATATGTACAGCGAAAAAGTAATGGATCATTTCACAAACCCGAGAAATGTCGGTGAAATACCCGATGCGAACGCAGTGGGTCAGGTAGGAAATCCCCAGTGCGGCGATATAATGAAAATATATATGAAGATTAACGATGACACACAGGTTATCGAGGACGTTAAGTTCAAGACGTTCGGATGCGGTGCGGCAATCGCCACATCTTCCATGGCAACCGAGCTTGTAAAGGGCAAAACCGTTGATGAGGCTCTCGCTTTGACGAACAAAGCCGTTGCCGAGGCTCTTGACGGACTTCCACCGATAAAGATGCACTGCTCTAACCTTGCGGAAGAAGCCGTTCACGCGGCAATCATCAACTATTACGAAAGCCGTGGAATCGACGCGTCGCACCTTAAAGGCTGTGTCGGTGAATGTTGTGGTTGTCCGCACAGTCACGAACACGGTATGGACGCACAATAATGACAGACAAAAACATAAATTCAAAACCCCGTGTTGCAATAGGAATGTCCGGCGGCGTTGACAGCAGTGTCGCCGCCGCCGTTCTTAAAGAACGCGGATATGAGGTCATCGGCGTTACGATGCGCCTTTGGGACGGCGAAGAAATAAACGGCTCGATTGCCGAAAGCACCTGTTGTTCTCTTTCGGCGACCGAGGACGCACGCTTTGTATGCGCAAAGCTCGACATAGACTATCACGTTCTCGATTTCAGAGCCGAGTTTTCTCAATACGTTATCGACTATTTCATCAACGAGTACACAAACGGACGAACGCCGAACCCGTGTATTGCGTGTAACAAATTCCTCAAATTTGACGCGATGGCAAAAAAGGCAGAGCTTTTGAACGCCGAATATGTCGCAACGGGTCATTATGCAAAGGTTGAGTTTGACAACAATACGGATCGGTATCTTTTAAAGCGCGCACGCGCGGACGCAAAGGATCAGACCTATGCTCTCTATAACTTGACCCAACAACAGCTTTCGCACCTTCTTCTTCCTCTCGGTGATTTCGACAGCAAAGCCGATGTGCGCCAAATGGCGGAAAATCTCGGTCTTATCACGGCGAAAAAGCCCGACAGCCAAGAGATTTGTTTTGTTCCCGACAATGACTATGTCGGATTTATAAAGCGCCATATTGCAAGCCTTCCTCCCGAGGGTAACTTTGTCGATATACACGGCAACGTTCTCGGAAAGCACCGCGGCATAACGAATTATACAATCGGACAGCGCAAGGGTCTGGGGATTGCTTTCGGAAAGCCGATGTTCGTCATAAAAATCGATGCAAAACGCAACGAGGTCGTTCTCGGCGAACAGGGAACGGAATTTTCAAAATCCCTTTTGGCAAAGGATATAAACTTTATTCCGTTCGATACCATCGACAAACCCATACGCGTCACCGCAAAGGTGCGATACAGCGCACGTCCTGCCGCCGCCGTTGCCGAGATTGACAATGACGGCTTGCTTAAAATAACGTTTGACGAGCCGCAAAGAGCGGTAACTCCCGGTCAGGCGGTCGTCTTATATGACGGCGATATTGTTGTCGGCGGCGCAACCATAATATAGCAAAACACGGTGTCACCAAATCAAGACCGATTCGGCGATACCGCTCATTTAACAAAAAATCACTTTATATGATGATTCCAAGAGGTGTTTAAAATAACTGAAAAATCATGCGCGGCATTTTTGGAAAACCGCAGAAAAATAATAGAAAAGGAATACGAATCACTAAACGCACAGCAACGCAGAGCCGTCCTTCAGACCGAAGGGCCTCTGCTTATTTTGGCAGGCGCAGGCAGCGGAAAGACCACCGTTATCATCAACCGTGTCGGACATCTCATAAAATACGGAAACGCCTATCACAGTAACTATGTTCCGAACAATCTGACCGAACAGGATGTTGAAATCATCGGCTGGTACGCCGACGGCGAGCTTGACGAGCTGCCTGAGCATCTTAATTCGGCTCTGTCGGACAGACCGGCAAAACCGTGGCAGATTCTCGCCATTACGTTTACCAACAAGGCGGCGGGCGAGCTTAAAACAAGGCTTAAATCAAAGCTCGGCGAGTGCGCCGATGATATTTGCGCCGGAACGTTCCACTCGACCTGTGTAAGAATGCTGCGCCGTGACATCGACCGTCTCGGCTATGACAAAAGCTTTACCATATACGACACCGCCGACCAACAGACGGTAATAAAGAGCTGTTTAAAAGAGCTTTCGCTTGACGAAAAGAACTTTACGCCACGCGCAATACTCAGCCAAATCAGCAACGCAAAGGACTCTCTTATCGGTCCGATTGAATTTGAAATGCACAACAAAAGCGACTTCTTTTTATCAAAGGTCGCGGATGTTTATAAGATATACCAACGCAAGCTGGAGGAAAACAACGCTCTCGACTTTGACGACCTTATCGGAAAGACGGTTGAGCTCTTTGAAAAATGCCCCGATGTTTTAGAGTATTATCACAATAAATTCAAGTACATACTTGTCGATGAGTACCAGGACACAAACCACGCGCAATACCGCCTTGTGAGCCTGCTTGCATCGGGAAGCCGCAACCTGTGTGTTGTCGGCGATGACGACCAGAGTATTTATAAATTCAGAGGTGCGGATATACGCAATATTTTGGATTTTGAAAAAGAGTTCACCGATTGTATGACAATCAAACTCGAAGAAAATTACCGCTCAACGGGGAATATACTGAATGCTGCAAACCACGTCATAGCGAATAACACAGGCCGAAAGGGCAAAGAGCTTTGGACATCGAACGGCGAGGGTGACAAGATTCAGATATACACCGCTCTCAACGAGCATTCCGAGGCACAGTTTATCGCGGACAAGATAACCGAGAACGGCGGCTCTTTTTCGGATACGGTTATCCTCTATCGTATGAACGCAATGTCACGTATAGTCGAGGATATGCTTATGCGGTCGGCAATCCCCTATCGCGTACTCGGCGGTCTTAGGTTCTATGACCGAAAAGAAATCAAAGACATAACATCTTATTTAAGATTGATTAACAATACCGATGATAACGTGGCTCTTGTCAGAGTCATCAACGAACCGAAACGCGGAATAGGCGGCGCAACCGTTGATAAGGCGGTGGATTGCGCGGCACGCAACTCCATCTCGATATTCGAGGTCTGTCGCCGTGCCGATGAGTTCCCCGAGGATATTCCGACAAAATCCGCGGCAAAACTCAAGGATTTTGCAAGCCTTATCGATTCTTTGAGAAACGAGCTTGACGGCGAAATCGGTCTTGAAATGTTCGTTCGCGGCGTTATGGAAAAAGTCGGTATGATTGCCGCGCTCAAAGCAGAAAAAACGGTTGAAAACGAAACCCGTCTTGAGAACCTTGACGAGTTTATCTCAATGGTACAAGAATCGGTCAAAAACGATGAAGCCCTGACTCTTGACGGCTTGCTCGAGAGCATTTCGCTCATATCGGACATCGATAACTATGACGAGGCGCAAGACACGGTAACGCTTATGACCTTGCACAGCGCAAAAGGTCTTGAGTTCCCGAACGTATTTTTGGTCGGTATGGAAGAGGGCGTCTTTCCGGGGATGCGCTCGTTCGGCAGCGAAGACGAAATCGAAGAGGAACGCCGCCTTTGCTATGTCGGCATAACAAGGGCAAAAGAGCGGCTGTATCTGACCCGTGCCAAAAGCCGAACCCTGTTCGGCAGAACCACATATAATCCGCCATCGAGATTCCTTGCGGAAATCCCCGATGAGCTTGCCGACAGCACGTCAGAGAAAAAGGACAGCGGATTCGGGTTCGGCGGCGGAGATTATTCGGATATTTTTGCGCCGAGCAAAAGCGCGTCACGCAGCGCCATTCTCGAAAATATGCAAAAGTCGAAATCAACACCCGAGCCGTCGGGCGAAACATATAATGTCGGCGACACCGTCAAACACCGAAAGTTCGGTATCGGAACGGTTGTTGCGGCACAGAAAATGGGCAAAGATACCCTGTTGCGCGTGAATTTTGAGGTCGGCGAGAAAAAGCTGCTTGCGGCTTATGCCCCGATAGAAAAGGTCTGATTTTGCGCGGCACAAAGGAGAGATAACCGTGAAAGAAATATATTCCGATTTTGCACAGGTCTATGACCGCCTTCAGGATATTGACTATAACACGTTTGTGGAATATTATAAGCGGCTTTTCGCCGCTTTCGGCTGTAAGCCCGAGCTTGTTTTGGACTTGGGCTGCGGAACGGGCAACATCACCATTCCGCTTGCCGAATGCGGCTTTGATATGATAGGCGTTGATATTTCCGAGGAAATGTTATACATTGCGTCCGAAAAGGCGAGGGCGGCACAGCTTGACAAGCGAATATTGTTTTTAAACCAGGATATGACCGAATTTGAGCTTTACGGAACAGTTGACGCAGCTGTTTGCGCCCTCGATGGCGTGAATTATCTCACTGAGGACGGAGATTTGGACAGGCTATTTAGCCTGATGCATAACTATCTCAACCCGAACGGACTTTTTATTTTTGACATAAACACGCGGCATAAGCTGTGCGATATTCTCGGCGACAACACATATACCTATGACAATGACGGCGCGTATTGTATCTGGAACAGTTTTTTTGACGGCGATGACAATATTTGTGAATTTGACCTTGATTTTTTTGTAAGACAGCCGAGCGGTCTTTATATGCGCGGCGAAGAAGTTCAATTTGAGCGCGCGTATTCGGATTTTGAAATCCGCAAAGCGGCTGAAAGCGCAGGTTTGCACGTTCTCGCCGCATTTGATGACAGAACGCAAAACGCCGCCACAGCCGAGTCCGAGCGCGTTTTTTATGTAATACAGAGATAAAGCTGCTCCACACATATAAACATCACGAATTACTCGAAAAATAAAATATTAAATTTTACATATAAGGAGACAACATTCATATGAAAAAATTTTTACAGGAATTTAAAGATTTTGCCATGCGCGGCAGCGTAATCGACCTTGCTGTCGGCGTTATCATCGGCGGTGCTTTTCAAAAAATAGTAAATTCATTGGTAAAAGACATCCTTTCGCCGATTCTCGGGCTTTTTGCAAAAAACAGCTTTGATGACCTCAGCATTTCGTTTATGGGTGTCACCGTCAGATACGGTTCGTTTATCACCGAGGTAATAAACTTTATCATTATGGCGTTTGTCATATTTTTGCTTGTCAAGGCTCTCAACAGTCTTGCAAAATTGCACGGTCATACCGAGGATGATGACCCGACAACCAAACAATGTCCGTTTTGTATGTCCGAAATCGACATAAATGCGACAAGATGTCCACACTGTACGTCAATACTCCCCGAAGAAGATGCAAAAGACGGTGAGGATAAAGACGGCGAAACACCCGAATCCGAGGTTTCGGCAGACGCGAAAGCCTAATCTAAACGCTAAATCTTAACTTAAACAATTCTTAATTTATGGAGATTCATTATGAAACAAAAGACAGTTTTTGTCTGTTCCGAATGCGGAACAGAATCACCGAAATGGAACGGGAAATGCCCCGGCTGTGGTGCGTGGAACACTATGTTCGAGGAAAAAGTGCGCCCGAACGTCACCACAAAGACTTCATCGGGTGCGGTTGCGTTCGCGATGCAGTCCGAGCCGCCGAAAACCTTGAAAAATATCTCAATCAAAGAGGATGTGCGCATTCACACCGGTCTCGGCGAGCTTGACCGCGCCCTCGGCGGCGGAATCGTTCCCGGATCACTTGTCTTAATCGGCGGCGACCCCGGTATAGGAAAGTCAACAATACTCCTTCAGATATGCGAGTATCTGGGCAAGACACAAAAGATTCTTTATGTATCGGGCGAGGAATCGCAAAGCCAAATAAAGCTGCGTGCTGACAGGCTCGGCGTAAGCACCGAAAATCTTATGCTTTATACCGAAACGAATATGGCTCTGATTTGTGATTGTATATTAAGACAAAAGCCAGACATACTCATTGTCGATTCGGTTCAGACTATGTTCAACCCCGAGATTTCGCCCGCACCGGGCAGCGTGACACAGATTCGCGATACGGCGGCAACCCTGATGCGAATTGCGAAAGAACAGGCTATTGCGACATTTCTTGTCGGTCACGTCACAAAAGAGGGTTCAATCGCAGGCCCGAAAATCCTTGAACATATTGTCGATACGGTTTTATACTTTGAGGGCGACCGATTCAGGTCTTATCGGATAATCCGCGCCATAAAAAACCGTTTCGGCTCAACAAACGAAATAGGCGTGTTCGAGATGTCAAGCGACGGTCTGACCGAAATTTCCGACCCCTCATCCGCTATGCTTTCGGGTCGCCCGAACGGCGAACCCGGTTCATGTATCATATGCACGATGGAGGGTACACGCCCTGTCCTCGCCGAGGTACAGGCGCTTGCGGCACAGAGCAGCTTCGGCAACGCAAGGCGGACATCAACGGGTATCGACCTGACCCGTGTTCTGATTATTCTTGCCGTTATGGATAAGCGCGTCGGTATGCACATTTCGTCATACGATGTCTATGTGAATGTGGTCGGCGGTCTTAAAATGGTCGAACCGGCAATAGATTTGGGCGTATTTTTGGCGATTGCGTCAAGTTTCAGAAACAAAGCAATCCCCGAGGACGTTGTGGCAATCGGCGAGATAGGTCTGACGGGCGAGCTGCGCTCTTGCGATTATCTCGAAAACCGTATTGCCGAGGCAGAAAAACTCGGTTTTAAGCGTTGTCTTATACCGCCGTACAACAGAGAAAAACTGGCTAAATTTAAAAAGATTCAGATAAAAAGCTATTATAACATTCGCGATGTAATCCGCGATATTTTATAGCCGCACAGAGAATCCAAACAAAAGGAATTGAAATTATAATGACTCAAACGAATCAATTAAAAGAAATTTTAAAGAACAGAAGGCTCCGCACCTGCGCCGTCATTGTTGCCGGCGGCAGCGGTTCGCGAATGAACTCGGATATACCCAAACAGTTTATAACTCTCGAAGGCAAGCCGATAATTCAGCATACTTTAGAGGTTTTTGAACGCTGTCCGGATATTGATGACATCGTTGTGGTGTGTCCGCCGCATTATTCCTGTAAAGTAAACGACATTGCTTTCTATGCGAACATAGACAAGCTTTTGTCCGTTGTCAAGAGCGGCGAAACCCGTCAGGAATCGGCATATAACGGAATCAAGGCGGCATACGGTGACATTATTCTCATACATGACGCGGTGCGCCCGTTTGTGACATCAAAACAGATACACGATGTTGTCGCGGCGGCAAAGGAATACGGTGCGGCGGCGCTTTGCCGACCGATAACCGATACGGTTAAAAAGATTGAAAACGGCTGTGTCTCACAAACGGTTGACCGCGCAACCCTCGGCGCAATTCAAACGCCGCAGTGCTTTCGCGCCGACATTATCATTGACGCGCACAAGGCGGCTCTTGAAAAGGGTATCACCGCAACGGACGATTGCGCTCTTTGCGAAATGAACGGCGTTGAGATACATACCGTTCCGGGTGACAATCTCAATATTAAAATTACCACGCCCGATGACTTGATTCTCGCCGAGGGGATTTTAAATTCAAGGCGCGAAAACGCCCTTAAAAACAACGTGCGCGCCCGTATTCCGCGAACAGGACTCGGCTATGACGTACACAAGTTTGACGAAAACCGCCTTCTTATTCTCGGCGGCGTGCATATCCCGTATGAACTCGGCCTGCTCGGTCATTCCGACGCCGATGTTTTGCTGCACGCGATAATGGACGCAATGCTCGGCTCGGCATCTCTCGGGGATATAGGAACACACTTTCCCGATACGGACGCAAGGTGGAAAGGCGTAAGCAGCATGAAGCTGCTGTCTATGGTCGGCGACCTTCTCGGAAAATATGGTTACACCGTAATAAATATTGACGCAACGATAATTGCGCAAAAGCCAAAACTTATGCCGTATATAGCAGATATGCAAAGAAATATAAGCGAAACGCTTTTAATTCCGCAAAGCGATGTAAGCATAAAGGCAACCACCACCGAAAATCTCGGCTTTTGCGGCCGTGGTGAGGGTATCGCCGCTGAGGCAGTATGTACGATTATAAAAGAATATGATACCAAAGTGCGCCCGTTAAAATTCTAAAACAAAACCAAAAGAGCCGACAGCGAACAAAGGCGGCGTTACATCGCCTTATCTCAAAGCGGCTCTTTTTTGTATTCTCATTTACTCTTTGGGTTAAAAATCAAGGCAATCAAAAATCCGAATATTATCGATGCGGATATACCGGCTGCCGCTGCCTCTGCACCGCCGAACAGCGCGCCGATAAGTCCGTGTTCTTTCACCGCCGAAATCGCGCCTTTGGCAAGCACGTTTCCGAATCCGATAATCGGCGTTGTCGCGCCTGCCCCGGCATAATCTATAAGTTTTTCGTATATCCCGAATCCGCCGAGTATAACACCGAGGACAACAAACGACACAAGAATCCTTCCGGGTGTCATCTTTGTTTTATCTATTAAAATCTGTGCGGCTGCACAGATAGCACCTCCGACCCAAAACGCATTTATATAATTCAAATTTTCTCCCCCTTATGCCTTTATCATTTCAAAAGCGGCGGCGTGCGCTATCCCGGGTACGGATTCGCCCTGAAGCGACGATGTAGGACTGAGCAAAGCGCCCGTTCCGACCGCAAGAACCCGATTCAGCCTGCCGCTGCGCATAAGCTTTAGTATATATCCGCAAAGTACCGTTCCGATACATCCGCAGCCGCTGCCGCCGGCGTGAACGTCCTGTCTTTCAATATCGTATATTACGCATCCGCAATCCATATAATTCGCCGATATGTCAATGCCGTCCTCAGCGAGCAGCTCGGTCAGTATTTCCGAGCCGACCTTTCCCAAATCCCCCGTAACAATCAAATCATAATCACGCGGCGACAGCCCCGTTTCTTTAAAATGCGCCGAAAGCGTATCATACGCCGCCGGTGCCATTGCGCCGCCCATATTATTCGAGTCTTTTACGCCCTTATCGACAATCTTTCCCGCCGTTAGGCTCGTCACCGCAATATCACCGACCGCCGCACCGCGCTTTAAGACCGCCGATGCCGCACCCGTTACCGTCCATTGTGCGGTCGGCGTTCTCTGTCCCCCATAGGGCAGAGGTGTTCTGTATTGTCGCTCTGCCGTACAGAAATGGCTCGACGTTACCGCCGCGGCGGCATCGGCATATCCACCGTCAATACTCATTGCCGCAAGGCTTATCCCCTCTATCATAGTCGAACACGCCCCGTATATCCCGTAAAACGGAATCTCTGAATCGCGCATTCCGAACCCTGCACCTATGCACTGGTTAAGCAAGTCGCCCGAGAACGCGCGGTCTATATTTTCGGGCGAAAATCCACCCTTTTTTATCGCAAGCTTTATTGCCTCTTTCTGCATCTTACTCTCGGTCTTTTCCCATGTTTTTTCGTTCCATTGGTTATCATCCAAAACAATGTCAAAATATTCACCGAGAGGACCGTCACCCTCTTTTTCGCCGACAATGGCCGCCTCGGACGCAATACTCACATCATCTATTCTTACCGTTTGCCTGCCGTACCTTTTGTTCATCTTGCCGCTCCCCCATTCTCTATAACACGGTTATAAACCAATAAATCACGCCGACAACCGCAGATGCCGTTATTCCGTACACCAAAACAGGCCCGGCAATAACAAACATCTTTGCGGCAAGTCCGAGTACAAGCCCCTCTTTTTTAAACTCCATTGCCGGAGATACAATTGCATTGGCAAACCCCGTAATCGGTACAAGTGTTCCCGCTCCGGCATATTTTGCGATTTTTCCGTACACATTTATTCCGGTCAAAAACGCACCGATAAACACCATTGTCATACTGACCGCGCTCCGCGCAAGCTCGGTATCCGCAAGCAACACCTTTGTATACAGGTCAAAAAACGCTTGTCCTATAACGCATATTGCGCCGCCTGTCAAAAATGCAAAAATCATATCCTTTGCAAGAGTGCTGTTCGGCGATTTTTTGTTGAGATATTCGAGATATTCTTTATTTGTATGCTCCATAAATATCCAAACCTCCGATTTACATTTTCTGTATTTATCGGATATTGTGCGCACCTTTTCAAAAAATATTCTTTAACCCCCGAATTTTAAAATATTATATAATTCAATAACTCACTCCCCGAGTTTGTTTCTCAATTTTGCCAGAATCTTTTTTTCGAGCCTTGAAACCTGAACCTGTGAAATACCGAGCTTTTGAGCAACCTGTTCTTGGGTTTTGTGACAAAAATACCTCATCTTAACAATCTCGCCGTCTCTCTCATCAAGATCGGCGATGAGCTGTCTGATAACGATTTTATCCGTTGCGCGGCTTATTTGATTTTCGCCCTCTTCTATCTTATCGACAAGAGCCTTACCCTCGCCCGTTCCGTCATCCGCCGCCGCATAAATCGAGCATGGCGCAACCTGAGAATTAAGCGCAGCCGACAGCTCCGCCGCCGATATATTCATCTCTTTTGCAATCTCCGTCACCGTTGCCTCTCTGCCCTCGCTGTCCTCTATCCGCTTTTTCACCGCCGCGGCGGCAGCCGCCGTCTCTTTGAGCGAACGGCTCACCTTTATGATTCCGTCATCACGTATAAAGCGTTTTATCTCTCCGATTATCATGGGTATCGCGTATGTCGAAAACTTTACGCCATAGCTCATATCGAATCTTTCGGCGGCGCGAATCAGACCTATCGCACCTATCTGAATCAAGTCCTCGTTTTCAAAGCCCCTGCCGCCGAAACGCTTGACCACGCTGTACACAAGCCCCATATTGTTGGTGACAAGGGTATTTCTTGCGTTCAAATCCCCCTGTGCCGCCGATACAAGCAATGCGTCATTGTCGGAGAAATCATTCTTATTCATCTGCATCTGACTCTTCACCTGTTCTTTTTGTCATTGTAACAGTCGTTCCCACACCCGGCTCGGATTCAACGCTCAGCGAATCCATAAAGCTTTGCATCACGGTAAAGCCCATACCGCTGCGCTCCTCATCGTCCGACCCCGAATATAGCGGCTGCATCGCAAGCGCAACATCGTCTATTCCGCAGCCGTAATCGGTAATCGTTATCTCTATCGTCCGCCCGAGAGCGCGACATTTCATCTCAACCATTCCGCATCCGCCCGAATATCCGTGAACGATTGCGTTTGTCACCGCCTCGGACACCGCCGTTTTTATATCGGCGAGTTCGTCCACCGTTATGTCGAGCCTTGCCGCAAAAGCCCCTGCCGCCGCTCTTGCGAACGCCTCATTACAGCTTATGCTCGGGAACTCAATTTTTATGTAATTATCCATCCTTAAAAATCAATCCTTTCATCTTAAATAATAAAGTCAAAAGCTATTCGAACTCCATAAGGTTTCTCAATCCCGACACATCGATTATCTTATCGACCTGGGGCGAGGTTCGAATGACAAGCATCTTTCCGCCCATCGCCCGTATGCGTTTATATCGTCCGACAAGCACGCCTATGCCCGAGCTGTCCATAAAATCAACCATATCAAAATCCATAACAAGATTTTTCATTCCGCCCGTGCTAATCTCCTTGTCAAGCCTTTCGCGGATTTCCGCCGCACAGCTGTGGTCAAGCTCGCCGTTCAGCTTTGCCACAAGCGTTGTACCCAACCGTTCAAGACGCATTTCCATACACTTCATCTCCGTTTCTTATTATCGCTTAAATCCGTTATAACATATGCAAAAAGCAACGTCCGCCCCGACATTCGTCAAACACGCGTGTTTCGTGCGAACAAGCCGACTTTGCATTGCAAAATTCATTATAACATATTTCCCGTATTTCCCACTTTTTTTCGTGCGTCAAATAACGACAATTTATTTTTTCGTATATTCCGCCCGTCCGTGCATATACTTTACCAACAACAAATATGTCAACTATATGCGGCGAACTCCGCCGCGATACGGAGGTATACCTATGTTTAACAAACATTCCGAAAGAACCGTGCATTTGTGCCGCTTTGCGGCGTTTTTACTCGCATTTATGCTGTTTATTCTGTCATATTCCGTTGCACAAGCCGAATCCGCCGCCCAGGTCGACACCGATGTATCAACAAAGCTCATCAACGCAAAATCGGGCTTTTTGACCGAGGCATCGACGGGCGAGGTTTTATATGAACAAAACGCGGACGAACGCCTGCCTATCGCAAGCGTCACAAAGACGATGACTATGCTGCTTATAATGGAGGCGTTGGACAGCGGAAAAATCAAATATGACGACTCTGTTACGGTGAGCGAATACGCCGCGTCAATGGGCGGTTCGCAAGTATTTTTAGAGGTCGGCGAACAGATGAGCGTTGACGATATGCTAAAGGCGATTGCGGTCGCATCGGGCAACGATGCCGCCGTTGCTATGGCAGAGCATATAAGCGGAAGCGAGGGCGCGTTTGTCGAAAAGATGAATAAGCGCGCGGCAGAGCTTGGCTGTGACAACACGCACTTTATCAACTGTAACGGTCTGGACGAAACTCCCGAGCATTACAGCAGCGCACGCGACATCGCCAAAATCTCGCGCGAGCTTTTAAAGCATACAAAGATATTCGACTATACCACGATATGGATGGACAGTTTAAGAAACGGCTCGTTCGGCTTATCGAACACGAATAAGCTGATACGGTTTTACAAAGGCGCAAACGGGCTTAAAACAGGCTCAACAAGCACGGCGAAATACTGTATATCCGCGACCGCCGAGCGTGACGGAATGCAGCTTATCGCGGTTATCATCGCCGCGCCAACAACCGCCGACCGTTTTTCATCCGCGTCCGCCATGCTCGATTACGGATTTGCCAATTATGAGGTTGCAAACGAGGGCTTTGTCGATATTCCAATTCCGTATGTAAGAATCGAGGGCGGCGTGAACGAACAGATTATGCCCGAGATAAAGGGTGACGGCTTTATCGTCAAAAAGGGAAACCGTGACAAGATTGAAACCGAATTTAACCTTGCCGACACCGTTTCCGCGCCTGTCGAAATCGGCTCAAAGCTCGGCGAAGTCATATATAAAATAGACGGGAGCGAAGTCGCACGCCGCGATGTCTGTGCCCCGTGTGAGGTTGAAAAAATTGATTTTTGGCAGATGTTTATCCGCAACCTGAACGACTGGCTCAATATTTAAGTCCCAAATATCGCCTCAAAGCCTTAAAAACCGTCAAAATCATCAAAAACCACTTCTGTTTTTCAGCAAAAAATTCTTAATTTGAAATATAATTGTAATATCGCACCGCCCCAAAGTATGTTATAATATAATATCGGAATACTTTTGGCGGCGGTGCGTTTTTTGTCTGCCGCCGATAAAATAAATCTATAATATACGGGAGATATAACTATGGCAGAAAAAGATAAAACAAAAAGCGGCTCTGCCGGCCGCGGCAAGGCCGCGCCCAAAGGCGGCGCGGCAAAATCAAAATCGGGCAGCACAAAAAAAGCCGCGCCGAAAAAACCGGCGGCAAAAGCACAAGCCGCACCGAAAAAGAAAACTCTTTCGAACGAAATCAAGGGTATCATCCTTATCGCAACGGGAATATTTCTCGCGTTATCGTTTCTGACCGATGCAACGGGTGCGATCGGGCATTTTATCAAGATGGTATGCTATGGTATGCTCGGCAAGTCGATTGCAGTCAGCTGTCTTTTTATCATCGCAACGGGCGTTATGGTCTTTTTGGACAAGCCGGGCGAAAAAAATGTACTGCGCTTTGTTCTGCTCGGGCTTTTGATAGTATTCACCTCTGTTCTCGTCACGATGTTTGCCGGCGAGAACGAGCTTAGCGGAACATCCTTGGCGGCGAATGTGTCAGAGCTTTGGAACAACGGCTGTAACTCGATGGGCGGCGGTCTTATCGGCGGCGGTATCTGCCGCATTTTGAACCTGCTTGTCGGCACGGCGGGAACATGGGTTCTGACCATTACGGCAGAGATAATCCTTATCATCTTGCTCACGGGAATATCAATAGAAAAGCTGTTTCGCCGCGCGGCTGACACATTCAAGCGCAGAAAGAGCGAATATAACGACATCGCCGACAGCGAGGTGGAATTTAAGTTGCCCGAATATTCGGAACAGTCTCAATCCGTCAAAGAAAAACTGAAAGTGCGCCGACACAAGCTTGACGCGGCGGAGGACAACGCCGAATCGGAAAAATCCTCAAACCGCAAATCGAACTTCTTCGGCGAATACTTTCAGGGCAAACAGGATATTGATGACGAACTTCCGCCTCCGACCGATGATACGCCGAAAAAGCTCTTTACATTTGAAGAAGACCCGCCGCAGCCCGATGACCTTTTCGGTAGCGAAACGGCGGATGACGGCGGCTCAACCGCCGACCTTGATTTGCCTTTTACTCTTGACAGCTTAAAAACGGGTGTTTTGACCGAACTTCCCGATGAAAACGGAGTTTATCATCCGCCTGTCGAAAACGAGGAGGGTACGGATTATGAACCGCCCTCACAGGCAAAGCTTGAGGACGTTACCGACCCGATGACACAAGCAGCAATGGATGCCGGGATAGATATAGACAGGGCGGTTGTTGCCGGTCGCCGCATGGCGGTCGAAAGCGCCGAGCAACAGACCCCCGAAGCAAAAATCAAACAGGAGATAGCCGAAAAGCGCGACAATACGCCAAGGAATATCATTTATCATCTTCCCACCGCCGACTTGCTCGCCATGCCGAAACCGTCAAAGAAAAGCAATTCAGAGATACGCTCTGAACTTGAAGAAAAGGCGAACCGACTTTTGCACACCCTAAACAGCTTTAGGGTTGACGCAAAAATAGTAAATATCACACAAGGTCCGACCGTTACACGGTTCGAGTTACAGCCCGGGCCCGGTATAAAAGTGTCAAAAATAACCAACCTTTCCGATGATATTGCGCTGAGCCTTGCGGCATCGGGTGTCAGAATCGAACCCGTATCGGGCAAATCGGTAATAGGTATTGAAATTCCGAACAAGATCGCGACCCCCGTACCAATTCGCGAGGTAATAATCAGCGACAAATTCAGGAATTTTAACTCAAAAACCGCATTTGCTCTGGGCAAGGATATAAGCGGTAATTGTGTTGTTGCCGACATCGCCGACTTTCCGCACGGTCTCATCGCAGGTGCAACCGGTTCCGGTAAGAGCGTATGTATAAACTCGCTTATACTCAGTATTCTGTTCAAGGCTCGCCCCGATGAGGTCAAGATGATTATGGTTGACCCCAAAATGGTTGAACTCGGCGTGTACAACGGTATTCCGCACCTTTTGATACCTGTCGTAACAGACCCAAAACACGCGGCAGGCGCACTGAACTGGGCAGTCGGAGAGATGAAGAACCGTTATCAGTTGCTTAATGAAAACAAGGTTCGAAACCTACAGGGATATAACAAACTTATGGACGAAATAGGCGAGCCTGACGAAAAGCTGCCTGAGATAGTAATAATCATCGATGAGCTTGCCGACTTGATGCTTGCGGCAAAGAACGAGGTTGAGGGCGCGATAAACAGCCTTGCGGCGCTTGCGCGTGCCGCAGGTATGTATCTTATAATCGCAACCCAGCGTCCGTCCGTCAATGTCGTGACAGGTGTTATCAAGAATAACATTCCAACACGTATCGCGTTTTCGGTTACATCAAATGTGGACAGCCGTACAATCCTCGATTGCAGCGGTGCGGAAAAGCTCCTCGGCAAGGGCGATATGCTCTACAGTCCGCGAGGTGCGGCAAAGCCCATGCGTATTCAGGGTAACTTTGTGTCGGACGATGAGCGCGAAGCGGTAATCGATTATATCAAATCTCAATATGAGGCAAATTATGACGAAAGCATTATCGAGAACATCGAGCGTGAGCGCGAACAAGTTGCGGCAAACATCGAATCAGATGCGGAGGGCAGCGAAGAACATTCGGGCAACCGCGACAAGATGTTCTGGGAGGCGGTCGAGCTTGTCCTTGAAAACGGACAAGCATCCGTGGCAATGTTCCAGCGCAAATTTCAAATGGGGTATCAGCGTGCGGCAAAGCTTATCGACCAGATGGAAAAGTCAAAAATCATCGGTCCTTACGAGGGCACAAAGCCGCGTCAGGTGCTTATTACAAGGCAGGAGTTTAACGAAATGCGTATGAACCACCCCGAGTAATATTTACAAAACGTTTAAATTCGTATGGCTGAAATGTCGAAAAATACTGATTTAATCAGCATTTTAGCTATACCGCACCCATAAAAATTGTGCAAATATACGAATTTATGTTTTTCTCTCAGAAAACAGTGGAATTTTTCCGCGTTTTATAGTAGAATAGACGTATAAATATTTTATTTTTATTCAAAGGAGTTTTTGAAATGAACAAACAGGAATTAATTTCAGCTATTGCTGAAAATGCAAATCTTACAAAGAAAGATGCTGAGGCTGCTCTCGCTGCTTTCATCGGTGCGGTTGAGGATACTCTCAAAAAGGGCGACAAAGTTCAGCTCGTTGGCTTCGGCAGCTTTGAAGTTAGAGAAAGAGCCGCTCGCACAGGCAGAAACCCCCACAGCGGCGAAGAAATGAAGATTGAGGCTGCTAAAGTTCCGGCTTTCAAAGCAGGCAGAAGCTTAAAAGACCTTGTAAACGGCAAATAGTCTTTTTATAATGTTTGTTGAATTTTTTGGTAAAAGAACTCGGCGATTGATGCGCCGAGTTCTTTTTTGTGTGAATACTGACCACCACAGGCAAATACCGATACCGTCCAAATACATAGATCAGCGCAACGTTTTATTGTCTCTGCCTTTATGCTATTCGCCCTTTATGCCGTTCGCCCTTTATTCTCCGTCTTTTGTCCGCCGATTCAAAAACCCGTGCGGATTTTTGTCTCCGCACGGGTTTAATTTCGTGTTATGCAATTTTATGCGATATGCCGCGGATTAATACATTCCGCCCGCACCTGCGCCTGCCATAGCAGCCGCAGCCGCTGCGTCAGCCTGAGGATCGGGCTTGTCGGCAACAATGCTCTCGGTTGTGAGAACCATTGCAGCAACGGACGCTGCGTTTTGAAGAGCCGAACGTGTAACCTTTGTCGGGTCAACAATACCGCCCTTTAACATATCCATATACTCGTCTGTCAATGCGTTATATCCAACGCCTATCGGGCTTTCCTTAATCTTGTTTACTATAAGGCTGCCTTCGATACCTGCATTATGCGCAATCTGGCGAACCGGTTCCTCTAAAGCACGCAGAACAATCTGTGCGCCGGTCTTTTCGTCACCGCTGAACTCGTCAACGACCTTTTTAACAGCCGGGATTGCATTAATGAATGCAGTACCGCCGCCGGCAACGATTCCTTCTTCTACCGCTGCACGGGTTGCCGCCAAAGCGTCCTCAATTCTGAGCTTCTTTTCTTTCATCTCTATTTCGGTTGCCGCACCTGCTTTGATTACGGCTACACCGCCGGCAAGCTTAGCCAGACGTTCCATAAGCTTTTCTTTGTCAAATTCAGATGTTGTTTCCTCAATCTGAGTTCTGATGTTGCTTACTCTGTTTGCAATTTCATTCTTGTCACCCATACCGTCAACGATGATGGTGTTCTCTTTCTGAACTTTAACCTGACGCGCTCTGCCGAGCTGTTCAACGGTTGCATCTTTGAGCTCAAGACCTATTTCTTCCGAAATAACCTGACCGCCAGTTAAGATTGCAATATCTTTGAGCATTTCTTTTCTTCTGTCGCCAAAACCGGGGGCTTTAACACCGATGCAGGTGAATGTTCCTCTGAGCTTATTGACGATAAGTGTTGAAAGAGCCTCACCCTCAATGTCCTCTGCAATGATAAGCAGCTTTTTGCCCGATTGAACTATCTGTTCCAAAAGCGGAAGGATTTCTTGAATATTCGAAATCTTTTTATCCGTAATCAAGATATAAGCGTCATCCAAAACCGCCTCCATCTTGTCTGTGTCCGTAACCATATACGGTGTAATATATCCTCTGTCAAACTGCATACCCTCAACAACCTCTGAATATGTCTCGGCTGTCTTTGATTCTTCAACAGTGATAACGCCGTCTGTCGTAACCTTTTCCATTGCGTCCGCAATCAAGTTACCGATTGTTTCGTCCGCCGCCGAAACAGATGCAACACGAGCAATGTCGTCTCTGCCGTCAACCTTTTTGCTGTTCTTGATGATTTCATCAGCCGCCGCATCAACAGCCGCCGCCATACCGCGTCTTACCACCATCGGGTTTGCGCCTGCGGCAACGTTCTTCATTCCCTCGCGAATCAAAGCCTGTGCAAGCAATGTTGCTGTTGTTGTTCCGTCACCGGCAATATCATTTGTCTTTGTCGCAACCTCTTTAACGAGCTGTGCGCCCATATTCTCGAATGCATCGTCAAGCTCTATGTCCTTTGCAATCGTAACACCATCGTTTGTGATAAGCGGTGCGCCGTATTTTTTGTCAAGAACAACGTTTCTGCCTTTGGGGCCGAGTGTAACCTTTACTGTATCAGCAAGCTGGTTCACACCTCTTTCCAAAGCGTGTCTTGCTTCCTCTCCGAATAAAATCTGCTTAGCCATAATTTATTACCTCCAATATAATATAGTTGAAATTCTGAATCATTAAAGCGTCTTTAGCGTTTTGTATCAATCAATCTTTATCGGATTAATCGATCTTTGCCAAAACATCGCTTTGTCTTAAAATGATGTATTCTTCGCCATCGAGTTTAACCTCTGTTCCGGCATACTTGCTCATTATAACCTTATCGCCGACGGTAAGCTCCATTTTAACTTCTTTTCCGTCAACAACGCCGCCCGGGCCAACCGCCACAACTTCCGCAACCTGAGGTTTCTCCTTTGCTGTTCCGGCAAGGATAATACCGCTCTTTGTGGTCTCCTCTGCCTCAAGCATTTTTATTACAACTCTGTCTGCCAATGGTTTGATATTCATAAAACAAATCCTCCTTGTATGTTTAAAATTTACCTTTTTATTTGTTAGCACTCTAACTCTTTGAGTGCTAACACTACATATAATACCCAAAATGCCCTGATAAATCAAATTCGGTTACATATGATTATATGCGGTTATTAAAGATTATTGCCAAATATTTAAATATATTTCTTTTTTTCTCAAATTCGTATTTTTTATTATAGTTTACACAATTTTAACATTTAATTTTATTACATAAAAAGACTAATTGAAATATTTACTTAAATTCTCAAAAACGCTTGAAAATATTTGAAAATATTGATATAATTAAAATAATGTAAACCAAAAGGAGAGAAACATAATATGTCAAAGATAAACACATTAAAACAGGATGCCGAATATGATATAGTCGGTATGGGCGAGGTAATGATACGCCTCTCCCCTCCGGGAAAGCAAAAACTTTCACAGGCGGATTATTTCGAACGCAATATCGGCGGCAGCGAGCTTAACGTTGTGTCAGGCGCGGCGATGCTCGGCGCACGGGCAGCGATGATAACCAAACTTCCCGATAACGCAATCGGGCGGCTTGTAAAATCAAAAATAACATCGGAGAATGTTGATGACCGATACTTGGTTTATGACAAGTCCGACAAAAGCCGTCTCGGTCTTTATTATTACGAAAACGGTGCATATCCGCGAAAGTCATCCGTTATATATGACCGTGCAAACTCATCGGTTTGTACCCTCGGCATTGACGAGATTTCGGACGATATATTCGACAAGACCAAAATCTTTCATATAAGCAGCATCACTCTTGCTCTGTCGCCCGAGCTGCAAAAAACCGCTCTTGAAGTTATAAAAAAATTCCACGGCTCAGGCGCAAAGATTTCGTTTGATGTCAACTACCGTGCCGCTCTCTGGAGCGAGGACGAGGCAAGAGCCGTAATCGAGGACGTTTTTAATTATGTTGACTTTTTGTTTGTATCGGAAGAAACATCAAGGCGAATGCTCAGCCGCACGGGCAGCCTTGAAGATATAATGAAAGGATATTCGAATGATTTCGGATGCAGCCTTGTTGCCACAACGCGCCGCGAGGTTGTTTCGCCAATGCACCACAATTTTAACTCAAAAATATACTTTGATGGCAATTTTTATGAAGAAAAGGGATATAACAATATTGAGGTAATCGACCGTATCGGCAGCGGTGACGCGTATCTCTCGGGCGTTTTGTACGGTTTGACCGCTCTCGGTGATGTTGAACAAGCGTTAAAGATAGGAAACGCTTGTTCCGCCGTTAAAAACACGGTTGTCGGAGATATGTCCGACAGCAGTATCGGTGAAATTATGAATGTGATAAAATCTCATAACGCAACGGGACACCAAGACGAAATGGTAAGATAAAACGCGTCTGTGCTCCGAAAGTCTCATCGGCTTTCGGAGTTTTTTATGCAAGTTATGACGATTTTATGCAAGTTATGAATCAAACATTGATATTACAAACCCGTTATATTAAAATATATAAGTTGAAATTTTTAAAGAAAGCGTGATATTATTATGAAAAAAATCCTTGCCGCGGCATTGTCGGCAACCTGTATTTTTTCGGCGGTATCAGTGCCGTTGTTGAAAGGTCCGAACGTGTATGCGGGCTTTTCTATGGTTGACGATGCACAGACCGCAGTCGAAAAAAACAAGGCTCTGTTTTTAAAGGCGTTTAAAGAAGCCGAAATATCGTCCGATTTCACACAGGACGATTTGGAAAATATGCTTTTTGAATCTTGTGAATACTCGGCGGACGAACAAACGGGAACGGGCTTTATGGTTGAAAAGTTCAAGCTCATCCCCCCTTCGGCGACAAAATCGGGTTCAATAAGCGCGGTTGTGTTCATCTATCAGAACGATGCCGAGGACGCATTCGAAATAAGCAAGGATATTCCCGCTCTTTCGGGCGGCGGTTCTTCATCGGACGATGTGAAAATCAGCACGGGTGATGAAGATTCCGACACCGACAACAGCTATACCGATGCCGAATTATCGGCAATAAAAAAGAAAATTTCTGCGGCAAAGCACGCAATCAGCGATGCCGTTTGGAATTTTGACGTGTCGAACGATACAACCGCGAACGATGTTTTAAAAATGGCAAAAGTGGCTGTCGCGGACGATTCGGACATAGAGGTAACGCTTGAAGATTATAACTTTAAGCTCATAAAATCAACCTCAACGGTTAACGGTTCGCTCTCGGCAACCGTCACCGTAACCTGCGGCGGTATCGAGGACACCGTTCCGATAGGGAAAACCGTACCTCTCATTGTCACCGAAACATCGAGCAAAATCGATGAGGATCGCTCTCTTGTGAGTGACGCTCTTTACTCAATCGCCATAAACAACAGGACAACAAAAGAGAGTATTCTCACCGCTGCTCAAAAGGCAGTCAAAAACGGCTCGGCCGTTGCGTGGAAAAACGATTATTTCAGCAAGAAAAACGCAACGTTCAGAGATGACGGAAGTATTTTCGGGTATCTCAGCATAACCTTGGGCAATGAAAGCCGCGAGCTGCTTATTCAAGAAAAGATTCCGATGCTTGTGCGGAATTATCCGAAAGACGAAATTTCGGTCAACAAAACCGAATGGGATATATTTAACGCAATGAATGTTGAACGTGCAAAAGAAGGCAGCTCTCCGCTCAGTATGGTTGCGGCTTTGCAGGATGCGTGCAATATTCGCGAACCCGAGTTGGTTGAATCTTTTTCTCATACCCGTCCGAACGGAAATATGTGTTTTACGGCGATTTCGGACTTTGCATATTCATACGCGGGCGAAAACATCTATCGTGAATATTGCCCCAACGTTGAAAGAAAAACGATGGTCTATATCGACAGTGAAAAAGCAATGACATCATGGATGAACAGCCCCGGACACCGTGCAAACATTCTGAACACACAGTTCAACTATGCCGGTGTCGGCGCGTATGACACAATAGGCATAGGTACGTCGCTCCAGCTTTTTGCAACAGTTGCCAAACCTATCACCGAAATTACGTCAAGCATAGGCTCGTTCAGCTTTTATGACGAAGATGCAATGCAAAAAGAGTATCTTATTCTAAAGACATCCGACGGACTTGTTTCATATATGCCGCTTGACCCGGCATATATGACCAAAAACGGCAACCAATACTCATTTACCCCCGTAAACGGAAATGAGGTTGTCATAACAATCAGCAACAACAATGCCAACAATTCAAACAACAATGCGGCAAACAGCGATGATAGTTCATTCACTGTTGACCCTGCCGCACAGGGCGGTGTGGCTCTGCCGTTCACCGATGTAAAACCCGGTGACTATTTCTGCAACGCCGTTTCATGGGCGCTCGTCAAAAATATCACCAGAGGTACAAGCGACACCACGTTTTCGCCCGATGCGACCTGTACCAGAGCGCAGATTCTGACGTTCTTATGGCGCGCGGTCGGCTCACCGACACCGAATATTTCAAACCCATTTGCAGACACATCCTCATCGGACTATTATTACGATGCAGCTATTTGGGCATACGAAAAAGGTATGGTATCCGGAAATCTGTTCAAAGGCGACACGCCTTGCACACGTTCGTCAACGGTAATGTATTTATGGAAGAACGCAGGTATGCCGAGGGTGGATACTTCGTCCGACTTTTCGGATATTTCGCCGCTTGACGAATATTCCGATGCCGTTTCGTGGGCGGTTGAAAACAACGTAACCCTCGGAACCTCCGAAACCACTTTCTCACCTGATGATATATGCAGCAGGGGTCAGATTGTAACATTTTTAAACAGGGCAGTATCCGAATAAATTCACTGTGGTAAATCAGCCAAACCTCCGCTCGGATAAGGCCGGCGAGCCGCAGAATCGGCGGACGGTGTACGTATTTTTGATATATTACGTAAATAATCAAAATTTTTAATATTAAAGAAAAGAGGAAAAAACGATGAACAAAAAAGTAATAGGAGTATTTCTTGCGTTATGTATGCTGGTTGCGGCTCTGCCGACAGCGGTATTTGCAAAGAAAACAGCAAGCGATGAGATTGACGAGGCAATCAAGGCAATCAAGACCAACAAAAACGATGTCGTTGTGTTTAATGATATGACAATGGATGAGTTTTTGAGAGCTGCCGCAAAGGTTCTTCCCGATGACAACACATGTACGCTTTCTTTCGAAAAAGAGGCTGACTATCGCATATACAATGCGTCAAGCCAAAAAGACGGCAGCATCTTTGCAAACATACTCTTTACAAGCAGCTATGAAACACCTTATCCTGTAACAAGACACGAGATGTATGATTTTAAGATTTCACAGCTCACAGGCGCTGCTGCGGAAGCAAATGAGGATGTCGAATTGCTCGACGAGGATAGAAAGAATGTTGCTAACGCATACAAGAATATGTCCTTTGACTATACCGTAACAGAAGAAAAAATAGTTGAAATGGCACGCGCCGCGGTGAAGAACGGCACAACTGTTGAAAGCGCCGGGGACTTCACCTTAAAAGAACCCACGGTTAAGAACAGAGGCAGCGTGAAACTCACACTCAACCTTACACTCAACAACGAGAAAGCCACAGTTAAGGTATCAAATGTAGTACGCCAGCTCGAAGCCGAGCCGACAGATACAGAGGATAACACAACCGACAATTCGGCAAATACACCCGACATCACAGACAACTCAAACAATAATACATCAGACAAAGACAGCGAATACACCTCGGGTTCAACCAAGGTAACACCTAACTTTAACGATGTTGCGGACGATGCATATTATGCAGCTCCCGTTAAGTGGGCTGTTGAAAACGGAATCACAACAGGTACTTCATCAACGGCATTTTCGCCCGATATGACCTGTACCAGAGCGCAGATTCTGACATTTATCTGGCGTGCGGCAGGTTCGCCGACAGCATCGGCTGACAATCCGTTCAGCGATGTAACCGCCGATGACTATTACTATAACGCGGCAATCTGGGCATACGAGAACAGTATGGTAACAGGCAGCACTTTTGATGCTGATACGCCCTGCACACGTTCGTCAACGGTAACATATTTATGGAAGTTCAACGGTTCACCCGTTTTGGGTATTCCGTCACTGTTCGAGGATGTTTCCGATGATGCCGAGTATGCCGACGCAGTATCGTGGGCTTTGATAGAAGAAGTCACATCGGGTATTTCGGATACCGAATTTGCACCCGATATGATTTGTAACAGAGGTCAGATTGTGACATTCTTGTACAGAGCATTCTAATAACCCGAAACGACAAAATGAAAAATTTACGCCCCGAGGTGTTTTAAATCCTCGGGGCATTTTTTGTTGTCACGCATAATTTTTTGATTTTCGTTCGTGTGTCCGGGACGTCCGGGAGGCCGTCACCTACAAATGTGGCATACATTCCGTTTGACGTAGGGGCGGTTCCAAACCGCCCCGCGAGATGTCCATCAACCAACGCGGTTGCCACGCATAATTTATGCCGTTTGTTCGCGCGTTTGAGATGTCGAGGTATAGTTTTTCCTTATCCGAGCCTAATTCAACCGTCCATGCAACAAAATATGCACCTCAAAGGGTGTTTACCCTTTGGGTGCATATAAACATATCCGATTAAAATTCCGATTATTCAACCGTTACCGATTTTGCAAGGTTTCTCGGCTTATCTATATCCAAGCCTTTGAGCGATGCGATATAGTACGAGAAAAGCTGGAGAGGTATTACCGCCTCGGACGGCAGAGCAAGCTCATCGCATTTCGGCAGGTATATAACGTGGTCAGCCTCGTGTTCGATGTCCGTGTGTCCTTCCTCCGCTATGGCAATCAAGACAGCTCCGCGCGCTTTTACCTCTTTAATATTGCTGAGCATCTTATCAAAAAGCTTGTTCACGGTACAGAGTGCAACAACGACTGTTCCCTGTTCGATAAGCGCAATCGGACCATGCTTTAATTCACCTGCTGCATATGCCTCTGAATGAATATACGAAATCTCTTTCAGTTTCAGCGAGCCTTCGAGTGCAACCGCATAATCGAGAGTTCTTCCCAGAAAGAACACGTTCTTTGCGTTATAATACTGTGATGCCATATATTGAATTTGTTCTTTGTTATCGAGTATTTTCTGAATATTCTCAGGCAACTTTTCAAGAGCGTCAAGCTTTGTCTTTAATTTCTCGTCATCTATCATATTCAACTCTTGCGCAATATAAAGTGAAAGCAGATATATCGCCGTAACCTGAGTGCTGTACGCCTTTGTTGTCGCAACCGAAATTTCAGGGCCTGCCCATGTATAGAGAACATCGTCCGCCTCTCTGGCTATGGCGCTTCCCACCGCGTTTACTATCGCAAAGGTTCTCGACCCCAAGCGCTTTGCCTCGCGCATTGCGGCAATTGTGTCCGCTGTTTCGCCCGACTGGCTTATTACAACGGTCAAAGTCTTGTCATCGACAATCGGGTTCATATACCTGAATTCGGACGCAACCGTAACCTCAACGGGAATACGCGTCATCGCCTCTATCACATACTTGCCGACAACGCCGACATGGTACGCACTTCCGCAGGCAACAATATAAATTTTGTTTATTCCCTTTATATACTCCGCCGTAAGTGAAATATCGTCAAGCACAATCTTTCCATCACGGATTCTCGGCTGAACTGTGTCGCGTATAACGCGCGGCTGTTCCATTATTTCTTTGAACATAAAGTGTTCATATCCGCCTTTTTCCGCCGCCGAAATATCCCATTCAACGTGATAAGGTTCTTTTTTAATCTCTTCGCCGTCAAGATTATAAACCTTGACATTCTCGGCGTCAAGCAAAACAATCTCGTCATTTTCGAGGAAGTACACGTCTCTCGTATGTGCAAGGATTGCCGGTACATCGGATGCGATAAAGTTCTCGCCCTCGCCCAGACCGACAATAAGCGGACTTTCTTTGCGCACGGCAACGAATGAATCGGGGTTGTCGGCACACAGGATTCCGAGAGCATACGAACCCTCTACTCTCTCAACAACCTTTGTGAGAGTCTCGACAATATCACCGTTATAATAATACTCAACGAGCTGTGCTATTACCTCGGTATCAGTTTCGGAAATAAACTCAAAGCCCTTGTTGATGAGCATCTGTCTGAGTTTCATATAATTCTCGATTATTCCGTTGTGAACGACCGCAAACCTGCCCGAACGACTGAGATGCGGATGCGAGTTTGTGTCCGACGGCTCGCCGTGGGTTGCCCAGCGCGTATGACCTATTCCCATAACGCCGCTCAACGGCTCACCGTTGTCGAGCTTTTCCTGCAAAACGGCAAGTCTGCCCTTTGATTTTTTTATCTTGATTTCACCGTCTTGCATAACGGCGACACCGGCAGAGTCATAACCTCTGTATTCGAGCTTTGACAATCCATCCATCAGAATGGGAACCGCCTGTTTTTTTCCTACATATCCAACAATACCGCACATATGTGCTACCTCCTTTAAATACGGAAATACGTCCCTTACGCATCGCCGTGCTTTGTGTGATACCAGCCGCCGTTTGAAAGCATTCCTGCAATTCCGAGAGGAAGCCAGCTCAGTATATAAATCAATAGTCCAAAGAGGTTATACACAACCTCTTTGCTGAATTTTTTGTCTTTTATAAGCGCCGCATACGAAACAATTATTCCGCCGAAAAGATACACCAACGCCGCAGCCTTTCCGGCAAGACTGCCGAAAATACCTGTGTTTGTCAATACGGCAAGCAAAACCACATTGTAAGCCAAAACAGCAAACGGTTCGTACCACAATGCGGAAAAAGCAGCGATTTTGCGTGCTTTAATCAGCTTTAGCGAAAACATCTTTTGTACGTCAAAAACGCCTTTTGCCCAACGCTTTCGCTGTCCTGCCGATGTTTTAAACCGTATCGGCTTTTCATCATACACAACCGCCCGTTCGGCATAACTCACTTTTACATCGCCGAGAGCAAGCATACAGGTATACTCTCTGTCCTCGGCAAGCGTTACCGTTTTAAAAGGTATTCTGTTCAGCACCTCTTTTTTTACGGCGAATCCCGTTCCGTCAAGCCGACATCCGAATCCGAGCCTGTCGAATCCTGTTTGCATTGTTCGGTTTAAAACCCAATTCCAAACCGAATACGCGTTGCTTACCCATGACCGATTCGGATTTTGGCTGTCTATATAGCCCTGTACCGCGTCAAAGCCCTGTGAAAGCCTATCGCCAATCTCGATAAAGAAGTGTTCGTCAACCGTATTATCGGCATCAAACACCACGGCGCAATCATAAACGAATCCGCTTTTATCGACAAAATTAAACAGGTCATAAAGTGCCGCACCTTTGTTTCCGCTCGAATTTCGCCTTAAAACCCGTGCGCCGCACCTTTCGGCAATCTCCGCCGTCATATCCGTACAGCCATCTGCCGCAACGAATATGCGTATGTTTTCACGCGGATAGTCGCACGCCCTTATACTTTTGATAAGCCGTGCTATTACCGCCTGTTCGTTATGCGCGGCAATTAAAACCGCAAACCGATAAATCCCGTATTCGGATTTTTTATCTCTGTGTGCGGCGAACGAAAACACCGCCGTCATAAGATAACATATACCGATAATAAACACGGCAAGCAATAAAATATCCAAAAACGCCCTTGCGGCATTTAAACCCACACGCTCACCCCGGTTCGTTCATTATACGATAATGCAAACTATTAATATTATAATACAACTTTTCTTTTATTTCAACCCCTAAATTGTTACATTACTATAACAAATATATGAACAACCCGGTCGGTTTATTTATTTTATATTGTATTTAATCAGCAAGATAGGGAATTTGCACAATCGTCAAATTCCCTATCCTAAACCGCGGAACGCCGCGATGCATTATTCGTATAAAATTTTATTTACGGTCGGAATTATTCCTCGCTTACCGCGTATTTAGCAGCCAACTCGTTTACCGTACCGTCCGCAATCAGCTTATCGATTGCTTCGTTTATCTTGTTCAAAAGCTCTGTGTTACCCTTTGCAACAGCGATTGCATACTGTTCATCGCCGAAAGCGTCATTATCCTCAACGACTTTAAGCTCGGGATTGTCGGCAATATACTTTTGTGCGGTTGCCTTGTCGATTACAACAACATCGGTTTTTCCGTTTACAAGCTCCATAATTGCATCGCTGCCCTTTTTGAAAGACTGTGACTTATATCCGAGGTCCTTAACAGCCGTCTCACCGGTGTAACCCTGGATTACCGCGATGTTTTTGTCAGCCATATCGGACGCCTTTGCGATTGTCGAATCCTTTTTAACAATCATAACCTGTGTCGCCGTATAATAAGGCTTTGAAAAGTCAACGGTTTCTTTTCTCTCATCGGTTACAGTCATACCTGCGATAACCGCATCGAGCTGTCCGTTCTGAAGAGCAACGAGCAGAGAGTCAAATTCCATATTGTTGATTTTCGCTTCTTTTCCGTTGCTTTCGGCAATATTCTTTGCGATTGCAATATCGATACCGTCAAACTCATCAATTAAACCGCCCTTTGCGGAAACGAACTCAAACGGAGGGAATTCGGCGTTTGTACCGAATGTGATAACACCGTCAGCCGACTTTGTTTCGGTCTTTTGTGCCGCCGAGCTATCGCCCGTCGATGCCTGTTTGTCAGCGCCGCAAGCCGCGAGTGCGCTTACCGTCAAAGCGGCAAGTGCCGCGATTGCAATACCTTTAATAAACTTTTTCATATTAATTTATCTCCTTTTATTTTATAAAAATTTTAATTATTTTTCTTAAATTAAGTTACAGAACCTTGCTCAAAAAGCTCTTCGTTCTCTCGTTTTGAGGGTTGTCAAAAATTTGCTGCGGCGTGCCGCTTTCCAATATTTTACCCTCGTCCATAAACAATATACGTGTTCCTACCTCGCGCGCAAAGCCCATTTCGTGCGTTACCACAACCATAGTCATTCCACTTTGAGCAAGCCCCTTTATTACGTCGAGAACCTCGCCGACCATCTCGGGGTCAAGAGCCGATGTCGGCTCGTCAAAGAGCATTATCTCGGGTTCCATCGCCAAAGCGCGCGCAATCGCAACCCTCTGTTTCTGTCCGCCCGAAAGCTGTGCCGGATATGCATCCGCCTTGTCGGCGAGTCCGACCATCTTTAAAAGCTCTCTGCCGCGCTCTTGTGCCTTTTCTTTTGTCATCTTTTTAAGCAGGACAGGCGCAAGCGTAATATTCTTTAAGATATTCAAATGCGCAAAAAGGTTGAAATGCTGAAAAACCATACCTGTTTTCTGGCGTATTTTATTAACGTCAACACCCTTTTGAGTGATAACCTCACCGTCAATCGATATTTCGCCCTCTGTCGGAACTTCAAGCAGGTTAAGGCATCGCAAGAACGTACTTTTACCCGAACCCGATGGTCCTATCACAACAACGACCTCGCCGTGAGAGATATGTTCGTCAATGCCTTTGAGAACCTCTAAGCCGCTGAAACTTTTATGAAGATTTTTTACGTTAATCAAAGCGACCCCTCCCTATCTTACATCAGATTTTCTGAGAGATTTTTCTATTACTCCCAAAAGAACAGTCAAAAACTTAATTATAACGAAATATATTACCGCAGTACCGATAAGCGGCATAAACGCGATAAAAGTCGAGCTTTTTATAAAATCGCCGGCTTTTTGTATGTCCATAAGACCCACGTATCCGACAATCGCCGTTTCTTTGATAAGTACGATAAATTCGTTGCACAATGCCGGGAATATGTTCTTTATTGCCTGGGGAATGATTATCCTTGACATTGTTTGAAATGACGAAAGCCCGAGCGAACGCCCCGCCTCTGTCTGACCCTTGTCGATAGACAAGATTCCGGCACGGATTATCTCCGAAACATATGCGCCCGAATTTATACCGAATGCAATCGCTGCAATTATCCATTTTTCCCACGAAACCGACGCGAATATAACAAAGTATATAATCATCAGCTGTGTAACGGACGGGGTTCCGCGGATAATATCGGTATAAACCTTTCCGATAAGCCGAATCGGCTTACGCTTTGAAAGACTGCAAAACGCGATAACAATACCTATTAAAATACCGAGTATGACGGCAAGCAGCGAAACTTTTAGTGTTACGCCGATACCGCTGAGTAAAAGGGTGTATCTGTCCTCTCTTATAAAACACTTATAAAAGTTTGACACAAGCCCCTCCCACCATTGAGAAAATCCGTTCATAATAATCTCCATTCCGCCGCCCTGTGTCGGCACAAAAGTAAATTAATATAGAGCCTTTATAAAACTACTAAATAAAGTATATAATATCATAGTTTTTCCCATATTGCAAGAGAATTTTTTAAAATTGTTAAAAAAATATTAATATTTTACAGAAAAATTACCCCCTGCGCATATAATCTCCGTAATTTTGCAGATTAATATTCGCCGAGGGCATATACACAAACGCTTTTGGCGTGCATTTGTATTATCTAAATTCTTTGTCCGAGAACACCGATTCTGTCGGCTTTGAACCGAGCGTATTCGTCATTTTCTATCGCTGTTCGGATTTGCGACATAAGGTTGTTGTAAAAATACAGATTGTGAATAACCGAAAGCCGCATCGCAAGCATTTCTTTTGCCTTAAAAAGATGCCTGATATATGCGCGGCTGAAGCTTTGACACACGGGACAATCACAGTTCTCGTCCATCGGTCTGTCGTCACGCTCATACTTGGCGTTCCACATATTCATAATTCCGCCCGATGTAAACATCGTTCCGTGGCGCGCGTTTCGGCTCGGCATTACACAGTCAAAAAAGTCAATGCCGCGGTCAACCGCCTCAAGTATGTTCACGGGCGTTCCGACACCCATAAGATACCTCGGCTTGTCAACGGGCATAAACGGCTCGACCGCCTCAATCACGCGATACATCTCCTCGGTGCTCTCGCCGACAGCAAGTCCGCCTATCGCATATCCGTCCGCGTTCATATCGGCAATCCTTTTCATATGTTCGATTCGTATATCATCATATGTTCCGCCCTGATTTATCCCAAACAAAAGCTGATTTTTGTTTATCGTTCCGTCAAGGGAATTCAGACGCTTCATCTCTTTGATACAGCGCTCTAACCAGCGAGCCGTGCGCATTGATGATTGCTGTGCATAATCGCGTTCGCACGGGTTCTCGATACACTCGTCAAACGCCATGGCAATCGTTGACGCAAGGTTCGATTGGATTTGCATACTCTCCTCGGGACCCATAAATATTTTGCGCCCGTCTATGTGTGACGAAAAGTACACACCCTCCTCCTTTATATTGCGCAGCTTAGCAAGCGAAAATACCTGAAAACCGCCGCTGTCGGTCAGAATCGGCGCGTCCCAGTTCATAAATTTGTGCAAGCCGCCCATATCGCGGACAACCTCGTCACCGGGGCGCAAATGCAGGTGATATGTGTTCGAAAGCTCAACCTGACATCCTATTTTTTTAAGCTCGGGCGCGGAAACCGCTCCCTTTATCGCTGCCGCCGTTCCCACGTTCATAAAAACAGGGGTCTGTATCGTTCCGTGGACGGTTTCAAACTCGCCGCGGCGCGCACAGCCGCATTTTTTTATTAATTTAAACATTATTGCTCTCCTTAGCGTTTATTCAATCAGCATCGCATCGCCGAAGCTGAAAAATCTATATTTTTCCCGTACGGCGGTGTTGTATGCCTTAAATATATTCTCTTTTCCCGCAAGCGCGGACACAAGCATCACAAGCGTTGATTCGGGCAGGTGGAAGTTCGTTATAAGTGCGTCAACCGCCTTGAACTTATATCCCGGATAAATAAATATGCTTGTCTCGCCCGATGCGGCATGCATTCGACCGTCATCGTCCGCCACCGTTTCAAGAGTTCTGACCGAGGTCGTTCCGACCGCAATTATCCGTCCGCCGCGTTCTCGCGTTCTGTTTATCTTTTCGGCGGTCTCCGGCGAAACCTGATAGAATTCGCTGTGCATTATATGCTCCTCGACATTATCGACCGATACGGGGCGGAATGTCCCCAAACCGACGTGCAAAGTGAGATACGCCGTTTCAACGCCCATATTCTCTATCTTTTTAAGCAATTCCTTTGTGAAATGCAAGCCTGCCGTTGGTGCCGCCGCCGAGCCCTCTATCTTTGAATAGACGGTCTGATACCGCTCTTTGTCGCTTAATTTTTCCTTGATATAAGGCGGTAGGGGCATCTCACCGAGCTTGTCGAGGATTTCTTCCCATACTCCGTCATACTCAAATCTGACGATACGGTTGCCGTCCTCTATTACCTCTAAAACCTCGGCACGCAAAAGTCCGCCGCCGAATTCAAAGCGGCTGCCGGGTTTTGCTTTCTTTCCGGGTCTTAGGATTACCTCCCACTTATCGAGTTCAAGACGCTTTAAAAGCAGGAATTCAATCTTTCCGCCCGTTCCCTCTTTACATCCGTAAAGCCGCGCCGGGATAACCCTTGTGTTGTTCATAACAAGACAGTCACCCGGTTTGAGATGGGCGGGTATATCATAAAAATGCTCATGCGAAATTTCGCCGCTTTCTTTGTTCAATACCAAAAGCCTTGACGCGGAACGGTCGGTAAGCGGCGTTTGCGCTATCAGCTCCGGCGGAAGGTCATAATAAAAATCCTTTGTTGTCATTTTCGTTTCCGATTCTCCTTTGGTTATTATCACAGGCGAATATTATACGCCGCTTTTGTTATATTAAAATCAAATTAAGTTTGTTCGTTGCGTTGTTTCAAATCATAATTTCCGATTATCAATACGCGTTCTCCAAATTCGTACCCGGGAAGTAGTGCAAGAGTATGTCAACATACGAAAATCCTGCTTCTGCCATTCCTTTTGCGCCGTATTGGCTCATTCCGACTCCGTGACCCCAGCCCGTTCCGTTGAACACAAAGCCCGTATTCTCCGCACCGCTGTTCTCGGTAATATCATACTGTTTCTGATATGTTCCGTTCGTGGTAAAAAGCGTCTTTGCTTCAAGCGTTGCACGCCCTGCGGCGGTGAGCATTACAATCTCATTCACCTTTTTGGGCGTGATGTCGTTGCCGTCACTGACCTGAACGGTCGGAATATTCTGTCCCTCGTTATTTCCCGATACAGTGAACTGTTGGCTTTTGGTAACGGTGTTGAATATCGTTCGGCACGCCTCGCGCTCAAATACCTTTGTTCCCTTATCGCCCGTCACTTCAAGCTTTAAAACGCGTCCGTTCTCGGAATATTCGGTCGCCTTTATCGATGTTACGTTTCCTACATTATATCCCTTGTTGCGCATAATGGTTGTCGCCTCGTCACGCGTCAGAGAACCCGTCCATATTCCGTTCGGAACGTTCGCCGTGTCCTCATAGCTGTTGTCCACGCTTATCAAATACGGAACACTGTTGCCCCATACGTTTTTAACGTCCTCGGTTCTCGCGCCCGCACTCGCCGAATAATAAAGCTGCGCCGGCTTTCCGTTATATGTAAGAATTTGGTTTGCTGTGCTGTCAACCGGGACATAAGACTTGTCCGTTTCATATCTTGTTCCCGAATACGCCTGACAGCAAACGTTACAGCACAAATCAAATCCGTATTCCGAATGCTTTCCGAGATTGTTCGCCGCATAATTTCGCGCACATACCGCCTGTGCTTTAAGTGCCTCTTGCGCCCATGACGGACTCATCTCGCGCGATATAACGCCATAGAGATAGTTATTCATAAACACAACGTTTGTTATTACGTTCTTTCCGTTCACGGTCTTGAAATCAAGTCCGCCGCGATATTCGATGCCGTCTATTTTTAATCTTCGTTCCATTCCGCCCACTGTCGGAAAAACTCCGAGACCGACCGCGGCGTCATCGGCTTTGTACACAACCGAGCCGCCCGAGGTTGCCGCAACGCCGCCGTTGGTGAACGCGACCTTTATTTCCTTTGCGTTCGTGCTTCCCGTCTGGGTGAAGTCCGTTCCCGAATACGTACCGAAATAGAATCCGTGTTCACTCGACAGAGTAACCTCGCTCTTTTCGTTCGCGCCGTAAAAAAGCCCTATTCTCAGATATGACGGAATACTGTAATCCGCAAATACGGGCGTGCACACCGAAACGGCGCACACACAAAGCGAAATTGACAAAACAAGCGCCATAATTTTATGTAAGCCGCGCCGATTCTTTTTGCCGCCGATTCGTCCGAAGCCAAAACTGCCAAAGATGTTCATTTAAACCATCCTTTCTTTTTGATTGAATATTTTCAAAGCGAAATTTTCATATTTCAAAGTCCTTATAACTTTTCAATATATATAATAGCACAAATATATGACAAATTCCAGTACAATTTTTAAAAAAAGTAATGCCGATTTATTAAATTTTAATTACAATTGCAAGATTTTATATATAATCACCAAAAACATCTTATAAATAACTGCTTTTTTACCAAAATAACGTTTGACATATCCGCTGTAATAACATATAATATTATAGTGTAAGATGAATTTCACATATGAATAATATAGTAACCGAAATTTGCCGATGTTTTGCTTTTCAAAACCGATTAATTGCGGTTACGGCTGTTACAGGAGGAATATATTTTGAGTAATTCAGATGTTAAAAACTGCGCAGGAAAACAGTACAACGTAGGCATAATAGGTGCAACGGGCATGGTCGGACAGCGTTTTATCACGCTGCTTGATGAACATCCGTGGTTCAACCTTAAAGTTCTCGCCGCGTCGCCGCGAAGCGCCGGAAAGAAATATTCCGAGGCTATCGGAAATCGCTGGTCAATGACCGTTCCCATTCCGAGTGATGTTGCGGATATGACGGTTCTTGACGCAACCGCGGATATTGACAAGATTGCGTCACAGGTTGACTTTGTTTTCTGTGCCGTTGATATGAAAAAGGACGAAATACGCGCCCTCGAAGAGGCGTATGCAAAGGCTGAATGCCCCGTTGTTTCCAACAACTCGGCACACAGACACACACCCGATGTTCCTATGATTGTTCCCGAAATCAATCCCGAACACGCCGAAATTATCGCCGCACAGAGAAAACGTCTGGGTACAAAACGCGGCTTTGTCGCGGTTAAATCCAACTGTTCTCTTCAAAGCTATGTACCGGCTCTTCACCCTCTTATGAAGTTCGGCGTTACAAAGGTTTTGGCTTGCACATATCAGGCAATTTCGGGCGCAGGCAAGACCTTTGAAAGCTGGCCCGAAATGGTGGATAACGTTATTCCTTACATCGGCGGCGAAGAGGAAAAGAGCGAAATTGAACCCCTTAAAATTTGGGGACACATCGAGGGCGACAAGATTGTCGATGCCGACAGCCCGGCAATAACGACTCAATGTCTGCGCGTTCCGGCATCGGACGGACATATGGCGGCGGTATTCGTAAGCTTTGAAAACAAACCGTCAATCGATGAGATTAAACAGGCTTGGAAGGATTTCAGCGGTGTTCCGCAAGAGCTTAACCTTCCGCACGCACCGAAACAGTTCCTTAACTATTTCGAAGAACCCGACCGTCCTCAGACGAGACTCGACAGAAATTTAGAGGGCGGTATGGCTGTTTCAATGGGTCGTCTGCGCGAGGATTCACAGTACGATTATAAATTTGTCTGCCTTTCACATAACACCCTCAGAGGTGCGGCAGGCGGAGCAGTTCTTATGGCAGAGCTGCTCGCGGCAAAAGGATATTTTGAACGCTAATTATTAATAAGGAGGAAGTTTGATGAAAACTCCAATATTTACAGGTTCGGGCGTTGCACTTGTCACACCTATGACAAAAGACGGCGTTGATTTTGATAAGCTCGCCGAACTGATTGAATTTCATATAGCAAACAAGACGGACGCTCTTATAGTATGCGGCACGACCGGTGAGGCATCAACAATGCCCGATGATGAACATAAAGAGGTTATGCGCCGCTCGGTTGAAATTGCGGCAGGCAGGATTCCGATAATTGTCGGAACAGGAAGCAATGACACGGCTCACGCTGTGGATTTCAGCCAATATGCGGAAAAGGTCGGCGCGGACGGAGTTTTGGTGGTTACACCGTATTATAACAAAACCACGCAACATGGTCTTTATATTCACACCAAGACCATCGCCGACAGCATTAACATTCCGATTATCCTCTATAATGTTCCGAGCCGTACCGGTCTTGGCTTTACAGTGGAGACGCTTAAAAAATTAGATGAGATTCCGAACATCAACGCAATCAAAGAGGCAAGCGGCGACATCGGATTTATGGCAGAGATTGCCGCCGAGACCGACCTTGTTATATACTCGGGCAACGATGATATGATTGTTCCATGTCTTTCGCTCGGCGGAAAGGGTGTTATCTCGGTTATGGCGAACATCGCCCCGAGAGAGACTCACGATATTTGCGAAAAGTATTTCAACGGCGATACGGACGGTTCAAGGGATATGTTTCTTAAATACTTAAAGCTCGCACGGACTTTGTTTATCGAGGTCAACCCCGTTCCCGTTAAGACGGCGATGAACCTGCTTGGCTATAACGTGGGAATTTTCAGACTGCCGCTTTGCGATATGCTTCCTGAAAATCTTGTTAAACTTGAAAATGTTCTGACCGAATACGGTCTTAAAAACAATGATATAATCGAATAATTTTATTTCGGCTTTTGTTATTGCGGCAAAAGCCGAAAACTATACTTTTTTAAATTTTATGAGGTGATACAGATGACAAACATTCTCTTATGCGGAATCTGCGGCAAGATGGGTCATGCGGTTGTCCGCGCGGCGAATGAAAAAGATGATATAAACATAATCGCCGGATATGATATAAAACAATCCCCCGATTTTGATATTCCCGTTTATACCGACTTTAACACCCTTGAATCGGAAGGCGCGGTTATGAAAGAGATTGACGCAATTGTTGATTTTTCGCATCCGTCAATGACCGATTCAATCATTGATTTTGCGGTACGAAACGATGTTCCGTCCGTTATATGTACAACGGGGCTTTCGGGCGAACAGATTTCAAAAATCAATGCGGCGGCCGAAAAGACGGCTATGTTTTTCTCTGCAAATATGTCTCTCGGCGTAAACCTTTTGATTGATTTGGTACAGCGTGCCGCAAAGGTTTTAGAGGATAATTTTGATATTGAGATAATAGAAAAGCATCATAATCAAAAGCTTGACGCGCCCAGCGGAACGGCTATCGCCATTGCGGATGCAATCTCGGACGCGGTATCATACGAACCTGAATACACCTATGACCGCCACAGCGTCAGAAGAAAGCGCGGCAAGACAGAGATTGGCATTTCATCACTCCGCGGCGGTACGATTGTCGGCGAACACTCGGTCATCTTTGCCGGCTGTGACGAGGTTATCGAGCTTAAACACACGGCAACGTCAAAGGAAGTCTTTGCGGTCGGCGCAATCAAAGCGGCGGCGTTTATCAAAGGACTTAAACCCGGAATGTACAGCATGAAAGATCTTATCGGCTCACAAAAATAATAAAAATAATATATTTGATTTAAGAAAGGATGGATTAACAATGATTAAAACCATAACACAAATTGACTATCTCGAGGATGTGGCGCTTGTCACGGTGAACAATATTCCGAACAGCACAAAAAACGTTTCGTTTATTCTGAATGAAATAGCGTCACGTGATGTGACGGTCGATATGATATGCCAGACCGCACCGTATAAGGACAAAATAAATCTGTCCTTTACTGTCCCCCAAGACAGCCTTTCGGATGTTATCGCCGCAACAACCGCGTTTCGCAGTGTAAGCCCCGATATTTCGACCGACCTTAACGGCAACAACACAAAAATTATTCTTGTCGGCGAAGGAATGCGCAACACCTCGGGCGTTGCCGCACAGCTGTTTGAGCTTTTCGCCGAATCGAATATCAAGGTTAAGCTTATCACCACGGGCGAAACCGAAATTTCGTGTCTGCTTGATATAAAAGACATTGACGCGGCAAAAAAGCTGCTTGCGGAATAATTATGAACGATTTTAACATCGAGAACATAAAGGTAATATACAGCAACCGCAAGACCTTTGGGCTTGAAATAAAACCGAATGAAGAAATTGTCGCACGGGTTCCCGCCCGTGCGGCTCTTTGCGATATAGAGAATTTTATACACAAGCACCAACGATGGATTGAAAACCACCTCAAAAAGGTTCGTGCAGCGAACAAGAGCGCCGCGGCGGCTTCCCAAATCACAATCGATGACATAAAAAGGCTTGCCGACAAGGCAGCCGAATACATCCCCGAACGGGTCAAATATTACGCCGACATAATCGGCACGGATTACGGACAAATCACGATACGGGCGCAAAAAACGCGCTGGGGCAGCTGTACGGCAAAAGGAAATCTGAACTTTAACTGTCTGCTTATGCTCACGCCGCCCGAGGTCATCGACAGCGTGATAGTACACGAACTGTGCCACAGGCTTGAAATGAACCACTCCAAACGTTTTTATACCGCCGTTTATAAATTCTGTCCCGATTATGACAGGTGTAACGCGTGGCTTAAAAGTCACGGCGCGGAACTTATGCGCCGCGCCTTTACCGGATAATATATCTTAAAACAGCAAATGCACTGCCGAACAAACGACAGTGCATTTTTTATGAGCGGCAATATTAGTCTTTCGCCATTCTCTTATATGTTTCGTATCTTTCCGTCAAGTCTCTTTCCGCTTTTTCAAAGAGCTTATCCGCAATTTCGGGATACCCTTTTTTAAGCATCAAGTAACGGTTTTCGCCCATCATAAAGTCGACAATCTTACCTGTCGGCTCTTTCGAGTCGAGAACGAACGGATTCTTGCCTCCTTCCGCAAGTTCGGGGTTGAATCTCCAGAGATGCCAATATCCTGTTTCAACAGCCTTTTTCTCCTCTGCTATTGAGTTACCCATACCGCCTTTTGCTTTAATTCCGTGGTTAATACACGGCGCATAAGCGATAACGAGTGACGGACCGGGATAAGCCTCTGCCTCTTTTATGGCCTTAAGAGCCTGTGCAGGGTTAGCGCCGAGAGCAATCTGTGCAACGTATACATAACCGTATGTTGTTGCAATCATACCCAAATCCTTTTTCTTGACTCTCTTACCCGATGCGGCAAATTTAGCAACCGCCGCGGTCGGAGTAGCCTTTGATGACTGTCCGCCGGTGTTTGAATAAACCTCGGTATCAACGACAAAGATATTTATATCCTCGCCCGATGCAATAACGTGGTCAAGACCGCCGTAACCAATATCGTAAGCCCACCCGTCGCCGCCGAATACCCACTGTGAACGCTTAACGAGATAGTCGCATCTGTCGGCGATTTCTTTAACCGCCGCATTTGACATATCCGCGTCCTTGATGAGTTTCTCTATCTTATCGGCTGCCGCCTGTGACGCTTTTGCATCCTCTTTGTTTTCCTGCCACTCGGCAAACGCCGCCGCAAGCTCAGGTGAAACGGTATCCTTTACCTCGTCCATTCTCGCCGAAAGCGTAGCCTTTATCTTTTTATTTGCCTTAACCATACCGAGACCGAACTCCGCATTATCTTCAAACAGCGAGTTCGCCCAAGCAGGACCTCTGCCGTCTTTATCCTTACAATAAGGCATTGACGGTGCGCTGCCGCCCCAAATTGAGGTACAGCCCGTTGCATTCGCAACAATCATCCTGTTACCGAAAAGCTGAGTTATAAGCTTGATATACGGTGTTTCGCCACATCCCGCACACGCGCCCGAGAATTCGAGATACGGCTGTGCGAACTGTGAATTTTTAATATTTGCCGAAATATCAACAAGCTTAGCCTTGTTGGATACCTCGTTAATTCCGTATTCCCAGTTGGGTTCTTCCGTCGGGGTCACATCATCAATCGGTTTCATAACAAGAGCCTTGCCTTTAGGTGCGGGACATACATTTGCGCATACTCCGCACCCCAAACAGTCAAGCGGCGATACCTGCATTCTGTATTCAAGACCGCCGAGTTCCTTACCGATAGCCTTCTTTGTTTCGAACGCCGCCGGAGCCGCCGCCTTTTCGTCCGCATCAACCAAAACTGGGCGGATTGCCGCGTGCGGACATACGAGCGAACACTGGTTACACTGAATACAATTGTCAATCTGCCATTCGGGAACGAGTACTGCAACGCCTCTCTTTTCATATCTTGACGTGCCTGTCTCAAACGTACCGTCCTCTCTGCCCTCGAATACGCTGACGGGCAGCTTATTACCTCTCTGAGCGTTTACGGGGTCAACAATCTTTTTGATGAATTCGGGTCTGTCATTATCGACATTCTCGGTTTCAACCGCGTCTTTCCACTCTGACGGAACATCAATCTTAACCAATGCGTCAATCGCACCGTCAACTGCATCACAATTCATCTTAACGATTTCGTCGCCTTTTTTGCCATAGGTCTTTTTGATTGCCTCTTTGATAAGCGTAACCGCTTTGTCAAACGGAATAACCTCCGACAGTTTAAAGAACGCGCTTTGCGTTACCATATTTATTCTTGTCGGTCCGAGTCCGACCTTAACTGCAACGTCAACCGCGTTTATGATATAAAAGTTTATATCATTGTCGGCGATATATTTCTTAACGTGTGCCGGGAGCTTTTCATCCAGCTCATCGGGTTTCCATACACAGTTGAGCAGGAACGTTCCGCCCTTTTTCAAGCCGTCCAAAACATCATACTGATAAATATATGCCGGCTTGTGACAGGCGATATAATCAGCCTCGTCAAGCAGGTATGTCGAGCGAATCGGTGTTTTTCCGAATCTTAAATGCGACATTGTTACACCGCCCGATTTTTTAGAGTCATAGTCAAAGTACGCCTGAGCATAAAGGTCGGTGTTGTCGCCGATAATCTTGATTGCGTCTTTGTTTGCGCCGACAGTACCGTCCGAACCGAATCCCCAGAACTTACAACGGGTTGTTCCCTCGGGTGCGGCGTTGATTCTCTCACCCAATTCAAGCGAGTGATTTGTGACATCATCGACGATACCGATGGTGAACTCATTTTTAGGCTCATCCGATGCGAGGTTGTCGAATACGGCAACGAGCTGTGTCGGGGTTGTATCTTTTGAACCCAAGCCGTAACGTCCGCCGATGATTGTCGGGGCGTCCTTACAACCCTTATAAAGGCTGCAAACATCGAGATAGAGCGGGTCACCGAGTGCGCCCGGCTCTTTTGTTCTGTCGAGAACCGCGATTCTCTTAACCGTGTCGGGCATTACATTAAAGAAGTATTTTGCCGAGAACGGACGATAGAGGTGAACCTCTAAAACACCGACTTTTCTGCCCGATGCATTGAGATAATCAACCGTCTCTTGAAGAGCCTGACAGACGCTTCCCATAGCAACAATTACATCGGTTGCATCGGCCGCGCCATAGTAATTGAACGGCTTGTACGTGCGCCCGGTAATCTTGCTGATTTCATCCATATATTCGGCAACAATATCGGGAACAGCCTCATAATATTTGTTTGCCGCCTCTCTGCCCTGGAAGTAAATATCTCCGTTTTGAGCCGTACCCCTGAGAACAGGATGTTCGGGGTTAAGCGCACGGTCTTTGAACGCCTTTAACGCGTCTTGGTCAACAAGACCTTTAAGATCGTCATAGTCCATAACCTCTACCTTTTGGATTTCGTGAGAGGTTCTGAATCCGTCAAAGAAATGCAGGAAAGGAACTCTGCCTTTTATTGCCGCAAGGTGAGCCACCCCGGCAAGATCCATAACCTCTTGAACGCCGCCCGATGCAAGCATCGCAAAGCCCGTCTGACGACAGGCCATAACGTCCTGGTGGTCACCGAATATGTTCAGCGCGTGCGCCGCAAGCGCTCTTGCGCTAACATGAAAAACAGTAGGTAAAAGTTCACCTGCGATTTTATACATATTGGGTATCATAAGCAACAATCCCTGCGACGCCGTGAACGTGGTTGTCAACGCGCCGCCCTGAAGCGAACCGTGAACCGCGCCGGCCGCGCCTGCCTCGGATTGCATTTCAACAACCTCAACAGTTTGTCCGAAAATGTTTTTCTGACCCTTTGCACTCCACTCATCGACATACTCTGCCATTGTGGACGAGGGCGTAATAGGATAGATAGCTGCGACTTCCGTGAACGCATATGCACAATGCGCAGCGGCACAGTTACCATCCATGGTTTTAAAATGTTTAGCCATTAAGCCATAACCTCCTGGTATATAATTTATACTATAACTAAGTATAACATAAGATATATGAAATTTCAATGGCTTTTTTAATTTTCGTGTAGAAAACAGCGCCCTGTTTTTTGTATAAAATACACAAAAACAGGGAAAAGTGTCAGCATTTATCCATTTTTTTACTTTTATTATCGACATATTCGTCGGCAATCAACATATTTTCGCACCCACTCGGGGTCGTTATAGTTACCTGCTTTATTCAAAACACAGCCATAGCATAAATCCGTTGATATTTCATCAATCACATCATATAATTCTAAATTATCAAGCCACTTTTGTTCTATATTGTCAAATCCCAATAATGCCCCGAGAACAAGATTTTTATATCCCATTACTGCCGCGCATCTCAATATTCCCATAATACGATTATAAAATATGCTTTTATATTCTTCCTCATCAATTCCGTCACAGTCATAACGAATAATGGGTGCGGCACAGGTAATCACCGAAACTATCACCGATTCATCAAGCAAATTTCATTTTCTCAGCCATTCAAAACTCTCGATTTTATCCGCCTCTTTCCGCTAAAATTAAGTCTATTTTTCAAATTTTTTCCATGGCACATCAACAGTGATATTTTTCGTTATCATATCGTATATATGGCACAAAAGCGGAAATTTTGACAAATTCTCGCCCCTCTGTTTTAACGCATCGACAACAACCTGTGCTATCGCAACGGATTCGAGAGTCACGCCTTTGAGCTTCTCGCGTGCCTGTGTAAAGGTCATACCACGCCCGAGATACGCTCCGATTTTTCTGGTTCGTCCGCCAAACACCGTCACGTATAAATCCCCAGCGTTGTACAGTATTTCGTTCGCACATCCGCCCGCAATCCTCAAAAGTTCAATCGTTTCGCGTACACTTTGTGCAAAAAGCGCCGCTTGCGGATTGTATTCTTCCGCACATCCGATGCCGTTTTTATTCTCCGCCATTCCTATTGCAAGTGCAACCCCGAGCGCATAAGCGTTTTTCATCGCAACAGCGGTTTCGAGTCCTATCACATCATCGGTGATATTTATATGATAATAATCGGTAGCCAGCATATTTTTTATCTTTTTCAGAATCTCTATATCGTGACCGCAGAACGCAACAAACGTATGATGCCTGTCGGCAAGTTCAAAGCTTATACATGGACCGCCGATTGCATTTAGCGAAATACCGCCACAGCCCGGCTTTGTTGCCAAATAATCGGGAAATGACACAAATTCGCCGTCATTCGTTGTATGCAAACCTTTTGTTATCGAAATAACGAGCAGGCTTTTCGGAATCTTAGGCAAAACTTCATCACCGAACCACTCTATGCCGAAACTGCTGACACCGCCGATGAGCAGGTCACAACCCTCCAATGCCGTATTGAGTTCCTCAATCTGATAACATTCCACACCATCGGGCAGGCGTCTTTTAAGCGTAATATGATACCCATCGGTTTTTGCACGGTCGATTATCTCTCTGTCGAGCGGCGTTCCGACAAGTCTTACTTTATGTCCGTTATCACACGCGGGAAAAGCCATTGCCGAACCCATCATTCCCGAACCCACTATTGTTATTGTACCCATTTGTTTTCCTCCGTTTCGGTTCGAGCAAGCACCGAATAAAACCCTCGGTTTTAGAATGTAATAAATTTTTATGTTCCAACAGTAATCGGTGTCTGCTTGACAAAAATAATTTTTTATTATAAAATACAAGTAATTTATAGCACAATGTTCAACACTTGTCAATAATATTTAAAAATATGTTTTATATATTGTGAATTATTCAAAAAACGCAGTACAATTATACAAAAACAAACAAAGGTTGTGATTATTTATGATTAAAAACGAACGTTTTGACACCATTATGGAAATCCTAAAACAAGAGAAATACAGTACCCCGAACGACCTGGCAAAGCGGCTGTATGTTTCGCCCGTGACAATTCGGCGCGACCTAAAAAAACTTGAAAGCGACGGGCTTGTAAGCACCTGTTACGGCGGTGTTTCAATCGTTTCTCACGATAACAGAGATGTCCCCCTCGCGGTGAGAGAGAATTTCAATGAGAATATAAAGCTTTCTGTCGCAAAGAAAGCGGCGGCACTCATCACCAACGGGAGTACAGTCTTTATAGACGCGTCATCAACCGCATCATTTGTCGCGAATTTCATAGAACCCGAACAAAACATTACTGTAATAACCAACGGAATAAAGGCTCTTACCATACTTTCACAAAGACACATTCGCGCCTATTGCACCGGCGGTCGGCTTATCAATAACTCGCTTGCTTTCACCGGTGCAATTGCGCTCAGAACAATAGGAGGTATGCACGCCGACTTTATGTTCTTTTCGTCACAAGGGCTGAGCCGCAACGGAAAAATAACCGATTTTTCGGAATCCGAAACGGAGTTGCGTATGGCGATGCTTGAACATTCGACCCATAGATATTTTTTATGCGACAACTCAAAAATCGGAAAGACGTTTTTATTCAACGTATGCGACGCGGACGATATAGACGGCGTAATATGTGACATTGATTATCGTCCGCAGGAATAAAAAACAAGGACGGTTTGTCCGCCCTTGCTTTTTTTATTCTTCATCGGGTGCGGCACTCGGCAACACATAAACCGTGTTATAATGGTCGTATATCACCATACCGGGCTTTGCACCGTTCGGTTTTTTTACATTTTTGACCGCAGTATAATCAACAGGCACCTGTGATGAATTGCGTGCCTTGCTGTAATACGCCGCAAGCCTTGCCGCCTGCATAAGCGTTGTATCGGGTGCGCTGCCCGTTCCGTTTGTACGAACGATTGTGTGCGAACCCGGAATCTGTTTTGTGTGGAACCATATATCCGTCGAATAAGCCATCCTTAACGTAAGCTCATCGTTTTGTCGGTTATTCCGTCCGACAAGGATTTCGTATCCGTCCGATGAAATAAATTTCATCGGTGCGGATGCGCTCTTGCGCTCCGCTTTTTTGGAATTTTTCTTTTTCCGTCCATCGACACGGTTCGTTGTGTATCCGCCGTCCGCAAGCTCTTGTTTTATCTCGTTGAGTTCCGCAATCGTCTCTATATTCTTGAGCGCATCCGCAACACTTTCGAGATAAAACTTTTCTTCCTCCGCCGCTTTTATCTGTTCCTTTGCGTATTTTTCGGTGGTTTTTGCCTTATTATAACGTTTATAATACCTCTGGGCATTCTGTGACGGCGACAAGTCCGCCTTTAGCGGAATCGTCACTTTTTCACAGTTATCGGAATAAAAATTATCCGTCTCGACCGACTTATCACCGTATTTTATCCTATATATGTTTGCGGTAATCAAGTCACCGTACATTTTAAGTTTTTCTCTGTCCGCCGCCTTTTTCAGATTCTCGCGGTGCATAACAAGCTTTTTTTCACAGCGTTCGATGTTATTCGAAACAAGCTTTAACAGAGCCGCGCCCTTTTGGTTCATATGTTCTCTTAAACTTCGCCGCTCATAATATAAATCAACGACCTCGGATATGGAATCGTACTCCTCTTCCTCTGCCGCATTCTCGTATTGCGTGAGCCGCACGCACGAAAAAGCGGTAGGGCGCTTTTCGTTTTTATCGATAACGAGTGACGGCGAAAACTTATCCTCACAAAGCCGCTTTAAAAAATCCGCCGTATGCACCGAAAAAGCCGCACTGTCCGATTCGGCGGCAACGAGCCGTGTATTTTTGCAAAACCTGTATACAATCTCTCGCGCAAGCAGAGGACTCATTCCCGTGAACTCGGACACCAAAAACTTATCAAGCAGAGCGTCCTCGGGAAGGCTTTCGATTTTCTCCATTAATTTTTCAAGTGAAAGTTTGTCCGCGTCCGTTTTATCCTGCTGCGGCGGATTTTCGTATTTCAAACCGGGCAGAATTTGGCGCACCGCGCTCACAGTGAAGTCAATATGTTTTGCGCTGTCGGTAATTTTGTCGGATTCATCAACCAAAATTATATTGCTGTGCCGACCCATTATTTCCGTTATGAGCGAGCGCGTGCATATGTCACCGAGTTCATCTCTCGTCCGAACATCTATTTTTAATATTCTGTCAAATCCGCACTGTGATATATTGACGATTGTCGCACCGACAAGATGCTTTCTGAGCAGCATACAAAACATCGGCGGTGTCATCGGGTTTTCACGCTTGACATTTGTAAGGTGAACCCTTGCGTTTGATGCGCTCGCCGAAAGCAATAGCCGATAGCTTTCGCCGAATGTGCGTACACCGAGAATTATCTCGTCCTTTTCGGGCTGATATACCTTATCTATTTTTCCGTTTACGAGTTTGCGGCCGAGTTCCTCGGCAACACACCGTGTTACAAATCCGTCATATGACATATAATTACTCCTCAAAAATTTAATTCCCGCGATTCGGGAATATTCCGTATTATTCCGCATCGTTTGACATATACCGCCAAACAAGTAGGGGCGACCCCGTATGGCCGCCCGTGAAATGTTCATCGAATTATACGGCTGTCCCACATAATTATCGACATTCTTTTATATATTTATTTTACGCGTTTTTAAGTGCGTCAACCTTATCAAGGCGCTCCCACGGCAGACTTAAATCATCTCTTCCGAAATGTCCGTATGCTGCGGTTTGGGTATAAATCGGACGGCGCAAATCAAGTTCTTTTATTATTCCGCCCGGGCTTAAATCAAACACCTTTGATACCTTTTCGGCAATCTCGCTCTCGCTGATTGTTCCCGTGCCGCGCGTGTCGATTCTGAGCGATACCGGTTTTGCCACGCCTATTGCATAGGCAAGCTGAACCTCGCACGCTTTTGCAAATCCTGCCGCGACAACGTTTTTTGCAACATATCTTGCCGCATATGCCGCACTGCGGTCAACCTTTGTCGGGTCTTTGCCCGAAAAAGCACCGCCGCCGTGGCTTGCATATCCGCCGTAAGTATCAACGATAATCTTTCTGCCCGTATGACCCGAATCGCCCTGCGGTCCGCCTATTACGAATCTTCCGGTCGGGTTTATGAAATATTTAGTATCATCATCCAAAAGCGACTTGTCGATAATCGGAAAGATAACGTGTTCCTTGATGTCCGCGCGGAGCTTTTCCATATCGACATTATCGTCATGCTGGGTCGATACAACAACGGTATCAACGCGCTTTACGCTTCCGTCCTCGTTATATTCAACAGTGACCTGTGACTTTCCGTCCGGGCGCAGGTAATCGAGGATTCCCTCTTTGCGAACCTTTGTCAGCCGCCGCGTCAGCTTGTGCGCAAGAGCTATCGGCATCGGCATATATTCCTCTGTTTCGTCACACGCAAACCCGAACATCATTCCTTGGTCGCCCGCTCCGATTCCGTCACCGTTATCATCAACGCCCATCGCTATATCGCCCGACTGTTCATCAATCGCACAGATAACCGCACAGGTATCACAATCAAATCCGTACTTCGCACGGTCATAGCCGACCGAACGAACCGTCTCTCTCACTATTTTGGGAATTTCAACATATGTTGTTGTGCTTATCTCACCGACAACCAAAACCAATCCCGTTGTAATCGTGACCTCGCACGCAACCCTCGCGTTTTTATCCTCTTTTAAGATTGCGTCAAGTATCGCGTCCGAAATCAAATCCGAAATCTTATCGGGATGCCCCTCTGTTACCGATTCAGATGTAAAAAGTCTTTTGTACATTTATATCATATCCTCTCTGAAATCATAATTTATCGGTCTAAAACGCCGTCTATCGCATTCATACACCGTCCAAATATGTCGTCTATATCCGTGTTTGCGTCAATTCTGACAATCCTGTGCGTATCGGCGAGTCTGTCGAACACATTCAAGAAATTTGAACGTATCCGCCGCATCTCGTTCACGTCTTTTTCATAAAGTTCAGCCTTTTCACGGACGGTATCTATGCGGTGCTTACAGGTATCGGGGTCAACGTCCAAGAATATGCAAAGGTCGGGTTTTAGGATTCTCTCACATTCAAGGTTAATCTTCATCACCCAATCGATGTCGCTTGCCGTTCCCTGATACGCAAAAGACGAAAAATAGTATCGGTCGCATATGACCGTATACCCTCTGTCGAGATATTGTGCAATTCCGTTTTGGGGGTGCGTTATGTGTTCGAGCCTGTCCGCCAGAAACAGCGCCGCCTGAAGGTACATATCCTTATTCAAACTGTCCGACAAAATGCGGCGTATGTATGCCCCCGTCTCAAAATTTGTCGGTTCGGCGGTGACATAAACCTTTCTGCCGCGGCGTTCAAGCTCTTGTTTCATAAGCTCTATTTGGGTACTCTTGCCGCTTCCGTCAAGCCCCTCGGTCACGATAAACAATCCTTTTTTATCGGCATCGGAGCACGCGAAAGCATCATTAAATCTGTCCATATTACATATATTCTCCAAACTTTTACGATATAACTTATATTATAACCAAAATCAAGTAAAATTGCAACTGTTTTTGCCAAAAAAACCGAATTATTTTTATCTTTATTAAATATCAGACGGTTCTGCGCTGTTCAAAACCCCCGAAAACGCAAAATCGGAACGGCGGCACCGCGCCGAACCCCGAATCAATCAGCCTTTATACTTTAACAATTGTCTTTTTGTATTATTAACTTTACCCGAGATGACAGCATCGAGCAACACCTCTAACCGTTCGCCGATTCGGTCGCCCCTGTACCCCAAACGTTTCAAGTCCTTTCCGCAAACTGCGAGTGACCCAATGTTATAACAGCTGCCGTCCTTTTCTGTCTCATCGGCAATCTCTGCCGCGCGATTCCAGTCCTCTGCGGTTTCGCCGCGCGACAAAGCATATCCCCTTCCGAATGTCAAAATATCCTCTGTCGTTTCCTTGCCGTAATCCCTCAAAAGCCTGAGTACATCCGACTTTTCGGTCGGCGCGGTCATAGATGCATCGCCGCCGAACAATTCCGTCAGAGTTTTCACCCTCAAACGCGTCACTCTTTCGCTTTTCAGCCGCCGCATAATAACATTTGAATCCTCAACAGGCAAAAGTACCGCCGCAATTTTAAACGCCACCTCTTCCTTATCGGATGAAAAGAATTTCAGCATACTCAAATTCTTTTCGTTAAAGTTTTCGTGCGAAAAGCTTTCGGGAATAATCTCACTGAGTACCTCTCGATGCACCGTCATAATCTCCGCCGCCGACTCTCCGCAAAGCATCTTTTTAAATTCGGAATAAATTCTCTCTGCCGAAATGTTCTTTAAAAGTCCGCATTTTTTATGCATTGCCGCGGCGGTGTCGGGTTCGATTTTGAATCCGCACACCGCGGCAAACCGCATCGCTCGCATTATTCTCAAAGCGTCCTCCGAAAACCTCTCCTCAGCATTGCCGACACAGCGGATAACGCCGCTGAGCAAATCTTCTCTTCCGCCGAACAGGTCAATTACGCCGCTTTTATCATTATACGCCATTGCGTTCACGGTAAAGTCACGCCGTTTTAAATCCTCGGCAACCGCCGATACAAATTCAATGTGATTCGGGTGACGGCAATCATCATACTCACTCTCGGTTCGAAATGTCGTAACCTCCATCGGATGCCACGCCTTGCGCAAAAGCACCGTAACCGTGCCGTGATTTATCCCTGTCGGGATAATCTTTGCAACACCGCTCAACACCTCTGTGATTTGTTTGGGTAAAGCGGAGGTGCATATATCCCAATCGTGCGGCTCGACATTTCTGAGACTGTCACGAACACAGCCGCCGACCGCATACGCCTCATACCCGGCATCGTCCAAAAGCTCGATTACTGTTTTTACATAATCGGGCAACTCAATCGCACGCATCCCGCATATCGCTTGTTTTTCTTGTATATCTTGTGTTTCCTGCATATATTTCACCGTTTTTATATTCGCCGAAAGTCTTGATACATCATCTCTCGGCTGTAATAGTGTCGTTTTTTCATCTATTATATCACACCCCTGTGAATATTGCAACAAATCAGTTCAATTTATACAACTTCTTTGAGATATAAATTTAATTTATGTCAATCTATAAAAATTATATATTTGACAAAAATATGAACGGATGATATAATAGGTCACATAAAACAGAGGAACAAAATCAAGAAAGGAATTGATAGAAATGAAAAATTCAATTAAACTGTTTTTTAAACGCAATTCAAAGAAACTGGCGGTAGGCGCACTCGCCGCACTCATCGCGGCAACCGCTCTGACAGGATGCTCATCTTCATCAAGCGGCGTATCGATTGCCGTACCGAACGACACAACCAACGAGGCAAGAGCATTGTTATTGCTCGAACACAACGGATATATCAAACTTAAAGACGGCGCAGGCATAACGGCGACAATCAAAGACATTGTTGAAAATCCGTATAACATCACTTTCAAAGAGATTGAGGCGGCACAGCTTCCCAACACTTTAAAGGATCAGGATTACGCGGTTATCAACTCTAACTATGCTATTCAAGCCGACCTCAACCCCGTTAAGGACTCACTTTTGATTGAGGACTCGTCCTCACAGTACAGCAACATTGTTGCGGTAAAAGAGGGCAGTGAAAACAGCGATAAGACAAAGGCTCTCGTTGCCGCTCTTGAAAGCAAAGACGTTGCCGACTATATCTCACAGACATACAACGGCGCGGTTGTAAGCGTTGTTGAAAACCCCGGTGACGGATACGATTCAAGCGTGAACTATGACGCTCTCGGCGGACAGACAATCACAGTTGCCGCATCTCCGACTCCGCACGCGGAAATCCTTAAAGTTGCAAAAGAGATTCTCGCAAAGAAAAACGTTACGCTTGACATCAAAGAGTTCACCGACTATGTTCAGCCGAACAACGTTGTTGACAGCGGCGAGGTTGACGCTAACTACTTCCAGCACAAGCCGTATCTCGATGACTTTAACGCACAGAACAAGACCCACGTTGTATCCGCGGCGGCAATCCACGTTGAACCGCTCGGTCTCTACGGCGGAAAGCAAAGCTCTCTTGACGCGATAAAGGCGGCAAAATAACGAAATTCATTCCGTTAAAACAATCTGCAAATAATTATCCCCCGAACATATCGGGGGCATAATTATTTGTTTTTGTTGTTTAACAGCGTCAAAAAGCGAGGTAGACGTATGATAGAACTTAAAAACCTTTCAAAAAAATTTATGACATCGGACGGCGAGGTTCAAGCCTTAAAAGATGTAAATATCACCGTTGGCGACGGCGATATTTACGGCATAATAGGTATGAGCGGTGCGGGCAAGAGTACACTTGTACGATGCATTAATATGCTCGAACGCCCGACCGGCGGCGAGGTCATTATAAACGGACAAAACATTGGCGAGCTTTCGCCGTCGGAACTGCGAAAGGTGCGCCGAAAGGTCACTATGATTTTTCAAAGCTTTAATCTCTTGATGCAGCGCACCTGTCTTGACAACATCTGCTTTCCGTTAGAGCTTGCAGGGGTTAAAAAGAGTGACGCACGGGCAAAAGCGCGCGAGCTGCTTAACACGGTCGGCTTGCCCGACAAGGCCGGTTCGTACCCGTCACAGCTCTCGGGCGGACAGCAACAGAGAATAGCCATTGCGCGCGCACTTGCAACAAACCCCGAGGTCTTGCTCTGTGACGAGGCGACAAGCGCCCTCGACCCACAGACAACCCAATCGATTTTAGAGCTTATCCGCGACATTAACAAAAAAATGAACATAAGCGTTATCGTCATCACGCACCAAATGAGCGTTGTCGAAAAGATATGCAACAAAGTCGCCATTCTGGACGGCGGCGTTGTTGCCGAAAAGGGCGAAGTCAGCGAGGTATTTACCGCTCCGAAATCCGATGCGGCAAAACGCCTTGTTTTCCCGGTCGAAAGCTCGGACGGTTCGCTTACCGCCCCATCGGACGAAAACGTTATCCGCGTTGTGTACAACGGCGCATATGTTGCCGACAAGCCGCTTATTACACAAATGGCGATTGACGAAAACATCGCCGCGAACATTCTCGCGGCACAAACAAAGTGTCTCGGCGATAAGGTGTACGGAAATATGCTGCTCGGAATTTCGGGCGGCGATGATAATTTAAAACGCGCCGTTGCATATCTCGAAAAGACAGAGAACATTATTGTACAGGAGGTGTCGCACAATGCTTAGTTCTGTTTTGCAAAACGAAGCCGTTGTCGAAGCGATTGAGATTTTAAAGAGTGAGTTTCTTCTCGCAACGTGGGAGACAGTGTATGTAACCCTTGCCGCAACGCTTTTTTCAATAATCATCGGACTTCCGCTCGGAGTCCTGGTCGTTGTCGGCGAAAAAGACGGAATTATGCCCCTGCCAAAGGGAGTTTTGCATATTCTTAACGTGATAATCAACCTGTTGCGTTCGGTTCCGTTTTTGATACTTATGATTTTGGTATTTCCTCTGACAAGGCTTATTGTCGGAACGGTTGTCGGTACAACCGCGTCAATAGTACCGCTGGTTATTGCCGCCGCGCCGTTTGTCGCGCGTCTGGTCGAAAGCAGCCTGCGCGAGCTTAACCCCAACATCGTTGAGGCGGCACAGGCAATGGGTGCGTCACCGTTTCAGATTATAACAAAAGTTATGATTCCCGAAAGCGTTCCGTCACTCATCTCGAATATGACAATCGCCATTACCACTATCTTGGGATATTCCGCGATGAGCGGTATTATCGGCGGCGGCGGTCTGGGAAAAATCGCAATCAACTATGGATATTACAGATATAAATATCTCATTATGATTTGCGCGGTTATCTTGCTGATTGTCTTGGTTCAGATATTCCAGACAATAGGCACAAGGCTTGCCGTTAAGTCTGACAACCGACTTAAATAATTTAAGTCCGTAATTTTTATACTCAACAATAAAACATATGGGGGCGGTTTGCATACCGTCCCCTTATGTTTTATAAATCCCGCGCTTTATTCAAAATCGGCGAACAAAAGTGTCCATGTTTCCAAATCCACAACCCCCGTTATCGGAATCCCGAAAAATCTCTGCGCATTTTCGACCGCGCGAACGGTTTCATCGCCATAGTTCCCATCGGGGTTTATGCGCGTGTCCGTATTCTCGGCGCTCCATAACGCTCTGAGTGCCGTCTGTACCTCAAAAACATTCTGTCTGTGATTATACATCGATGTTTTCATAATAATCTCCATTCCGCCGCTCAATCGCGGTCAATGTTATACCCGGGGTTTTGACCGAAATCCTTTTTTTCACCCTCATATAAATCCCGATAAAGCTCGGCTATACTCGTCCATGTGTTATAATTCACCACGCCCCTCGGCGGCAACCCGAATTCGTTTTGATACGCAATAACCGCCCTCTCGGTTGCGGCATCAAAATATCCGCTAACCTCGGGCGCGGGAATTGACGGATATGTACGGGATATAAAGCTTAAATATTTTTGCAAAGTGCTGACCATCTCACCGCTGTCGCCCTCGGCAAGAATTTCACCCGGATAGGGCGCGGACTGCGATGTTTTAAGTTCCTGCGGCAGGGCGTCATACTTGGTAATAAACGATGAATACAGAGCGTTCCACGTTATTTCGTCAACAACGCCCGTTATGGGTAATCCGACCGATTGCTGAAAGGCCTCGACCGCTCTTTGAGTATCCGCACCGAATACGCCGTCGGCGTTAATCAGCGGAATAAAGTCGTTAAACTCGGCTATGAATGCCAAATAATATTGCAAAAGGGTAACGCCGTCACCGCGTGACCCGACTTTAAGCTCGGTTATGAACTGATTATTCAAAAGTGACATCGGTAAAGCCTCGGAATCGAGTTCCGACAGCCTTTTGATTCCGACCACAACCGAGATTATCTTATACCACGTTGCACGCCCCACCACCCCATCGGGGGTCAGGTTAAAAATGTGCTGAAACTCTTTCACTGCCGCCTCGGTCGGCTCGTCAAACACCCCGTCGGGATAAGCAATTTTTGGGATTGCCGGATAATTTTTTGATATTCTGTTCAGAGAAATCTGTACCCTTTTGACATCATCGCCGTATGACCCGACGCGCAGAGCCGCTCCGGGATAGCTCTCGGTCACGTTTGCAACCGGGGCGTTGTCTATTATCGAAACATCGCCGTAATACGAATTTAAAATCCGATACGGTGTGAATCCCTCTTTGGCAAGGCTCACACTTCCCCATTGCGAAAGACCACCCGGACAGGTCGAAGTTGTACCGTTGCAATACCGTGCAAAAAGCGGTATTGCGTCACCCGAGCGCACAACATAACTGTTAAAAATTTCATCGACAATCTGTGAGATATTCTTAAAAACATCCCTGCCATAGACGAATGACTGGTCATATTGTGTCGAATTCGTTATATCAAAATCATACCCTCTTGCACGATAATGCTCTGTGACGATTCGGTTCATAGCAAAGCTTATCTGGGCATAAATATTCGCGCGAATCGCGTTTTCGGGCCACGTCGGATAAATTTCGCTTGATGCAACATTTTTAATATAATCAGCAAACGGAACTCTCACATTGCGGACGGTGTTATCGGTCGGAACGCCGAGATGCACCGTTATTTCCTCGGGTATCGTAAAAATGCTTGAAATAGCCATATCGTATCAAACCAATCCTTTGACGCCGACTCAAATAAAATCCACAGCCTGCGCCGCGGCATAATTTGCGGATTTTTTTCGCTTTGGCGTATTATAGTACTTATTCGGCGGTATCGCTGCTCGATATTTGCGGTCCCGATTCAGGAATCGTTATCAGCTTATCCCCCTCAAGCGCATCGGCATCGAGCGGTTCGAGGGACACACCCTGAATCGATTCAATCCCCGGGAATACCGCAACATTTAAAAATTCCTCTGTATAAAACCCCGGTTTTTCTATCCGTATATTATAGGTATAATACGGCACTTTCAACCCGGACGACTGAGAATATTCAAGCGAGGGCGCAGGAAGTTCTATTCGGCTTATCCTTCCGCTTTGGTCGGTAACACAGTTCTGTATAACCTCGCCGTTCGCGTCCGATATGATTACCCTTGCGCCCTGTACGGGAACGGCTCCGTTCGCCATTGTGACCTGAACCAAGATACTTCCGCTCGCATCGGCAGTGCTCACCTCTGCGGCGTTATTTTCCGTTTCGTTCTCATCATACGCCGCGGCGGTCACCGCCTTTTCATCAAAATCGCCCGACATACCCGACATAAGTCTATCGAGCGCGGCGTTAAATCTCGCATAATCTACCTTTCTTATAGCCATATGTATCAATCCTCCTACATTCTTTATATGCAAAAAATCTTATATGGTGAACAAAAACGCGCCCAAAACAAAAGAAACGGTCAGCGACCGCTCCTTTTAAAATTATGGTATAAACATATCCCCGTATATGCGCTTACAGCCGTGAACAGCCGTCAGAAAATCGGATTGAATACGTTTGTGTTAAATTATTTATTCGCGCCGTCAAGACGAGTACGCAACGTTTGTTTTTCGTATTCGCCGTTTCCGTCCATAATAACCCACTCTTCGTTTTCCATATCGCCTTTTTTCACCATAAGCGGAATATCGAGAGCGTTGGCGGTTATGATTGCAACATCCTCGCGCTTTGCCGCTGTCTGCGGCTCTAGCTGAAGGTCGGTCGTAAGCCCGTAACGCGCCGCCGCGCTTACATATCCCATAGGATAACCGCCGTTTACATCGGCATGCGGCGTGTATCCGACAACGCATACCGCCATTTTTACGAATTCTTCATTTGTTATATTTGCATCGGGGTTAAAATTTCCGTTTTCGTCACCCGATACAAGACCACTCTCTTTCGCCGCATACACATACTTATACGCCCAATGGTCTTGTGTAACATCTGGAAAAGCGTCCTGCGGCACGCTTGTATCGAGGCTTGCGGCGGTACAGAGTACCTTTGCCGCCTCAGCACGTGTAATGTTGTCACCAAGGCGCAAGTCGCCGCTTTCGGCGTCACCGACCATTATGTTATACACCTTTAAATCGTCAATCTGCTGTGTTGTGATTTTTTGAGCATACGCACCGCACACCCCGAAAATCGTCATTGCCGCCGCCGTCATACATACCGTCTTTTTAATTGTGTTTTTAATGTTCATAATCATCTCTCCTGTATTTTAAATTTTTTATTTTCTCTCAATATATGTAATAAACTCCGTCAATTCTCCAATCCGAGCCGCTTTGGCTTTTGATCTCTATATCATACTTTCGGTTCGGGTCAAAGCCGCAAAACATATACGCCTTGTCCTTGCCGCTCGGCACTTTATATCCGCCGCAATTTTTATGCGTTTCGGAATCGAAAATCTCTATGCTCATTACTGTGTCCATATTTGCCTTAAAGTATATATAAAACTTGCCGTCCTCACCGAAATTCAGATTCTTTTCGAATGCACGACAGCCGTTTTGCGAGGTATATTTTCCCTCAACAACGGGCGTTTCGCCGTTATATGTCACATAATACATTCCGCATATCCCGTCATTAAATTCCGTTTCTTCTTCCACTGCATTATTTTTCGGATTGCCGTCATTGCCGTCATTTTCGCCTTTTAACTCTGTCGGCGTATTGTCGGTTGTTTCGGTGCTGTCGATTTCACTCTGTGCGGAATATTCGATCTTATCACCGTTCTCCGATAATACATCCGTGTTCGCTTTACCGATATTATCATCGGATATATCATGCGTAATCGCTTCGCCGTCCGATATATTACCGAGATAATCTTCCGAATCTATGGTATTGCCGCTATCCGAATCACTTTCGGTTGCGCCTGCGTCATTTGTTTTTTCGTCATTATCGGTGCCGTTATAACGCCGGCCGCTTTCTCCGCCGATGTTTTGCGGCGGTTCGGTTTTGTCCGATTCGAAAATCGGCACAAATCTCAAACGTAATGTTTTATTTACACAACCGCTTACATATACTCCGGAAAATATCAATACCGCCGCAACGGCCGCCGATGCGGCACGAATACACCGCCGCGAACCCGGCTTATGCTTTACCGCTCTTATTCTAAGCTTTAATCCGCTTTTTTCCGCCGACATCTGTGTACCGAATGACAAAGACGTTGTTTCTCTCTCAATCATATCAACAAGAGTATGCATATATTGTTTTTTGTCGGCATCCGACATAGAACGCGTTGCTTTGAAATCACAGGATGCCTCACATTCGCGCTCGATATACCGCGCCAGAACATATACAATCGGATTGAACCAATGAATACACTTTGCCGCCATAATCAACCACTTAAACACTATATCGCCTCGGCGATAGTGAACAAGTTCGTGTTCCAAAATCAGGCTTTGTTCGTTCGGCGTTAAATCGCTTTCGGGTATATAGAGCGTGGGACGAAAGATGCCCGTTATCATCGGCGATTGAAGCATATCGGCAGACCGCACCGCCAGCCTTTTGGGAACATTATCAGGTTTATCTGCCGCACTTGAATGTTCCGACAGGCGTTTTTTAAACCAAATATATCCCTCAATCTTTGAACAGAGCAAAAGTATCATAATAACAAACCACACCGCCGCCAAATACGGAGCAGCTCCGCACCCGACATCGGCAATCTTTTTTAAAAACGGACTGTCGCCGTGCGATTGGGATTGGGTTTCTAAGCTTTGGCTTTCGGGTAATACCGCGCCGCTATTCGGTGCTTTATCCGCCGTTCGCATTGACGATTCCGCTTGCACCGCCGCCGATTGCGTCGACCGGTCGCCGCTTGTTCCGAACGAAACGGGTATCAACAGCATCACAACAGCCGCAAGAGCAATATAATAATGGTGAGTCGGATTTAAAATCCGCCTTGTCAGCGGTGACAAAAGCATTAAAGCCGCGGCGAATGCTCCGCCCGATAAAGACATTATAACAACATCCTTAAAAATCTGAACCGCCATATACATTACTCCTCTCGTTCGTCAATCATCTCTCTAAGTTCATCAAAATCGGATTTTTTAAGTCCGCTGTCTTTAAAAAGAGCTGCCGCAAGTTCTTTGACCGAGCCGTTATACAACTTTTGTATAAGCCGTTTGGTTTGTTTCTTTTTATACTTTTCCTTATCGACACAAGGCGAATAATAAAACGTTTTTCCGATTTTTTCGGCGCTGACCGCTCCTTTGTCCTTCATTCGCCCGAGCAAGGTTGCCACTGTGCTGTAATTTCTCGTGTCGCGTCCGTCCGCATCACAAATTTCCTGAATCTTCAACGGTTTGCCGCCGTCCCATAAAATCTGCATTATTTCAAGCTCCGCACCGCTGATTTCCGTTGTTTTCTCCGACATTTTAAAATCTCCTTTCGAAAATGTTTTACATACGTAAGACATTTATATTTTACAACAGTAAAACTTATTTGTCAAGAGATTTTTGAAAAATTTTTGAAAAATTTTTGAAATAAACGCAACAAAGTTCCCGAAAATAAATTTCGGGAACTTTGTTATTCTTATCATGTGACCGTGCAAAAGCTCTTTATTTAGCAGAGCCAAACCGTTTTAATGTTTCGCAGCAAAGGTTTAGGGTATATTTAAACTCCTCAGTTTTGATAAAAACAAGGCTGTTAATCACAAGCGGAATTATTCCCGACACCGCCGCATATATGATAAATGTGGCATAACGGTTACTTACCGCCGCGCCTATCGCGGATGTACACAGACAAATCACGGTGCACTCCGCCGCCGTCAATATTGCAAAAGCCGCATTTTTCAGGAAGATTTCCGCATAGCTGCGCTTTAAACACTTTTTATAAAACAGCATTACTTTTAATATAAACTGAATCAAATACGTTGCCGATGTGCCGAGCAATATACCCGTCATTCCCATGCTCCGACCGAGGGCAAAAGAGATTATCAGATTCATTCCCGACCCCGCAATCGATATATACTTATCAATCTTAAACATTCCCGATGCGGCAATAAAATTATATACGGGTATGTCAATCGTTGATATATAAAGATTGAATATACACACAAAAACAGTCACACGCGCAAGCAGCAATCCTTCCCCGAACGCAATTGTTATAAACGGGTCGATAAGTCCCGTAAGCATACACGCACAAAACGCCGCAAGATAAAACATAATGAACACAAGGCGTTTAAAAACCCTGTCTATATGCTCGGGTGATTCGGTCGCAATAAGATTACCCACGCTTCCGCGCATTGCCGATGCGAGTTGTTTGAGTGTAGCGGTAAGCGTCCCGATAATTATGTTATAATTCGAATACAGACCCGTCTGAACCGTTCCGACAAACACATTTATGAGTATACTGTCGATTGAATTTGTGATAACACCCGATACCTTACCAACAAAAATGTGACTTACATCTTTTGCGATTCCTCGGTTTTCTTCTTTTGTCAATCCGCCGCCGAGTTCATTCAAATACGGATACATTTTGTCAACTTTTTTTGAGATAAGTATGTTTTCGCCGACCGTGCATACTATCAAGAGAACAATGTACCACGCAAGTTCGTGCGTGAGTTTCAGAACGATTATTCCGACAATAATCGTGAAAATTTTATAACCCAAATCAAACACGGTGATTATATACTGTTTTTGGTCGGCAGACAAAATCGAACGCTTGTAAGTAAAGAGGTATGACGATGTTGTCTGTATCAAAAAAAGCATAAATATAAGCGAAATATATTGTTTTGAATAATCCGTATCGCTTACAATCCTGTCCATAAACGGAAGAAGGCACAGTCCAAGCGCCAAAATCACAACGGCAATTACCCGATAGATATTCCGATACGTCCGCATAAGCTTTGCGATTTGGGTCTTGTCGCCCTTGGCAATCGGCGCATACATATGATACACAATTGCCGTACCTATGCCGAGTTCGGCAAGCGACAGCATCGTGATAACGCTCGTCAAAAATGCGTTTAATCCCACGCCCTCAACGCCGATTGTATCAATCATCACCCTACGTGAGAACATACTCATAACACAGATTATTACCTGTTGCACAATGCCCCATATTGAATTTTTAACCGTTGCCCTACTCCGCATACCGTCACCTGCTTTTTAATTTTGTCTCTTGCCGTCAAATAGTTTTTTAAGCTTTCCGTACACCTTAAAGAGTATTGGGTTTTTATACATAAAATCCGACAAACCGAATCTTTCGGCAGCGGCAAGTCTGAGTATAAGCCGCCGCTCGTTCCAGTGATACGCCGAAAAATCAAACGTTTTAAAAAACGTCTTAAACGGTTCGGTATTCACAAAACCGATAAAATCGTCTTTGCGCTCTTTTGGGCTTTTCGGGTTATCTCTGTGAAATACGCCAAGCTCAAAAAAGTTCATTATATAGTGTATAAGCTTATACTTTTGCCACTCTTGTTCAATCTCTGCGGCATTTTGATAAAGCGTTTTTAAGTTTTCGCGGTCACAGCCGATGCAATCATACAATATTCCCTTTATATTCGGATTGTATCGATTCGTAACCGATTCGGGATTATTTCTGTACAGATACAAGACCCGAGCCATGTATCCGAGCGACTTGCACACAAAAAACGCCCTTGTGTTAAACTCAACATCCTGTGATTTTTTGAGTCCGACTTTAAATTTAAGGTTATTCTCAATCAAAAATTCACGCCGATACGCCTTTATGCACACCGATGACGGAGTGCTGTCGCATATTCCGTAATCTTTAGCATTCGGCGGCGCACCCGTCAGACACGCCTGTGAAAATCTCTGTGCCGCACCCTGTGGAATTGCGATGATTTTTCCATCCTCGATTTTTATATTCGGAACAATGCTTTCAAACCTCTGCCACTTAAACATCACAATGTCATACTCTCGGTCGGATGAATCAAACGCTGAGCAAAGCACCGCCGAATATCCGTTCACCGCGATGTCGTCGCCATCGATAAACGTAATCATTTTTCCCTTTGCTCTGTTTATCATAACGTTTCTGATATAGCTCACTCCGCCGTTTTTTTCGGGGCGTACATATCGAATACGATAATTCTTTTCGGCATATTCACGGCAAATCTCTGCCGTCTTTTCGTTTGAACAATCATCGCCCAAAATAAGCTCCGCTCCGGCGGACATATCCGCCGTTATGCTTTCAATACACGTGCGCAGAAATTCCTCTTTTATATTATAAATCGCAACACATATGCTCAATAATATTTCACTTTGAAAATTATCCGTATCACTCATCGTTTAATTCTCCTCTTAAAATCGTTGATTCTGCGCGCCGCTCCGCCGTACAGTCTGAACAAAATATTATGCTTAAAGCACATATCAAGCATAAAAAACCACCTTTTCTTTGCCAGATAAACTTTAAGCCGCGTAACATAGACAGAATATGTCATCGGATTTGCGCTCTCTATCGCCGCACGGTACGGCGCACTGTTCAAAAGATTCAAAAAATCTTTCTTTCTGCGTTCGTAACCGTTGGGATTGTCCTTGTGAAAAATATTACGTTCGAAATTGTCCGTTATCGCATAAATGCATCGGTAAGTTTTAAAATCCGCCATAACGCCGCTGTCATACTTTAGGTTTTCTTTGATAAAATCGCGTATCGCCTTTAGGTATGCATCCGTTACCGCCTTTGAATTTTCGTCATATCGGTGCGTAACCGAATATTGGTTAAGTCGATAATAATACATTACCTCGGGGCATATCACCGCGTTGGGCGTATGCGACAGAACCGCCGCACTGAACAGACTGTCCTCTGCCGTTTTTAAGTCCGTATTAAACCTAAATTCCCCGTCCGTGAGATAATCCTTTTTATATGCGACCGAACACACCGCCCCGGGGTTCAGCATAACACCGTCCGCGATGCCATCGGTCAAGGCCTTTCTGTTTATCGCCGAAAGTGCCATATCATATAACTGTTTCGCGTTCGGCAAAATACATTCGAGTGCATCCTGCGACCTGCACACCGCCGCGCCTTCCGGCGGCATACGATAAAATGTCTGTTTGTTGAATATAATCAGATTCCGTCCGCTGTCTTTTAAAATATTTACCGCGGCGGCGAAATTCGGCGACAGCAAATCATCACCGTCAACAAATGCAACCCATTCGCCCGATGCCATATCGATAATCATATTTCTGACCGCGCTTATTCCCATATTCCGCTCGTTTTTGATATATGTGATTCGGCTGTCGCCCTCACAGCACTTTCGGCAGATTTCGGAACAGCTCTCATCGGAACAATCATCGATTATCAATATTTCAATATTCTCGCCGCGGTTCATCGTCACACTTTTTATACAGCCCCTTAGATATTCCTCTTTTATATTATAAACCGCAACGCCAATCGTCAAAAGCTTATCCATTTTACGTCAAAAGCTCCTTTATTGCCATATATGTTTTTTCGCAATGATTCGCTGTGCGCTCACCGAAAAATCTTTCGGCACGCCGCGCGTATTCATCATCAACGCACATTCCATCCTCAATTTTTTGTCGGATGTGTTCGGCGGCTTGTGCGGCATCGTAAAACACAGGTCCGAACCCGTCCGTGCGACAGTCAAAATATCCCCTCCCGTACTGTGTCGCATAAAACCTTTCTTCATCAAACCTTAAATACGCAAGCGGCTTTGACATATACGCGAAATCAAAAAACACGCTCGAATAATCGGTTATCAGCATTGCCGAACTCATAAGCAGGTCTTGAACGTCTGCTTTATCTTTTTTCAAACCCCTTACTCTCTCTGACATTGGCTTGAACAACTCCGAATACGGCTGAAGTTCATAATGCAGATAAAGCACAAGTTCATAATCGTATTTTTCAAGTACGGCAATGAGTTTTTCATCATTTAAAAGCCGCAAAAATTGATTATAATATTCTGATTTGACAAAATCCTCATCGGATAAGTTCTTTAAAAAGTACCGCCATGTCGGCATAATCAAGATTTGACGCTTGACTCTGTGCGGCGTTAAAAGTCGGTCATATCGGCACAGACCAAGCCTTTGTACCACCCCGTTCGGGTGACCGTAGGTGGTTTTCATATTTTCATATTCGGGAACGGAGCTGCACACAAGCATATCAACCCGTGCGTTCGGATAATGCAGCTCTTTCAAATTGTTTGATGTTATCCCGTGTCGGATAAGAACATCGCGTCCGAACACAAGCCCGTATTTTTTCAAAACCGCAAACCGATAAGTATCGGGCGCACAGCTCATATAATGGGTGGATATTCGCACTCTCGCGCACACAAAAGCCAGCATATGCGAAAAAGAGTTCGGTTCGATAACCCTTCCGAGACGATTTATCCGCTCATAATCGGGCGAATTTTTCTCAATTATGAACGCCGCGTTTATCTCGCCGTGATTCCCTGTCATATACTTAAAAAAGTGAAAGCCGTTATCCCGCGCCTCGGTCTTTCTCTCGGCAATAAGCCATAAATCCTTATATTTTTTTGTATGCCGCGCCGCAATGCCGATAACGCACGCAACATAATAATACGCAAGATAATACAGATACACAAATATGTTTTTTATCTTTTTAAGCGCCTTTTTTGTTCCCGAACCGCCCATCTGTGTTAAAGCCTCCAATATCTGTACCCGGCATCCTGCGCCGCTTTTTTATCAATCATACTCTTGACATCGACCAAAACCTTGTTTTTGTTTTCGGTGTCTTTAAAAATCTTATCTATTTCGGACAAAGGCATCGCCTTAAACTCGTTATGCGCAACCGCAATGATTACACAATCCGCATCGGATATTTCACCCGCTTCGGCAAGCTCAACTCCGTATTCGCGCATTACCTCGTCCACATCCGCCCACGGGTCGATAACAACGGGCGTAATATCATATTCTTTAAGCCTGTTTATTATATCCTCGACCTTGCTGTTGCGAATGTCGGGACAGTTCTCTTTAAACGTGATTCCCATTATGACAACCTTTGACTTTGACGGCGCCTGTCCGGCGCGAATCATCTCTTTGACCGCCGCATCGGTTACAAAAGCCCCCATACCGTCGTTTACCTGTCTGCCCGATAGGATAATCTGTGAATGATAACCGAGCTGTTCCGCACGGTATGTAAAATAGTACGGGGCAACGCCTATACAGTGTCCGCCGACAAGTCCCGGATAAAATCCGAGGGCGTTCCACTTGGTATTCATACCGGCTATTACCTCTGACGTGTCAATATCCATCTTGTCAAACACCATTGCAAGCTCGTTCATAAATGCAATATTTATATCACGCTGTGAATTTTCCGCCACCTTTACCGCCTCTGCCGTCATAATTGACGAAACGGGAAAAGTTCCGACCTCGATTATCATATCATAAATATCTTTGATTTCTTTCAACGATTCATCGTCCATACCCGACACAACTTTGGTAATATTTTCAAGACGGTGTATCTTATCACCGGGATTTATACGTTCGGGCGAATATCCGACCTTAAAATCAACACCGCATTTGAGTCCCGACTCTTTTTCGAGAATGGGAACGCAAATATACTCCGTCACACCGGGATATACCGTTGATTCAAATACAACAACCGACCCTTTTGTCAGGTTTTGACCGACAATGCGGCTCGCGCTTTCAACCGGTGACAAATTCGGCGTGTGGTCGTGATTCACCGGGGTCGGAACGGCGACAATATGAAATTTCGCTTCTTTGAGCCTTTCTGGGTCGGAGGTGAACTCGACCGATGTTTCTTTTATCGCGGCGTTTCCGACCTCCTCGGTCGGGTCTATGCCGTTTTTATAAAGCCGAATCTTTTCATCGTTTAGGTCAAAGCCGATAACCGCCGCCGATTTTGCAAAAGCCACGGCAAGCGGCATACCGACATATCCCAAACCCACAACCGAAATTTTTTCTTTTCTCTCGCATATATCAGTGTATAATGACATTTTCTTTTCCCCTTTACATAAATACTCGGCGGCACTAAGCCGCTGTCAGCCGTTTATCAATTCGTCAAATTCATCTATGGCGATTTTGTTATCGCAATATCCGACATTATTTTTGTGCGGAACGAAGTTTAAAATAAACTTGCGCAATTCCGTTTCTATGCTCTCATCGGTGTTATCACACACAACGCCGCTTTTTGTATCCGAAACCATTTCTTTTGCCGAAGATGTGTCCGTGGTAAAAATCGGCGTTCCGAATGCACGCGCCTCGTCAAACACCATCGGTGCAGCCTCGTTATATGACGGCACAAGCACAACATCCGAAAATTTAAAATACGGATACGGATTTTTAAGACTTCCGAGCAGGATAATCTCGTCTTTAAGACCCGATTCGGCTATGCACCTTTCTATCTCGCCGCGTTCGGCACCGTCACCCCCGATTCGCCATACAAACGCCGCTCCGCTTTTCTTTATCCGCTCTAAAATCGGAATCATTCTGAGTATTCCCTTTTCTGCGTGCAATCTTGCGGCGGTGAAAATATTAATCTTTTTCCTCGTGTAATCGGGCGCATACTCATCCGCCATTTTATAAATCTTTTTAAAATCGGTGCAATTATGCACCGTTACCACCTTGTCCGCAATACTCGGCACCGATTCGGTCAGCCGTTTTGCAACCGAATCGGACACAGCCGCAATCTTATCGAATTTTTCAAGAGTTTTGCGGTTATATTCGCAATTTCCGCCATAGTTTTGAAAGTCACAGTGTATAAAACATATCTTTTCTTTCGCCGCGGTATCGAGCACAAACTCGGCACAACCACCGTAAAACACGTTCGGCTCACCGTTTTGCATAAACGAAATCGCACAGTCATACTCACCGCCGAGCCTTTGCATATGCGACAGAACGCCAAAGCTGATTTTTGTCTTAAAAAGCCTTGTTATTATCGTCCAGAACGAGCGGTGAATGAGTGTGAGTATGCCGCTTTGTCTTGCTTCGGCGTGCGACATACCGAGTATACGCACAAAGAAATTCCCCTCGATAATGTTTATTTCCCCGGGAATATCCGCCGACAGCTCGCCCGTATTATTGAATAAAAACAGGTCGATTTTGTATTCGTCCGCACGGCTCTCGCAAAGCTCGGTCAAGAGATTGACAAGCGACTTTTGTATTCCGCCGATATGCATATTATTGTTTGCTATCAAAATCTTTTTCATAATATATCATTCCGTCTTTTCTCTGTCAAAGTCCTTATTCTGTGTTCAAAAATTTCGTTGTCTTTTATATATCCGTCAAGACACATATCGCATTTTTTCACGAACACATCGGCGTTAAACCCCCTGTACCATTTATAAATCCTATCGGCACACACCGCCGAATCGGCGTCTTGGTCTATTCCGACCCCCATATAATTGTCTTGTATGAACTTGCCGATTTTGGTTTTTTGATTCACAAACATCGGCTTTTTTGTTATAAGCGCGTCATAATATTTGTTTGCCACCGCAACATCGTTCACAAAGCTGTACGGATAGTTATAACACATAATGTCAAACGAATCGATTATTCCGTATTTATCCGCCTCTTTGTATGCGCCGTAAACATAGGTGTTGTTATACCTCGCGGCATACTCGGCGAGCCTTTCGCCGTCATCGCCGCACCCGTATGTGCAAAGCTCAAACCTTTCATCGCCGCCGAACATATCTATGAGCTGTCTGTGATAATCATACGCCCTGAGCGCACCCACATATCCGACCGTTATTCTCTCGTTCGGCGCTTTTTTTATAACCGTGTCCGCTCTGAATTTTAAGTTTTCGTTTTGAAAGTTATGAACCCTTATATACTCTTTTTTATCGGTCAGACCATCAACGAACCACGGCGAAGATATAACCGTTTCGATTGAGTTTTTTATGATTGAGTTGACAAGCGCCCGATACGGCGCTATATACTCATATGACCTGTCGCGATAATCGAATATATACTTGTTTTTATAACATCCCAAAAGCGTGTCACAGAGCATAAGCGCGGTCTGAGTCGTCAATATTATAAGTCGGTCATAACCCTTTTTCTTTATTATACTCTTTACATATTTCCTGAACCCGAGTGCGGGTTTTATCTTTTGAATCGGCGAGGAATATCTCTTTGCCGCCGCTCCGCCGTACATATACACATTTTCGCCCGTGTATTGCGGAATTTCTTCTCTGCGCCAGCCGATAAGGTCATATTTCTCTCCGGCACTCTCTAAAATATCCATATATTTCTTGGAATACGGCGCAAGCTCAAAAGACCCGTATAATATTATTCCCGTCATATAATATCACCCCCGAAATACAACACCGAATTTGTGTTTATTCTTCGTCTTTATTCTCATCCCGAGAATCCGAATCGGCGTCATCCTCTGTACCTCTCTTTGAATACGCGGCATATCTCTTTATTATCTCTATGGCAATCGCAAGAACGCATAAGAGCGAGAAACCTAGTACTATCGCAATAAGATAATACAATGACGCATACACGTTTTCGTAATACCGAATGCCCGTCAGGCACTCAATATGGCTTGTCGGGATATACGCGTTATAGTCGTCAATTAACTTATACGCCGTCTGATACATTCCTTTAAGCTCGTCAAGAGTCTCGGCGATTTCCGACTTAACGCTGTTTTCGTATTCGGCATAGTCAACGCCCGAATACGCCGCGGTCGAGAATATGTCTATCACTTTTTGACAGTGTTCCGAGTCAATTGAATTGTCATTTGCGCCCACGCTGTCGGTAACATAGTTTTTTATCAGATTGTCATACGTTGTCTGTGATTGAATCGTGCGCGCTGTGTTATCATCGTGAACGTCCTGAATAATCATAACGTCATCGTTGTTATCATCTTTGCTATAGTTATAAGAGTTCGGAACTTTTACGTTCGCATTGACGTATGCATTCATTTTATCCTCTGCCGTCGACGCTTTTTCCGAAGAGTTTTTGGCATTTAAAAGGTTTTGTTCGCGCCGTTCCGAATACTTGTTTATAAGCAGGTCTTTGTTGTTCGAAAGTCGCGCCGTATATATTTGAGAAAAGATAAGCGGCATTTTGAATTCCGACAGGTATTCAAACTCATCAATCATATTGTCAAAGGTCATTCCCGTTGACGGCGAGCGGTACACGTTCGTGCTGACATATCCGTTCAAGACCTCAATCGCTTTATCGATATTATCCTGCATTATTTCCGCCTGTTCGAGATAATCATACTCACCGTTATTCAAATTATAGTCTATTTCGCTGACCGATGCAAGATACAGATACTTTTCGTTGTAATACTTAAAATAGCTGTCGATAAGTTTGTCGAGGGTATCTCGCGTCTGATAATATGATGAATTGCCCTTATACTTTATTCTGAACGTATTCGGATGATATTCGTATTCTTCGCCGAGTTTTTGCTTTGACTCCGCAAGGCTTTGCGCTGCGCTCGGGATAATCGGGGTAATCTTTGTATTCGCACGGATTTTATCATCCGTGATATTAAACGTAAGGTTTCTGTCCGCGGTTGCGATTACCTTTGGCGACACTATTTCGTTTGAATCAAATTCAGAGCCGTCAAGCGCTTTTCCCTCGGACACACACGCGTCTTTGTATCTTATCACAACCTCAGCCGAATACGTCTGAATATTATTGACATAAAGGTTTGCGGCAATAAGTGAAAGTACCGTTCCTAAACCAATCATAACTTTATGCTTCCAAATATATTTAAACAAGTCCCAAATCGTAAGTTTCATTTTTCACCGCCCCTTTACACATTTTTAATTCGTCTTATCACGTCAAAGAATTTTTTTGCGGCTTTCGTCTTTTCCGTTACCGTATTGTGGAAGAATTCCATATAAAACACCATCAAAACGGCAAGCATAAACCCGAGTGCGGCAAACTTAATTATAACCGCGATATTTAATATTGACGATTTTGACTCCACCGCATAAGTAAAGTATTGCTCGGTTTTGTATTCAAGATATTCATCATCAAACTTTATTATCTTATCCGAAAGCTTTTTAAAATCGCTTAAAATCCCCGTCAGGTATTCGTTCGCAGCGAATATTACATCTTCGGTGCTGTCTGACGCCGCGGAATACCTCGTAAATCTGTTGTTGTAATCGTCAATTTTTTTGGACACCCTCGCCGCCTCCATTCCGTCATTGTACGACTTCTTGGCGAGGTCGTCTATTCCCGTTTTGGTTCGGCTCATATAATAGCTGTTGGTGTTATCGACCGACGGCACGAACGCAACCGCGATTATCTGTGGGTCATATTTATTGAGCGCACCTTTGGTAATCTCGGACGCGCTGTTTTTCTTATTGAAATCTATCGTATTTTTATCTATCAGATATGACAGCTTATTCACATATTCCGCTCTGTTTCTCGAAATATTGTTTTGTACGATATAGGCGTTAAAACGCTCTAACTTTACATTCTTAAAGTTAGAAAGCTCATCGCTCAGCGTGCTGAAATTCGTGTTGTCATCGGCACGAAAGCCGCGGTTTTCGGTATGATGCGTTTTCATATATTCAAGCATACGCTCGGCCTTATTATATAAAACGGTGTAAATCTCGTAATAATCGTATTTATCATAATCATCATCTTTATCAAATTCAAGCACCGAATTATTCTCTGCGTGATTCTTATAAAAATAATCCTTGTATGTTTCGGCAAGAGCGTTCAAAAATTCGTATGTTTCATTCTTTGCGAATTTATTCTCTTGGGAATAATAAATATGAAAAGTTGTCGGCACGTAAGTGCCTTGCATTCCGTCACGAATATCCGACACAACCGCGTCCATCTCTTTTTGAGAAAACTTTGTCGTGATAAAAAGCCTCTGTCTTATTTCATCATTCGATTTACTCTCGATTTTAAGTCCCGATTTTGCCGCGTCCAATATCTCATCATTTGTCATCTCGGATATGACGAATCGGCTTCCGTCGGGATTTAAGCCCTCTTCCACCCCCGGATAATCAAGGCTTATCGTCATTACCTTTAAATTTGACAATATCAAGACGTGATACATCTCGCCGAATACGGCAAAGGCAATAACAACCAGCATTACAAACGCGAGGTATCTTTTTTGAAACAATCTTAGTATTTTCTTATGCATACGCTTTTTCTCCTTTCGCGGTTTTCGTATCGCATTTTATCCTGTCCTCGGGCAAGCACCCCTCAAACGACATCGCACACATCATCATTATGTTAAGATACGGCTTGAACACATAAAACGACAGCGACATAGCAAACCCGATAAGCGCAATCATCGCGCACGCATAGAGCGGTTGTTGCTTTATGTTTCTGAATATACACGCCGCAACGCTCGCCGCAAACAGAATTACCCCTATCAGACCCTCATCATTCAATATCTGAATAAATGCGTTATGCGCAACCCCGTTTTGAAAGCCCGCCGCATACATAATGTCATATGTCGAGAATATTCCCGAGCCGCGAATAAGCCGCGACGGCTCTTGAACGGAATAGTCAATCAAAAAGTTCCATATCTCGGTTCTGCCGCTTCCGCCTGATTTCTGAATCGAACTTATCGTGTATCTTTCGGCAACATCCTGCGGCAGCATCGGCATTACGACCGTTATGATTATTATTCCCAAAAACACCGCCGCGGCCGCCAATCCGACCTTAGCTTTAAAGCTCTTTATGCCTATCGCCGCATACGCCGCAACACCGAGCAATATTCCCAAAAGACCGCCGCGCGAACCTGTTTTCAATATCGCATAAAACGATAACCCCAAAACAATCGCATAAATCGGATAAAACTTTCGCCGCTCTATAAGCCGCTTTACGCATACAAGCGTTGACACAATCAAATATGCACAAAACTGATTCTGGTCCTCTTCGAAACCGAGTATTCGGATAACCGCGCGATTTTCGCTTCGGCTTACCACCTCGGTCGATGTCAGACACGCATATATACAAACAAGCCCGACAACAAGCCATGCCGTTTCCATAAGTTCACGTTCACGACCGTTATACACCCTCATCGAGATAAGTATAAACATCAGCATTCCGAGAACCATATCTTTTGTCGTGACAACCGACTTTCCGCCGTTATACACCATCAAAAGACCGACCGTGTATATGATATACACAATATAGATAAAATGAACATAGTTAAACGAAATTTCGTTCTTACCCATAAGTGCGCGCACGACCAAAACACCGATAATCGGGAGCGTGACAAGCTTTAACAGCGAGCCATAGCTCGTTGTCACCACCGTAAACGGCAGGCACATAAAATATATGCACGCCAAAACGCAATCTATACTTATCGGTTCGATATTCGATTTATTTATATCCCTGTTTTTTAAAAAACGCATATATAAACCTCAACTCTGTTCCGCCCGTTATTTCATCCTCTTTATCTTATCCGCCGCAAGAAAAAGCGGCCGCATTACCGTCTTTATCTTCCACCGAAACGTGTTCATTCCCCATTTTTCCAGCCGTCCGAGCATAAGCGGCACAAGCATAAAATTATACTTGAGTTTCTCAAATATTCCAAGACCCGAACCCGTAAGTCCGCCGCCGCTTTGCACATATCGGTATAACCTGTCGGGAACAAACAGAACGCTTTCGGCGTTCGTGTAAATTTCAAGCGCAAACGCCGCGTCCTCGGCGGTGCGGAACTTTTCGGGGAAGCACACTCCTTTTGCTATATCACATCTAAACGCGGCAAGGCACACGCTGTTCAGCTTTATACCGCTTATAAAAAGCGGATAAATTTCATCTTTGAACGCCGCCTTGTCAACAAAAAATATTCCGCTCGGATTATAATTCGGAATCCTCTCGGTTTTATCGGGGCAGACAATCATACAGCCGAACCTGACTATATCGGGTTTAAATTCGCCGATATAATCAAACATCTGTGCGACCGCACCGCGTTCATAATAATCATCCGCGTCCAAAAATGTTATATACTCGCCGCTTGCCGCCGCAAGTCCGATATTTCTCGTCTTTGCCACGCTGCCGACGTTTTCGGACAGGCGAATAAGTTTTATTCTGTCTTTAAATTCCGCTGCCGTTTCGGCGGTTTCATCCGCCGAGCCGTCATCGACTACTATAACCTCGACTTTTTGAACAACATCCTCGTCCACACCGTCAAATATTGAATTTATACACTTTTTTATCGTTGCCGCCGCGTTATATGCGGCGATTATAACCGATAATTTTTTATTCATCACATCCACCGCCCGTTGTCAATTATTTTCATCTCAGTATCGGCTCTTTTTTATCGGATTTTTTTATTTTATCCGAATTCGACACGGGTACGGATGCCATTTCTTCGTCCACGCCCTCGGTTGATTCCTTTGTGAACATAATCATTATCGTCAAAACAATAAGTTTTATATCAAGCCACGCCGAAAAGGTATAAATATAAATGCTGTCGAGCAAAACTTTGTCTGACACCTTTGTGTTATACCGCCCGTAAATCTGAGCGTATCCGGTAAGCCCGGCTTTGACAAGATACCTGACATCATAATTTTTAACCATTCTGCTGTATTCATCGGCATAAATCGGACGTTCGGGGCGCGGTCCGACAATCGACATTTCACCCTTGATTATATTAATAAGCTGCGGCAGCTCGTCAAGGCGGCACGCACGCAGGATTTTACCAACCTTTGTTATTCTCGAATCGTTTTCCGTTGCGAGCTTTATGCCCATTTTTTCCGCGTCCTTGACCATTGTCCTGAACTTGATAATGTTGAACTTATTTTTATTTATCGTGTACCTCTCTTGTTTATAAAAAACAGGTCCGGGCGTGTCGCGCTTTATCGCGACGGCACATATAAGAAATATCGGCGAGAGCAAAACCAAACCGACCGTTGCCGCAATCAAGTCAAACGCGCGCTTAAAAAAACTTAACAAAAGACCCGGCCGCCCGTTTCTGACCGCTATTGTGGGGGTATCCCCGACGTGCGTCACTCTGCCGCCGAGAAAAGCCAGGTTTTCAACCGTTGAAATTATCTCAATATTCGGCGCTGCGTCACCGTTTTTTCGGCTTGCCGCCGACAGAATATATTTGTTTCTTAAATCCTCGGATATGTTCGATGCGATGAGGATTCTGTCCGCGGTGTGGATAAGCCGCGCCGCCGCGTCAGACACCTCTGTTTCACCCGACGGGATTTTATAAACACAAACCCGACCGAAATCGTCCGAGTTTTTCTTTAGCTTTTCCAAAAACACCTCCGGGTATCCCTCGGGAAATAGTATCAAAAGCTCTCTGTGACCGCGAATTTTAATCAACAGTTTAAGCACAAGACGGCGGCTTATCATCATTAAATAAAAGCCGAGTATATAATACACTGTGCCGAGTCCAATACCGATAAAGTCAACGCCCGAAAGAATCAATGTGATAAAGAACGTTGTGACCGCGCTTATAATCTGTGCAATCCCGAGCATAACAAAAAGCCGTCTTTTTTTGGCAAAGTACGACTCGATACTTCCGTATGCGTCAAGCATATAAAGAATTATCACCGCAACCGCTTCGGACAGAATGCCGAAATATATGTATGACGCATCAAGCACCTCAACGCCCGAGTATATATCGAAAAATATCAGCAAAATCAAATACGCCGCCGTCATAGAAAAAATATCACATAAAATTTCAAGCCACATTGCAAAAGCGTGCATATTAACTCTTTTCATTCGCGTCACCCCGAAATATATTTATACAGATTTTAAATTTTATTCTACATTATTTGAACATAGCACGAATCACACACATAAAATGCGTATGATTCGTGTCAAATTTAATCTTAAATTATGTTTATTATTCGCCGTCAAACAGGTTCTCAACGTCTGCCAATTCACGGTCCATAACATAGACCTTTTCTATGTTGCCCTGTGAATCACCCATGGCGAGCCAGATATATTTATTCGTATCAACGCCGTATTTTGAAGATAACATCTCGCTTATAAACGGTGTTACATAAAGGGTTTTACCCGAACCGGTTCTTTCAATATACTCATCTTTGTATGCCTGTGAATCGATGCGTCCGTATTGCTTTTGCAGCTTTGAATCAAGTTCTGTCAATCTCGCCCCGGCGAGCTGTGCCACGGCGGATGCCGCATTTATAAGATCCGAGGGGATTACCGCCGTGTTGGTTTCAAAAGTTGCCTCGTCCAAAACCGTGTACCAAACATCATGGAATCCGTCTATTATAGCCGTATCATTGTCGCCACTCCAATAGCTGTGCGGTCTGTTCGCCTTCACTCCCATAAATCCCGGTTTATATTCGCCGCTATTTACGTCATACTCAACACACGCCGTTCTCTCTGCTTTTTCCTCGGGAACAACAATCTGTATCTCTTTGTCGGTCAATTTATCGATTATTACGCCGTCAACGTGCCAAAAGTCACTCTCTTTTTTCAGCACATACCAATGCAGGCTGTAATATTTCGAATTCATCTTTGACCACGGAACTATCTTTCCATCCGTTGAGCGGATATATGCGTCCATTTCCTCATAGGTTTTTACCACCTTATCGAAAACATCCGATGTATTCGGCAAAGCCGATATATAGTCTGAAATATCGCTGTTGCTTGTTCCGACAGGCCATGTCTTTTGAAAGCTGTCTGACAGACTTTGTTTCAAAGTTGTTTCATCAATTATGTCGGTAAAGAACTTTTTATCGCGCCCCGTCACATTGCCCTCTACATCCATTTGTTCGCCGTCTATCTGAATAAAGAACCCGACCTTATTTGTACTCCATGGGTCATAATCACCGTAAATCCAATCCCAGCTGTTGCCGCTTCCTGATGTCACCTGTTCTTCATCGGCGAATGCCGCCGTTGAAAATATCGCTGTCATTGCCAACACCGCACACATAAAAATTGAAATTTTCTTTAAATATCTCATAAATAATCTCCTTCTCTTTCGTTTTACAATAAATATTAAGTCTGTGTTTTATGCTGTTTAATAACAGCATAAAGAGGGTACCCTCTTTGATTTTATCCGAATTTATTCAGCGGCTGACTTTATCTCAATCAATCCCGTGTCACCGTTCCATTCAACGTCTGCGCCAAACGCCTCCGCTATCGCGCGAACGTGTACAAGAGTGCGGTTGTTTTCGAGGATTGCGGGGGCGATAAGCTCAATCGCTTCGTCGTTTTTGTATAACATATTGTCACCGATAGAGAACGTACATACCGTTCCCGATTTTTCCCCTTTTGCGGTCTGTGTGCTATCGTTCCACTCAACCTCTGCACCGAGCTCCTCAAAAATTTTTCTCATCGGAACCATTGTGCATCCGTCTTTCACCCTTGCCGGGCTGTCAAATGCAATCTCGCGCCCGTCAATTCTTACTCTGACGGTTTCGGCAAACGGAAAGCCGTATTTGTCGGCATACTCTGCCGCCTTTCCGTATCCCCCTGTTTTTAAAGCCGAATACGTTCCGTAAAGAGCGTTGTCGCCTATCTCTTTCACCGTACCCGGAAAGTCGATATAAGTAAGAGTGTCACAATTTTTAAATGCGCCCTCGCCTATACTCTCTGTACCGTAAGGAACATAAAACTTTCGGATTGTACATCCGTAAAAAGCATAGCTGCCGATTGTTTTGATTCCGCTTTTTTCGCTCGTGGTGACATCGCTGAGTCTGTCGCAGAAATAGAATGCATAATCGCCTATCTCTCTGAGCGAATCGGGGATATTAATCTTTTCGACATTCGAGTTGTACGCAAAAGCCTTTTCTCTTATCCTCTCGGTTCCGCTCGGAATCGTATATTCCGCATCAGTCTTGCCCGACGGATACATAACAAGCTCTTTTTCGTCTTTAGTAAAGATAACCCCGTCTTTTGACACAAAGGTTTGGTTTTCACCGCTCACCTCAAACGCCGTTATCGAGGTACAATCCGCAAACGCATTTGTGCCGATACTTTTTACACCTTTTGAAATAATCGGATTTTCGAGAGCCGTACACCCCATAAACGCCTCTTTTCCGATACTTTCAAGGCTGTCGGGGAAGTTAATGTTTTTCAGATTTCGGCTCAGGTTAAACGAACTGTCACCGATTGACAAAAATCCATCGGGCAATGTAACCTCGCTTACCCCTCCGATGTCCGAAAAGACGTTTTTATCCGTTTTTGTCACCCCGGGCATAACCGTGATTTTTTTGGCATCGCCCAAGTATCGGCTAAGCTCGACGGCATCGTTAATCATACCGTAACCTTTGACCGACACGGTTTTTGTCACAGCATCATACGTCCATGTCATATCTGCCGCAAATATGCTTACAGAAGTAACGAACAACGATGCAGCGACAGCAAAACAGCCGACAATCTTTTTAAACCGTCTTGGCATCATCTTATCCCTCCTCTTTCACATAATTGATTTTGGGGTATAAAAAAAGCCTGTCAAAAACCGTTTTACGGTTTAAACAGACCGGTTGCGCTACTTGCTCAACAGCGTACAAGCGCCCAAATACGCACACTGTGTCACAGCATTCCATTTAAATTTAATTGTTCAAGGCAAATTTCAACCCTTGATTACATTAACATTATATCGCATTATTTTTTATTTGTCAACAAATTCCGCTAAAAAATTTTGTTTATATATTTCTTTTTTTTAATGATTTTTTTGTGTACTTTTTATAATAAATCATTCGGACTTTCGGCATGCATCGGTTTATAAAAATAATATCCCTGTATCAAGTCACAGCCAAGTTCTTTAACCGCGTCCGCCTGTTCGCCCGACTCTACACCCTCGCACAAAGCCTTTGCGTCCGCCGCTTTAACAATCTCTATCATATTTTTAAAGCACAGTCTTTTCTCTTTGGTATGTATATTTTCAAAAAGCTCTCTGCCGAGTTTAACGACATCGGGACGAAATGTCCTCAGCTCATCACACGACATCTCCGTTTTTTCAAAATCATCAATGTATATCCGAAATCCCGAATCTTTCAGCACGCCAAGATTGCGTCGGATGCCGCCGTCATCACCTTTAAGCGCGGCGGCAATTATTTCAATCGCCGCCTTGTTATGACTGATTCCGACATCATCGGCAAGCTTTATAATTCTATCCGCTGTTCCGTCCGCGGCAAGGGTTTCTTGCGAAAAATTGCAGGTCACAACCATACCGCTTTCATCATTTTTTATCCAGTCACAGCATTTTTTAAATACAAACATATCAAACTTTTCAAAAAGGTTTTGTTCTTTTATCTTTTTTAAAAAGTTCACGGGCATTGTGTCGCTCTCATCCTCACCGTCAAGCCTTGTCAAAGCCTCAAAGCCGACTATTTGTTCCGTTTTGCTGTCAATAAACGGCTGAAAGACCTGATAAAAGTCGTTGTCATACATAAACTTTTCCATCTTTTTTCTCTCGGATAATTCATTCAGCTCAATCAGGCGGTCAACCCTTGCACTGCCTTGTTCGCTGTGCTTTGAGATAATGCCGAAGAAAACGACCGCAAATATTATCACAAACATAAACCCGATAAACAACAAAGACATTCCGCTCATAAAATCCCTCCTTTTATCCGTAAATCATACTCTTCGCGACTTCGCCGCTTAATTCGCCGATTTCAGTGTAATAATCGGTATGTCGGGCGGATTGAATATCCGCATCTTTACCAAATTATAATCACAACCGCGGCTTACTATCATTTCCGCCGCATCGCCCTCTTTATATACACCGCTTGTATAATCGGGCAAAAACCTTTTTTCTTCATCGCCGACCAAGCCGCCGATAAACGGCAGCCTTGCCACGCCGCCGTGCAGGTCGCCCGAGATTATCAGGTCAACCGCCGAATCTTTAATTTTCGGATAAAGGCTTGCCCGGTGACAAATGAGAATGTTCAAAGTTCCGTCAGCGGCGTTTTTTTCGGCTGTCTTTTTTATCTTGCCGATTTCGGTATCGTCAATCATCTTTTCGCCCGAATCCTCAATGCCGATAAGACGAATTTTCGCATCGCCGATTTTTATGTCCGCCGCCGAATTCGCCAAAACTGAAATGCCGCATTGTTTAAGTTCGGACGCAATCCGTTTTCGAATCTCCGCTTTGGTTTCCGCCTCGTGATTTCCGAACACCGCATACATATCACGTTTATCTCTTTGTGATTCGGCTATTTTGATGACGTTCCCTAAGTCGGTCTCGGGAAGCTGTATCATATCGCCCGAAAAAATTATCAAATCGGGATTTTGTTCATCGAGCCGCGCGATAATTTTTTCGTAATACCGCGAATTATGCACATCGGATACGACCGCAATTTTATATCCGTCAAACTCGGTCGGAACTTTGTCGGACGTATATGTATAATGCGAAACATACGCATTTTTATTAAAATACAGGTTTGTCGCGAACACAGCCGCCGCAACCGATACAAACACGGCGGCAACAGCTTTAACACGTCTCTTTCGAGATTTCATATTTCGTTTTCCTTTTCATTATAATATTATAAAGGCGCACCCTATTTTATCGGATACGCCATAATTATAACACAAACTTTTGATTACTTCAAGTTATGCGCGCTTTGTTTTATAAAATTTGTCAATGTTTAGTAAAATTTTTATACCAATCGGCAGAATTTTCTCGAAAAAGTCAGTTCACACCGATAAATCCGACATCATATTACTCACCGCAAATCCTTTTTATCAAAACGCAGATATAAGATGCAAACCCATGGTCGAGACTGCATTTTCCGTTCTTTCTCTCCCAAAGGGTCGATGTTTGACGCGCCATACACAAAAAATATCTCTTTATCTCTTGTTTAAGCCTGTCATATGCACCCCATTTGAGCAAAAGTTCCATTTTGATATACATTCCCGGCAGGACATCAGCCGGCTCAACCTCGCCGAATCTCTCAAACTCGCTCTCGCGGTCTTTTAAAATGATGTCTTTGAGTCTTTCAAACCGTTCATCGCCCTCGGGTACGGTTTTGAATTTAAGCGCGTAATACTGTGCCGTCTGCGAAACTTCGTCCGTTGTGACAAGCTCGCCGTTTTTGTTTCTAACCGCTCTGTCGGCAAATATAACTCCGTTATATGCCATATCGCATATCGTTTGTTTAAGTCGCTTTGACTTTTCGGTATAATCGGATATGCCGAACAATTCCGCCGCCCTGTCGAGAGCCGCCGCGTAAAGCATATTTGTCGGCCAGCTCACGTCAAAAACTCTGTCATTGAGCTTTGACCACTCAACAAAGTTCCAGCCGTCAAGCCTCTCTAAAAGCTCGTATTCGTTTTCAAAATCTTTGAAATAATCGAATATTCCGCACACCTGTGTCCTGAACATTTCTTTTTCTATTTCGCCGTGCCGCTCTGTCACATATTCGTATATTTCATAAATATACCAAAGTGACCATTGCGGAACGAACGACCCGGAAAAAACGTCCGCAGGATAGCACATACTCACCATTCCGATATGATTTTTGAGGTTGCCGCCCTTTATATAATTCCCTAAAAACGCCTTTTCGACAACACTCTTGTCCGTCAAGCCGTATTCCGCCTTAGCGGTGTAATAACTGTCAAAAAGCCAGCCGGCACGCTCTCGTGACGGACAATCCATATATATATCCAAAACATTGTGGCGAAAAGACCTTACGCCCGCGCGATAAATTATATCAAGCTCTTTGTCCTCACAAACAAAATTTGAAATCCTGTCTTTCGGAAAGGCAACCTCAACCACGCACGGAGATATTTCCGCATCGCCGTCGGTGACATAAAAATCTATGTATCGGGCGGTATACGGCGATGTTGTAATCATCTCAAATTCGCCGCTCGGAAAACGCCATTCAACGATATTTACACTGTTGAGCGCACGCATATTTATTCGTCCGTTCTCACCGAGCTGTTCGCCGAACGCCGCAATAATCCTGCCGCCATTTTGTGACTTGACTTTAAACCTTAAAAAACCCGTCTGAATCTTTTTAAAATCAAATCTCAAAGCATTCACATACGCGTTTGAATCCGCCGAAAACTCCGCCTTGATATTAAGATATTCAACATACGGCTTTGTTTCAAGGCTTTCAAACGGATAACAATCATAGTTTGCCGATGGCTTTATAAGATACGGATATAATTCATCAGACGGGGTATCCGCCGCCGTGTGTTCTCCGTACTCAACGCTTTCGGGGAACTTGACCTCAAAGTCGCTTGACGGAACATTCCTTTGAACGAACGAATGCTTGCATTCAACCTCTTTTATATCCGCGGTCTCATCATTTTGGGTATAATCCCACGAATCGGTGAATTCTCTTTGAAACGAATAACGCATTGTCTTTTTGAGACGGCGTTTAATATCAAAATATTCAAATCCGCGCACGCCCGTTGCCGCAGACACCTCTCCGTCATTTATAATCTCGGCACACAAATACGGCTCGGTCATAACTGTTCTGAAATTCCGACAGCCGCAGTATAAAACACGGATTATAATCTCGCATTTTTTGATGCAGTCCGCAAGTTTAACCGTATCGACCGCCGCAACGCCGCGCGCCGTTCTCGCCGGTCCGAAACATACAATTTTATCGTTTACAAACACCTGATAAAAAGCCGCACCGCATATCGTCAATACTGCGTCTTTCAAATTCAAAGCGGTATATCTCGCCTCGGCGCACATATTCATATCATTTTGCGTTTTGTTCTTTTCGCCGACTATCCATATCGGCTTTGCCTTTTTAAAAAAATGGGTCACGATTCGCTCTCCTATAAATCTGTAATGTAATAACATCTACGCTTATTATACCATTTAAAATACAGCGCGTACATACAAAAGTTTAATTTTTATGCACACAAATTTTTGTTTTTATATTGACTTTTTTAAAAATCAATGTTATATTGTACAGAGAAACAGTCACTTTTTTAACCTGTACATATTCGTATATACATTATAACATATATAAAAAATATTAAAATCAATATAAGGACATTTTTTTACACTAAATGGACATTTGTTTTATATCGGAGGTTAAAAATGAAATACGTCACACTTACCGGAAACACATATATCAAACCGCCGTATCTGTTTTTTTACAGATATATGCAAGACAGGGTGCAAAACGATAATATGCACACCCATGATTTTTATGAGATTTTTCTCACCGTTTCGGATAACTATATTCACAACGCAAACGATGAGCGGTTTATTCTTTCCAAAGGCTCGCTTGTCTTTGTCCGTGCCGAGGACGTCCACGAAAATCTGTTTTCGGACATTCCTCAAACTTATGTTCAGCTATGTTTCGGAAAACAGGTTTTGAACTCTATGTTTGACTATCTCGACTCTGACTTTCCGACCCGCGCGTTTTTGACGGACAAGTTTCCGCCGACCGTTCATCTCAACAATCACGACTATGCGCATCTGTTGAAAGATTTCAGAAAGATAGAGCTTTTGAATATGGATAATTCATCGGAATTCAACCTGTATTGCAAGAATCTTTTGATAACGATTTTTTCAAAATACTTTGCGGCATATTCATCGCCGATTGTCAAAAAATCGCCGAAATGGTTCGCTGATACTATGGCGGCGGCAACAAAAAGCTATGCCTTTGTAGACGGTATGGACGAAATAGTCAAAATCAGCCAAAAATCATACAAACAGGTTTCGCGCTGTATAAAAGAGTATCTTGGCAAAACTCCGTCACAGTATATAAATGACCTCAGGCTCAACTATGCGGCGAACCTGATACGCAGCACGGACCTGTCCGTAACGGATATATGCTTTACCTGTGGCTTTAACAATGTCGGATATTTTTATACCTCGTTTAAAAACAGATATTCTCAAACTCCGCGCGAAATGCGTATTAAAGCAAATATAAGAATATAAAAACCGACCCCCAAAATTCAGACTTTCATTCCGTCTTTTGTGGATCGGTTAAATTTTATCAAAGTTGTTGACATTTATCATAAATCCTGTGCCAAGTATTCGCGGATTTCTTCCTCCGCCGCCTTGACCTCACCGAGAAATTCACCTGCCGGTACGCGATACGCGCCGTTGCCGAGGATTATAAGCTGTTCCATATAATCCGATGTCACAACACGGACATTATTATGACGACTCAGCTTTTGCGTCGCTTTTTCGATATACGAATCCGCCGTTTCCGCCTCTTTTGTATAGACAACGCTGATATTATTCACCTTTTCGATACTTCCCGTGCCGCCCTTGACCTTATACGCGTCAAAGACCGCAATCACCTCGGTATCGCGCATTGCGCGATACGCACAAAGACGGTTGATAAGCGTTGTCCTCGCCAAATCCAAATCGTCAGCCGCTATCTTTTTTAAATCATCCCACGCAAAAATCACGTTATATCCGTCAACGAGCACAAAGCTACCTTGTTTCACTTGCGGCTTTCCTTTATATATACGGCTCGCCGACAACGCTCTTTGCGGCGTTCTCGCCGCGTTATGCGCTTTGCGCTCTATCTTTCCGTAAGTTTTTTCGAATATTCGCATAAGCTCATCATCATTTGCAAAACTCACCATACGCCGTCTTGCCGTCGGTTCCGCCTGTCTTACCACGGGTTCGTCCAGCTCCGCCGCCGGGATGTGCATATGTTCAAACACTTCATTCCATTTGACAGTATAACCGCCGCCGTGCGAACAAAATATCGAATCCGCCGTATTCTCAACATCGGCATCGGCACAATAGCCTATCTTTTGTATCACTTCGTCCGAATCCGCACACGGCTCATAGCCGCTTATTCGGCATATAAGCCGTCCCTTGCCCCTTGTATACGCCGTAACCTCTGCACTGTAATCGCTGATTTTCGCCACAGGCGCAAATCCGCTTATCACAGCCGAATCACCGTTGATTTCGGGCGGAGATATTCGTCCGCCCATTCGGTCAATATCCGTCATTGCCCGACCGACCGAATCCGACGGTATTTCAAGTTTGAACGAATACCACGGTTCAAGCAGGACGCTTTTTGCACGCATAAGCCCCTGGCGCACCGCGCGATATGTTGCCTGCCTGAAATCTCCGCCCTCGGTATGCTTAACGTGAGCCGCGCCACTGATTAACGTTATTTTAATATCACAAATCGGCGAACCCGTCAGAACGCCGATGTGCGTTTTTTCTTCCAGATGCGTCAACACAAGCCTTTGCTTTGCCTTATCGAGCATATCCTCTGAACATCTCGATGCAAATTTAACGCCGCTCCCTCTCGGCAGAGGTTCAAGCAAAAGATGCACCTCAGCATAATGGCGCAGCGGTTCGTAATGTCCGACCCCTTCGATTTTCTCCGCAATCGTTTCACGGTATATGACTCCGCACTTTTCAAAACTCACATCCGTACCGAACCTGTCTTTTATGATACGCTGAATGACTTCGAGCTGTATCTCACCCATAAGCTGTACATTTATATCCCCGTTTGCGTCAACGCTGACGCGCAGCTGTGTTTCTTCTTCTTCAAGTTTTTTGAGACAAGACAACACGGTGTGTAGCTCCGTTCCGTCATTTATTATGACGCGGTATCCGAACACGGGTTCGGACATCAGCGCGTCCGCATCGCTCTCAAACCCCAGACCCGCACCGCACACGGGCGTTGTCAGCCCGACCGCCGCACAAATCATACCCGATTCCGCTTTTGGAACATTGGTGTATTTTTCACCCGAATAAATGCGAATCTCGTTTACTTTTTCCTCCGAATTGTCAACGGGCATATCCTTAACCGAAAGTTCGCCGCCCGTCACCTTGATATACGTCAGGCGTTTACCCCTGCCGTCATCTGAGATTTTAAACACCTTTGCGCCGAACTCGCTCGGAAAATTCGGCGATACGGTATATTCATCGAGCGCCGACAAAAGTCGATCTATCCCCTGCATTTTAAGTGCCGAGCCGAAAAAGCACGGAAAAATACTGCGGCGTGATATTGCGGCGGCAAGCGATTTTTGAGAGATTGAACCCGTTGTCAAGAACTCGTCCATAAGTTCTTCGTCACACATGGCGGCGGCATCGGCAAAAGATTCCGATGTTATATCGGAATTAAAATTCAGGCATCCGCCGTCAAGCTTTTCGGTCAGCTCTTTCATAATTTTTTCGGTATCGGTATCGGGTAAGTCCATTTTGTTCACAAATATAAACACGGGAACATTATGCCGTTTCAGCATCTTCCAAAGCGTTTCGGTATGCGCCTGAACTCCGTCGGACGCACTTATCACAAGCACGGCACAGTCCAGCACCCAAAGCGTCCGCTCCGCCTCGGCGGCAAAGTCAATATGCCCCGGGGTGTCAAGCAGGGTAAACTCGGTTTCTCCGCATGAAAACACCGCCTGTTTTGAAAACACGGTGATTCCCCTCTCGCGCTCTATTGAATTATTGTCGAGGTATGCGTCACCGTGGTCAACACGCCCTCTGCGGCGTATCTTTCCCGATGAATAAAGTATTCCCTCCGACAACGTTGTTTTCCCTGCGTCAACGTGCGCAAGGATTCCCAATACCAATCTTTTCATAAATTATTCTCCGTACCATTATAAAACTTTCGCTCTCACAAAGCGGCTCGGTAAATCATACATTCGTTATTTTCGATTTCAGCATTCGTTATTTAAGCATTATTATTGCCGCCTGTCTGCCCGTCTTATCGCGGTGCGTGCGATATGAATAATATTTATCCGAGTTGCACACCGTACAGACCTCACTTACATCTATATTTTCGTTGAGTATACCGCTCTCGATCAATATATCATAATTCATCGTCCATATATCAACGAGATATTTATCCCCTTTGGTCATCAGATACTTTTGCTCAAAATACTGCGGCGCGTCATTGCCGAACTCAAAACAACACGGTCCTATTCCGGGACCTATCGCCGCTTTTATATTCTCGGGTTGAGAGCCAAACTCGCGGTGCATCATCTCGACCGCTCTTGCGCCAATTTTCTTGACCGTTCCGCGCCAGCCGGAATGAACCGCACCCACAGCCTTTGACTTTTCATCATATAACAATATCGGTATGCAATCAGCTGTGAACACGACCAATGCCATATTCGAGATATTGCATATCAAACCGTCCGTGTCCTCAATATCGCTGTCTTTTGTTATTCCCTTGCCGCCGTCATCTTTTGTCACAACGCGAATATTATCGGTATGCGTCTGTTTTGAAAGGACTGTCATATCGAGCGAAAGTCCCAAATCTTCGGCAACCAGTCTGTAATTTTCTCTTACGCTTTCGGGATTATCATTTACTCTGAATCCAAGATTAAGGCCGTTTATCCTGCCGCGGCTCACGCCTCCCAAAGCCGATGTAAAACCGTGTGACACTCTGTCTTTCGGGAAAAGTGATGACCTCAAATATTCGCGGTTACCGCACTTGTATTCATAAAAACTCATTTTTATCCTCCTTTCGCTTTGCGTTAATCCAACTTGTTAAATCTCAGGCGTTCTACCGAAACGGTCTTTCCGCTCGTTTCGTCAACCTCAAATATACAGCCGTGAAACCACACCTCACCGTGTGCTTTTTCGAATTTATATCTCTTGACCGAATCATACATATATCCGATTATAATTTCTTTTTTTATCCCGAGAACCGAGTCCTCGACCCCCGTCATTCCGAGGTCGCATATAAAACCCGTACCGCCGCTTAAAATTCTCTCGTCCGCGGTCTGGACATGAGTATGAGTGCCGAACACACAGCTGACCTTTCCGTCAAGGAAATACGCCATTGCTATCTTTTCGCTTGTTGCCTCGGCGTGAAAATCAACGGCAATAATATCCGCATCGAGTTTCGGCAAAAGCGATTCCATTGCCTTAAAAGGACAGTCAATAGGCTGCATTCCGACACGTCCCGAAAGATTGACAACAGCAATCTTTACACTTCCCGTATCATATATCGTATAACCGCTGCCTTCGAGATGTGACGGAAAGTTAATCGGTCTGATAACATTTTCATTTTCCTCCAAAACCGCCCCCGACTCACGATTATCATATGTATGGTTGCCCATTGTGATAACATCCGCACCGCTGCGAAATAGCGAACCTGCTATATCATGCGTGATTCCGTTCGGTTCAGCCGAATTTTCGCCGTTCGCTATGCAAAAATCTATTTTATATTTATTGCGGATTCTGCCGAGGTTGTTATACACATACTCTCTGCCGTCCTCGCCGTTTATGTCGCCTATCGCCAATATTCTTATCATTTATCAAACTCTCCCGTAATTTAAAGTAATATAATCTCTGTATCTTTATTCAAAATCAGCCTTTTTTATTCGCCGCGTTTCTCTGGCGCAGGGATTCATAAAGCAATATTCCTGCCGCAACGGACGCGTTGAGCGACTCGGTTTGACCTATCATCGGGATTTTAACCAAAAAGTCACAGCTTTCGCGTACGATGCGGCTGATTCCCTCGCCCTCGCTTCCGATTACTATGGCAAGCGCACCCGTCAAATCCGCGTCAAAATAGTCTTCGCTCGCCTCAAGAGCCGTGCCGCAAATCCAAAGCCCCTCTTTTTTGAGCTTTTCTATCGTTTGGGCAATATTCGTAACCCTCGCAACAGGCGTGTATTCCACCGCTCCGGTTGATACCTTTGCGACAACCGAATTGAGCGAAACGCTGCGGTTTTTTGGGATAATAACGCCGTGCGCACCTGCGGCGTTCGCACTTCTTATAATGCTGCCGAGGTTATGAGGGTCGTTGAGACCGTCCGCAATTATAATAAACGGCGGTTCGTTTTTCGCCCTTGCCGCGGCGAGTATATCGCCGACATCGGCGTATTTGTGCGCCGCCGCAAAAGCTGCAACGCCCTGATGATTTTCGCCGTCCGTCATTCGGTCAAGCTTGCGCTTGTCAACGAACTGATAAACCACGCCGCGTTCCTTTGCGAGATTTCTTATTATTCCTATCTGCGAATGGCGTGCACCCTCTTGGATAAAAATTTTGTCTATTGTATGCCCCGATTCCAACGCCTCGATTATCGGGTTTCGTCCGTATATTACGTCTTCATTCATAGCTGATTCTCCGTTTCGTTTAATCATTTCAATAATTTCAAATTATATTATATCATAAAGAATAAAAAATTACAAGCATTTGCTTGACTGACTCAAACAAGATTATCTAACATCTCACAGGACGGTTACAAACCGCCCAAAACATACCAACAAATGGTGATAAATTATACGGAATAACAAAATTGGCAAATCAAAATAATCTTATTGAATTAAATCGCCGTCCCCTGCTCCGCCGTGCCTGTCTCCGCTACCGCTCCGGTCAGCGATAAGCGGTTGCCACCGGCAACCATCGCCGCGGCGGTGACGTAAAAATTATTTTTCTTTCGGAAAAACTGAGTAAAGCGGACATATACAGGGCTCCCGAAAAATGAGGGTTATACCCGAAATTTTTTGGGAAGAGGGAGCGTGCCGCTCCACCAACCCCGAGCAAGTCGGACGAACATCTCAATCGAGCCGCAAGGGATTTATCGAAACATCGGGCGAATGTTTTTCTTTCAGAAAAACTGAGCAAGGCGGACATATACAGGACTCCCGAAAAATGAGGGTTGCACCCGAAATTTTTTGGGAAGATGAGATGCAAGGTAGCGGGCGAATGTTTTTCCTTTCGGAAAAACTGAGCAAAGCGGACTTTGCATCGACGATGTGGCACTCTATGGCACTCTTGAATAGTATATATTATAATAGCAGGAAGAAATCAACCGTATAGCAATTGCGGAAATTTAAAAAGAAGGGCAGCGTGAAAAAACAACTATGAACGAACAAGAGATTTTCGAACGAATGACTTCTGTCGAACAGTCGGTCAAATCCGCTCACCACCGAATTGACGAAGTGGTCGAAAACGGTAAAAGCATCGGCGAAATACTTGTTGAAATGAAGTATATGCGGCGTGATTTAAACGAACTGTTGGAGAGGGTTCTTGTTATAGAAAAAAGGCCAAGCCGCAGATACGATATGATTATAACCGCAATAATCACAGCCGTAATCGCCGCGGCAGTCAGCTTTTTTGTCAAATAACATTCCCGAATATCATATACGGAAAGGACGGTGAAATCAATGAAAATATCAGCCGGAACAATCGCACGTACTCTCTGTTTGTGCCTTGCGCTCATTAACCAGCTCCTTGCAATATTCGGCAAGGGTACAATCTCGTTCGCCGAGGACGATATTTATCAGGCGGTAAGTATAATATTTACCCTTGTGACATCGGTTGCCGCATGGTGGAAGAACAATAGTTTTACACAAGCGGCGTGTATGGCGGACAAGATACTTTGCGCCGAAAAAGAGCGCAAAAAGGCAAAATAACCTCTTATCACTTTCTACTCTGCGGATAAGAGAATCCCTTTACTATTCTATGCCGGCGCAGAGCGGCAGAATGGAGATTTTTCAATTATGATTATCGGAATAAATTGCGGTCACACGGTCAGCGGAACTGTCGGAAGCGGCGCGGTCGGAATCCTAAACGAAAGCGATGAAACACGGGCGGTTGGATACCGCCTTATGGATAGGCTGCGCAAAACGGGAAACACGGTCATAGACTGTACCGATGATAAATCCCCGACCGTGAACGCAAACCTTAAAAAAATCTGTGATATGGCAAACGCACAGCCGCTCGATATGTTTTTATCGATTCACTTCAACAGCGGCGGCGGAAAAGGCTGTGAGGCTTACACCTATGACGGAAAAGATAAGGCACGGGCAAGCCAAATGCTGGACGCCCTAAAATCACTCGGTTTTGTAAACCGCGGTGTAAAGGACGGCTCGCGCCTGTATGTAATACGCCATACCAACGCCCCTGCTTGTCTTTTGGAGGTATGCTTTGTCGACACCCAAAGCGATGCTGACTTGTATCGGCGGCTCGGTGCAGACCTGATTGCGGATAAATTATGCGAGGCAATCACGGGTAAAAATCCAAACGATTCGGAACACGAAAATTCAAATAATGAAGGAGACTTGACAATGACTCAATATGAGGAACTCAAAAAATTGATTGAGGACATCGACCACAAAATCGACTCGCTCGCCGAAAAGGTAAAAGAGCCGATGATTTATAACTATGTCGATGACAATATGCCCGAATGGGCAAGGCCCACGATAAAACGTCTTGAAGATAACGGAATCTTAAAGGGCGACGGTGACGGTCTCGGTCTTACCGATGAGATGCTGCGCATTCTCGTTATCTGTGACCGCGCAGGTGCGTTTTGTAACCTTTCGGAACAATAATCATATTTTAAGCAAGGACGGGTTGACGCAAAATAATTTTGCGTCAACCCGTTTCATTTAGTCTTATTTTTTGTCAAAGCTGCATATAAGCCGATACAGCCATCGAGAATATCATTCCACGCCGTATCAAAATCGCCCGTGTACCACGGGTCAGCAACATCACCGCGGCGGTCGGTATAATCCATCATAAGCGAAACCTTATTCTTTTCATCATTGCCGACAAACCTCTGCATATTCCTGAGATTGTATCTGTCCATAGCGATTATCTTATCATAATAATCATAATCGCTTTTTGTCATTTGAACCGCCGTTTTGCCCTTGCATGAAATGCCGTGTTCAGCCAGCTTTGCCTTAGCCGGCGGATATACGGGGTTGCCAATCTCCTCTGTACTTGTCGCGGCGGAACGTATTTCAAACTCGCCCTCCGTGCGGTGCTTTTTAACCAAATCCTTAAAAATAAATTCCGCCATAGGACTTCTGCATATATTGCCGTGGCATACAAATAAAATTTTAATCATCTCGTTTTGCCCTCTCTGTCAAAATGCAAAATTTCAACATAATTTTTCAAGCGGAAGATTCGGTACGGCATTTAAAGTCATATCCGCAACGTTTCCGCTCTCATATTCGGCGAAAGCCGCACAGCCTATCATTGCCGCATTATCGGTACAAAGCTCAAACCGAGGGTAATAAAACTTCATTCCGTTTTCCTCGGCGGATTTCGCTATCCGTTCTCTGAGCGGCTTATTTGCCGCAACACCGCCGGCAAGCGCAAGCGTGTTTATTCCATTTTCTTTCGCACAATTTATCAGATGCCGCGACAAAACATCAACAACCGCCTCTTGGAACGATGCGGCAACATCATACTTGTTTATCTCGATATTCTTTTGTTCGGCGTTATGTATATAATTCAAAACCGCGGTTTTTACTCCGCTGAAACTGAAATCAAAACCGTTCTCGCCCATATTCACGCGTGGGAAGTGTATCGCATTCGGGTCGCCGTTCTCCGCCGCTTTTTGCACAGCCGGACCGCCCGGATAGCCGAACCCGAGAACTCTCGAAACCTTATCAAACGCCTCTCCAGCCGCATCGTCATGCGTGCGCGCAAGAACCTTGTAATCCGAATATCCGCCAACCTTTACTATATGGCTGTGACCACCCGAGGCAACAAGACAGATAAAGGGCGGCTTTAAATCGGGCGTTTCGAGATAATTCGCCGAGATGTGTCCTTTTATGTGATGCACGGGGATGAGCGGCTTGTTCAAGGCATACGCAAACGCTTTTGCATATGATACTCCGACCAAAAGCGCACCGACAAGCCCCGGCCCGTATGTAACCGCAACCGCGTCAATATCGGATTTTTGTATTCCCGCTTTTATTATTGCCGCATCAACAACCGTGCTTATGTTTTCGATGTGCATTCGCGATGCAATTTCGGGTACGACTCCGCCGTACTCTTTATGCGTATCGATTTGAGTATTTATAACATTCGATAAAATTTCGAATCGGTCGCGGATAACCGCTGCCGCCGTCTCGTCACAAGAACTCTCTATCGCTAAAATATTCATAATACCTCAATCCTTTTGTGTCTCCGTTAAATTATCTGTATCGGGGTTTATTTTAAGTGCCATAAGCATTGCGTCATCACGATTGTGATAATACTTTTTTCTGATGCCGCACTGTTCAAACCCCATTTTTTTGTATAGGGAAATCGCGGCGGCGTTCGTGGTCTTGACCTCAAGATTCATCGTTTCAACACCGCGCTCGGTGCAAATTTGAATCAGCAAGCGCATAATCTCGCATCCCAAACCGCATCGGCGATAATCGGCGGCGACCGCTATATCCGTTATATCCGCACAGTCGAGAACCGTCCATACTCCGCCGAACCCGACAACCCTTTCGTTTTCTTTATCTCTCGCGACTATATAGACCGATACCCTGTTGTCAATCTCGCTTTCAAACATCTTTTTTGTCCACGGGTCGTCAAAACATTCTTGTTCAAGCCGCCAGACCTCATCTATATTATCCTTTGATAAAACCTCAAATTCAATCATAATTTTCTCTCTTTAAAAGCCTTTGTTCAACACTTTGTCAATAAGCTCAGCGAGCTTATCCCTGCACGTTCTGTACACCGTTTCGTCACCGCCGAACGGGTCGGGAACCTCTGACGGCGTGCCGAGATAATCCGAAAATGTGAATACCTTATCATCAATTTCTTTTGATAAAAACGCCGACAAAATTGTCATCTTGTGCGATGCGGTCATAACAATAACCAAATCCGCCTTGTCTATCATCTCGGGCGTTAATTGCCGCGAACGATGATTTGATATATCTATTCCTATCTCACGCATAACCGCCGCCGAATTTCGGCTGACAGCGCTCTCGCTCGCAAACAACCCTGCCGATTCGGCAACCGCCGCAATACCCCGTTTTTTACATTCATAATTGAACAAACCCTCTGCCATGGGGCTGCGACAGGTATTGCCCGTGCATACAAACAACACCTTTTTTACCTTATTTTCATCTTTTGTCTCGTTGTCGGCGTTGAGGACATTCTTTTCTGCTCCTGTTTCAAATTCGCTTACCGCCGCGCTGTCCGAAAGATTAAGCACCTTTCCTCCTGCGGCGCGGTACAGTCTGTTATGAACCGCACGCCAGCGTTCTTTTTCCGAAATTTCGGGCGCAAAAATAATCTCAACACCCCTCTCGTCCATTTCACGCAGTGCGGTAAAAAGTCTGTGCATCGCGCTTTGAGGATTTTTAAGGCTTCCGAGCGATATTATTTCTTGCGCGTCAAATTTCGGGAACTCATCGAACACGAGCATTCCGCACTTGTGCACCTTACTTTGTCGGGCAATAAAGTTTTTAACCTCATCCACGTTTCCCGAAAGAATAACAACATCCGCATCGGGCGAATAGTGCTTGTATTTAAGCCCCGGTGATTTTGGTTTTTCACCGTCTTTGACCGATGTCACAACCTCAACATTGCCGAGAATCTCTGACAGCTGTTCTGCCGTCACATCGCCCGGTCGCAAAAGCACGGGTTTTTCGCCGCTCATATCTATCACCGTTGACTCAACGCCGATTCGGCAATCGCCGCCGTCAATTATGGCGTCAACTCTGCCGTTCATATCCTCTGTACAATGCCTGAACGTTGTCGGGCTGGGTTTTCCCGACAGGTTCGCGCTCGGCGCGGCAATCGGCGTTTGAGCAAGCTCTATCAGCCGTCTTGCCGTCTTGTTATCGGGCATACGCACCGCAATGGTTTCAAGACCGCCCGTTGTTTCATACGGAACTCTCTCACATTTTTTGAATATCATTGTCAGCGGGCCCGGCCAAAATTTATCGGCAAGCCTTTTTGCCGCTTGCGGCACATCTGCTGCAAGCTTGTCCAGCATATCAATATTCGAAATGTGCGCAATAAGCGGATTATCTGCCGGTCTGCCTTTTGCCTTAAATATATTTTTGACCGCATTCGGGTTAAATGCGTCTGCGCCCAAGCCATAGACGGTTTCTGTCGGCAAAATTACATTGCCGCCTGATTTTATAATATCGGCGGCAATCTTTAAGTCACTGTCTTTGGCGGTCAGAAATTTTGTTGTCATATCCGACACCTCTTAACTTAACTTATCTGTATCTGTTATCAGCTCAATTCCTCTGCCTGAGCCTTTAATTTTTCGCTCTGATCCGTTGTGACAAGAGCGTCAATAACCTCATCCAAATCACCGTTCATAATCTGTTCGAGCTTGTACAGAGTAAGCCCGATACGGTGGTCGGTCATTCTTCCCTGGGGGAAGTTATATGTCCTTATTCTCTCGCTTCGATCGCCCGTGCCGACCTGGCTCTTTCTGTCCGCGGCGATAGACTCGCTGCGCTCTCTTTCCATTTTTTCGTAAAGCCTTGAACGCAACATCTTCATTGCCGCCTCGCGGTTTTTATGCTGTGAACGTTCATCCTGACACGCAACAACGATTCCCGTTGGAATATGCGTAATTCTTATCGCCGATTCGGTCTTGTTTACGTGCTGCCCGCCCGCGCCGCTCGAACGATATGTGTCAATCTGTAAGTCATCGGGGTTTATCTCAACCTCAACCTCGTCAACCTCGGGCAAAACCGCAACGGTAACGGTTGATGTGTGAATTCTTCCGCTTGACTCAGTTTCGGGAACGCGCTGAACACGGTGAACTCCGCTTTCGAATTTAAGGCGGCTGTATGCCCCCTCACCTTCAATCATAAATGTTACCTCTTTGATGCCGCCGATACCAATCTCCGAAAGGTTCAAAACCTCTGTTTTCCAGCGTTTTGAGTCGGCGTACATCGAATACATACGAAAGAGGTCACCGGCAAACAATGCCGCCTCGTCACCGCCTGCGCCGCCGCGTATCTCAACAATGACGTTTTTGTCATCGTTTGGGTCTTTCGGCAAAAGCAATACCTTTAACTCTTCCTCAATCTTTTCGATATTTTCCTTTGCCGTCTTTATCTCATCGACAAGCATCTCTTTAAATTCCTTGTCGGTATCGGGGTCGTCCATCATTGCTGTGTCATCCTCAATCATTGCTTTGTTCTGTTTATATTCGCGATACTTTTCGACAATAGGCGCCATATCCGAGTGTTCTTTACACAGCTTTCGCCACGTTTCTTGGTCCGCAATAACTTCGGGGTCGCTTATTTTCTTTGCCAAAAGCTCATACTGTTCCTCTATAAACGAAAGTTTTTCAAACATATTATATCAATTCTCCTAAATTAAACTTAAAGCTCGCCCCTGGATTTTGCAATCAGGTATGCGTTTATGAATCCGTCAATATCTCCGTCCATAACGGCGTTGATATTTCCGACCTCATAATTCGTTCGGTGGTCTTTGACCATTGTATAGGGATGAAATACGTATGAACGTATCTGACTTCCCCAGCCGATTTCCATCTGAACACCCTTTAAGTCCTCAATTTTTTCCTTTTGTTCGCGCTCGGCAATCTCAATCAGCTTTGATTTAAGCATTTTCATTGCCGTTTCGCGGTTTTTATGCTGCGACCGCTCGTTCTGACAGGTAACGACAACACCGGTCGGGATATGCGTAATTCTTATCGCCGATTCGGTTTTATTGATATGCTGTCCGCCCGCGCCGCTTGACCGATATGTGTCAACACGCAAATCCTCGGGGTTGATGTCAACCTCAATATCATCATCTATTTCGGGCATAACCTCACATGATGCAAAGGAGGTGTGCCGCCGCGCCGCAGAATCAAACGGTGAAATTCTGACGAGCCGATGAACACCCTTTTCGCACTTGGCATAACCGTATGCGTTAAGACCCTCAACCAAAAAAGTAATGCTTTTGAGTCCTGCCTCTTCGCCGTCGAGAAAGTCAAGTGTTTCCACGATGTAACCCCTGCGTTCCGCCCAGTGCGTGTACATACGATAGAGCATCTCGCACCAATCCTGTGCTTCCGTGCCGCCTGCGCCTGCGTGCAGGGTTATAATCGCGTTGTTTTTATCATACTTGCCCGACAAAAGCGTTTCGAGTTTCATGTTTTCAAGGTCCGAGGTCAGCTTTTTATAATTTGTCTTTACCTCGTCCAAAACGCTCTCGTCATCCTCTTCTATCGCAAGCTCGACAAGGGCTTTTAAGTCATCCCACAGAGACTTTAGTTCGCGATAACGCGCAATCTTGTCGCGCAATCCCTTAATTTTTTGCATAGTTTTTCCGGCGGCATTCATATCATTGTAAAAATCGGGTTTTACCGTCTCCGCCTCGAGTTCTTTTATCTCGTTTTCGGTTTTTTCTATGCTAAAGTGAATCCCTCAAATCCGTTATGTCCTTTTCCATGCCGTCTAAGCCAATCTTATACTCATCAAAAGCTATCACGTTATCACTTCCTAAATATAATATATTTTCGGCGGCATACCTGCCGCCGAATGGGGTTAAATCAAATTTTTGTGTGCCGCCGCACACTTTCCGCGGGTGTTATGCGCGGTTTTCCGCTTGGTCCTTTGCCAAACAGCAATTTTTGTATTTCTTGCCGCTTCCGCACGGACAGGGGTCGTTTCTTCCTATCTTTACTGCCTTGCGGACAGGCTTTTTTTCAACCGTTCCGTCACCGCCGTGGTTTTCGGCGATAGGCTTTGCAACCTGTTTTCTCTCAATCTTGTTTTGAGGAACAACGTGGAAGAGATACTTAACGGTATCCTCTTTGATAGACGCAATCATCTCTTCGAACATATCCATTGCCTCAAATTTATACTCGATAACCGGGTCTCTCTGGGCGTAAGCACGCAGGTTAATACCCTGGCGAAGCTGTTCCATATCATCGATATGATCCATCCATTTTTGGTCAACGACACGCAGCATAAGTATGCGCTCAACATCGCGCATCGCGTCGCCGAATTCCGATTCTTTTTCAGCGTATTTCTCATCCAAAACCTCAATGAAATCATCCTGCAAGCTGTCCTTTGTCATATGGTCAAGTTCGTGTTCGCTGAACTCAAACGTATCTTCGGGAAGCTCGCCGAATACGGCGTTCATATGCTCGCGCATTGCGCCCCATTCCCATTCTTCCGCCGCCTCGGACACAGCCGAATATTTCGAAACAATCATCTCAACGGTATCGGTAATCATATTCATAACATAACTGCGCATATCCTCACCGTTGAGAACTCGGTCACGCTGTTCGTATATCATTTCACGCTGTTGGTTATTGACATCATCGTATTGAAGGACGTGCTTTCTTATATCAAAGTTCCTGCCCTCAACACGCTGTTGTGCGGTCTCAATGGCATTGCTGAGCATCTTGCTCTCTATTGCCTCATCATCTTCGAGACCGAATGTTTCCATTATTCTGTTAATTCTCTCGGGTGCGAACAAACGCATCAAATCATCCTCTAACGAGAGATAAAAACGCGACTTTCCGACATCGCCCTGACGTCCGCTTCGACCCCTGAGCTGGTTGTCGATACGTCTGCTCTCGTGACGTTCCGTGCCGATTATATAAAGACCGCCTGCTTCGAGAACCTCTTTTTGTTCGGGTTCTATTTCCTTTTTGAATCTGTTGTGCAGCTCGCGGAATGTCTTGCGTGCATTGAGAATCTCTTCATCATCGGTTTCGGCAAAGCCCGTTGCCTGAACGATAAGCTCATCGGTGAATCCCTGTTTTTCCATCTCTGCCTTTGCCATAAACTCAGCGTTACCGCCGAGAACGATGTCCGTTCCGCGCCCCGCCATATTCGTGGCAATGGTAACAGCACCGGCTTTGCCTGCCTGTGCGACAATTTCCGCCTCTTTATCGTGGAACTTTGCATTCAAGACGTTATGTTTTATTCCGCGCTTGCGCAAAAGCTTGCTCAAAATCTCTGATTTTTCTATCGAAACAGTACCGATAAGCACCGGCTGATTCTTTTCGTGGGCCGCAACAATCTCATTGATTACCGCGTTGAACTTTCCGAGTTCGGTCTTATAAATCGAGTCGGGAAGGTCAACCCTCGCAAGCGGCTTGTTTGTGGGGATAACCACAACGTCAAGCTTGTAAATTTCCTGAAACTCCTCTTCCTCGGTTTGAGCCGTACCGGTCATACCCGAGAGCTTTTTATATAACCTAAAGAAATTCTGGAACGTGATTGTCGCAAGAGTCTTGCTCTCGTTCTCGACCGTTACACCCTCTTTTGCCTCTATCGCCTGGTGCAGACCGTCACTGTAGCGGCGGCCGAACATCATACGACCCGTAAACTCATCGACAATGATGACTTCACCGTCTTTTACAACATAATCCTTGTCGCGCTTCATCACGCCGATTGCCTTTATTGCCTGGTTAATATGATGCGAAATCGTCATATTGTCGGGGTCGGTAAGGTTTTCGAGATTAAAATATTTCTCGGCTTTTTCAACGCCCTGCGGCGTAAGAATCGCCGTATGCGCCTTTTCATCAACGATGTAATCATAATCGTCAAACTCGTGTTCTTCCTCAACCTCAACCTTTGAATCAGTCTCGACAACCTTTTTAAACTTTAATGTTTTCGCAAAGCGGTCAGCCTGTACATAAAGGTCGGTTGACTTGTCGCCCATACCCGAGATGATAAGCGGCGTTCTCGCCTCATCAATCAAGATGCTGTCCACCTCATCGACAATCGCAAAAGCGTGACCGCGCTGAACCTTTTGTTCCTTATAAATAACCATATTATCACGCAGATAGTCAAAGCCCATCTCGTTGTTTGTTCCGTAAGTAATATCGGCATTATACGCCTCTTTGCGCTGTGCGTTCTCTTTTTCGTGAATAACCAGACCGACGGACAGACCGAGGAAGTTATATAACTTACCCATCCACTCGCTGTCACGCTTGGCGAGATAGTCGTTCACGGTAACAATGTGAACACCCTCACCCGTGAGCGCGTTCAGATACGCCGGCAAAGTCGCAACAAGAGTTTTACCTTCACCGGTTTTCATCTCGGCGATTCTGCCCTGATGCAGGACAATGCCGCCGACAATCTGTACGGGAAAGTGCTTCATTCCGAGGACGCGCCACGATGCCTCTCGGCATACCGCGAAAGCCTCGGGTAATATATCATCCGTTGTTTCGCCGTCTTTGAGACGCTGTTTGAATTCATCCGTCATCGCGCGAAGCTCGGCATCGGTTTTTCCCGCCATTGTGTCTTCAAGTGCCGTAACCTTGTCAACAATGGGATAGATTTTTTTTAGTTCACGGTCGCTGTAAGTACCGATAATTTTTTCAATTACGCTTTTTACGCTCATAATTTATCTTATCCTTTCAATACGTATTGCAAATATATTCCCTTTTCAAATCATATCTATATCAAATTAAGAACAATTATAACTATTGTAACACTATTTTCTCTCTTTTGCAAGTAAAATATTGTATTTATTTGCGTTTTAATAAAATTTTATTCAGTTTTTACCTCTTACCCTTTTATAACGCCGCCAAAATCGCTTTGTTTTGTGAGTAAAGTCAAAAACAGGGACGTATTCCGCCCCTGTTTTTAAAGCATTATTTAATTGATTCGTATACGCCCCAGATAACCTTTGCCGCCTCGGCTCTCGTTGCCGTTCCTCTCGGTTTAAAGCTTCCGTCCTCATATCCGTTTATCACGCCCATACCGACAAGCTGTGCAACCGCATCTTTTGCGTATTCCGCAATGTTGTCAACATCGGTAAAGTCCAAAGCCGCCGCACTGTTCGACTTATTCAGCGCACGGTACAGTATCGTCACCATATCCTGGCGCATTATCGGCTGTCCCACACCAAAGAAATCATCCGACTGACCCTGGATATATCCTGCGCTTACCGCCGAATATATATAAGGCGCATACCATGCCCCGTCTTTAACGTCGTTAAAGCGTGCACTCGTTTCGTCATAATTCAATACGCCGAAAAGCTGCACAACCATTTTACAGAACTGTTCACGCGTAACCTCACCGGCAGGATTGAACACATTTTCTTCCATACCGTTCACGATTCCGGCATAATAAAGACCCTCAATCGCGTCTTTTGCCCAGCCGTAATTCGAGATGTCACCGAAAAGCTCTTTGGGCGTATCGTTGGTATCGTCATTTTTATTGTCGTTATTATCCTTGGTATCGTCAACAGTCGGATACTTTGTTTCACCGCCGCTGCCGCTGTTGTCACCGCTGCTGCTTGAACTGTTTCCCTTTTTGATACCTATGTTGCCTGTATCCGCTCTCGCCGTTGTTTCAACGGTGTATTCCTTGCTGTCTATATCAAACGTTGCACCGGCAATTGTGTACTTAACATCGACTCTTATATTATCGCCCTTTGTATAATTTGAATTTGACGCAAACATCCTTAAATCGGTGCTTGTCTCATTCGCCGCAATGTCAAAATCCTTGCTTTCAATCAATCTTTCGGGCTTTTCGTCTACATTATAAACCTCAATGGTAATTTTAGCCGCCGAACCCGATGCCGCACGGGTTCTTGTGAACCCAATCGTAAAGGCAAAGCCCCTATTTATCTCTTTGGGGAAGTCAAGAGTCGGCATGGTATTAATGCCGCTTTGAACCGCTTTTATCTTATCGATATTGCTCTGAAGCTGTGAACACAGCCCCTCTTTAATCGGGTCATCGCTCGCGTCTATCTCTTTATACAATTTCTGCGCATTGTCAAGCAAGTCGGAAAGATAGTCTTTATAATACTTGTCCGCACTCAATGTCTGAATTATGTTGAGCTGTGCCGACACCGCACCAACCTTGTCGGAATAGTCCGCCGCCTTAATTTTTTCGTTCAGCACGGTCTCTCTCTCCGCAATTTTTGCGAGTGCGTCGGTATACTCTTTGTACGCCGCCGAGGTGTCGGGCATTCCCTCGGGCGATTGATTATCCTTAATTTTGCTGTTATAGATATTCATCACAAAGCTATAATTCAAAAGCTTATCGTCTGCCGCATCGCCGAGCAGCTTTGCCGTTGAAATTACCTCACTCACATTCACCATTGCGTCCGTAACGGGTTTGAGCGTTGTGATAACCTCTTTATCTTTCATATTATAATCCAAAACCGCGTTCACGTTTTTCTTTTCCGCATCGGTCAAGGCATTATACGCATCCGCCGCCGCATCAACTTGTGATTTAACCGCCGCAACATCTTTTAACGACTTATCTTCGTTATAAAACGAAAGCGCAGCCACATCGGGCATGGCGAGCATGAGGTCATACACATTTTGTTCCTTTTCGGAAAGCTCAGGAACGACAGGGCCTTCGGCAACCGTAAGATTCGGTGTGAATGTTATTGTCTTGCCGTCTTTATCAACCGCTGTAAAATTGCTGATTGTGATATTGTCTTTGGTCGGAACGTCAGCCGATTTTAATTCGATGCTGCACAGACCGAGTTTGCCGCTTTGCGGCTCTGTCGGTGCACCGTGTGAAAATGTAATCGTCTTTCCCGTCTTGGCTACCGAGCTGTTATCTGTTTTCAGCTTATCCGAAAAATCATAGTTTTTAACATTCGCATCCCCTGCACCAAAGCTAACCGTGAACGAAAAATCCTTATATTCCTCAAGATAATCGAGCGAAGATACAATTATATTATATGTATTTTCAGCCTCGGTTTTAAAATAGTTGGCACTTATATTTATCGCTGTTGTTTCGGGCGTTTCGTCACTGCCCGAGGGATTCTCGGTTACGCCACCCGTATTCGAACCTGAATTTTCCGTATTTTCGGTTTGACCGCTCGGAACCGTAGTGTTTGTATTATCGGCAAAAACCGTCGCCGAACAGCCGGCAATCATAACCGCCGCCATACATGAGCTTATTTTCTTTAATGCGTCTTTACTTAGCATAATAATCCTCCGTTTTAATAATGATTTGTCATACTGTCGTTTTCTATTATAACCTATAATCCGACATATGTGTATTAATGTTGTTTCACAAAAACGTTACATTATTATTACAAAAAATTCGATATGTCAAAGATTTTATTCTATAATTTTGAAATCACATACAGGTGACATTTCGTTAAAGCTGTTCCAAATCATAACCTTTGCACGTGTATAGGGTTCGGTCGGAGTGAATGTAATTTCTCTCTTGGTTTCGCTGTATTCGCTCGATTGCTGCATCTCAACAATTTTATCGCCGTCATAAAGAACAAGGATAACCGTCTTACCGTCAGCAATGTTTATCGGTTTGACAACTATGCTTTTGCCGTCAACAGAGCGTTTTGCACTTATACCGCTGAGACAAGTAATGCCCACATTGGTTAAAACGTATTTTCCGTTTCCGATTACCTCATTATTCCAATCATCCTCACTTCCAATATAATAAACTTGTTTTAATCTCGCACAATCCTTAAATGCGTCTGTGTCGATAATCAGCACGCTGTTGGGGATTGTTATGTCTTTTAAGCTTGAACACTTAAAAAAAGAACTTTCGCCGATTCGCAAAACGCCGTCCGGGATTATTATGCTTGTCAATTTTGAACATTCCGAAAACGCACGGTCGCCGATACTTGTCACGCTTTTCGGAATTGTTATATTTGTCAAACCGCTACAGCTTTCAAACGCGTTATTGCCAATGCTTGTCATATCGTTCGGAATTGTTACGTTTGTTAAATTTTTGCAGTATTCAAATGCACCATCTGCGGTTTTTGTTACGCTTTTCGGTATCGCAAAAGATACTTCCGTTTTTTCTTTCGGAAAACGTATAATCTCTGTTTTTTCTTTGTTGTATAAAACTCCGTTTTCGGAGCAATACTCGGGATTGCCCGAGTCAACTTCTATACTTTGCAAATCATAGCAAGTATAAAACGCACAATATCCGATAGTTGTCACGCTTTTGGGAATCGTTATGCTCTTTAAACTGTTACAATCTTTAAACGCTCGATTGCCGATACTCGTTACACTGTCGGGAATTGTTATCCCCGGTAAACTTCCGCAAGCAAAAAATGCACTGTCGGCAATGGTTTTTGTTCCGGATTTTATGTTGCATTCATTCGCTGTGCCTTGGTATACCGATATAAGATGATTATTTATATACAGCACATCTTCATTGCCGTTAGACCAATCATTATACAACCCTGTGTACTGAAAAGCAGTTTCACCTATGCTTGTTACGCTGTCGGGAAGTATTATGTCATTTAACTTTTTGCACCCGTTAAATGCCTCCTTGCCAATCGTTTCTGTGCCGTTTTCAATCACAACTTTTTCCAAACCTCTTTCTGTACCGTCTTCCGATTCTTCTGTTGAAATATGACAATCGGAAAACGCCCTTTCACCGATACTTTTCACGCTGCCGGGAATTGTAACTTTTTTTAGGCCGGTACAGTGTGCAAACACTTCATCGCCAATACTTGTCACGCCATACGGAATTGTTATGCTGTCGACTATCTCATCATCGGGTTTCTCCGGTTCAGGACTCGTTAAACCCGTGCATTTATAAAATGCACCTTCGTTGATAGTTTTTACGGTGCTTGGAATTGTTACGTTTTTCAGACCTGTACATTCAAAAAATGCATATTCGCCGATACTTTCCGCGCCTTCGGAAATCACAACCGTTTCAATCTCATCTTTAATTTTGGAATTAACCCACGGCGCACGCCCGCCTGCTGTGCCGCTTGAATAATAATTCGACATATTCCCCGTACCGCTGATTGTCAGCGTTTTTGTCGTTTCATTATAACTCCAATTTAGATTTCCACCATTTTGACCGCACGATCCTTCGTACGGATTCTCGGCAATAACCGTCATCGGCAAAATCACGGTCAGCATACAAAATGCGATTATCTCTGCAAAGATTCGTTTTGTTTTTGTTTCCATAAATATTTTCCTTTCTTTTATCCGACCCCGTTGCGCAAACCCTTTAAATCCCTGCGGTGAGGTCAACGATATAATTATTTTGATTTTTGTATTATTTGTTCGTTGGTTCGGGAAATCAATGCCGCGAATTGACGGCGGCAATCTCTTTACTTGCTCGAATTGCGCGGTTGTCCGTATGATTTTGTGAGCGTTCGTCACCTGTTTTCCGCCATTATATCATATATTTTTATCAAAGTAAATGCTATTTCCCGAATCGGCAATGCCAATTGTGGAAATATTTTTAGCCGCACAAAAAAATACCCGCCACGGGGGCATATTGCCGCCGTATCGGGCATTTTGAATCATTATTATTTTGTTTCGGGCATTGTTATGATAACCTTTTGCTCTTACTCCGGCCACTCAACGCCCGCACCGAGTTCTTCGGATATAAACCAAATTGGGGTGTATGTGCGGTCGTTTTCGATAAACGCCGCCGAATCATCTTTTTCGACCCACGAGGCATAGAGCGTAAAGTTCTTTGTCACTTTCTCGAAAAATCGTACTTGTTTTTAAGCTCTTTATCGGTGTACACAATTTGTTATTTTTATTCTAACATATAATTTCAGCTTTATCATCATACCAAAGTATAATTTATAATTTTTAAAAAACGGATATTTTTATTTATTATTATACGGACATCGTGTGGAACAAGGGGTTTGTACAACTTATATTTACATACCCAACAGGCTGTAGAACAGGCTGCTGCAGCCCGTCATAATTATTGCAATCAAGCCGACAAATATTCCGAAAATCTGCATCGGGCGAAGTCTTTCTTTAAAAATTATTCTGCCCATTACGGTTGAAAGCAGAACCATCGAACCGTTGCTTACGGGGAAGAATATCACGCTCAGAATTTCTTTGGCGAGCATAACGTTTAATCTTTGATACAGGCAACTTGCGATTCCGCAGATGATTACATAAATCCATGCACCCTTTTGAATTGTCGGGGTCGGCTTGCCTGTAACTTTATTGAATAAAAATCCGACAACGGCGAACAGAACAGCCGTCACAACCGATGCGGTAAGCATCATCGCGTTTACCTCGGTTGAAACGTCGGATTTTCCGAACATTTTATTTATTATCCCCAAAAATCCGCCGGCAATAAAGAACGCAAACGCATAAGCGAACCATTTAAGTGTAAGCTTTTCGCCGCTCTTTTTGGGATTTATACAAAGTATAAGCGAAACAATAAGCAGAGTCATTCCTATGTACTGTACGGTGTTTATAGGCGGTTCGTTCGCATATATCACGCCGAACCACGTTGCGATTATAAATGCACAGCTGCCGATGAGCGTGGTGAGAGATACGGGACCTTCACCCAAAGAACAGGTCTTTGTAAAAAGAAACGCACACATTATCACGCCGTATGCCGCGCCGAAAGCAAAAGCCATAGGACTTGCTCCGCTGTCGGACGAGGCGAGATACCAAATGCCGAGAACGACCGTCCACACAACGCTGAGCGCCGCATTAAACAAAAATAAATCCCCCGAATTTGACGCAAGTTTTTTGTTTGAAAAGCTGCGCAAAAGACAGCTGCTGAATACAGACAGGCATATTGAAATTGCCATTAAAACATATTTTATGTTACCCATTTTGTAAAACTCCTTTTGTAGTTTGAAAAAAATTATATATCATAATGTTAAAATGTTGTTTTCTTCGATCAAACAGATAAGGAAACTCAACATTTTTGCAGGGGACGGTTATGAACCGCCCCCTGTCGGATACAGGATTGTGTTATCACTTTCGTTTAAAGCGTTACACCTGTCGATGTAATTCCGTATGGTATCGTCCGGGTGGAATACCGTACTTTTCTGAGAACGCTTTGGTAAAATGTGCCGCATCAAAAAATCCCGTTGAAACGGCAATCTCACTTATCGTCAGATTATCATGTTCCATCAATGCTTTTGCACGTTCTAATCTGTACGAAATCAGAAACTGTGCCGGTGAAATATTAAGATTTTTCTTAAAAATTCTATGCAGATATGTCCGATCAATTCCGACATATGCGGCGATGCTTTCGACCGAAATTTTTTCGGGATAGTTATCCTCGATATATGATATTGCTCGGCGTACATAATGCTGAGGCATATTCATATTAGCACATTTTTGTGAGTTTGCCCTGACAAGGCGGCTCATTACAAGCAAAAAATATCCCGTTACGTCATAGCCTCTCGCAGCTTGGTCTTTACTGCACGTATGCATCATTGTGAGGTCGTGCTGCATATCATCGGTGAGGTCAAACTCAAAAATCATATTATCCTCATTCAGACCTGCGCTGTGAACAAGTGTTTCATCATCAGCGCCGCAGAATTTGGCATAGATATACCGCCACGGTTCAACAGCGTCTGCCGTATATGTGTTTGGTATATCCGGAATAATTATAAATCCCTGACCTGCACAGAGCGTGTACGTCTTTCCGCCGCAGGTATATGTACCCTTTCCGGATAAAATGAAGCATACGGAATAGTGCTCGTACAAACACGGCCCGCAAGAATGGCCGCTGTTACAAATCTGCAAGCCGCATTGCGTAACGGCAAGACTTTGATTCGGCAGTTTCTTTATATCATAACGGTCCGTCATATAGCTCAAACCTATCATCTCCCTGTATTTCTAAAACACCGAAAATTACATTATAAATATAACACGCCAAACGGTATTTTGCAATATGCATTTTAAAACTTGCAACAAATTTACAAGAAAGAAACAACATCTGTATATGGAATTTCGCAAAAAAAGTGTTATTATAAAGGTATAGATCGACCGATGAGATTTATCGGGCGGATAAAATATTAAATTTGAAAGGAAATGATTTAAAATGCGTGAAAAAATCAGAATAGGCTTTGTTGGTTGCGGACAGTTCTGTAAATTCTTTGTACCATTGTTTAAAGCACACCCGGCGGTGGAATTTGTGGCTGTTACAGATAAGTTTCCGGAGCGCTGCAAAGAGTACGATGAAAAATTCGGAGTGGACAGAATATTTGATTGTTATGATGATATGCTTGCGTCAAGCGACATCAACACAGTGGCAATATTCTCTCAAAGAAATCAGCACGGCGAAATGGCAATTGCTGCATTAAAAGCGGGCAAGAACGTGTACAGCGCCGTTCCTATGGCGACAAGCATAGAGGATGTAAAAGAGATTGTTCGCCTTGTAAAAGAGACGGGACTTACTTATTCAATGGGTGAAACGGGTATTTACCGACCTGCCGCTATATTCTGCCGCGAAAAGTTCGCATCAGGCGAAATGGGCGATATGGTCTATGCCGAGGCGCAGTATAACCACGATATGAGCAGTCTTTATGATGTGTTCAAGTACACCGAAAAAGACCAATGGAAAAAGATGGCAGGCTTGCCGCCATTCTATTATCCGACACATTCCACCTCTATGGTGCTGTCCGCCGCAAAGGCTCACGCCGTTAAGGTTGCCGCATTCGGATATGAGGACAAGATTGATACCGATATTTTCGGCGAGGGTATGAATTATTGGGATAATCCGTTTTCGAACAGCTCGATGCTGTTAAAGCTCAGCAACGGCGCAATCGCGCGGATAAGCGAAAACAGAAGAATTGCGTGGGGCGTACCCGAAACATATATCTCGAACTTCCATGGAACAAAAGCGTCATATGAATGCTCACTTATACATCATTCATATATAAAGGTCGGCGACCCCAAACCCGATTATGAGGATGTCAGCGACCTGCTCAATCCGATTGAGCTTTCAAAACACAAGGATGACCCCGAATTTGTCGCAAAAGCGGTAAAGGGTGAGTGGGCAAGCGGCGAAGCACCTATACAGATAATAAACAGGATTCCCGATGAGATTAAGGATATGGAAACAAATCACGCCGGGACGCACAAGTTTATGGTTGACGACTTCTGTCAGGCGTATATGTCGGTCAAGCTTTCGCCGACAAATGCATGGCAGGCGGCAAGATATAACCTGCCCGGTTTAACCGCACATATAAGTGCAACAGAGGGCGGCGTAACAATGGACGTTCCCGACCTCGGAAATCCTCCCGAGGGAATGGAAGTGTTATCCGCAGACAGAAAAGAGAACGAGGTGAAATATAAATAATGAGCGCAAATACCAAACAAGAACTTCCTCAGCTTTTTATGAGGAATAAAGATATAACAAAACTGCCGCCGCTGTGCTTACCGAAGGGCGGAATGTCATTGCATACACACACAGAGGGCGAAGAAGAAAATTGGGAAAGACTTATCGAAAAGGCATTCGGAACACACTATTCTTTCGATGATTTCATAAGAAACGGCGGTGATTATGCGCCCGAACACGTATTATATTTAAACAAGGACGGCATAGATGTAGCAACCGCAACGGCGGTTGAAAAGGAAACATTCCCCGGTGAGGGGTGGTTCAGAATGATTGGTACTATTCCCGAATCGAGAGGATTGGGCGCGGGACGGCTGATATGCCTTGCCGCCCTGCACGCTCTTTCGGCACGTGGTTACAAGACCGCAGTATTGTCAACCGATGATGAACGCATCCCGGCTATAAAACTGTATCTTTCGCTCGGATTTGAGCCGATTTATACCCACGAGAGTCATAATGAACGCTGGGAAAAAGTGATGAATAAATTCGAAAATCAATAATCCGCTCTGATAAAACCGAGAAGTATTTCCACGTCCAAATACTCCAAACAGACCTCAAAAACTTTCATTCCCAAAAATATGCGAGCTTGAACGTGAAAACGCAGAGCTTTGCATGGCAAATGAAATATTGAAGGACGCTCGTGGGATTAAAGTGAGCAGAAATACAGTATAATCTTTCTTCAACCGACGGCATAGATTATATTCGGAAACAAAGACCTGGCAAGGTTAATACAAAGCGCCTTGGCGACCTTGACAGATTTTTGTTTCCGAATGGATTGTCGGTTATGCCGGTTAAAGAATTAAAATAGTTTCAGAAATTTTGGGTAAATTTCGACTGCACATTTATTGACATTTCCACAAGCATACATATATCCTTTATCTTAACATTAACATTTGTAAGTATCTTTTGTATTCGCCACAGCTCCGTTTC